>Ga0164313_10000058_pt1 | contig 64479 bp, 62 predicted proteins | sample GuaBasSedimGuay4_FD_113735 | JGI IMG/M metagenome (GOLD analysis project Ga0164313, IMG submission 113735) | Subseafloor sediment microbial communities from Guaymas Basin, Gulf of California, Mexico - Guay4, Core 4569-4, 0-3 cm | ecosystem: Environmental > Aquatic > Marine > Hydrothermal vents...
ATCGTTTTAATCGTCGCTTTGATTTGGCTGGCATGATTCCCAGGCTGGCTTATGCCGCACTGAGAACGGTGCCGATGCCAGAAAAACTGCTTAAGATAGGCTTATGATAAGTGGTAATTAGGAAAAACTATCGCAGGCCGTAGGCTGATCCTGCGAGAAATCAGCACCACGAATCGTTTTTAGTAATGTGGTAGTTTACAATCTTGCTCACCAGAAAAAAGAGTATCGACTAATGGAAAGTGTGGATTTTTTCCCCATAGATATCGAACAAACTAGCTGGTCGGCCTCGTCCGAGCCCCTCTCCAAATTACGCAACCAGGTTTTTATCAAAGAGCAAGGCGTCCCTGAAGATGAAGAGTTTGACGGCGCTGACGCTAATGCCATCCACTGGATCACCTATGGCCCCAGAGGAAAAGGTCCGGAGGAACAAGCGATTGGATGTGCGCGTCTTTGTGGAAATAAAATTGGCCGCATGGCGGTAGCACATGGCTCTCGGAACAGAGGCGTCGGCTCTGCGTTGGTGCGCCGCATTATTCAATACGCATCCCGCAATGGCATGGAGAGCCTACAGTTAAATGCACAGACTCACGCGATACCCTTTTACGAAGGTATGTACTTTCAAGTGGAAGGTGATGAGTTTGTCGAAGCTGGCATTCCACACCGCCACATGACTTTATTGTTGAAACGATTTACCGACCCCAAAGTCACTCCGCCGCCGCCCGATATTGCTGCAGAAGAGCGTGAGCGCATAGTACTTGATAATGCTGCGTCCTTTAAGGAACAGGCAAAAAAACTGGTGGAAAAAGCGCACAGGCAAATAAGTATATTTAGTAATCAGCTAGACCCACGCATTTATGACAATGAAGAACTATACCGCTTGATGATGGATTTCGCGCGGGAGCGGCCCCATTCAGAAATTCATATTTTGGTGAAAGACCCGCATTTCCTGGTACAAACCGGGCATCGCTTATTACACCTGTTTCATCGCTTGCCGAGCAGGGTTCAAATAAGAACTCTGGGCAAGGAGATTAAAACACTGCATTCCGAATTTATGCTCGTCGACCGAAGCGGTATTCTCTATAACCAGAGCGGCGACCGTTATGGGGGCTATGCAATTCCTTACGCGCCTTTTGAAGCGGTGGAATTGCTAAATGACTTTGACGATATGTGGGAACACAGTGAACCCGACCCAGAATTACGTCAGCTTCCGGTTTGACGACGCCCCGCTGCAATTAAATCGATAGTCACAACGAGCTAAGCCTGGCCTTAAACACTATAGTGACAGGCTATTTGCCGACTACGGCCTGCCACTAATCAACTCTACGGCTATGCGCACGCCGCTTTAGCCTGCTGCCGGCGAAGATGTAACACGGGTTCTGTGTATCCTCCCGATTGTGCTCGACCCGTAAAGATCAGGTCGCAGGCTGCCTGAAAAGCGATGTTGCCATCAAAATCTTCTGCCATCTTCCTGTAGAGGGGATCACCAGAATTTTGCTCATCAACCACAGCCGCCATTTTTTTAAGGGTCGCAAGCACCTGTGCTTTACTGCAAATATCGTGATGCAGCCAGTTAGCGATATGTTGACTGGAAATACGCAAAGTGGCGCGATCTTCCATCAAACCGATATGATTAATATCCGGTACTTTCGAGCAACCGATACCCTGATCTATCCAGCGCACCACATAACCCAGTATTCCCTGTGCGTTATTCTCCAATTCGTGTTCGATCTCTTCAGCAGACAAACGAGTGCTGCCTAATAACGGGATAGTAAGAATATCATCCAGGCTTGCCCGCGGCTGTGCTGACAACTCTTGTTGACGAGCAGCCACATCTATCTCATGGTAATGCATCACATGTAGCGTGGCAGCGGTGGGCGATGGCACCCATGCACAGTTCGCTCCGGCCCGCGGGTGGCCAATTTTTGTCGCCATCTTATCCGCCATCAGGTCGGGCATAGCCCACATGCCCTTGCCTATTTGCGCTTTACCCCGCAGGCCGCAAGCCAGGCCGACATCGACATTCCAGTCTTCGTAGGCGCTGATCCAGGGCTGTTGCTTCATGGTGCCCTTGGGAACCATTGGACCGGCCTCCATACTGGTATGAATTTCATCGCCAGTACGATCGAGAAAGCCGGTATTGATAAAAATCACTCGGTCACTGGCCTGTCTAATACACTCACCGAGGTTAACCGTGGTACGACGCTCTTCGTCCATGATGCCTATCTTCAGCGTACGCTCTTCCATGCCCAGTGATTGTTCTATCCGTGCGAATAAATCTACGGTAAAGGCTATTTCATCCGGGCCGTGCATTTTTGGTTTAACAATATAAACACTGCCAGCACGAGAATTTTGCTGCTGTTTACTACTCTGCAAATCATGCAGCGAGATCAGTGACGTCAGCATTCCATCAAGAATGCCTTCAGGGATCGGTTGATAATCTTCAGCACCATCGCCCTTATAAAGAATCGCATCGCTGGTCATCAGATGCCCGACATTTCTGACTAACAGTAAACTTCGGCCTGACAGGACCAGTGAACTGCCATCGGCTGCGGTATAGTTCCGATCACTATTGAGCCGACGCGTAATCGTCTCATTACCTTTCGCAAAAGAATCCGACAGGTCACCTTTCATCAGGCCAAGCCAGTTGCGGTAGGCAACACATTTATCAGCTGCATCGACTGTAGCGACCGAGTCTTCGCAATCCTGAATAGTGGTGAGGGCTGACTCGAGGACGATATCCTTTACATTGGCCAAATCGTCTTTACCGACGTTATGATTAGGATCTACTTGAATATCGACGTGTAACCCATTATTTTTTAATAGTATTGATGTCGGATTATTTTCTGAACCAATATAGCCGGCAAACTGATCACTGCGACTCAAACCACTCTCTGATCCGTCTTGCATAATAGTGAGTAACTGGCCTTCACGTACCTGGTAACTCGTTACCTCAGCATGAGATCCATTGGCCAGGGGCAAATTGTCATCGAGAAATCGTCGCCCATAAGCAATGACACGCGCTCCACGCACACTGTTGTATCCCGGCCCTTTGTCTGCACCATCGGTTTCTGGAATAACGTCATTGCCATAAAGAGCGTCGTATAAACTACCCCAACGAGCATTAGCTGCGTTTAATGAATAACGCGCATTAGTGATCGGTACGACCAGTTGCGGACCAGCAATGGAGCATATCTCCTGGTCAACGTTTTCGGTAGTAATCGAAAAAGGTTTACCAGTTTCCACCAGATAACCGATATCAATTAAAAACTGTTTATACGCTTTCGCGTCATGGGGCTGCCCGGCTCTGCCCTGATGCCAGCTATCGATCTGCCGCTGCATATCTTCACGAACAGCCAGCAGCTCCTGATTGCGGGGGGCAAAATCATGAATAATTGTTTCAAATGACTGCCAGAACGCATCCGCCTGAACATCCGTACCGGGAATTACTTCATTGTTAACCAGACTATATAGGTCATTAGCTATCAGTAACCCACCAACTTCAATTTGCTTGCTCATATTCTGACTCTTTGCTCTGTTCGATTGATTATCCTGGAACCTGTTAATCGCTTAAGTACGCAACGAAAATGACAGGCCAGCTTCTTCGATTATTCTATGCCTTGATCACTGATTTACAAAATATATCGTTTTTATTATCACTATTCATGCAAAAAATGGTGGTTTTAACTTTGCCGCCCAATTTCAAGCACCAGCCTCCTGATCCATTGATGGTAGGGGTTGTGCTGCAATAACGGGCTCCACGCCATTTGAAGTTCAAAACTGGGTATATCGAATGGCGGTTTATGCAAGCGCACATTGGGGTTATTAATCTGCAGCTTTGCCAGCCGCGTCGGCAACGTCGCGATAAGATCCGGGCGTTGGGAAAACAGGGCCGCTACCAGATAATGACGGGTAAAAACCGCAATATGACGTTCTTTACCAAGGATTTTTAATGCTTCGTCCACCCATCCCAGTCGCTGCGAATCCAGTGGATCCATGCCAACGCTGGCGCCCATACCTGTTTTACTGACCCATACGTGCCGCCCACGCAGGTAATTATCAAGATCGAAATTATTATTCAATGGATTATCAACGCTCAGCAAACAGGAAAAATCATCGCGCCAAATCGTGATCTGGTGGAAAGATTGTGGCATTTCGTCAAAACGATTTAGCAACATGTCGACTTTGCCCTGCTCCACGTCTTCGAGCCTCACATCGCTAGGTGTCAATATATCAAGAGTAATGTTCGGCGCCTCTACTGCAAGCCTGTCCAGGAGAGCAGGAATCAGCGTTGATTCTGCGTAATCGCTGGCCATAATGCGTATCACTCGCTTTGCTGTGAAGGCTTCAAAAGCGGCTTTCGGTTCGACTGCCCGTTCAACATTAGCCAGCACATCCCTGATTAGCGGCTTTAGCTCAAGCGCCCGCTCAGTGGGCGTCATACCATCGCTGGTACGTATCAACAGAGGATCGTCAAATAGTGTTCGCAGCCGGCGCAGGCTATTACTCATCGCCGGTTGGGTTATACCCAGTTGCGCCGCTGATCGGGTGACATTGCGTTCCCGCAGCAGCACATCCAGATATACCAGTAAGTTAAGATCTATTCTTGCTATATTCATATGATAAATGTCGAAAATAAAAATGATAAATTAGGTAAATCATCTCACAACTCCTAGAATTCGCCAAGCTTTCAAGCACCCCTTGCCACGCACCCTAAGGAGTATATCTATGACAATTGGTAATTATGATCGCGCAGAGGAAATAGCCCGCCTGGAAAAAGACTGGGCAGAAAATGAACGCTGGAATGGCATCTCTCGCGCCTATACTGCCGCTGAGGTGGTACGCCTACGGGGCTCAATAAAGCGAGAGAACACCATCGCCAAACGCGGTGCGGAGAAACTGTGGGATTTGGTCCACGGTTCAGCCAAAAAGGGTTATGTTAATTGTCTGGGCGCACTCACCGGTGGCCAGGCAGTACAGCAGGTCAAAGCTGGTATTGAGGCTATCTATCTGTCGGGCTGGCAGGTTGCTGCTGATAACAACACCAGCATGACCATGTATCCCGATCAGTCCCTCTATGCAGTAAATTCCGTGCCGGCTGTCGTGCAACGTATTAATAATTCATTCCTGCGCACCGACCAGATTCAGTGGGGCAGAGGTATTTCCGAAGGCGATGCCGAATACATCGATTATTTTGCACCGATCGTTGCCGATGCAGAAGCTGGTTTCGGCGGTGTATTAAATGCCTACGAACTAATGAAAGCGATGATCGAAGCTGGCGCTGCTGGTGTTCACTTTGAAGATCAATTAGCTTCAGTTAAAAAATGCGGGCATATGGGCGGCAAAGTATTGGTGCCTACTCAGGAAGCTGTACAAAAATTGATTGCTGCACGCCTGGCCGCCGATGTCGCCGACGTATCAACTATCGTACTGGCGCGTACCGATGCCAATGCTGCTGACCTCATCACTTCTGACTGTGATGAGCGCGACCGAAAATTTGTAACAGGCGAACGCACAGCAGAAGGTTTTTACCGTGTAAAAGCAGGTATTGAACAGGCTATTGATCGCGGTCTGTCTTACGCTCCCTATGCTGATTTATTGTGGTGCGAAACTGCAACACCTAGCCTGGAAGAAGCAAAACAATTTGCAGATGCCATCCGCAAAGAATTTCCAGACCAGTTATTGGCCTACAATTGCTCCCCATCTTTCAACTGGAAGAAGAACCTCGACGACGCCACTATCGCCAAGTTTCAGCAGGAGCTGAGCAACATGGGCTATAAATACCAGTTCATCACCTTAGCCGGCATTCATAACATGTGGTACAACATGTTCGATCTGGCCCATAGCTACGCCCAGGGTGAAGGCATGAAACATTACGTTGAAAAAGTTCAGGAACCAGAATTTGCCGCTGCTGATCGCGGCTACAGTTTTGTTTCCCACCAACAGGAAGTCGGCACCGGCTACTTTGACGATGTCACCACAGTTATTCTCGGTGGCGCATCGTCTGTAACTGCACTCACCGGTTCAACAGAAGAAGAGCAATTTTAATCAACAAATTTTAGTACAACAACCCACCGATTGTTTAGGCCGCTGCAAAGCGGCCTTTTTTTTCGCCATATAAATCTGCTGATTATTTTATTGCCTGGTTAGTTCGATAAATTTCGGTATCCGGATGAAATCCATACCATGCGAACCAATAAACGCTGGTTGCCGGCACCTCTACCCCTGCCGAATCTAATATTCGAACACTTCGCGCACTTTTCACCCAGATAACGCGCACCGCCACATCACCGACATGGTCAGTAAAATCGCCGCTGGATTGCTCCAACTCAATAAAAGGATAGGCTTTTGCCTGCCCATCAATAACCACACCAGCAATCCATTCCTTTTTGTCATAAGCGCTATTTTGATGAGCAACGGGAAACCACGTATCCCCTGAGTTTTTATAAGCAGCATAGGGATCTCGCGAATAATCAAATGCAAAGCCCGTATCTTCTGACAATACCTCCGTATCAGGGTAACGACTTAGCCATTCTTGCCAGGTCGTATGGCTGGCCGCCAACAATTTGAGCTTTTCGCCTTTGCGTGATCCGGTAACAGCCTGCATTTGCAACTGTGACCAAAGGGACTCTGTTTCCCGGTCGTAAAGTAATACATCACTGTTGTAGAGCAGGCCGGATACCCCAAACGTCAGCGCCTGATTAGCATGTGGCGCCCGAAAGACCATACCGCTGCCACACAAAGGACAAAAAGTCACTGCTACATGGTATTCACCAAATTGATCGTTAACCACCTCGTGACGGTTGAGAATTGCAATAGGATAAGCCCGCGTATGACCGGCAAAGTTGATACCCATAACTCGTTGGTCCAATTTGAGCTTTGCTTCATCTGCGCCAACAAAAACAGGATTATCAATCGATGCGATACCGTCTTTTGGCGGCCCACCACTGAATATTTTATCTGCCGGGATGAGGCTATCGGCAAGATCAAAGCCATTTTTAGTTTCTGCGTATGCAACCATGGTAGCCAACAGCCCCAGTAATAATAACGACCGCCAGCTGCCGAAATAATTGAAATAATTTAATTTATTTTTCATAAAGGCTTGGAACGGCCAGGCAGGGTGTAGTTCCATACCCTGGCCAGTTAACATTTATCAATGACAATATGTAGCTCACCAATAGTTCAGCCAGGCAACTCATTCAGGTGTACTTTCAGCTATAGATAAGTGATTAAGCAAGTCGAATTGTTAGTCGTCAATTCATGCTATTACGGACAAACTAAGGGCCAAAGCATTCGTCAAAACAGTCCTGGCCGGGCAAGTTACACATAGAATATGTTAATGACATGATGCAAACATTGCATGGAATAAAAGAAGACTATAGCTTTGTTTATAGCTAGAAATTAGATAGGATTCTCTGCCCTTATATAACTCTAATTACAGTCAATATTAGCGAGGGTCTATCAATGAATATGCGCATTCCCGCTCCCATCTTAATGCTTGCGCTTATCTTTACCTCGGTAGGTCTTTTTTCTACCGCAGCTCAGGCGGCAGAGACCACAAAGCCGAACATTCTGATTATTTGGGGCGATGATATCGGGCCCTTTAATGTCAGTGCCTATAATCGAGGCATGATGGGTTATCAAACCCCCAACATTGATCGTATCGCCAATGACGGGATTCTTTTTACCGACTCTTACGGTGACCAAAGCTGTACCGCTGGGCGTTCAAGCTTTATTACCGGGCAGCATCCCATTCGCACCGGTTTAACCAAGGTGGGGTTGCCGGGCGCAAAAGGCGGCCTGCATAAAGATGACGTCACCATTGCCGAACTCTTAAAACCCCTTGGCTATGCCACCGGGCAGTTTGGTAAAAATCATCTGGGCGACCTCGACGAGCATTTACCCTCCAATCATGGCTTTGATGAGTTTTTTGGCAATCTCTATCATCTTAATGCCGAAGACGAGCCCGAACATCCTGATTACCCGAAAGATCCTGCGTTCAAGAAGCGCTTTGGTCCCCGTGGCGTGATTAATAGCTTTGCCGATGGCAAGGTCCAGGACACCGGGGCGCTCACCAAAAAGCGCATGGAAACCATTGACGACGAGACCACCGCCAAGGCACTGGCTTTTATGGATAAAGCCAACAAAGCGGGTAAACCCTTCTTTGTGTGGTTTAACTCAACTCGCATGCATATCTGGACCCGCTTAAAGACGGAGTCTCAGGGCGTTACCGGCCAGGGGCTCTACGCAGACGGCATGACCGAGCATGACGGCCATGTTGGCCAGTTGCTGGATAAACTTGATGAACTGGGTGTAAGCGACAACACCATTGTTATGTATTCCACCGATAATGGCGCTGAACTGATGCTCTGGCCCGATGGTGGCTACACCCTGTTTCGCAGCGAAAAGAACTCTAACTGGGAAGGCGGTTATCGGGTACCTATGCTGGTGAGATGGCCCGCCAAAATCAAACCGGGCCAGGTATCCAATGAGATCATTTCCCATCTGGACTGGATGCCGACGCTACTAGCTGCTGCGGGTGATACGGATGTTAAAGCCAAACTCAAGAAAGGTATGCAGGTGGGTAATCGTCAGTTCAAAGTGCATCTGGATGGCTACAACTTCCTGCCCCACTTTACTGACATCAGCAAAGCAGGCCCCCGCCACGAATTTATTTACAGCTCGGACACCGGCGACATCGTCTCGATTCGAGACGATGATTATAAAATGGTCTTTAAAGAACAGCGGGCACTGGGCTTTGAGGTCTGGCAGGATCCCTGGGTGCCACTGCGTATCCCGAAGATCTTCAATTTAAGAATGGACCCCCTGGAACGTATGGATAAAGAAAGCGCGGGGTATCCGCAATGGTTGCTAGAACATGCTTTTCTGGTTTTGCCCTCTATCGTTAAGGTCAGTCAGTTCAAGGCGTCGTTGAAGGAGTTTCCACAGCGACAAAAACCAGCCAGCTTTGTGCCCTGAGATATATTTGCACCCTGAGATATATCAGCTATTCTAATCTTCTGGAACACCGGCTGCCTTTCGGCCGGCGCTCCATTACGATAAACAATAAGTACCGCCTACCATCACATCAGCCTTTAAAATAGACAGGTTTCGCCGATGACGGAAACGCTGGCAGCAATTAATCAACTCAAACAGCAAATGCAGCTGTCGGTACTCGGACAGGAGCATGTCGTAGATAATTTAATCATTGCCCTGCTCGCTAATGGCAATGTGTTGCTGGAAGGTTTGCCAGGCACGGCAAAAACCCGATCCATTAAAACCATGGCACAGGTTCTGGCTGCCGACCTTGGGCGCATCCAGTTCACCGCCGACCTGCTGCCATCCGATGTTACCGGCACTGAGATTTTCCAGGAAACTAACGGTAAGCAAGTGCTGACGTTTCAGCCCGGGCCGGTTTTTAACAATCTCGTGCTTGCCGATGAAATCAACCGGGCACCAGCAAAAGTACAGGGTGCCTTGCTGGAAGCCATGGAAGAACGGCAGGTGACGGTTGCTGGCGAAACCCATAAATTACCCGAGCTGTTCATGGTGTTAGCCACCCAAAATCCCATCGAACAGGAAGGCACTTATCCCCTGCCAGAAGCTCAGATGGATCGCTTTCTGATGAAAATCAACATTGATTACCCCGATGAAAAAACAGAAGTTGGCATCATTCGTTTAGTCCGTGGCGAAGAGCAACCGCAGTCAGACAATGAAGCGGTAAAAATTTCCCAGGAAAGCATCTTTACTGCTCGTAAAGAAATCCACCAGGTGCATGTTTCGGAAAACATAGAGCACTATATCGTCGCGCTAGTCATGGCAACACGCGATCTCACTCGTTATCAGGGAGAATTAAAAAACTGGATCGAAGTTGGCTCCAGCCCTCGGGCATCCATTGCCCTCGATAAATGCAGTCGCGCCCATGCCTGGATGCAGGACAAGGACTTTGTTGACCCGGATGATGTCCGCAGTATTGTTCATAGTGTTCTACGTCATCGCCTAATTTTGAGTTATGAGGCCGTGGCTGATGGTATCAGTACAGATCAGGTAGTTGCTGAAATTGTTAAACAGGTGGCGGTCGTTTAATCGCATAAGTGGCGACTATAGATAACAGCGATTAATGACAACCATGGATAACAGCAACGTATACGCTAACCTGAAAGACCTGGTCGCACTACAGCATCAGGCGTCCGGCTTCAGCTTCCTGCCCAAACAACCTGTTCACAGTATCCTGGCTGGCCGTCATTCATCGCGCTTGCGAGGTCGCGGGCTAAATTTTGAAGAACTGCGTCATTACCACACCGGCGACGATATTCGCACCATGGACTGGAAAGTCACCAATCGTACCGGCAAGCCCCATGTGCGTGTTTATACCGAAGAAAAAGAACGGCCGGTTTTATTATTGGTCGATCAACGTATCAGTATGTTTTTCGGTAGCCAGCTTAAAATGAAATCGGTTATTGCCGCAGAATTGACTGCATTATCAGCCTGGCGAGCCTTGTCAGGCGGGGATCGTGTTGGTGCTCTGGTATTCAATGATACTGAGATTGTTGAAACCCGACCGCAGCGTAGCCGTAAAACGGTCATGCAAATATTTCACAACGTTCTGGCGCTTAATCATGCCTTAAATGCGCAATATGCCAGCGTGCCGAATAACGCACAGCTAAATATCACGCTCAAAAAAGCCGAGCAAGTGAGCGAACATGACTGTTTAATCGTCATTATCAGTGATATGAGTGGCTGGAACGCCGAAACCGTCAAACGTATCAAAAGGCTGCGACGCCATAATGATGTCATCGCATCGCTGGTATTTGATGAACTGGAGAAAAATTTACCCAGCAATAGCCAGCTGGTGATGAGCGACGGGGAAATGCAAATTCAGGTTGATGCTGGCAAGGCCGGTTTGGCAGCCCAATTCACGGAACACTTTGAAAGTGGCGTTGAACATCTTCAGGCAGAATTAAATAAACACGGCATCCCAGTCATTCCGATGAACACTACCGACAGCGTTCTCTACCAGGTGAAACAGGCCATGGGCGAACGAGCCAGTGGGCCGCACTGATGAGCACCACAAATACGTTTGATCCTGTAAGCGCTAGCGATGCAGCAGGCTTTACTGAAGACGCAGCTGGCGCTATAGAACACGCAACGGGTGCCATAGAAGATGCAGCAAGCGCTATAAAAAAAACGAACGGCTTTTTAGAAAACACACCGGGTTCCATCAACAACACTTCGAGTTCTATTGAAAACACATCAAGCTTTGGCAATTACCTTATTCATGGCATAGATGAAATTATTCTGCCGGATGCCATCTCCTACTGGCCAACGGCTCCAGGGTGGCAGGCGCTGGGGGTGCTTGTTGGCGTAGTGGTGATCATTCGGGCCATTCAAAAGGCAAAACGCTGGTGGCGCAACCGCTACCGTCGTGAGGCACTCCGGCAACTGAACCAGGTACAAAAACAGGCCGGCAAACAATTACAGGATGTTGTTGCTGTGCTGCCCCACTTTATTAAAGTCACTGCCCTGCAAGCCTATCCACGACAGGAAGTGGCCAGCTTGAGTGGTAAACCCTGGCTGGCATTTTTAGATGCACATTACTCCGGGCCGGCCTTTTCTAAGGGTATCGGTGAGAAATTATTGGCGCTTGCCTACTTACCCCGTGAACAATGGCAATTGAATGATCAGGAAAGTAACGAACTGATCAATATGACTCGGCGATGGATTGCCCTACACAGCGAAGCCACTGATGTTTGAGTTTGCAAACCCCTGGATATTTGTGGTTTTACCTTTGCCAGTGCTGGTTTATTACTTCTCGCCTGCCTATCAGGAAAGCCAGGATTCAATCCGCGTACCATTTTTTCAACGCCTGGTAACACTGACAGGCAAAACACCCCAAAAAGGTGCTGTGATCTTGCGTAGGGTACTCTTTCAAAAATTCTGGGTGCCAACATCGTGGCTGTTACTGGTCTGTGCTTTAGCCAAACCTCTGTGGGTGGGCGAAGCGATTGAACATACCCAGTCGGCACGGGATTTAATGATAGCGGTGGATCTCTCCGGATCCATGGAAATCACTGATTTTGCCACCGCCGATGGCAAAGGAATATCTCGTCTCGAAGCTGTTAAACAAGTGCTTGGTGAATTTGCAGAGCAACGAGAGCATGACCGCCTGGGTTTAATCGTGTTTGGTGATTCACCCTACCTGCAAGCGCCATTTACCGATGATCATAAAACCTGGCTCGCCCTTCTCGAAGAGACAGAAATTGCCATGGCTGGTCAAAGCACTATGTTCGGTGATGCCATTGGCCTGGCCATTAAATTATTCGAAACCAGTGAAACTGAAAATCGTGTCCTGATTGTCCTCACCGACGGCAACGACACTGGCAGTAAAATGCCCCCGGTCGAGGCAGCTAAAGTTGCCAGCCATAAGCAGGTGACCATCTATACCATCGCCATTGGCGACCCTGAATCCGCAGGTGAAGAGGCTCTGGATCTGGATGTAATAGAGGCCGTTGCCGAAGCTACTGGGGGCGCTTCATACCACGCACTGGACAGAACACAACTGCAACAAATTTATAAGGATATTGCTGCTCTCGAGCCGGAAACCTACGAGACATTAAGCTATCGGCCACGCTTTAGCCTGCACCATTATCCTCTGGTTATCGTTATTAGCGGCTATATCCTGTTTTTTCCATTGATGACATTGCTAGCTCAGTTTCGCAAGCGACGGGATGCACATGTCTGACTTTTTATCTGGCTTATCCAGCTACTTACCCTCTTACCTCGGACGATTTGTCCACTTTCATTTTTTACGGCCCTGGTGGTTTCTTGCACTCATCCCCCTGCTCTGGACACTGTGGTATTTGTGGTCGGCGCGCAATCCGATGGGCAAATGGAATAAAGACATCGCGCCTCACCTGTTAGCGGCAATGCTGGTGCGTTCTGGACGAGCCAGGTGGTTTAATCCAGTCAGCGCCAGCCTGATCGTCTTAATGCTGAGCATCCTGGCTTTGGTGGGCCCGAGCTGGAAGCAACAACCGACACCCTTTACTGAAGATATAGCCCCATTGATCATCATACTGGACGTGTCGTCGTCAATGGAACAGACAGATATTCAGCCGTCACGGCTTGAGCGAGCAAAACAGAAAGTCCAGGATCTGATCAGTCTCCGGGCTGGCGGCCGTGTTGGTTTAATCGTTTATTCAGGCACGGCCCACAGTGTCATTCCATTGACCAATGATCCCGATGTGCTCAACAATTTTCTCCATGCCATCGTTACCGACATGATGCCACGCAAGGGCAAGTTTCCGGAAAAAGCCCTACCCATCGCCAGGCAAATGCTTGCCGATTCACCAGTACCCGGAACTGTACTGATGATCGGCGACGGTCTAAGCCCCAGATCCTTTGATGATTTCAGCAGTTTTTTTTCTGCTAATTACCATCAACTGTTAATCTTTGGAATTGGCAGCGAATCAGGGGCCGAGAATGAAGCGATAACTGAAGCTGACAACACCTTAATTCCACTGGAGAGTTCAGCGTTAAAATCATTAGCACGCGAGGCTGGAGGCTATTATCAAAGCCTGAGCCTGGATAAAGAAGATGTAAAAAAGTTAAATCGTCGAATAAATAATTCGTTGGTTATTGTCGATGACGACAGCCGACCCTGGGTCGATGCTGGCTACTATTTAATATATCCCATCGCCTTAATGATGCTGCTCTGGTTTCGTAAAGGCTGGACCCTGCGCTGGAGTATTGTGCTGTTCATTACATCTTTAAGCCTGGCAGCCCCACCACCGGCAGTGGCAGTGGCAAACGACGTTACGACTGACAGCTGGAATCTGGGTGCCCACTTTATGAACCTTTGGTTAACACCTGATCAGCAGGGCAAATATTACATGGTAAAAGGCGACTATAAAAAGGCCGCCACACATTACCAAAATATCGCCTGGCGAGGCGTTGCCTATTACCGCGCAGAAAACTTTAAAGCCGCTGCAGAAATGTTTTCACGTATCGAAACTGCCGAGGGATACTTTAATCTCGGTAATGCCTGGGCCCATAGCCGCAATTATTTGCTGGCGGTGAAAAGTTACAACCAGGTTCTCAAACTCGACCCCTACCACAGCAGTGCATTAAAAAATCGCGATAAGATCCAGAGCATTATTGATGAAATCAACCTACTGAGTGCCAGCCAAAAATCAGAAGCTAGCGATTCCTCCAAAGAGTTGAGCGAAGATGAACCACAAACTGCCGATGGTGCTGAGCGCAAAGACTTTATTCAACAGGAGGTCAAACAGCTAAGTGCAGAAGAAGTCTTGCTGGATGAGCAGATTAACGAACTCTGGATGCGGCAGGTACAGAAAGATCCATCACGTTTTCTTAAGATAAAATTCTACATGCAGTTGCAAAATCAGAAGAATGACAATGAATTTTAAAGAGCTGAGCCGTTTAATATGTTCCGCTTTATTGGCCATCATAAGCTTTATGGCCACGGCATCCGCAGAGGAAATAGCGCTAACACTGGTCGAACTCCAGCAAGCAGACAAACTCAGAATCAAAATCTGGATCAAACCACAGGAAAACATTATCGCCGGGCAACAAATTGATTTACAGATAGAAATAGCCACAGATAGCTGGTTTCGTGGTGGCACCCGCATTGCTCCGGTTGAGATCGAAGATGCCATCGTCTTGCAACGTGAAACGTTTGCCGTTAATTCCACTCGCTTTGAAGATAATAAAAACTGGACAGTCCAACTATGGACGCTCGTTATCTATCCACAGCGTAGTGGCATTTTTGAGATACCGGCTATCTCGTTAAAGCTGTCAGTAGCAGACGAAAATAACCAGCCAATTATCGGAGGCATTGACACTGAGCTGTTTAGTTTTTCCGCAACAATACCTGAGCAAATGCTGGATAAATCAGACTGGATTGCTACCAGTCGATTTCATGTTGATGATAGCTTTAATAAATCTCTCGATGGACTCAAACCTGGAGACACCGTCACCAGGACGATTTCGATGTCAGCCGACAACCTGCCAGCCATGATGCTTCCCGGGGTCAATGTAGACACCACAGCAGGTATAGCCACCTACCCGAGGCCACCTCGGCTTGAGGACAAAGTAAATCGCGGCGAATACCTGGCTGAACGAAGTCAGGAAATAACCTATGTATTTGAAAGGCAGGGTGAATATCAATTTCCAGCACAAATATATTACTGGTGGAACCTCCAATCTCAATTAATGGAGACAATAGAACTTAAAGCATATGCATTCAATATCGGTGGAATCACAACAATAGATAACAGCAACACACCAACACCACTGCTTACAGATCAAAGCATGCTCGGTGAACTAATTCCCCTGTTGAAATACACAGCCATGGCTTTACTAATAGCGGGAATAGCGGGAATAGCGTGGCGGGTCGCACATAAATTTAGGAAGGGGTCAGCAAACGCCGAAGCGTCGCAACCCTCGCAACCTTCTGATGCAACTTTACGTAAAAGATTGAACAAGGCTGTCGGCCAGAACGATTTTGAAACTGCTATCGGCATATTGTATCTATGGCTGGATAATTATGGCGGCGAGGGTTTTAAAGGCTCTATTAGAGAACAGTTGACCGAGATTAACCGAGCCGATCTAAGTCTGGCATTCGGGAAAATTATGCGCTCAATCTATAAACCTGAGCAAAGCGATTGTGTTGATCTAAAACTGTTTTCAACTCAATTCATCAATGAACTAAAAAGAATGGATAAATTGCCTGTATTAACCCATTTGAGAGCTGAATTAAAATTAAACTAATTAAACAGGGTTACTGTTAACCAGCGGTCAGATCAACAACATTGATAACATCGCCCGCAGGCCGATCGATCTGCAATGAAGCGAAATCGAAATAGCTGCTGTCAGCCAGTTGCGAAGGAGAAATATTTTTAATCGCAGTAAATATAGTTTCAAGGCGACCGGGATTTTGTTTTTCCCAGCTTTGCAGCATTTCCTTGATGACCTGCCGTTGCAAATTTTTCTGCGACCCACATAAATCGCAGGGAATAATAGGGAATTTCTCAAGTTCAGCGAGTAGCGCGAGATCACCCTCCTGGCAGTACGCGAGCGGACGAATTATGACATTGCGCTTGTCATCGCTGAGCAACTTTGGTGGCATAGCTTTTAGCTTACCGCCGTAAAACATGTTTAAAAACAGCGTTTCTATTATGTCATCCCGGTGATGCCCGAGGGCGATTTTGGTAGCGCCGATTTTCTCGGCGAATCCATATAATGAACCGCGCCGTAGTCGTGAACATAAACTACAATAGGTTTTATTTTCCGGTACCAGTTCTGTAACAATGCTGTAGGTATCTCTTTCCAGAATATGAAATGGTACACCTCGTTCAGCCAGATAATCCGGCAAGACCTGTTCTGGAAAACCTGGCTGCTTTTGATCGAGATTAACGGCTACAAGTTCAAAATCGATTGGCGCTGTTCGCTGCAGGTTGAGCAAAATATCGAGCATGCCATAGGAATCTTTACCGCCGGATAGACACACCATCACTTTGTCGTTTGGCTCAATCATATTGTAGTCAGCAATAGCTTTGCCAACATGACGGCGCAGCCGCTTTTTCAGTTTATTTAGTTCAAGTTGATGCTTACGTGCAGACGGTGCGGACATGGATCAGTTTCAGGTTAGCTGGTGAGGCACTATTGTAATGGCTTCGCCCCCACAAAACCAAGATAATGCCTCAGATAATGAATCGTAATAATTACATTATTATTACATATTTCAATTAGATATAATTTTTATATAATGTAACATATAGATTTGTTACTGCGCGGATCACCGGGGACTCGGTGGGCGACACCGACTAGAACAGTGCGACGAATAAAAAACGTTTACACTTTCATCACTGCCGTTTTAGTAAAGGGATTAAATGACTACTCTAGGCTGGATAATTTCTAGTAGCCTGGCTATGAGCTGTATCGCGCTTGTGGGTGCTGTCACGCTCGTATTAAAGCAGGAAACACTCAACAAGATTGTTCTGCCTCTCGTCGCATTTGCTGCTGGTTCACTGATCGGTGGTGCATTCCTGCATATGATTCCCGCCGGCATTGCCAGCTATGGCAACAATACCGAATTTTATCTATGGATACTGCTGGGATTCACGGTTTTTTTCGTTCTCGAACAATTCTTGCATTGGCACCACTGCCACAACCAAAGCAACCAGGAAAGCGGCCACAAAAAACCACTTACTTATTTGATTTTGATAGGCGATGGCTTACACAACTTTATTGGCGGACTGGCCGTGGCTGGTACTTTTTTAATTGATATACGCCTCGGCATTATGGCATGGTTAGCCGCAGCTGCTCACGAAATCCCCCAGGAGCTAGGTGACTTCGGCGTGTTGATACACGGTGGATGGAGTAAACGTCGTGCATTACTTTTTAACGTGCTTTCAGCGCTTACTTTTTTGGTGGGCGGCGTTACCGCCTATTTCGCCTCATTTCATGTCAACGTAGGTTTTCTTGTGCCGTTTGCTGCAGGAAATTTTCTTTACATCGGCGCGTCGGATCTGGTTCCAGAAGTAAACAGGCACCAAAACACAAATGTCGCCATTATTCATTTGTTCGCATTTTTGATGGGCATAGCCTTGATGTGGCTAATCAGGATCAGCTTCGCAGTATAGCGGCAGCAATCATCATTTTTCACAGTGAAATAACAACAGCTAGCGCATAAACCCTGGTTCTGCAACACGGTTTATGCGCAAATGTTAGTAGTTCAGTCAGTAGAAACCCAGATAGAATTGGCGCCACACGATGCAAGGCTTTGCAGACGCTCTCGTAACTTCCTGGCCTCGTCAGCGCTGTACCACCAATCCCAGCCATCCCCATAGGTGGTTAACGTCGGCGTAGTACCCAGCATTCCAAATTGACTGCCCGGATGTATCTGATCGCCACCGGCATTCGGATTGAGAAGTTTCAATTGGTACTGTTTGCCGGCACTCTTGGCAAGTTTCCTCCAATCCACCAACCATGCTTGAACATCAGCCATTTTCTTTCCATCGTTAAACGTACACAATGAAAATTGCGTGACTTCAGCAGAAACTGAAATGGATATAAAGGGAATAACAACGAGCATAATTTTCTTCACGATATTCATGGTAAAGCCTCCTGGTATTATTTTTTTAAAACCCTCCTGATCGAAAAGTAGACAGCATGGTTGCCACAAATAAAACTTAGTGACACCCTTTGCCGACTACCGTTTACAGCATAGGATAGATATTTCAATTTAGCCACATAACATTGAACTTCCTTAGTTTGCTCTTATTTTTTTTGTTAATCATTATTTTCCTGTTGTTTACTCGCCTCCGTTTTACTTTCTGCTCTTTTTTCTTTCAATATTTCATCAACAAAGCTTACAAAATTCTCGTCCAGTAGATTTTTACCAATGGGACTTTTCTCCCATGTAGTAGACATCGGCGGCGTGGAATACCATAGGCTAATAATGTGCTTGAGTTCGGCAAGATCCGCAGGCGTTTTAATCGCTGCCCACTGGCCCCAGTGCGTCCATATCCAGGCGACATTAACCGTATCAATACGATAATATTCGAGGGCGCTCATATCGAGGTCTGAAGCGATTTCTTCATATATTGCCTTAGCTTCTGGAGTTGAGGCCTGCAAAATTCAGTCGCGAAATATCTTCATTCAGGCCGATAGCAATGTTGATATCTATCACATTATCGGCGCGCGCCTGTCGCGACGCATCGGCTGCCTCTAACCGCGTGTGGCGAATTTGCACAGCCACATAGCCCAGGGTTAACACCACCGCAAGCGCACCGAGTATCTCACCAATTGCGCCAATCGCTTCCCAGTTCATTGTTATTCTCCTCTAGTCTCGTCCCATGAATTATTATCACGATCTTCCTTTTTAATAATTTCAGCTAGCGGTCGGCGAGGGATGCCAAGATGTTCGGGGCCGGTACGGAGTTCTTCCAGATATTTAAAGTACGGTTTACTGAATGCCAGTTCGCGGGATAGCCACCAGGCTTCGATTATCGGGTTTTTTAAATACTCCAGCAAAAGGTCGCGTTTTTGAACCCATGTATATTCCGCTATTTGATCTTGCCGATACATTTCATATTGCCCCTCATAAAGAAGGAATATTTCTGTAATATAGGCCACATAACGAATTTTCTCCCCGGATGTCAATGAATCAGGGTCTTCCGCAGCGAGATTATAAATCCTGGACAACTCCGGCGATACAGCCATGCGAGCTATCCAGGCAGCGGCTTGTTTTGACATATCCATGCCTGCCGCTGTGCGCACCGAAGTGGTATTCTGACGAATTTGCGTGGCTAAATAAATCAGGGTAAGAATAACCCCAATTGCACCCAATAATTCGGCAATGGCTCCAATAGCATCCCAGTTCATACTTGTTCTCCCTGGCTGTTATCTGCTGAAACTGACGCAGGACTTTCTTTGTTAAATAAGGGCGCAAAACCCTGATACACATAATCTGTATCCTTCGACTCAACACGCAGTTTTCTATATGCGCAACAAAAGGCTCGCTAAAGGTTAGAGACCGCTTTATCCACCAGGTCTCGACAAGCGAGTTTTTCAGGTAGCCCAGTAAAATATTCCTTTTTGGCGCCCACATTTCCTCACTCAGATGGTTTTGTGAATACATTTGAAACTGGGCTTCGTAGATGAAAAACATTTCGGCGATGTAGACTACGAATCTAGCTTGTTCTTCTGGCTCTAGTGATTCAGGATCTTCTGCAGCAAGATTATAAATGCGGCACAAATCGGGATGGACCGCCATACGGTCTACCCAGGCGGCCACTTGTCTAGCGGTATCCATACCCGCTGCGGTACGCACTGAAGCGGTATTCTGGCGAATCTGCATGGCGAGATATATTAGTGTTATGACAACACCGATGGCTCCAATAAATTCACCAATATTGCCAAGATCCTGTAGTGTCATTGCCATAATGCAAGCTTCCTGTTTTCGGATGCCGCGCCATACTTAATATTTTTTATTAAGGCTACTAACATGGGGCTTGTCTTTAGTTTTATTTGCCATTGTGTAGTCTTATTTATCGTAGGTGCTGTGGCAGCATATATCAATACGCTTTTATTCATTGTTTGCAGATCAACGTTATCACTGGCATCCTCAAAAAAATACTGCACGGAGAACAAGTATGGATATATCACTGGAGCAAGCATCAAACATGGCTGAACTGGTTGGCGTCACGCTGGTTATTGTTTCTATTTTTTATCTGACGGTACAGGTTCGACAAAACACCAGAGCCACACGCATACAAACTGTCCACGAACTTTCTGCCCAATATATAAAAGCACAATCTTCACTGGCCCAAAATGGAGAATTGACAGCCCTTTTTCTCAGAGGGCAGTTTGACTATAAGGCGCTTGACTCTATAGAACAAGGTAGGTTCGGCATGCTTGTTGCGTCACTTATACGACTATTCAGTGAGTTACATTTTCAGCACATGCAAGGCGAACTTGATCACGCTGAATGGATCGGCTTTAAAGGGGTGGTTGATGATGTTTTTTCGTATCCTGGCTTTCAAGCGGTGTGGAAACTTCGCCAGCATCAATATAGTGAAACATTTCAGCAATATATTAATGATAGACTACAAGCCACTGCTTTTCGGAAAGCCGATATATATCCAGATCCCAGGGCTTAGGCGTCGGCGATCAACGGAATACTATTGGCGCACATGGTAGATGCCCGTATTAGTTTCTATCAAAGGGGTAAATCGAGTGGCTTTTCGGCAACCACAACCCCATTGCTGTCAGCGTAAACATATTCGCCGGGCTTGAACGTGACGCCGCCAAAAGTGACGGGCACGTTGTAATCGCCAATACCGCGCTTATCGGTTTTTAGCGGTATCGTCGCTAAAGCCTGGACGCCAAGATCAAGACTCGAGACCGTGCTGACATCCCGTATACAGCCATTTATAATCACGCCGGCCCAGCCATTTTCAACAGCACTTTCAGCAATCATATCGCCTAGCAGAGCCTTTCTTAACGATCCACCGCCATCGACCACCATAACTTTGCCTTTGCCGGGAGTAGCAAGATTCTCTTTAACAAGAGAGTTGTCTTCAAAGCATTTAACAGTGACTATTTCACCGCTGAAAGCTTCTCGACCGCCAAAATTGGATAACATAGGTTCGAGCACGCGCACCAGTTCAGGGTTATCGTCGCACAGATCAGGGGTAATATCGGTCATAGGGGCTCCATCGTCTTAAAGCTGGTTAGCTTTTAGTGAATATCGGGATATTAGTTTTGCGCGAATTATACGCCACCTGAAGACTATCGTCGTTGTGTTGTAATGCCTATGCCACTACTCTGTGCGACTCATTTTCATCACTACTGACAAATCCACTCAAGCCATGTCTGCTGTAACAGTTATCGACTTTCACTACCAGCAAAACACGACATCGTTATTTGAAGCCGTGCGTGATTTGCCTGATCCTATCTGGCTCGACAGCGGCAAACCGCGCTCGCTTCAGGGTCGTTTCGATATTATCAGTGCGGCGCCGCTTATCTCCATAACAACCCACAAACAAACAACGACCATTACCAGTGAAGGCAGGAATTCCAGCTCGACAAAGCAATCCACTGACAACCCCTTTGCAATAGCCGAGCAAGTTCTACAGGAATTGGGTTCGGTACCTGATAACCCTGGTCTACCTTTTTGTGGCGGCCTGGCTGGTTATTTCGGATACAACGCCGGACAACAAGATCGTTTGTCCAGATCTGATTCTTTAGTCGATCTAGCTGAATTACCTGATGTGCGGCTTGGCTACTACACCTGGGCTCTAATTATAAATCACCAGGCCAGCAAAGCCTGGACAGTATTCCATCCCGCGTGCGGTAGCGAATTGCAAAAAGATATACTCGACAGACTGGCATTGGCGGCAAACAAAGAGCGAGATATCACAAACCATAAACACGCGAATACCTTCGCACTGAGCTCTGCGTTTAAGGCCTCGATATCCAAAGATGAGTACGCCAGAAAAATCGCAGTAATTAAAGATTACATTGCCGCTGGCGATTGTTATCAGGTTAATTTCGCTCAGCATTTTGCAGCTACTTATGAGGGTGACCCCTGGTTTGCTTACAAGCAACTTCGCTCTGCTCTACCCTCACCATTTAGCGCTTTTATGGCCTGGGAAAATAAAGCCATCTTGTCGTTATCGCCGGAGCGGTTTGTCAAACTGTCTCGCGGTCAGGTAGAAACCCGACCGATCAAAGGCACTGCGGCAAGAGGGCTTACCGTCAATGAAGACCGTGAGAAGGCTATAGCACTGATGAACAGCGCGAAAGATCGGGCCGAGAATTTAATGATCGTCGATTTGCTAAGAAATGATCTGGGCAAAAATTGCCAACCCGGTTCAATCCGTGTACCTAAGTTGTTCAACCTCGAAAGCTTCGCCAATGTTCACCATCTGGTCAGCACGGTGACTGGTGCATTAGCAAAAGATAAAACTCCATTGGATCTACTGGCTGGTTGTTTCCCCGGTGGTTCTATCACCGGTGCACCGAAAAAACGTGCTATGGAAATTATTCGCGAAACCGAGCAAATTAAACGGTCTGTTTACTGCGGCAGTATCGGCTATATCAGTGCCTGTGGTCGCATGGACACCAATATCGCTATTCGTACCCTGGCGGCTAATGCCGGCCAATTGCACTGCTGGGGCGGTGGTGGCATTGTCGCCGATTCGAATACAGAAGATGAGTACAATGAATCCATTACCAAAGTAGCCCTGCTAATGGATACGCTTTCCGCTTGAGGCTATGAGGCTTATTTTGGCTGCCTTTTAATTCTCGCCCGACAAAGACAGTTCACGATTACTAGCAGCTATAAAGGCTTTTTTTAAATCATTATAAGTATGCACTGCCGGAAACTCCGGAAACTCTGCAATCACATTATCTGGCGCACTGAATAGAATACCTGCATCAGCCTCGGCCAGCATGGTAGTGTCGTTATAGGAATCACCAGCAGCAATTATTCGGTAGTAAAGTGTTTTTAACGCTAACACTGCCTGGCGTTTAGGGTTTACCTGGCGGAGCCGATAGTCAATAACCTTGCCGTTATCATCCACTTCAAGCTTGTGGCAAAGCAATGTGGGGAAACCCAATTGTCGCATTAGCGGTTGCGAAAACTCATAAAAGGTGTCCGATAAAATAATTACCTGAAAACGCTCACGCAACCAGTCGACAAACTCCACGGCCCCATCGAGTGGTGTTAACCGCGAAATCACCTTTTGTATTTCGTTCAGACCCAGCCCATTTTGATCAAGTATAGAAAGGCGCTGTCGCATAAGGACATCGTAGTCAGGAATATCTCGCGTAGTAGCCCTCAGTTCTTCTATGCCGGTCTCCTCAGCGAAAGCTATCCAAATTTCAGGGATTAATACTCCTTCGAGATCAAGACAGGCTATTTCCACAGGCTGGGCTCCTTTATCAAAATAAAAGCAGAACAAAAAGCAAAATCAAAGGTAAAAGAGGGTAAAGATCGAAGTAAAAACGGCGCTACTCTAACGGCTTCGCATGCATGACGCAAACCTGTACGGATTTATGTCAAGGGTCGTGGGATCAGTTACAGATTAGCAGGATAACCGTCGGTTTGCCGTTCAGGGGCTTCCTAATATTCAGGCAACTCCAGCGAAGAAAAAAATTGTTCTAATTTCTCTCTGGAGCTGATTGCGCAGGCTTGCTCTACGATATCACGCTTCAAATGCGGCGCAAATCCCTCGATGAAGTCGTACATAAAACCGCGCAAATAAGTGCCACGTCGAAAACCAATACTGGTAATACTAGGGTTAAACAGATGTTTGGCTTCCAGAGCTACCAGATCGTCATCCTGCTCCGGATCGTAAGCCATATGGGCAACAATACCGATACCCAGACCGAGACGAACGTATGTCTTGATAACATCGGCATCTGTAGCAGTGAATACTACCTTCGGATTCAGATCTTTGGCACGAAAGGCTTCGTCCAGTTTAGAGCGACCCGTAAAACCAAATACGTAGGTAACTATGGGGTATTCAGCAACATCTTCGAGGGTAAGTTTGGGCAAACTGGCGAGTGGATGAGTCTTGGGCACCAAAATGCAGCGATTCCATCGATAACAAGGCATCATCAATAAGTTTTGAAACAAATCCAGCGCTTCAGTGGCAATAGCAAAGTCTACTTCACCATCGGATGCTGATTGAGAAATCTGCGCTGGTGTTCCCTGGTGCATATGCAAAGCAACATTAGGGTAACGTTCAATAAACGTTTCGATAACTGTTGGCAAAGCATATCTTGCCTGGGTATGTGTGGTCGCAATGGACAAGCTACCCTTGTCAGGAGAGCTATGCTCCTGGGCTAATTGCTTGATACTTTCAACCTTACCAAGAATTTCACCGGCAATTTTGAGTATTTCCTGCCCGGCTGGCGTAACCCGTACCAAATGCTTGCCGCTACGTGAAAATATTTCCACATCGAGTTCATCTTCAAGCAAGCGTATTTGCTTGCTAATACCAGGCTGCGATGTGTACAACGCCTGTGCGGTTACCGACACATTTAGTTCGTGATGGGCAACTTCCCAGATATACCTTAACTGCTGTAGCTTCATTTCTTTGACCTAGATGACATCGATCTAAAAATACAAACAACTATTCTTTTGCAGCATAGACGTTTACCGGAAAAGTTGCCAATCTAAATACTTCTTCATACCGACCGAAACTTATTCATCGTTTGCCACCCCATGGGGGACATGCCCCGTGGCCACTTGCTGACTTGCCGGTTCACAATGCTGTAATTGATCATCAAAAAAAACATCTGCACCGTAGGCCTTGAGAAACTCACTTTTATCGAGGCCGCCGAGAAACAGGGATTCATCAATACGAATATTCCAGTCCCTTAAGGTACGTACCACTCGTTCATGAGCGGGCGCGGATCTGGCAGTAACCAGTGCCGTTCTAATGGGCCCGGTTTCCGGTGGGAATTCACTCTGCAATTGATGCAGGGCCTGAAGAAAACTTTTGAACGGTCCTCCACTCAACGGTGTTTTAGCAGCGGCCTTTTCACTGCGGGCAAATGCTTCCAGCCCTTCGGTTTTAAAAACCCGCTCGGCTTCGTCAGAAAATAGTACGGCATCGCCATCAAACGCAAAGCGCAGTTCATTCTCATTCGCTGTGGATTTCACCGATGCCAATAACGTCGCTGCCGCAACGCCATGACGCAGCGCATTTCTGACGTCCTCAGCATGAGAGGAAAGAAACAAATGGCAACCAAAGGCACTCACATAACGATAAGGGCTGTCACCACCACAGAAAGCAGCACGGGTGATGTGCAGCCGATGGTGCTCGATGGAATTAAATATACGCAAACCGGTATCTGCAGAGTTTCTCGACAGTAAAATCACTTCTACTCGGGGCGTTTCGAAACCTTCATTGATGCGCAGAAGTTTTTGTACCAGTGGAAATGCCTCACCCGATTCCAGTGGCTCGTCTTCATGTTCAATTTGATACTGAGAATAAGCCGCCAGCCCCTGATTTTGAAACACGTCATGGCTTTCGCTGAGATCGAATAAAACTCGGGATGAAATCGCTATAACAAGCTTGTCGCTAATATTTTCTGCCAAAATGCAATCCAGCCCCCATCAATCCATTTTTGATTAATTAAGTTTCAACCAACCAGGTTTCCATCAACTAAGTTCCTACCAATTAAGTTCCCACCAACTAAGCACAACGCTAAACTCTACGCCTGTTGGGCGCCTTACGATTCTGCTGATTGCTCAGCAAACCATGCACGAGTTAAACGAAAAACCACGGGGCTAAGCAATACGAGGGCGATAAGATTCGGAATTGCCATCATGGCATTTAGCGTGTCCGCAATCAGCCAGGCAATACCAAGCCCCTTTACTGCTCCAACAAATACCACCGCCGTCCACAGTATACGATAAGGCACTATTACTTTTGTTCCAAACAAAAATTCCGCACAACGCTCACCGTAATAACTCCAGCCAATGATGGTAGTAAAAGCAAACAAGGCCAATATAATAGCAACAAATTTATCACCCCATTCCGGCATAACGCTAGCAAAGGCCGCAGCAGTCATCGCGGCTCCGTGCTGGTCGCCTGTCCATACGTTAGTGACTATTAACGTCAGACCGGTGAGGCTGCAAATAATCAGTGTATCAATGAAAGTTCCCAGCATTGCTATGCTGCCCTGCCGCACAGGGCTATCTGTTTTGGCCGCAGCATGGGCTATTGGCGCACTACCTAAACCCGCTTCATTTGAAAAAATACCCCTGGCGACCCCCATGCGTATCGCCACAAGCACAGCTGCGCCAGCAAACCCGCCTTCTGCTGCTGTTGGTGTAAAAGCACTAATGACAATCTGTTGCAAAGCGCCAGGGATCTCACCTAAATGAGCGATTAGAACGACACCACATCCGCAAAGATAGGTAAACGCCATCAGTGGCACCAGACTCGTGGCTACGCGGGCAATCGCTTTTATCCCACCCAACAACACGCCACCAACCATAATAGTCATGACCCCACCACTGACGGCCTTGGGGATATCAAAAGAAGAGTCCAGAACTCTGGCAACTTCACTGGCCTGTACAGTATTGCCTATACCAAATCCAGCCAACATACCAAAAATAGCGAACAGAGTAGCCAGCCATAGCCACCGTTGACCAAGTCCTTCTTTAATATAGTACATAGGGCCGCCGACTTTGCGGCCTCTGTCATCAGTTTCCCGGTATTCCACCGCCAGTACCGCTTCTGCGTACTTTGTTGCCATGCCAACAAGAGCAGTACACCACATCCAGAACAGTGCGCCCGGCCCACCTATCCCGATTGCGGTGGCTACACCAGCAATATTTCCGGTGCCCACGGTGGCTGAAAGTGATGTCATTAGCGCACCAAAAGGTGAAATATCACCTTCCCCACCCCTACCCTTTCCTCTACCTAGTTGTTTGAAGCCAAACACCAGCTTTCTAAGGGGTAAAAATCTCAGGCCCAGGGTAAGCCAAAGGCCAGTACCGAGGATCAGGCACAACATCACCGGGCCCCAGACGACGCCATTTATCTTGCCAATATATAACTCTAGCAATTGATCTTATCCTATTGTTTTTATTGGATTTGCTCGCTTTATCAAATAGACAAAAAGTCTCGTTGACTCAGCAAACCAAAGATACCACCCGTATGAATAAACACAATATCTGATTGGCCATCAAGCTCACCACGTCTGATTTTATCTATCATTCCATGGAAGGCTTTGCCGGTATAAATTGGGTCAAAGATCACGCCTTCCAGCGAGGCCAGATGACGGATGGTGTCAAACACTTCGGCAGTGGCCTGAGCATAACCCGGACCGACATAGCGGTCATCAACCTGAATGGTAATCGAACTCGGTTCAAGTTCTACCCCATAAAGGCTTTGCCATTGCTCGATATCAGCGCGCACTTTGTTTTGAAAATATTGTTCATTATCGCAAACTGCTATGCCAATGATATTTACGGCCAGCTGGTAAAGTGCAGCACCGGCGGTCAATCCTGCCTGCGTACCACCGGAGCCTGTTGCATGGAAAATGGTACGTGGGTTGATGCCAGTCTTGTCAAAGTCAGCAATTAACTCCGGAACACAATGCACATACCCCCATACGCCAGTGCCGTCACTCGCCCCGGTCGGAATGGTATAAGGTTTACGGCCTGATGCCTGATAATATTTGCACCAGTGATCAAAAAGCTCAGGCAAATCGTGTTGAAATTTCTTTTTTTCGTACAGAGAGACCTGTGCGCCACAAAGATAATCAAGGAAAAGATTACCATCCGGAATATCGTTTGTTACGCCTTCCCTACGCTCTTCGTTACGCCCTTCATTACGCAAAATCAAATGCACCTTAAGGCCAAGCTGAGCGCCGAGTATGGCCGTGGCTCTACAGTGATTTGACTGCACTCCACCACAGGTAACTAGCGTGTCGCACCCCTGCTCCAGGGCACGAGCCAGGGTGAATTCCAGTTTACGAATTTTATTACCACTGAGCGCACAGTCAGTTAGATCGTCGCGCTTTACCCAGATTCTTGGTCCACCCAATTGTTCGGATAGTCTGTCGAGAGGCTGAAAAGGAGTAGGTAAACGAGCCAGGGAAAGGCGAGGCGGATAATCTATGCTGCGCATATGAGTCTTCCTTCCAGCATTTAGCTTAAACGAAAAGATTGCTCATCTTATGGCAAACCCACTATACCTTGAAGCGGGTACTGACAACTTTGTTGGGACCTTTGCGCTAAAGCTCTTTTTACAATATTGTTTGTCGCGGCATCATTGGGCAAAAGCAAACCGAAATTATCAATTGAGAAAAAGCCTTATATTGCTTTAATAGTACCTTTTGGTAACACTGCATGAATAGCCGCACGCTGAAACTTAAGCTCCACCGTGTCAGAAACATCCAGCACCAGATATTCTCCATCTATCTTTGCTATTTTGCCAAGAATACCGCTGTTAGTGACAACTTCATCACCTTTGGCCAGGTTTTCCACCAGAGAGCGATGTTCTTTTTGCCGCTTGCGCTGTGGGCGAATAATGACCAGATACATAAACAAAAATAGGCCACCGAACATAACGACGGTGATCAGCGGGTTAGGTTCGCCCGGCGCTGCTGGCGCCGCCATGGCTGAAGATATAAAAAAAGACATAGAGAGCCCCTTAACTAAACAAATAAATTAAACGAATAAACTAATTGATAAAAACTAAAACACGAACGATGCTCGTTGCGTCGAATAGACACTCAGGCCAGGTTTTCCTTAATCCAGTCGAGACTATCCTGATGATGAGTTTTTGTTTTGACCTTATTCATCACATATTTCAGCCGGCCATCTTTACCGATAATAAAAGTGGTGCGCAAAATACCCATAAATTCACGGCCCATAAATTTCTTCAAATCCCAGGTTCCGTACTTATCCGCCACCGCGTGGTCTTCATCCGACAACAAATCAAAATTCAATGACTGTTTGTTTTCAAAATTAACCAGCCGGGCAACGGGGTCAGGGCTCACCCCCAATACCACAGTATCGGCCTTATCAAAGTCCTTACGCGCATCTCGAATTCCGCAAGCCTGTACTATGCATCCTGGAGTTTGAGCTTTTGGATAAAAATAAAGTACAACATTTTTTTTGTCTCGAAAATCCTTTAACGAGATAACTTCTTCGCGTTGATTTTTGAGCTTGAACGCCGGTGCAATATTACCAATTTTTGGAAACGCCATATACTTTCTCCTAACTCCTGATATTACGCCTGATAGGAATGGAACCACCTGGCTAACTTGAGTAAGCTTTGAATCACTACCTGCCGCGTCCAGAATTAATCAGCTATTCCTCAGACTTTGAACGCATTACGCAACCGCATATTAAGACATGTTCTACACAAAGAAGCACCGCTTTAGTGCTCCTTTGTTATACGCTAAGGAAGCAAGTGTTGCACCGCATCGCGCTCCTCGCTGAGTTCCTGCTCAGTGGCCTGCATTTTTTCCCGGGAGAATTCATTGATATCCAGGCCCTCAACTATTTCCCAGTCACCATTTTTGCAAACGCAGGGAAAAGAATAAATCAGCCCTTCACTAATGCCATAGCTACCATCACTGTATACACCCATACTGGTCCAGTCATCCTGCCCTGTTCCCATTGCCCATGTGCGCATATGACCAATGGCGGCATTAGCGGCTGAAGCGGCGCTTGATGCTCCTCGCGCCTTTATAATAGCGGCACCACGCTGCTGAACCGTAGGGATAAAGTCGTTTTCATACCAGCTTTGTTCTATTTTATCGCTGGCAGTCTCACCGGATACTTTAGCGTGATACAAATCCGGATACTGTGTGGCTGAGTGGTTACCCCAAATAGTCATGTTGCTGACATGGTGTATGGTTGTTCCGGTTTTCTGGGCCAGCTGGGTCATCGCCCTGTTATGATCCAGACGAGTCATAGCGGTGAATTGACGAGGATTTATATCCGGCGCGTTGCGCTGGGCAATAAGGGCATTGGTATTAGCTGGATTGCCGACTACCAGTACTTTTATACCTTTGCTGGCATTATCGTTAATAGCTTTACCCTGGGCCGAAAATATTGCTGCATTCGCTTCCAGCAAATCCTTTCGTTCCATGCCAGGCCCCCTTGGCCGGGCGCCTACCAGCAAAGCGTAATCCGCATCCTTAAAGGCAACGTTGGCATCATCCGTACGCACCATTCCCGCCAACAGTGGAAACGCACAGTCATCTAACTCCATAGCCACGCCTTCGAGTGCTTCAAGAGCGGGCGCAATTTCCAGCATCTGCAGGATAACTGGTTGATCGGGACCGAGCATTTCGCCGGCTGCAATACGGAATAAAAGGGAATAACTAATCTGGCCAGCAGCCCCGGTAACGGCAACACGAACAGGTGATTTCAAAGCAGATCTCCGTGGTAGAAGTGGAATTCAACGGGCCGCTATTATACGGCAATCAAGGGGGATTTCATCTTATCCTTGCGCCCCGTTACATCAGTCCGTTTCCACCAGCGCTATTAGCCCACCAGCGCTCGATAGCGTTCAGCCAGAGCGGTATAAATGTCGTCCTGGAAATGCTGGGCAGTGGAGTTCAGCTCAGCGACCAGCTCTACCAAATGCTCATTATCCTCACGACCACCCCAAATTTTGCTGTAACTACCATCCTGATAGCCGTGATCCTGACGAAAAAAATTAAGTACATTCTTGCCGACATAACGCTCGTATAGTTCATCAAAATCCAGCTCGGCATCAGCCAGCAGGACTGCAAATTTCTCCGTGTCAAAGCCGTGACTACTCAGGGTGTCCAACGCAAATACCTCAAGATCAACACGAAAGTCCTTCCCACAGGCAGCCGCGGGTAATACGGCTGCCAAATATTCCACCAACCCGGTCTGACCCTCGTTACTCAACAACAGGTGACTAAGCCCAAAATGCCAGATATCGACAAGCTCGAGCTTAATCTGCTCGACGTCGGGATCTTGTTTTTTCCACCATTTCCAGCCGTAATGATCCAGTAACTCGGCGCACTCAACCCAGATTGCCCGGTACCATTCAAACCCCTGTGTCCGCCAGTCGGGATGAACCCTGGTATTCATCGCGTCCTGCATTTCCAGCATTATTCTGATACGTTGCTGCACCTGGTAATTCCTGTAGTTTGGTTTGAAGACAGCTTCAACGAAAATGCTGCGCTATATTTGTCCCGATTCACATCGGGGGGTGTTCGCTATTAGGTACGTACATCACCACCGTTTATCTTGAATAACTTATCAAAGTTTTCATTGGTTGCCTGCGCCAGCTCCTCCAGAGAAACGCTTTTGAGCTCGGCTACACTTTCCGCAACCGCCATCAAATACCGCGGTTCATTTTTTTTGCCGCGATAAGGCACGGGTGCGAGCCAGGGAGAATCTGTTTCTATCAACAATCTATCCAGTGGAATCTTCCTGACTGTCTCTCGCAATGACTGTGCGTTACCAAAAGTTACGATACCAGATATCGAAATATAAAAATTTAGGTCGAGTGCCGCTTTGGCCATATCCCAGCTTTCCGTAAAGCAATGCAGGACACCGCCAATAGAAGGGTCAACGTGATCTCGCAGTATAGCGAGAGTCTCTTCTTTTGCTTCCCGTGTGTGCACGATAAGTGGTTTACCGAGCTGCTGCGCCACTTCAGCATGGCGGACAAAACTCTGTCGCTGCCATGCCAGCGTATCGGCACTGTAATACTTATCAAGCCCGGTCTCGCCTATAGCAATAACATAGTCAGCACTTGCCAGACTGAGCAATTCATCTACATCGGGTAGCGACTGTGGTTCAGATTGAAGAGGATGAACGCCGACCGACATATACACACCAGGCAGATGCCCGACCAGTTCGTGTAGAGTTTGAGCAGAGTCAAGACTGGTAGCTACGGACAGATAACGAGACACGCCACCGGACTGACAAGCCCTTAACAACTTCTCGATAGATCCCTGGTACGCTTGCAGATCAAGACGATCCAGATGGCAGTGAGAATCAGTCAGCACAATGGTTTAACCAGGAATGGTCGCAAAGTATTGAGGGGAAGCAATCTTTCCATAGTGGGTGTATTTATTTTCAGGCCCGATACAAGTATGCGCAAAGTATGAATTCACTGAGCAAAAAGATTGAGCAGGTACACTTGAGACGAAATTGCCTTAAAGCAGCCTTATATCCAGGAAGTCTTTTTGGCAGCTCTTTTAAGCAGGCCGTTTAAGCAAGCACTAATAAGCAGTACCTTTTAAGCTGCCCCGTTTTTAAAAACGTCCCCAGTGAAAGAGCTTATTAGAGGACTCATTACAAAGTGTAGGTCATCTTGTCAGAGCTAAGCATGCCGGCGATATAAGTCTCTATTTTGGTGGTCAGCACCTCACCATTCTCAGCGGGAAACTCAATACCAACACCCTGTCTGCGATGCCCTGAGCTCCCTGCTGGGCTTATCCAGACAATCTTACCCGTCAAGGGGATTTTATCCGGCTCTTTCATTAGATCCAGGAGAACAAATACATCATCGCCCAACGAAAATTGTTTGCGGGTAACAATAAACAAGCCGCCATTTTTCAAAAAGGGCATATAGCAAGCATATAGTTCGTCTACATCCTGCAGTGATAGGTTAAGTATACCGCTGCGTAATCCGCCACCATTCATAGCCACTAATTTTAACCTTTATTATGTTGAGCAGTTAAATCATGACCTGTTTTAAATCATGAAAGTGTATGTCGCGAATCATAACACATGTCTATCATCATGATTTGCCACACTATCCTGGACGGGACTGTGGCCTTGACTGCAGCTGGGATTGTAGCCGCCGCCAGCCAAACAGTAGCTCTTCTATTAATAACTGTGGATTGGGATTGGTCTTGCTTGCCAGCTGCCGTCTGGCAACTATTAACTGGTCTAGAAACAGGAAGTGGCCCCTGCTGGGGGTACCGTTTTCTTTCACGATAGCTGCTATAACGTTACTTTGCTGAACCAGCACGCTCTCAAGCAATTCAGCAGGCGGAATGGTTTTACACTGCTCCGCCGCCAGCACCGGCGACAGGAGACCGGCGGCCACGTCCGCCAGCACCTTCTCTATTTGTATGATTTGATCGAGCGCGCCATCGCCAGCTATACGCACAGCGCGCAAGGGTCGCCAACAGGCCTTTTCCAGCAAATCAACGTAATCTTCAACCTCTACATTGCTCTGCAGCCATTCGATAGTGAGCGCCTGGCCTGGCACCGGAAACAAGAATGATTGACAACGACTGCGAATCGTCGGCAGCAGTTCAGCCCGCTGCTGGTGGACAAGAATCAATAAAGTGTCTCTACCCGGCTCTTCCAGCGTTTTCAGCAATGCGTTGGCGGCGTTGTGTGTCATTGCTTCGGCAGGATCAATCAGCGCCACTCGCCAACCCCGGAGCATGGGTGTTTTAGTGGTAAACTCGGCCAGCTCACGTATCGAATCTACCGATATTGATTTACCTTTATCAGCGAGCTCAAGCAGGAAGAAGTCGGGATGGGAGCCGCCAGCGAGTAACGTACAGCCTTTACATTGCAAACAGGGCCGACCGTCGAGCAGCGATTGACAAAACAATCGCGCTGCCAACGCCATAGCAAACTGTCGTTTTCCTATTTCACCGGGACCACTAATTAAAACGGCATGGGGTAATTTACCAGTATCCAGCAAATTGCTGAAGGTCTCCCATTCGTTACCTTGCCAGGGATATGGCGTAAAGGTCTGGGTAAGACTCTTACTCAACATCTGGCCGCAAACTCATCCAGCGCCATTCGCACATCCTGTGCTACCTGCTTCTGGGTTTGCGAGGCATCAATGACACGAAATCGCGCCGGTTGTCGGGCGATCTGTTTCCTGTAGCCCTGACGAACCCGTTCAAAAAAAGCTATCTCCTGACTTTCAAAACGGTCCCGCTCTCCCCGACCATCAACTCTCGCTAAACCAATTTCGGGATCAATATCAAGCATCAGTGTCAGATCTGGTTGCAGTTGTTTCTGTACCATTTCGGCAAGGGTATTGATCAGCCCTGTATCAAGCCCCCTGCCGCTACCCTGATAAGCAAAGGTAGCGTCCGTAAAGCGGTCACATAGGACCCAAATGCCTTTATTTAACGCGGGCAATATCTTTTCTGACAAATGTTGAGCCCTGGCCGAAAACACCAGCAGTAATTCAGCCATATCATCAACCGGCGTCGATCGATGTCCCAGCAGTAAACCGCGAATCTCCTCGCCCAATTCCGTGCCACCGGGCTCTCGTGAAGTGATAAATTCAATACCTTTAGACGATAGCCACTGTTCGATACAGCTGATATTAGTGCTCTTGCCCACGCCTTCGGTGCCCTCGACGGTAATAAATTTACCTCTCATTTAGCACTCTCATTTTAGGACTCTCAATAGCACTCTCTTTTTGCTGAGGTAGCGACCGGTAAGCTTTGGGCCGATTAGTAATCTGATACTTGCGCACCGCTTTATTATGCTCATCAAGGGTCGTGGAAAAATAATGGCTACCATCCCCTCTGGCCACAAAGAATAATTCATTTCCAGATGCCGGATGTAATGCCGCTTCCAGAGCTGCAACTCCTGGGTTGGCGATCGGTGTTGGCGGCAGGCCATTGTGGAGGTAAGTATTATAAGCTGTGTCCAGCTGTAAGTGCTGGCGGGTGAGGTTGCCTTCATATTGCTCGCCGAGACCATAAATGATGGTTGGATCGGTCTGCAAACGCATATCTTTTTGCAGGCGCCGCACAAACACCCCGGCTATTTGCGCTCGCTCTTCAGCCACACCAGTTTCTTTTTCGACAATGGATGCCATCACCAGCGCTTCATAGGGAGTTGCATAGGGTAAACCTTGCTGGCGTTCAACCCATAATTTGCTCAGCTCAACACTCATTTGTTGATAAGCACGGCGTAATATGGACAAATCACTATCCCCTGAGCGATACGCATAGGTGTTGGGAGCAAACCAGCCTTCTGGGTTTTCATAGTCAATACCCAGAGATTCGACTATTTCCATCGTGCAGCTTTCGCTCAGGGTATGGCCTATATTATCGGTGCTGGCCAAAGTCAGACACCACTGGCTTAGCGTCCAGCCTTCGGGAAAGGTAATAGAATAGTGCCTGATGGCACCAGAAGTTAACATCGTCAATAAAGCCGGCAATGTTGTGCCATGCGGGAGCTGGTAGTCGCCGGCCTGAATATCGCCCTCACTAAACAAGCGGGCATAAATCTTGAGTGTCAGGGAAGATTTGAGCACATTTTGCTCGACCAGCTGATCAGCTAATAAATTGACCCCCGCACCGCGAGCTACGGTTAACTCGAACCCCTGAGCAGGGATTAATAGTGCTTGTGTCACGGCGTTTTCCAGCCACAACCAAAATAACATGGGCAGGAGTATGCTTGAAATTGCAACAACCAGGACTATGCGCTGAAGCATAAGTACTGCTCGGCCAGCTTTGTCTTAAGTAATTCAGTCTGGGGCGTCATCGACCAGCGTCCAATACCGACAACCTCAGCAACAGGCGTGATACCCACTACGGCGTTACAGATAAATACCTCCTGTGCAGCTCGCAATACATTAAGATCCATCTCTATGTCTGTTGCTACCAGGCCTAGCGCAGGAAAAATTTCTCTTTTCAACACTGTGCGCATGACACCCGATACACCTGCTTTGGACAGTGATGGCGTCAACCATTGGCCTTCCGAGAGCACAAATATATTACTACTCAGAGCCTCGATTACCTTGCCCTCCTGGTCGAGCAACAATCCATCGCAGCCTGGTGCCAGTTCTGCTGCGGCTGTGACCTGATCAAGACGATTTAAATGCTTGATGCCAGCCAATACTGGATTATGTGGCAAGCGGTAGTCACACACCTGCAAGCGATGGATAGCAGGGCCGCGTTCCAGCTCAAAAAATTGTATTACACAGCGCGATTTTGATTCCCCATGCGGTCGATAACCACGGCGGCCATCACCCGCTGTCAATATCAACTTGACCACGCCCTGTACAGGAAAGGTATTCAGGCTATCCATTAACTCAAGTCGGAGTCTATCCAGATCACAGTTTAACGACAGTTTCCTGGCATCTTCGCCAAGACGCGCCAAATGGAATTCCAGCAGGGGTAACTCACCCTGCAACAGGCGCATAGTCTCGAACAAGCCGTGCCCGTACAGGAAGCCGCGATCACTTACGGGAATGGCTCCACCGGGTTTACCATCAACAAAACAACTAACCGCACTCATAGTCCGATTAAAACAAATATCGTTGGCAAGTACATGAAGATATGCAAATTCCCGAACGATAGACAATAAAAAACCGCCTGACCTGGTCAGGCGGTTTTTTATTGTCCTAAATCATTCCAGGTTCTTACTTATATAAGAGATCGCATCTTGCACAGACGCCAGTTTTTCGGCCTCTTCATCAGGTATTTCCGTATCAAATTCTTCCTCTAGAGCCATAATCAGCTCAACAGTATCTAGAGAATCGGCACCTAGATCCTCAACGAAAGAGGAATCGGGCTTTACATCCTCTTCTTTCACACCCAGTTGCTCGGCAACCATTTTTATTACGCGTTCGTTAATGTTGCTCATGACAATCATTACTCCTGTTGATAGAGGTTTCGTTTGTTCTACAATGACAGATCAGGCTTTCACCTTTCTGATCAATAGTTAAATTACTCGGCATGGCTGTTGTCCGGTGGCGCATTTTACCTCAAAAAACTTTGCCCCGTAACCGCTTTTATCACCACCTTGCCAGGCACTCAATTCATATACATGCCGCCGTTTACTTCGATCGTCTCACCCGTTATATATGCTCCACCCTCCCCCGCCAGAAAAGCGACAACCGAGGCGATCTCCTCAGGCTGACCAAGTCGTGCCAGCGGTATATTCGCCAGCATCGCGTCACGATTAGCTTCGCTGAGCTGGCGAGTCATATCAGTATCGATAAAACCGGGGGCTACGGTGTTGACCGTTATATTCCTTGAGCCTACTTCTTTGGCCAACGAGCGCCCAAATCCTGCCACCCCGGCCTTGGTAGCGGCGTAGTTAGCCTGCCCAGCATTACCCATAGAGCCAACCACCGAACTGATATTAATAATTCGTCCCCAACGTGCTTTGGTCATGCCTTTCAGGCAAATCTTACACAGTCTAAATATGCCGGTGAGATTAGTGTCAACCACAGAGGTCCACTCTTCTTCCTTCATACGCATCAATAAATTATCCCTGGTAATCCCGGCATTATTTACCAGAATAAGGGGGGCGCCAAACTCTTCATTGATCTTTTTAACAACGCCAATAACATCTTCCGCATCGGCAACATCCAGCCGTAAACCTCTGCCATTGACATTATTCTCAGCAAACCGCCTGGAGATGCGCTCTGCACCTTCTTCCGAGGTTGCCGTACCCACAACCACTGCTCCAGCCGCACCCAGTACATCCGCAATCGCGGCACCAATGCCCCTGCTGGCACCGGTCACTAGCGCAATCTTGCCTTCAAAATCCATATATTCCCCTTTGCCAATATATTCTTTATTAAACAGTCACCTATCCAGCTGTTTCAAGCGCTTCACCAAGGCTACTCAAAGTATCTGTAGATAAGCTTTGCAAACTTTTATCGATACGCTTATTAAGGCCACACAATACCTTACCGGGGCCACACTCCACAGTCACCTGTACACCTTGACTGACCAACGTTTTCACACAATCGACCCATTGCACCGGACTATAGATTTGCTCAATCATCAAGTCACGAATCTTTTGACTATCGGTCTCTATCTCGCCGCGCACGTTTTGCACAACGGGAATTTGCGGTGCATTGAATGCGACCTGAGTAAGATGCGTCGCCAATTTGTCCGCAGCGGGCTTCATCATTTGCGTATGAAATGGAGCACTTACTGCCAGAGGCATTGCACGCTTAGCCCCCGCCTCTTTACAAAGCACGATGGCCCGTTCTACACCGCTGCTGGTACCGGCAATCACCACCTGACCAGGCGCATTAAAATTTACCGGTACCACTTCCTCGCCCTGGGCAGCCTGTTCGCAACAGGCTTTTATAGCCACATCGTCAAGCCCTAGCACAGCGGCCATCGCCCCTTGTCCGCGCGGCACCGCTTCTTGCATATATGCGCCGCGTAGGCGTACCAGATTGACAGCATCAACGAACTCTACGACACCTGCACATACTAGTGCCGACCATTCACCCAGACTATGACCGGCCAATAATGCGGGGCTTTGACCTTGCCTCTCAGCCCATACTCGCCACAGTGAGACACTGGCGGTCAACAAAATGGGCTGCGTTCGCTCGGTCTGGTTGATGTCGTCCTGCTCGCCATTTTGGAGCATATCCCAGGCATCGTAACCAAGCACCTCCGCCGCCTCCGCAAAGGTCTCCGCAACTATGGAGTACTCACTGGCAATCTCGGCCAACATGCCAATTTTTTGCGAACCCTGGCCGGGAAATACGAACGCTAATTTGCTGTTTACAGACATAGATATCTCAAACCAATTCGTTTGTTATAGAACCTGAAGCATCCGTACCAACGGCCATAACAGCTCGCTCAAGGGCGCAGCAAAACCCGTCCACATCAGCACTGCCATGGCTTTTTACCGTCACGCCTTTTAGGCCCAGCAAAATAGCCCCATTATAACTACCGGGGTCAAGCTCCCGGTGCAAAGCATCCAGTAGGGAGGGCATTACCCCCGCGCTGATGTCGGCGGTGGAATAGCGTTTGCCAATCACCGCCAGCCTGTCAAGTATATTTGCGACAGCACCTTCAGTGGCTTTCAAGGCGACATTACCAACAAATCCATCGCATATAACTATATCGACACGACCACTGAGCAGTTCGTCTGCTTCAATAAAGCCAGCATAATTGAGTGATGCATCAGCATTGAATAGTTCGGCCGCTTCTTTGACCACTTTGTTGCCCTTAATCGATTCCTTGCCGATATTTAGCAAGGCGACTGATGGCTTCGCTATTTTTTCCTGCACTCTCACCAGATTCGTTGCCATTAGTGCAAGCTGGTGCAACTGTTTAGTCGTGCAGTCCACATTGGCTCCAACATCAAGCAGATAGCAACGTCCGGCACGGGTTGGTAAAGCAGTGCAGATAGCTGGCCGATCGATGCCCTCATTTGCACCTAAAAGTTTAAGCCCCATGGCTACCATCGCGCCCGTGTTACCACCACTGATGAACGCCTGTGACCGACCGTGAGCGACCGCCTGAAAAGCAAGCCACATCGACGAATCCTGCTTATGCCGCAAAGCGGCGGAAGGCGACTCATCGTCGGCTACAAATTGCGAACAGAACTGGGCATGGCATCTGCTGATGCCGGCTGGATCATTATTGGGGAAATGACGCAATAGTTCGTCTTGCACACCGAATAACGTCAATTCGATTCCTGGATTTTCATCCAGAAATCGAATTGCGGCGGGGACGACAACTTTTGGCCCGTTATCCCCACCCATGGCATCCACAGCAAGGTTAAGTTGTAGAGCCATAAATCGGTCAGTCGTCGTTGTTACTCTCTACTACTTTACGACCGCGATAAAAGCCATCGGCCGTAACATGATGACGGAGGTGCTTTTCGCCACTTAATTCATCTACAGACAGTGTTGCACCAGCACCTAGCGCATCGTGAGAACGACGCATGCCACGTTTTGAACGGGTTTTACGACTTTTTTGTACTGCCATTTCTCTCTCCTTTACTTACCAGCCAGACATATGCCATGCTAATTAAATTGCTATCTAAAATATCTATTTTGTTGCGTTTCACGCGGTATCATACCCTGCGTCCAGACTTAATAAAGCAGACGTATTAAAAAGATCCCCTTTTATTACCTGAGTTTTAGCTCACGTAATGCCTCAAAGGGATTCTTTTTTTTATCAAGCTCCACCACATTACCAGTTGAATAACGCTGATCACCCCCACAGTTATCCATATCGTGGAAAGCAACAATAGGCAATGCTAACAACAACTCTTCTTCAATTATTGCGTGCAAATCCCCTTCACCATCAACCAGTACCCAGGGGTCGTAGTCTTTGGGCAAAGCCTTCATTTTCTCTTCATTGGCAACAATCGCCCAGCGCACGTCTGCGGCAATTACTTGCTCCATCTCCTGCATACATCGCTGGCAATACAAACGAACCTGTGCTGTCACTTGCCCACTAGCAATGCGAAAACCGAAGTCATCACAATAAAAATGCAGATACACCGATATCGGTGTATCGACAGAGGTAAGAGCATCAGCCAGTCGCAACATCTGCTTTTGCAAAACCACGCCTTTCAACACAACGCCCTGAGCAGCCAGTTTCAGCGGGCTAAGCCATTGCGGTAAAACGTTACGGTGTGGTGCTACAGACATAGGGGCGCAATTTTAGGGCCATGGTATTGATCTGTCAAAGAAAATTAAGGTACTAAAAACGGGTAAACTGGGTGTCGTATAAAAAGATTATCGGTATAAATCATCTATGCAATTAGTGCTGGCGTCATCATCACCTTACCGAAGGGAGTTGCTCGCCCGCTTAAGCGTACCCTTCACATGGCAATCACCCAATGTAGACGAGACCCCATACTCCGATGAAACACCACCTGAAACCGCTACAAGGCTATCTATAGCCAAAGCTGAGGCACTGGCTACGGCTTTCCCCCGCCATCTTATTATAGGTTCTGATCAAGTTGCTTTGCACAGAGACGCACTGATAAGCAAACCCGGTGATCACGAAAATGCATTGGCGCAATTACTACAGTTTTCAGGACAAACTGTGCATTTTCTCTCGGCTTTGTGCGTATATCACAGCCTGAACAAAACCTCGCGTGTCGCCACCACCCTCACCGAAGTACACTTCCGCGAACTAAAACGGGATGAAATCGAAAAATATCTCAGATATGAACAGCCCTATGACTGCGCAGGCAGTTTTAAAGCCGAAGGATTGGGGATTACGCTATTCAAAAGCATCAACAGCAATGACCCGACTGCAATTATCGGCTTACCACTGATCCAGCTGCGTCAGCTCCTGGCTGAATACCATTACAATATAATTGATAATATTGTTTAAACATATCTTTAGGTAGCATATCTATCCCAATGATATTAAAAGGATTTTATTTATATAAAATCTGGAAAAATAATCAAACGAGGCATAGGGTGGCGATTCTCGTTTCAGGAAAAAACCACAAAAACCACAAAAACCACACTACAGGCGATTCAGAAGTAGCTGCAAATCATCGGGTAATGGCGCAGAAACACTTATTTTCTTCCCGCTCGCGGGTGAGCAAAATTGCAACTCACCCGCATGCAGAAACAGGCGATTCAACCCCGAGGCTTTCATTGCTTTATTAAAATCATCATCACCATATTTTGAATCACCAGCCAAAGGATGCCCCGCTAACTGACAATGCACCCTGATCTGGTGGGTACGCCCTGTTTCAAGTTCGGCTTCAATAAGGGTTGCTTCTGAAAACTGACGAACTATTCGGAAACGGGTCAAAGCGCGCTTGCCATCCTTATCGGCACGTACAATACGCTCCCCCGATTGCAGAGTAAATTTGCGCAATGGCGCATTAATTTCACTAACACCCTTTGCCCAGGAGCCACTCACCAGCGCCATATACCGCTTAACCATCGACCTTTCACGCATCTGCTCCTGCAGTGCCCTGAGGGAAGCCCTGTTACGCGCAATCAATAAGCATCCCGATGTGTCTCGATCGAGCCTGTGCACCAACTCCAGGCGCAGCTCTTTTGGACGCATTACCCTCAACGCTTCTATGACACCCAATTTAATACCACTGCCACCATGCACAGCGACCCCGGATGGTTTGTTGAGCACCATAAAGCCCTTTTCTTCATACAGAATATTCGCTTCAAGCAAGTCGCGCAGGCTGCGTCCTGGAGCAGGAGGCTCCTCACGCTCTGCCAGCCTGACAGGCGGAATCCTAACCACATCGTCTTCGAGCAGGCGATATTGAGGGCGTATCCTACCTTTGTTAACGCGAACCTCACCCTTACGTAAAAGTCGGTAGACACGCGACCTTGGTACGCCTTTAAGTTGTGCCAGCAAAAAGTTGTCAATTCGCTGTCCGGACTGATCCGCACTTATTGTTAACAGCTGCACGCCTTTTATAGAAGAGTCCGACACTGCTCATACGCTCAAAAACATCTAGTCAAGCAGCAGTCTACCAATTTACTCGGGTTCTCGCGGGAGATTATTCAACTAGATTGAAGGGCTTAGCTGAAATTGCTATACTCCGCCGCTGTCGCGAAAGTAGTCGGCAACAGATGTCAGCAGCCCGCTTTGAACTGGGTGCTAAATTAAGCATAAACCCATTGATAGCAACTTATTGTCGTAGCTCGATTACAAGTTCATCAAAACCAGGGGTTCCTGACAACAATCGTTAGTTTGTGCACGAAGGCTATATTAAAACTACTGAGGTTAAAACTAACCACCAGCGGATTACATAAAGCACAAACAATTATAGACAACACAGGATAGACAACACAGGTATTTGCTGCCAACGATGTAACTGGCGAGGCTTTAGAGCTGATATTGCAGATACTTTTTAGCAACCGTGTCAAAGGGCGCGATAGCTGTTTGAAAGTTGGAAGTATCAAAATTTAAGGTAGACGAAAAAGAAGCGAAACTATTAGTTAGTGCGATGCCTGAACTGGCGAACACGTAGAAAGGCACACTGTTATTTTGCATGTTTAATTACTATGTAAAATAACAAAAAGGAACAAATGCTCTATATACGGCACATAGTGTCTACAGAACGCGTTCCCAGCTCGGAGCCCTAACAAAAAGTTTCGTTAACAGAAATCATCAGTTAAAAATCACTTACAGTATTGAGGCTACATAAACCACTCAATAATATGTTAATGAAGACGGGGCGACATATCGCTAGTCCAGTCAATATACCAGTTTCGTAGTATCGGTATTTGCATAAGCTAGCCTCTCCGGTTATAGAACTACTGTTGAATTTCTGTTGAACTACCTAAGGCTGATCCAGCTTTCTGCAGCGTTATTGCGGCTTTTGTCCCATAAGATACTGCAGGATTTACATGAAAAGAATGCTAATTAACGCTACCCAGCCAGAAGAGCTGCGAGTAGCCCTGGTCGACGGCCAAAAACTCTATGATCTCGACATTGAAAACCGCACTCGAGAACAAAAAAAAGCAAACATCTATAAGGGAAAAATCACCCGCGTAGAACCCAGTCTGGAAGCCGCTTTTGTAGACTATGGCGCTGAGCGCCACGGCTTTTTACCCCTCAAAGAAATTTCACGGGATTATTTCAGCAAAAGACCCCCAGAAGGCCAGGGTCGGATCAAAATCAAGGATCTAGTCCGCGAAGGGCAGGAAGTAATCGTACAGGTAGACAAAGAGGAGCGCGGCAACAAGGGCGCTGCGCTGACTACCTTTATTAGCATGGCCGGCCGCTACATGGTTTTAATGCCAAATAACCCACGCGCTGGTGGCATTTCCAAACGCATCGAAGGTGATGAGCGAACCGAATTACGCGCAGCCATGCGTGAGCTGAATATCCCGGAAGGAAGTGGTGTAATTGTCCGCACCGCCGGGATTGGCCGCTCTACAGAAGAGTTGCAATGGGATCTCGACTACCTCATGCAACTCTGGCAGACCATTGAAGATGAAGCTGTGCAATCAACAGCCCCGCATTTTCTGTTCCAGGAAAGTAACGTTATTATCCGCGCTATTCGTGATTACCTGCGCCCAGATATTGGCGAAGTCATTGTCGACACCAAAAATGTTTTTGACCTCGCAGCTGCGTTTATTCAACAAGTCATGCCTAGCTACCATAGCCGAGTGCGTCACTACGAAGACCCTATCCCACTCTTTAACCGCTATCAAATCGAGAACCAGATAGAAACCGCTTTTGAGCGCGAGGTAAAGCTGCCCTCGGGGGGCTCGATTGTCATTGACATCACCGAAGCGCTTGTTTCCATTGACATCAACTCCTCACGAGCGACCAAAGGTAGTGACATAGAAGAAACGGCGTACAAAACCAATCTCGAGGCGGCGGATGAGGTAGCTCGACAACTCCGTCTGCGGGATGTTGGTGGCCTCATCGTCATCGACTTTATCGACATGATGGCGAACAAAAATCAACGAGAAGTAGAAAATAGAATGCGTAAAGCGCTGGAAGTTGACCGCGCTCGCGTACAGGTCGGTCGCATCTCGCGATTTGGCCTTCTCGAAATGTCTCGGCAGCGCCTGCGGCCATCTCTCGAGGAAATGACATCTAAAGTTTGTCCACGTTGTAGCGGGCAAGGCACGATCCGTGGCACGCGCTCAATCGCACTGGCCATTTTACGGTTGGTGGAAGAAGAGGCGCAAAAAGAGAGTAGCGCAGAAATTCGGGTCATCACGCCTATTCCTGTTGCCACTTTTTTATTAAATGAAAAACGTGCTGAAATTGGTGAAATAGAACAGCGTAATAGCACCAAGATTGTTGTTTTACCAAATCCGGAAATGGAAACTCCTCACTTCGAGGTACAACGCATTAGAGCGCAGGATGAAGCGCCGAAAGAATACAGTTATAAACTCACCGAGCCATCGCCGCTTAAAGACAGGCTTGAACTGATTCAACCGACTCCGACACCACCCCTGCCGAAACCCGCTGTCGAAAACCTTCCGCCACAGATGCGGGCACCGACACCGGCAACAACAACCACTAAGGAACAAGCCCAGGAAAGGCCTGCCTCAGAGGAAAAACCTGGCTTAGTAACTCGTGTGTTGCGAAATATGTTTGGCAGCAAACAAACGCCCGCAACAACTGAAACACCGAGTGTTGAACCAAAGACAGAAAAGCCCAAACCGAAACAAAAGGCGTCGAGTCGCAGCAGCAGTCAGTCTCGTCAAAAAAGTGATTCACGCAGCAAGTCCCAGGGCAAGTCCCAGGCACAGAACCGCCCGCGCAGTAATGATAAACGCACTGACAATGGTAATGGCCGGAAAACAGCCGCCAGCGCTGCTAAAAGTAGTGCAGAATCAGGCAAACGGGATGAGCGCACCGGGCAGAGTGAAGGTGAGCAACGCAAACAAACCCAAAAGCCTAGCCAGGTTCAGAAACGCCCGTCGGGGCACAAATCTCCGCCAAAACGACGCCGGAATCGACAACAGGTTCCAGAAGAGGCTCTGATCTCCGCTAATGTAGCAAAAGGTTCACAAAATTCCTCGCCTGCAGAATCGACATCTGCTGCGCCGACGTCAGCGCCGATAGCTACGCCAACACAAGCAAAGGGAGAGGTCAGTGCCTCTCCAACAACTGCTGGGGCGCAAGTGGAACAACCGAAAACCGCAGCACCAGGCGCGCCCCAGTCGGCGCCGCCTGATACGACCGCAACCGAACAGGCGGCACCTGGTCAACAGGAGCAGGTATCAAGCCCACCGGCGACCAGTGCTGCTCCTACCGATCAACCTGAAACATCTGCACCTGCAAGCACGACCACTGAAGCAGAGCAGACGAGGGCTTCTGCACCAGCACCGTCATCCGCGCCAACACCCACTCCCGCATCGGTAACGCCGGCAACACCAACAACTCCCGTTGCCAACACAGATGAGATACAGGCCAATAAGGTTGAATCAGCTACCGACACCAAAATAGAGGCAGATCCAGCACCCAAACAGGAAGAAGCCCCTGTCACTGAGAACACACAGCCATCTGCTACCCCCTCGCCAGCAGATACCTCTTCAACAGACAAGCATATCAACGATGAAAAACAGGCGGTGGCTGATTCAAGTCCATCAGCTGCGCCACCAAAAAACGCCATTCAGGAGGAAGCTCAAGCCGATATTACCGTTACAGAGACACATGAACAAACATCTCCAACCGAAACTCCGGCCATTGAAAAAGAGCCAGATGTAGCCGAATCGCCAGATAATGGCGCGTCGAGTCGAGTCGCTAATGATCCGCGCTTCAACCGTGGTCCCGCCGTACAATTAAATATCGAGTCACGCGCTATCAATCTGGGTCTATCCGAACCACTGAACACCGCGCAAACAGCATCCGTAACCGCCACCGACTCCGACATTAAAAGGCCAACGAACGACCCACGTCAGGCTCGACAAAGAACTGCAGAGGCTGGAAACGAGTAATAGACCAACGAATATAAAGACGAATCTCTTGTGTAACGCGATTGTGGCGGTATAATTCCGCCCTTCGCGGAGGGGTGGCAGAGTGGTCGAATGCACTGGTCTTGAAAACCAGCGTGTCGAGAGGCACCCAGGGTTCGAATCCCTGCCCCTCCGCCACAACCTCATATATAACAACGTTTACGCGGTAGCAGTGGAAAATACCATCAACCTGCCCACACTAATAAAGGGCGGTTTCAGGCAATAACCGCAATCGGTTATTAGTTTTGATCAACAGCGAAGCAAACCTGAAGTCTAACGACGAACTTTCAGATCCGACCCCATATCAAGATGGCCGTCCTCTTCTAATATGCCAAATTTGTCGGTAGCCGCATTATGCAGTGCAATAATAAGAGGCTGAAACAGTGGCATGCGCACGAAACGAAGCTCCCAGCCAAACCCTTCTAACTGTACTAACGCGGCTTTCTGCTCCTCACTGAGCAATGCTTTTAAATGATCGGGGATAGGCTTGCGGCCTTTGCGTTTATCTTCATCCATAACATTCATATATTTATTGGTATATTGGATCCAGCATAAGGTGTGCTTCTGCTAGAACCGCGGGTTCGTTCCGGTAATCTTGCCATCACCCGCAAACGAAAGCCAGCGAAGTGCAATGGAAACTTGCTAGTTATTTACTGACGGCGCCACGCGGAGTTTACCGTGCTCCCCTACTTCCTCCAAAATCACATTTTTAAGTAAATGAATCACACCCGGCATCCAGTGGGGCAAAGGTAAAGTGCCCGGCAATCTATGGATTCAACAGCGTTTCCGTATCGTGACAGACAATGCCAACAACCAACAGACGCTTTATCGGTGTAAACTCATTGCTAGTTAATATTGGCCTTGACTATCAGCCACAGTGGCTGTCTAACTTGACGCCTTGTATCAGGCAGGAGCAGGAAAATGAGACGAATAAATCTAGCTGTAATTCTCTTAGTCAGCTTATTAACCATCAGCCCACTAAATGCTGACGATGTTTGCAGGGAAAAGGATAGTCATGGCAACGTCCAGTTTATCGATTGTGCCGCCGCTGGAAAAGGTGCCAAACCAGTAGAAATCAAAGACGCTAATGTCGTGAGTCCAGCAGAATTTATTGTCGATGAACCAGCTACACCAAAGGCAGCAAACAACTCCGGTCAAGGCAATAGCAAGGGAAACAGTGCAGGTAATAAAAGAACTCAGCTTGAACAGGCCAACAGAGAATTAGAAGAGGCTAAACAGGTCCGGGAGGGGGATCGACAGAAAACCAAATCCGGTTCCAGGCTAAATGAGTCTTATCATCAACGCGTAAGGCAGGCTGAAGAAAAGGTTAAATCTTTGCAATAAGATGATAAAAATCATAGAAACCTTTACTTGCCTACCGAATACTAGAGACAGTTAGATACCGGGCCAGCAAAGGACATTACAGATGTATGATCTTATTGCGCTATTCAAGCATGTAGCCTCCACAGAGGCTTCTGACCTTTTTTTAAGTGTTGGCGCGCCACCGACGATAAAACAAGATGGTATTGCTAGCCCGCTCTCTTCCGAGCCTTTGCAAAAGGAAGAGGCAGAGAAATTAATATTTTCACTATTAAGTAGTGAGGAGAAAAACAAGTTCCTGACGGATCTCGAGTTTAATAAAGCAGTAGACATAGATGGTGCCGGGCGTTTTCGTATTAATATTTTCCGGCAACGTGGAAATATCGCGATGGTAGCAAGATTTATTAAAGCGACGATTTCGACAACTCAGGATTTAGGTCTGCCCGACCTGTTTAATGAACTGGCCATGCATGAACGTGGCCTGGTTTTAATTGTAGGTGCGGCGGGTTCCGGTAAAACCACCTCACTCGCATCGATGATTGATTATAGGAATGCGCGTTTATCCGGTCATATACTGTGTATTGAAGATCCCATCGAAATAATTCACTCACACAAACAATCGATAGTAGATCAGCGAGAGATAGGTCTGGATACCCATTCCTTTGATAATGCCCTGCGCAACGCTATGCGCCAGGCTCCTGATATGATTGTTATTGGCGAGATTCGCGATTACGACAGCATGAAACATGCTTTAACTTATGCTGAAACAGGGCATTTATGTATGGCTACATTGCATGCCAACAATGCAACCCACGCCATTGAACGTGTGTTGAGCTTTTATCCAGAAGAGTTCAGAGAGCAGGTTCTCCTTGACCTGTCACTTCATCTCAAAGCGATTATTTCTCAGCGTTTGATACCGGTGGCTGCCGGCGGCAGAAAGCCAGCGGTTGAAATGATGTTAAACACCCCTTTTATTTCGGATTTGATTAAACACGGGCGTATTCATGAACTGAGAGAAGCTATGGAGAGAGATGCAGAGGGTTGTATGACCTTTGATGAATCACTGCTTGATCTTTTCAAGAGCGGTGTTTTTACGCTCGAAGAAGTGATGGAACACGCTGAGTCAAGAGCAAACCTCAATGTTGCCATAAAGCAAATACAGCAATAGCCGAATAGCATTTGCCCAATTACATTGTCGGCAAAGAATTGTCTGCAAACATCAATCGTAGACGATCTCTTGCAGCACCTCCAGGGTCATCTCGCCACCTAATTTGAGGTTCTTAAGAGAAATATTTTCATTATCGCCATGCACTCCGGCACCGTCACTCCTGGTCAAAATAACTGGTGTAAATCCGTAGGCCGCAATTTCCTTTTCTCGAAAAAAATGGCTGTCTGTAAAACCCGCATTCATCTTTGGCAGCACCGGAACATGTGGATAGCGTACAGAAAGCACCTGTTTAATAGCCCTATAAAGAAAGTTATCTGTGCTTGAACTCCCCGGCCCGAATGACAATATTGGCTCCACTGTAATGCCATCCCCAGCAAGGTTTTCGCGCAATACTGCCAATACATCTGCAGGCTCTTCATCCGGTAGTAGACGACAATCCACCTCAGCGCTGGCCGAAGGTGGCACAACATTAATCTTGCCACTACCCGCTAAACGAGTAAGCGCACACGTGGTGGTCAATAGTGCGTATAAACGGTGATCATAGGTCTGGAGACTACTCATCAACATTGAGGATGCGGCCAGTTGAGGGGCAGAAGCCAGGTGTCGATTCCATGGCGGCGGTGCATCTTTAGCAATACTTTGCAAATATTCCGCGACGACTGGAATAGCCCGTGCTTCAAATTGCAGGGTTTCCAGCCTGCTCAAAGCCCTTACCAGGCGCTGTGGCGCACTGCCCTGTCGTGGCACCGCACCATGACCAGGGGTTCCTTCGGCAGTGATTTTTATCCATAAGGGTAGCTTCTGGGTTATCTCCACACCAAAACTTAACTGGCCATTACGTAGATTACCACTGCTACCTTCATTTAGTACGGCGCCTATGTGTTCAAACAGATCCGGGCGATGTTCCATCAACCAGCCCACCCCCTGCTGACCACCTGCTTCTTCATCTGCGGTGGCCATAAATATCACATCACGTGTCAAAGGCCTGCCAGCCCTGTGCAATGCCAGAAAAGCCTGCAAGTGAAAGATGCCCGTCGATTTATTATCCAGCGTGCCCCGTCCGTGAACGCGCCCTTCCGCCACCGTGGCCTCGAAAGGCGGGTAGCGCCAACGAGACGGATCCGCCGGCACCACATCCATATGGTGAAGGAGTAATACACCTGGTTGGTCACCGCCTTCAAGTCTGGCCCAGATATTAGCGCGACCGGGACTGGACTCAACTATTTCATAGGGGATACCATTTTTCTCGAATATATCCGCAAAAAAACGCGCGCCCTCAATCTCGTTGCCCGGCGGGTTGGATGTATTAAGCCGAACATATTGCTGCAATAGCTCGCTGGTCTCGCCGACATTAGCCAAAGCGATGTTAACCACAAGAAACAAACAAAGTGCGATAAACAGTTGAGCATCTAGTTTTCGAAGCAACATGCTTTTGGCCTTTTTATTGGTATTACTTATGCGTACTATTTATTGGTATTACTTATTGGCATTGCTTATTCGTGCTAGTAAAAAGTCTTATTTGCTGGGGCGGCGTGTATTTTCAGGCGGAAACATGCCGCCTGCCGAACTTCGCACCGGGAGCACGGCAGCAATACCTGAGAGATCAGCCAAGCGAAAAAAAAGCACCCATACTGGTCACGCCGTGCACTTCCGAACCAGAAATCTGTCTTATTTCGGCCATTTCCACCAATTCATAGTAAACAGCACGACTGATCAAAGCATCCAGTTGCTTGCGCACCTCCACATAGGGTGAAGGTTCACCTGTGGTGGCATTTACCTCGACACAAAGAGGATGTTCATTATCGACCAACACGGCATCTTCAGTTTTGGTGGTAAATACCAGCGCTTGCTGCCCATCGCGAATCTCCCTACGCACCGCGATCACATAGAAAGGCGCGTCATCAACTACCAGCCGCCATTTTTCCTCAGGGGTGACAAGAAAATACTCATCACCTTCGCGCCTGAGGATGCTGGAAAACAATTTGACCAGCGGAGCTCTGGTTATAACAGAGCCCTCGTGATACCAGCTGCCGTCTCGAGCAATTCGAATATCAATATCACCGTTCAATGAAGGCTGCCACTGGTCAACCGGCGGCAGACTACTTTGACGAATATTTTGCTCGTCGAGCAAATCGGTAAAAATTTTAGGGAAAGATATTTTGCCCATCAATCGGCCTGTCAACCCCGCAATTGACCGCGATTGCCCATGGTAACCCCAATATTAGTAATAAATCTCAGCAGGCCTTCTTTGTCATCGATCTGGTCTACAAAACCTCGATTAAAACATACGTCAACCGCACCCTGAGCCAGCGCCCAGGATGCCAGGTAATGATAGTGTGGGGGTACGTTTTCCAGAATTCCCCGTTTGATAAGTTTTTCCACCATAGAACTCAATTTAGCAATGGAAGATCGGCGGATTGCCAATAGCTCTTCCATTTGTCTCGCTACCGAGGGTTCCTCTTCCAGTCTAATTTCGAGTTGCTGTACCAACCTGTCAAGGGCCGGATTGGCGAGACGGGATTCAAAATAGGCTTTAACCACCGCACCAGGATCGCCGTTTTCCGTAGCTTGAATACCCGCCAGTAGATTTGTTGCAGTAGACTTTTCATAATCAAGCATAATGCGCATCATTATTTCTGACTTGCTTTCAAAATGCTTATAGACAGTACCTTTGCCGATGCCTGCCTGGCGGGCGATCTCCGCCACCGTCACTCTCTCAATTCCTGCGTCTATCAATAAGGACAGCGCCGCATCTATAATAAGCTGTTCCCGGGCCAGGAAGCGTCGCTTTTTTTCTCTTATTTTCTGGGTACTCGAAATCGTCACTATTCCACACTCTATTTCGTACTCTACAGTCAACACCCACTATTGTCGCACTGTGCAAGATTTGCAAGCAATCCCGGATTGCTGGAATCACTGATTGTTTTCCAAATATACGTAATCTGAAGGCAGCTTCCAGAGCACTTTAAGAGGCCGGCGCAGTCAATCCCATTGTAAAGCCAGGCCAGCGCCGCGCTACCCCCAGAGTAGCCGATATCTTAGAGTATAAGACATAGCGGAATTATTCGGGCATCGTTCAGACAACAATACAAATCCGCCTCAGGCTATTGGACAGGCCCTTATGTTAAAATAGCGACAACTTCCTGTAGCCTACAAACCAGGACTACCAAAGCTCTATACTGAACAAGCACATGTTAAAAAAAATACCATGGTAAAAAAGACCAGGAAGTTCAGTCAATTTATTGGCGCTGCCGGGGTGGATCCCGGGGAACGCCTGATTGCGCGACGTCTCGGTATTATTTTCGAAGTTCCTATGCTGGTAGCCGCCCTGTGGATTTTACTCCTGTGGTGGGAAAACACTCGCACCGGCAAACCCATTGAGCATATATACGATCTCGTGCTGTGGGGACTTTTTGTTATTGAAGCGGCAGTATTATCTATTGCCGTCCGCAATACAGCCCACTACCTCAAGTCTAACTGGCTAAATCTGTCTATTATCTTAATTGGTCTGCCGCTATTGTTCGGCTTCCCAGTTTACTTTGGTGCCCTGCGTCTTCTCAGGCTGGTCATTCTCTTTGCCCTGCTCACCCACGTCGGCAACCACGTGCGCAAAATGCTGGCCCGCAATGAACTGGGCGCCACGCTGGTAGCAACTGTGATTATCGTCATCCTTTCCGGCATCATGATGGCGGCATTAGACCCTTCCATAGAAAGTCCCGGGGATGGTATCTGGTGGGCATGGGTCACCATCACCACGGTAGGTTATGGCGACATTGTTCCAAAAACACCGGCCGGGCGAGCATTGGCAAGTATTATCATATTGCTTGGCATCGGTTTGTTTGCAATGCTTACCGCCACTTTTGCAGCATTTTTTATTCGCCAGGACGAAGAAAAAATTGTCAGTGCCGAAGAAGCCAGTCACCAGCGCCTCACCCGCATTGAGCGTCGACTGGAAAAACTGGAAACTAAAATAGACCTGCTTCTCACACAGAGCCAACCGGAACAAGCCCCAGACGACTAAGCAATCGTTAGCTCAGCCATGACATCCGCGATTACCTTGTACGTCGGTCGATTTGCCTCCCCACAGCCCACTTCATAGCAGTTTTCTCGACGCTATAATGCCGCGATCTGGCACAGCGTAGATAACGGAGAGTAGCTCAGCCTGGTAGAGTACTCCCTTCGGGAGGCAGGGGTCGCAGGTTCAAATCCTGTCTCTCCGACCAATAAAAACATCAAGTTACAGACTGAGTCACAAACCTGATGCCTAAAATTTTGTTTGCGCGATTACATGCCAGGTTTTATAACAAACTACCGTTTTACTTCTGTCACAGGTGGTTAGATCGTTTTGTGGATGCCCGAGTTTTGGGGAAGGCTGTATTTAAGGGTGATGTATTTGAGAGCATGGTATTTTATTAACATAAATCATTCAGTTTGATCCCAACTGTAAGAAGATAACACTGCAAATTGATCATGTCCGACAGCACCATTAACAATACAGTGGCCGCACTGTAACCAGGCATGGGCCGCAAGTCTCTCTGCTTCAAGTCCATCTTCTGCCTCTTTGCGAACCCCCAGGTAAAACTGCCCAGGAATATTACGTTTAGCCAATAAACGCTGAACAACCAGTACCTGTACCAGACAGCGACTCTGCCAGGGGGTGCATCGGGCAGCGGCGGCCACCAATTTACCGATAGATAGTGCCTGTTCCAGTTGCCGCGGATGTAAGGTCGGTGAATCCACCGGCTGCCGATGATGGTGCAGTGACGCCGATAAACGCTGAAAGGACACCATGAGCATAGCCGCACGCATCCAGCCCAGCAAGAACCAGGCTCGTACAAAGACAGACTTTTGCTCTACATCCAGAGCCGTAAATTGCCTAATTTTTTTTAGCATGGATAACTTTTCAACATGGTTAGATTTTCGACATGGTTAGCACCGTGACAGCTCCATGGGATAGCCACTGCAACAAAGGCAGTCATTGGTTCACATATGAAACATCTAGTTTTAACACCGTACCTCATCCCTTAGCGAGACGCACTGCCGTGGCATTTTGCGATTGGCAAGGTTAGCTGATAATAATTTTCTTGCCCCTGACTTGATCAACACTGCATTTCGCACCTCGGCCAAAACTTCATAGCAGCGCGAATAATCGAGATGGAAAAAGATATAGCACAACGGCCCTGGTTAATCACAAAGAAACAACTCGGTCATCAGCCAAAAACCTGGCCCTGGGAGTGTAATCAACCGGAGGTGCAGAACAAACATCCTGGTGGACAAGTGCTTCTCGCGAATCATTCCATAACCTGATCGAAGGATGATTCTGCATCAACTGTTAAGCAGCGCACTGCTGTCTTAATTGCGGGGCATCGTCGATGAGAAAACGATATACATTCGTAGAAAAACTTGCAGGCAGGGTCAGTTTCCCCCTACCTGAGATAGCGAGAAAAGTGACTGCAGAACCGTATATTTCGATAGCGCTACCATGAAAACGAGCTTTAATTGATGGCTGAGCGCCAGGGGTACGACCAGGTTGGTGTAAGTGTTCTAGCGTTTGCACAGATACCCTGTAACAGGACAGGCAGAGATATTTTGACCGTCTGCCGATACGATCAAATCAGTTAGATCAACAATTCGAATCAGGTATTCGTTGGCTCGTCTATAAAACAGCACCCACCGGTAGCCATCGGTAAAATGCCCGGTGAAGCACAAATCAATACCTTATTTCATGTGGGTTCTGACGATGATAATAACAATGCTGAGCACCACAACATAGTCCGGCAGATGGCGCACACGGATATGCTCAAACCTTTGAAAATTTTTGGTGAAGTGCACGCATCATTGGAACAACCCGCCACGGGCGAATAACCAGATAAATGTACGCGGATAAAACCACCAAAAACGAAACAAAGGATATTGACTCCGAAATGTGTAGGTAACACCCAACGAGTCCGACCGCGCCCAAAGCCAATTGCAACAGGGCAATAAACAAAACCACCTGATGAACACTAAAACCAGCATCTAAAAGCAAGTGATGTAGATGCCCCCGGTCAGCAGTAAAAGGCGATCTCCTGTGCAGGGCACGGCGCAGCATGACACCGGCCGAGTCCATCAGTGGGATAGCAAACAACCATAGCGCAGTAACGGGAGGCATGGCGCGGTGTTCACCCTGCGCCAATGAGATAAGCAGGGTAGCAAAGAGAAAACCTAGCAGGGTACTGCCTGCGTCCCCCATAAATATATGCGCTGTGCTTCTACCCTTCCAGTGCAAATTGAACAACAGGAAGCCACCCACTGCCCCCATCAGGCAAAGCACAAGGAGTATATGTATCAGATTAGCAGAAACATAGGACACCACTAATATCGGCGCCAGGATAGCGATGGAGACAAGACCTGCCAGGCCGTCAATACCATCCATCATATTCATGGCATTGATGGCGCTCAGCGTCGCAAAAACCGTTACGGGAATAGCAAATATACCTAAAGTAAAAAGCTTACCAGACTGAATATAACCAAGGTCGGCCAGCACAACGTTGCTGTATACCAGCATTAAAGCCGCTACAATCTGTACACCAAACCTTAATTTTACGGACAGGTCAAAACGGTCATCGGCCAGTCCGATAGTAAACAGCAATACGCCAGCGGCTAAAAAGATGGAGTTCATTGTGCCGCCACCTAACCATGGCAGCAGAAACCATGCCATCAATACGCCCGAGTATATTGCCAGCCCGCCTACCAGCGGAACATGATCTTCATGCTCTTTGTGACCGCCAGGTTTGTCCACCAGCCCCACTTTTACCGCCACGGGGGTAAAAAGGTATATGGTGATCACCGACATTAAAAATGTTACTGGCAGTGCAATGGTAACGAACATCCCTGTGTCCTCTATGCGTACTAGTTGCAAATTACTGTTGTTAGAAAATTCAAGCACACGTTTAGCGTTACCAAACCCGCAGTTCCAGCCAGAAACGCACACTCAGGTGCGCCAATAATACCTCCGGATAGCTGCAGATGCCTAATAAGTATCATTTAAAATCAGTGAAAAAGGTGTTTTGAGAAGTATTTTAATATCCAGCCACATTGACCACTGGTTGATATAAGCCAAATCCAGCTCTACCCTTTTCTGCATACTTTCTATGACTTCGGTTTCACCTCGGTATCCACTCACCTGCGCCAGCCCGGTAATACCCGGCTTAATGCGATGCCGCGCCATGTAGGCATTTATTTTGTCACTGTAATAATCATTATGAGCGACCGCATGGGGGCGCGGACCAACCAGTGACATACTGCCCTGTAACACATTAAAAAACTGCGGTATCTCATCAATAGACGTGCGGCGAATAAATCGGCCAACGGAAGTGATGCGCTGGTCGCCCTGGCATGCCTGTTCAACCTGTTTATCTTCGTGTACACGCATGGATCGAAACTTCCAGATTTCGATGATCTCATTGTTAGTGCCGTGGCGTTGCTGCTTAAAGATAACCGGACCTTTAGAGTTAAGTTTGATAGCAATAGCTACACCAACCACCAGTGGGCTAAGGACGATCAATGCCAGTAACGCCAGCACACGATCGAGCAGTCCCTTAATGAGCAGAGCCGATGGATAAGCCGTCAGTGGGCTTTTGTTTAGATGTATTGTCGGCAATCCTGATTGATTGGAGGTGGCGTAGTTGAGCAATACAATATTGTCGGCACCAGGCACCCAGATCACTTCGACGTTAGTATCAAGCAGATCGATATAGAGCCCTTCGATTTGATCCGCATCCGCTAACGGCAAGGCTATATAAACAATAGTAGCGCCATGTTGCTTAATTAACGCACGTAACTGGATAACCTCACCTAATATCGGATGCGGCGATTGACTGACTTTTTGCTCGCCATGTTCATGATTCGTCGTGCGGTTTTCCCTGCTGGGGTGGCTCTCAGTAGCGACCAGGCCGCACAATGGCTCCTGCCACTCATGTATCAGCTTATCAGCCAGTTGCAGCGCGTTTTTGTTAACGCCGACGATGATGGCTTTGCGCTTTTTAAGCTGCACCGCCTCATAGCGGCGACTTAAGTTGTGTAACAGGGCAAAGCTTACCGCTTGCAACATAGTGCCCAGAACAAGCCACTGGAGCAGCACCTGCCGAGAGTATTGGTGACTGGTTTTAGTGATAAACGCAATAGCAGCCAGCAAGCCTAACAGCATAAACCAGGCCAACATCACACGAGCAAGCCCATCAAAATATCCCAGGCTTTTTTCGTAGGCTCGAACGAGCGCGTACAGTGGTATGGAACCCAGTACGGTGATAACCGCCAGCATACGATAGTAATCATCGAATTCACCGGTTCTGCGCAGCGTCAATACAACCAAAAGTGCCAGGACTGTGGAGATAGCCGTAGTCCAGTGCGCCCAGAAGGTGAGACCTCGCCGACCGTCTGTTTGCTGGACATGGCCATTATTATGTCTGTTTAGCATTCTTGGTTCCGAATCTATCCCGCGCCAGCATCAGTTATACCGATGTCGATTTACCGATTAGGGTGTTTTTGTCATGGATGCCGAAGTTTAAACACTGGTGGCCCGTTCCACTAACTTTTCTTAGCGCGGCATTTTAGCATCTGCTAGGATGCCATTTGCATCAGCAAAGGCTTTTTTTTCCATTTCACCTGTTATTTTTGAGATTCACTATATTTAGGAAAGCTTGCCTTTTCGCTGCGCTACCTTGCGTCGGCCAGGCCTGCATTTTATTCCTCCCTGAAATCTGCTAAGTTACACTCTGTCTACATAGATCAAGGAAGGAATAGTTATGTACCGACTTCTATTTGCAGTATTGACGGGAATGACGCTCTCGCTGAACGTTGCGTACGCGGATATCAATGACGACCTGGCGGCGGGCCTGCCGGTCAAAACAGTTCTGGAAAACGCCGTCAGTGAGGGTAAGGGTTTAGCCGATGCTGTTACTGAAATTATTACTGCAAATGCCAGTTTAACCTGCGCTTGTCTTGCCGCAGCAAAAGATATTGATCCGGATCAGAGCAAAGCCATTGATGATGCTGCTACCAAAGCACTCGGCGCACCGGCACAGGAAGTATGCTCTGGAGCAGAACCAGGAAGCCGCGGTGGTTCAGGGGTCGAAACCGGAACGCCCGGATTTATACCCGCTCCCGGTGGTGGTGGGAGCCCATCATAAAACCCACCTAAACTGTCGCCAGGGTTTGATAATGAAAGCGTTTAACAGCGCTTTCTTTTTGTCCGGGCTTTGAAAGCACAAAAACCTATGCGCCATTCTGGACCGGCAGATCGCGTGCCATTCATCGTATTTACAGGCTTGTTGCTGTGGTTACCCATCCCCCTCGGCAGCAACCGCCCGTGGGCGGCGATGTTATCTAGCGGCATTATCTTTGTGTTATGTATCTGGTGGAGCGTACTGTTTTTAAAAAAGGAAGTGTCCATACACCGATCTTTTCGCAAGGCATGGCCTGCCATTACGGCTTTGCTAATGTGTCAGTGCTGGGTTTTTATCAGCGCCATTACGCCTTATTCGCCCTCCTCCGATTTCGTTGTGCCCGCGCCTCCTGCAGCGTACTTCACCGTTGGTTCGCTCGACCCGGCCCAATCTTTTCAGCAGTTGATTCTCGGCCTGGCCCTTACCGCCCTGTTTTGCCTGACCCTGGTGCTACTCAACTCACGCCAGCGTATTAAAACTGTAATCTACGCACTGATCCTGTCCGGTGTATGCCAGGCCGTCTATGGCAGTCTGATGACCTTATCCAACGTCGAATACATCCTCTTTCTGCCCAAGGAATCCAACACGGGTGTTACCACAGGCACCTTTATCAACCGTAATCACCTGGCTGGGTATCTCGAACTATGTCTAGCTGTGGGTATTGGTTTTATGATTGCCACGCTTAACGACAGACCGGCTAGTACCTGGCGGGATGTTGGCCGGCGTATATTGGAGGCACTGTTAGGGGCAAAAGCCCGCGTCCGTATAGGCATAGTGATGATGGTTGCGGCACTGGTAATGACGCATTCTCGCATGGGCAATACTGCTTTCTTTGCCAGCATGGCGATTACCGGGATTATCGCGCTTATCTTTAGCAAACGTGCCTCAAAACCGACAATCATCCTGTTAACCAGCCTGGTGATCATCGATATATTGGTGGTTGGTACATTTTTTGGCATTGATCGGGTAGTGGAGCGTATCGAGGAGACAACGCTGGAAACCACAAAACGCGATGAGGTGGACGTGTATGCCCTTGGCCTGCTACGTGATCATCCAATTACGGGTACGGGGGCGGGCTCTTTTTACGGTGTCTTTCCGCAATATCGGCAGGAGGAAGTAGGCAACGTGTACTTTGATCACGCCCACAACGACTATCTTCAATTCGCGATTGAATTTGGTTTGCTAGGGTTTGTCCCCCTGGCTGCGTTTGTGTTTTTTACCCTGATTACCGCACTGGGCGCTCAATGGCAAAGGCGAGATGCCTTGATGCGCGGCTTGTCGTTTTCTACCATCATGGCGATTATTGCTTTCGGCATTCATTCGACGGTTGATTTTAATCTGCAGATACCAGCAAATGCCGCGACCTTCATGATTATTTTAGCCATGGGCTGGTTGTCGATGTTTTTTCGGGATTCTTCGCTCAAATCGGGGCGAGGCATACCATAACGCCTGAATTCCAGATTTTAACCGAGACCTTTAGCCTGGATCTTTACAGAGAATGTAGAGTTACCATCCACAAAACTCCTGCGTGTGCTTATCATTGGGTAGATACGCGCACAATATATCCTTTTTCTGGTAGCGGACTGCCGTTTTGTCTAGCGCCGCCTGGTTAAATCGCAGACCTCGATGAACGTTGTCGATAATCTGCTGACGCGTAAAATTGTTCAGGTAAGTCCAACCATATATGCCAGCTTCAGCCAGAATCAGGTGCACGGTTGGCTCCCAGGGGCCAAGTTTAACGGCCTTATCGATGGCCTCGATAAATATTTCATCAAACTCAGCGGAGTACGCTTTTGCAAGAGCCAGGCGAGCCCAGGTGTAGGGCCAACCGGGACGACGCATCAGCGATTGTCGGTAAAGTAACACGGCTTCATGGGTAATGGCGGAAAACTGCTCATCCTGCCAATGCAACAGGCTCTTATAAATTAGAATATCAGCCTTGAGATTAATATGCTGCGGATTACCCGGCTCCCAGGCCATCGCGGTAGAAATTTGTTCCAGTGCGTAATCGAGCTCGACTTCCGTGGGTAGACGATTGTCCCTGGTCCAGCCTTTGACCTGGTATTTTGCTTTATAGGCGGCGGCGTCAGCGAAGCCAATGCGTGCGGCGTGGTAAATACCCCAGCTCGCCAACAGTATGACTAACAAAGCCAGCAGTGATGAAACCCGAGGTCTGGACAGGATTATCGAAGTACCCATCGTCGTTACACTTACCCCCAGGCCCCAGTTTCATTTTACCTTAGCAGGCTTAATTGTATTTATTAGAATATATAACAGTACTTTACCCTTAAGTGCAAAGCACATCATTAGCATGCATGGTATCGAGGTATTCTTTCACCTGGGAAATCTTTCCATCCTTTAGAACGAAAAGAAAGTGATACTCATTCCGGTAGGATTTTCCGTTGACATGCTCAGCGCTCGATGTCGCCTCTACCGCTACGCGCCCGCCTTCGGCAGTCATAGCATAGGGATTAATAGTCAGAGGCCCGTCGATCATTTCACCGACTCCGGCCAATAACTGAACAAACTCGGCTTTCGTCTTCGTCCCTGAGATGGGCATACTACCAGCCACCCACCAGGTGCCATCCTCGGCCATCATTTCCAGGGCCCCTTCATAATCGCTAGCAGAAAATTTCTTAAGGAAGTCTGTGACTATTTCTTTGTTTTGTTCGGTGCTCATATCTAGGTCTCCAGATCGATGCGGACCTCGGCGACCCGCTGTTTAAGTTTATTCGTAGACTAGCAGAATAAAAGTCCACCGCCCTGAAGTCCACTATTGAATATTTGCCTTAAGCGCGGTCCAACACCGCCGACATATTTGCCGACGAAATTAAGAGGACTCTCCACCAACTCAATAAGAACGCGGCAAACCCATTTCACGCTCAGCGATATAATTCAACACCATCTCGCTGTTTAAGGGTGCAGTACGAAACAATCGCACGATGGGGTAAAGATCAAAGATCCCGTACTCTTTGGTAAAGCCATTGCCACCGAAACATTGCAGCGCAGAGTCAACGGCGTAAATGCCGGCCTCGGACGAGGCGTATTTCGCCATATTGGACTCGGTACCGCAGGCCTCACCCCGATCGAACAACCAGGCGGCTTTGCGCATCATTAACGATGCCAGCTCTATGTCTGTTTTGGCTTTGGCGAGGGGGTGTTGCAAGGCTTGATACGCGCCGATGGGGCGATCAAACACGACTCGATCATTGGCATATTCCACTGCCCGTCCCAGAGCGTAACGACCAAGCCCCGTACACACGGCACTGATAATAATGCGCTCGGGATTCAGTGATTCGAAGAGGATCTTAAAACCCTGGTCTACCTCGCCGATAATATTCTCGGGGCCGATATCGACATCGTCAAAAAATACCATGTATTTGTCTTCGGGCACCTCGATACTGATATCGATGGGGTGGACTTCAATACCCTTGGCTTTGGTGTCGATCATGACGATGGTAAAGCCGTCGGTTTTGCTCTGGACATCTTTTAATGGCGTACTGCGTGTAACCACCAGCATGTATTCTGCACACTCGGCATCGGTAATAAAGGTTTTACGACCGTTGAGTGTGTAACGACCTTTGTCCTTTGTCGAGCGCGTCAGACTGGTAATATTCGTGGTATTAGTACCAGCATCGGCTTCGGTTACCGCAAAGCAAAAGCGGTTTTCACCTTTGCAGGCGCCGGGCAGGTACTGCTGCTTTTGCTCTTCGGTGCCGTGACCAGAGATCAGCGACATCGACATGGTAGCGCCAACAATCAGGCTGAGTAATGGGATACCTTCATTAGATAACCCTTCCTGAAGAAGAGCCATTTCCAGCATGCCCAGCCCTGCCCCGCCATATTCTTCGGCGACCATCAAGCCCACAAAGCCGTCATCAGCTGCCTGCTGATACATCTCTGCGGGGAAGGCGTGTTGCCGGGCTTTTTCTACCCAATATTTACGATCAAACTTTTTAACGAGGCTTTTACCGTACTCGTAAATCATTCGCTGTTCGTCAGATATAGCGAAATCCATCAGTGTGTTTTCCTTTCAGTTTAAAAAGCAATTTGTGCCGAGAGCGGTAACCGGCTTGAGTATGGGCTCGGCTAATACGAACGAGGAAGCCCCATACCCCGTTCAGCAATATTATTGAGCACCATTTCATTGTTTAAGGGCGCGACTTTGAGTAAACGTGCAAAGGGATACAAATCAAAAATGCCATATTCTTTGGTGAAGCCATTGCCACCAAAACATTGCAATGATGCATCAATAGCGTTCACTGCTGCAGTAGACGCGCCGAATTTTGCCATATTGGCTTCTTCACCGCAGGGCTGGCCTTTATCAAATAACCAGGCACCTTTGCGGGTCATTAATGAGGCGAGCTCTATTTCTGTTTTGCTCTTAGCCAGGGGATGTTGCAAAGCCTGATAGGCCCCAATAGGTCTATCGAAGACCACTCGATCATTGGCATACTCAACTGCTCTATCCATGGCGTAGCGGCCCATACCACAACACATGGCCGCCAGGATCATGCGCTCGGGATTAAGCGATTCAAAGAGAATATCAAAGCCCTTACCAATCTCGCCCAGCACATCGGTTGCTGCCACCTTCACATCATCGAAAAATATCTGATATTGCTTTTCGGGCAAGGGAATACTGAGCTCGATAGGATGCATCTCAATACCTTTTGCTTTTGTATCGACAATGACAATGGTAAAACCGTCGGTCTTGCGCTTGACCTCACTTAGCTGAGCATTACGTGCCACCACCAACATATAATCTGCATCACCGGCATCGGTGATAAATGTCTTGCGACCATTAAGCTTATAACCACCCTTGCCATCTTCCTTAAGCATGGTGCTGAGACGGATCGTGTTGGTGCCCGCATCTGGCTCAGTGATAGCAAAACAAAAACGAATATCACCCGCACAACCGGCAGGCAGATACTTCTGTTTTTGCTCTGGCGTACCGTGAGCACCGATAGGCCCCAGCGACATGGTCGCACCAACCACCAGACTCTGTAGCGGAATACCCTTGTTGGCCAGGCCTTCCTGCAACAGCACCATTTCGAGTATACCCAGCCCGGCCCCACCATCGGCCTCGGGCACCATGATGCCAACAAAACCATCTTTAGCCACTTGCTGATACATCAAACCTGGAAACTCGCGCTTTTCGGCGCATTCGAGCCAGTAGTCCCGGCCAAACTGCTTAAGCAGGTTACCGCCGTACTCATAAATCATTTGCTGCTCGTGACTTAATTCAAAATCCATTTAGATTCCCTAATTATTCAAAATAATTCGGCAAGCAACTACTACCGCAACTTTTCGGGCTTACCCTAGTATGAACGTGGCAGCCCCATCACATGCTCGGAGATATAGTTCAGCACCATCTCATTATTCAGTGGTGCGGTTTTAAGCAGGCGGACGAAGGGATAAATATCGAAGATGCCATACTCTTTGGTAAAGCCATTGCCGCCAAAACATTGCAATGATGCATCGACGGCATTCGTTGCAGCGGTTGATGCAGCCAGCTTGGCCATATTCGATTCCGCACCGCAGGCCTGTTTTCGGTCGAATAACCACGCTGCTTTGCGGGTCATTAATGAGGCCAGCTCAATCTCGGTTTTACCTTTGGCCAGGGGATGCTGTAGCGCTTGATAAGCGCCAATGGGGCGGTCAAAGACCACACGATCATTGGCATATTCCACCGCCCGCTCCATCGCATAGCGACCCATGCCGGTTGCCACAGCAGCGAGAATAATACGCTCTGGGTTTAACGATTCGAACAGAATCTCAAAACCTTTGCCCACTTCACCGAGGATATTTTCTGGGCCAATATCAACATCGTCAAAAAACAACTGATACTGCATTTCCGGAATAGAAATACTGACATCGATAGGTTGCATTTCGATGCCCGGTGCCTTGGAGTCGAGGATAACAATGGTGAAACCATCGGTCTTCTTTGCCACCTCGGTATGGGATACGTTACGGGTTACCACGAGCATGTAATCAGAACCTTCGGCATCGGTAATAAAGGTTTTGCGGCCATTGAGTTTATACCGCCCATTACCATCTTCTTTAATCATGGTGGTGGCGCGCATGGTATTGGTGCCAGCATCGGGTTCGGTAATAGCAAAACAGAAGCGAATATCGCCAGCGCAACCGGCAGGTAGATATTTCTGCTTTTGTTCCTCGGTGCCGTGATCACCAATGGGCGACAGCGACATGGTCGCACCGACAACCAGGCTCAATAACGGAATACCCATGTTGGACAGGCCTTCCTGAAACAGGGCCATTTCAAACATACCCAGGCCTGCACCGCCGTATTCTTCTGGCACCATAATGCCGATAAAGCCGTCATCTGCGACCTTTTTATACATCTCTGTGGGAAAGGTTCGGGTCTCGGCGCAATTTACCCAATAGGCGCGATCAAAATCCTTTGCCAAGTTTTGACCGTACTCGTAAATCATTTGTTGTTCTTCATTTAAATTAAAATCCATCATGCTCTCCTGTTCTGGGTGACTACTTTAGGCCCGACAAAACAAGTCAGTGCCTTAAGCTATTTCAATTAAGTTGAATAGGTGACGTTTAATATGATCGAGCCTAGTATGAACGAGGTAGG
>Ga0164313_10000059_pt1 | contig 63938 bp, 49 predicted proteins | sample GuaBasSedimGuay4_FD_113735 | JGI IMG/M metagenome (GOLD analysis project Ga0164313, IMG submission 113735) | Subseafloor sediment microbial communities from Guaymas Basin, Gulf of California, Mexico - Guay4, Core 4569-4, 0-3 cm | ecosystem: Environmental > Aquatic > Marine > Hydrothermal vents...
CGGCATGTGGTAAATGCGCTGATGGTTAACTTAACATCGTCCAGGTTATGCATGGCAGTGGGAATTAAACGAAGAAGTATATCGCCTTTCGGTACCACAGGGTAGATAACTATGGAGCAGAAGATGCTGTGATTTTCCCGCAAATCAAGGATAAGGTTGGTAGCTTCAATGACGCTTCCACTCATATAGACCGGAGTTACCGGTGATTCAGTGGCACCGATGTTAAAGCCAGCTTCTTTAAGACCTGACTGAAGGGCGTTTACAACAGTCCAGAGTCTCTCTCTGAGTTCAGGCATGGTTCTCAACATTTCCAGGCGTTTCAATGCGCCAAAAACCATAGGCATTGGAAGAGATTTGGCATAGGTCTGAGAACGCATGTTGTAACGAAGATAGTCTACCACATCTGTATCGCTTGCAATGAAAGCACCGATTCCGGCCATTGATTTTGCAAAAGTTGAGAAGTAGAGGTCAATTTTATCCTGAACACCAAAGTGCTCACCTGAACCCATTCCTGTAGCACCCATGGTACCGAACCCATGTGCATCATCCACCAGTAATCTGAAATCGTATTTTTCTTTCAGATCACAAATATCTTGCAAGTTTCCCAGGTCGCCGGCCATTCCAAATACACCTTCAGTAATCAACAGCACACCACCACCCTGCTGGTCAGCACGTTTTACGGCTCGTTCAAGTTGCTTCTTAAGGTTTTCCATGTTGTTATGAGGGAAAACATACCTTTTCGCCAGCGACATTCTCATTCCATCCAGTATGCATGCATGAGATTCTGAATCGTACACGATTACATCATTTCGGGTGGTAATGGCATCAATGATAGATGACATTCCCTGGTAACCATAGTTTAGCAGGAATGCGTCCTCTTTTTGAACAAAGGATGCAAGCGCCACCTCAAGTTCTTCGTGTTTACTGGTATGACCCGACATCATCCGGGCTCCCATGGGGTAGGCCATACCGTATTCTGCTGCAGCTGCAGCGTCAACTTTTCTGACTTCAGGATGATTACCAAGTCCAAGATAGTTGTTCAGACTCCAGGTCAGCACCTTTTTTCCACGAAATTTCATATGAGATGAGATCTCTCCCTCAAGCTTGGGGAAAGCAAAGTAGCCATGTCCCGCCTTCTGGTATTGGCCAATGGGACCTCTGTTATTGATAATTCTTTCAAAAATATCCACGTTATGAGTTTTAGTGATTATTGGCTGCAAATTTAACTATTTTTTCAATGGAACGATATATTGAGTGTTAAACACATAAAGGATTGTATGTAATTCTGTGGTCGTAATGCAATATTTTGGAATGGTATTTGTTAATAATGTAACGTAAATAATCGTTCAAGTCTTTTATTATTAACTCAATAATTGTAATTTTGCGCAATGTTTAAAAATAGGGTCATAGTTGTTGTTGTCATTATAGGAGTAATTGTGCTTCTTGGTGGTTGTGGTGAGTATGAGAAATTGCTGAAAAGCAGGGACTTTAAGAAGAAGTACGAAACGGGGGTTGAAATGTACGAAAAGGAGGAGTATGTGAAAGCAGCCACCCTGTTCGACCAGGTTGCCAATATCTATCGGGGTACTACAAAAGCCGACACCGTAAAATATTATCAGGCAAAGAGTTATTATGGTCAGCGCGATTACATGATGGCAGGTCACTATTTCAGTGAATTGTCGGTCACCTATCCCAACAGTGAATTCCTGGAGGAGTCCGATTTTATGACTGCTTACTGTTTTTACAAGCAGTCCCCTCGGGCTGAACTGGATCAGGATAATACTTTCAGAACCATTACTGCCATGCAGATGTTTATGGTAAAGTATCCATCTTCAGAGAGGGTGAAACAGAGCCAGGAGATTATTATTGAAATGAGCGATAAGCTTGTTGAGAAGTCATTTATCAGTGCAAAACTATACTTTGACCTGGGATATTATAAGTCAGCCATCCTTGCATTGCGAAACAGCTTGATACAATATCCGGACACCCGATACAGGGAAGAGTTGATGTTTTACATATTAAAATCGTCTTATCTGCTTGCCGATTTAAGCGTTCCAAGTAAACAGAAGGAGCGATTTCAGGCAGCAGTGGATGAATATTATAGTTTCATTGGAGAGTTTCCCGATGGTCCGCATACCAGGGAAGCCAAAAGGCTTTATGAAACTTCCTCCAAGTATTTAGAATCTCAAAATAACGAATCATAATCGATGGATTACAAAAAGACAAAGGCGCCAAATACAACAATTACCAGGGATTTGAATGACCTGGATGGTGCAACCAACAACATTTATCAGACTGTTATGGTAGCCTCCAAGAGGGCAAATCAGATAAGCGTGGAGATGAAGCTGGAGCTGAACAGAAAACTGGAGGAATTTGCTTCATATACCGATAACCTGGAAGAGGTTTTTGAAAATCCGGAGCAGATTGAAATCTCCAAATTTTTCGAAAGGTTGCCAAAACCATCTCTAATCTCATTGCAGGAATTATCAGAAGACCAGATATACTTCAGGATCAACGAAGCTCCTGAAATAGAACAAAAGTAGTTTAAATCCTTTCCTGATGGAGCTTACAGGAAAAAGCATTATACTCGGGGTAACCGGTAGCATAGCCGCCTACAAGGCTGTTTATTTGCTAAGGCTACTGGTTAAAGAAGGTGCCGATGTACAGGTAATAATGACTCCGTCTGCCAAAGAATTTGTGGGTCCAGTTACTTTTTCTGCACTATCAGGAAAACCGGTTTTATCGGATTTTTTCAGTACTGAAGCGGGCGACTGGAACAGCCATGTGGAGATGGGGGTATCAGCCGATTTGATGTTGATTGCTCCGGTTACCGCCACTACCCTGGGTAAGATGGCTCATGGAATCGCGGACAACTTACTTATAACCACTTATCTGTCAGCACGATGTCCTGTAGTGGTAGCTCCTGCCATGGATATGGATATGTACCAACATCCTTCCACACAGAATAATCTCCAGTTGTTAAAAGAGATTGGAAACTTCATAATCGAGCCTGGCAGTGGTGAACTGGCCAGTGGTCTTGAGGGGAAGGGAAGGATGGAGGAGCCGGAGGAAATTATCGAGGCTATAATTCAGATGAATTTCTCTTCCTCAAAAAAAAAACTTCTAAATAAAAAGGTACTGGTTACTGCTGGGCCCACACACGAAAACATTGATCCCGTTCGTTTTATTGGCAACCACTCCTCCGGGAAAATGGGTTATGCCATTTCCGAAGCATTTGCTGCTGAGGGTGCAAAAGTGTACCTGGTTTCTGGCCCGGTATCTATAGATACCAGAGTGAAAGGGATTGACATATTGCGCGTTACATCAGCTGCAGATATGTTCAATGCATGTGAGGAGGTTTTGGATTCAGTAGATGTGGCTGTGTTTAATGCGGCTGTTGCTGATTTTACTCCGGTGGAGAGTTTCGAGAAAAAAGTAAAGAGAGGAGATGAATCGTGGAACATTCAGCTTAAACCCACCAGAGATATTGCAGGAGAACTGGGCAGAAGAAAGAGTTCAACACAGTTCTTTGTGGGTTTTGCACTTGAAACCGACAGTGGTGTAGAACATGCTCATGAGAAAATGCACAGAAAAAATATGGACCTGATGGTTCTCAATTCATTGCAGGATGAGGGAGCCGGATTTGGAACGGATACCAATAAAGTGACTATGATCGACCGGACCGGCGGAGTAGAGAGGTATGAACTGAAGCCTAAAACACAGGTGGCTGCGGACCTGGTGCAACGGGTAATAAATATGATTGAAAATGCGTAAGGCTGGAGTTATTCTTTTAGGATTAATGTTTTCATTTTCCGCATTTGGACAGGAACTCAGATGTAATGTTCAGGTGGTGAGTCAACAAATCCAGGGCTCCAACAAGCAGGTGTTTCAAACCCTGCAAAACGCCATCTATGAGTTCATGAACAACAGGGTGTGGACCAACCATGTCTATACGATGGAGGAACGCATCGAATGCAACATGATGATAAATATCACTGAGCAGATATCGGCCGATGAGTTTAAAGGCACCCTGTCAATTCAGGCCAGCAGGCCGGTCTTTAACAGCAACTATACCACTACCATACTCAATTTTATAGACAATGACATTCATTTCAAGTATGTGGAGTTTTCACCTCTTGAATTTGATCTGAATTCTCATGGTTCAAACCTTACATCCATCCTTGGATTTTATGCCTACTATATCCTTGGGCTCGATTATGATACCTTTTCACTCATGGGAGGAGGTCCCTATTTTACCAATGCAGAGCGAATCGTGATCAACGCGCAGAACGCTCCCGAAAGTGGATGGAAACCCCTTGACGACCTGGCACATAAAAGCAGATACTGGTTGGCGAAGGATATGTTAGATGCAGATTGGGAGCCTTTAAGAGAGTTTAATTACAGGTATCACAGGCTGGGCCTGGATCTGATGGATACAAAGGTGGCTGAAGGGAGGGCTGAAATCACCAATAGCCTGGAGTTGATACAGGGTATCTACCGTAAGCGTCCCGATCCCTATATGTACCTTCTGAGGCTTATCTTTGACGCCAAGGTGGATGAGTTGGTTTCTGTCTATACTGAATCGTTTCCCGAGGAGAGAACAAGGGCACATACCATCCTGGTGGAAGTAGATAAGACCAATATCAAAAAGTACGCGGCCATATTGGAGCAAAAAATTTAGGAAGATCCAGGATGATCCAATCCCTCCATATAAAAAACTATGTTTTAATTGACCAACTGGATCTGCAGTTTTCAAGTGGATTTACCACCATTACCGGGGAGACAGGTGCAGGAAAATCCATTCTAATGGGGGCGCTTTCCCTTATCCTGGGGCAAAGGGCAGACACATCTGTGCTTAAAATTAAGGATGTGAAGTGCATAGTGGAGGGTGCATTTAAACCCGGGAAAGAGTTGGTTAGCCTGTTTGAACAACATGAGGTGGATTTTGAGGAGATCACTACCATTCGTCGGGAAATAGCACCAGGCGGAAAATCCCGGGCTTTTATCAATGATACTCCGGTAAATCTCAGTATACTTAAGGAGATAGGGAACTGCCTGGTGGACATTCATTCACAGCATCAGAACCTGAAGTTAAACGATCACCTATACCAGCTGGAGGTCATTGACCATATAGCTGATACTGGGGAATTCCTTTCTGAATATCAGGTCGTCTTTAAAGCCTATGGGTATGCAAGCCAGGAACTGGAGAACCTGAAGGCTGAAGTCTCCAGGAAAAAAGAGGAGCTGGAGTATATGCAATTCCAGTACGATGAACTTCATTCAGCCCAGCTGAAGCAGGGTGAGATGATTGACCTGGAAGCGGACCTGCAAAGGGCTGAACATACTGAAGAGATCAAAAGTGCTCTGTTTCACTCATCAGAAATATTATCTGAAGAAACCCTGGGCATTCTTGATCAATTAAAAGAAGCTCTGGCTAAACTCAACCATATATCCAACTTTTTTTCACCTGCGCGGGAGATGGCCACCCGGATGGAATCAACCTACATTGAATTGAAGGATCTTACCTCAGAGGTGAACAACCAGGCGGAGAAGACAGATATTGATCCTGGTAAGCTTGCAGAACTTCGGGAGAGAATGGATCTTCTGTTCGGACTGATGCAAAAACACAGAGTCAGGGATCTGGAGGAGCTTTTGGCACTCAGGGATAAATATGGGAATCAGATTGAAGATTTAACTTTCTCTGATGAGAAGATCCGGGAACTTGAGGAGAAATCTTCAGAGTTACTGGCTGAGGTGAAACGGAGGGCAGAGAAATTGCACCAGAAGAGAGTGAAGGCTGCCAAAGAGATGGAGAGAACGGTGGAGTCGCAGTTAAGGCTTCTGGGGATCCCAAATGCCAGGTTCAAAGTGTCCGTTGAATCGGTCGTCAACTACACCTCTAATGGTGCCGATGAAATGAAATTTCTTTTCTCGGCGAACAAGCAGGGGAGTTTAGAGGAGTTATCCAGGGTTGCTTCCGGAGGGGAGGTCTCCCGTTTAATGCTCTGTATCAAATCACTGGTATCGGACCGAAAGGGAATGCCTACCCTTATTTTTGATGAAATCGATTCAGGTGTAAGCGGAGAGATCGCAGATAAGGTGGGGGGAATCATGGAACAGTTATCCCGGGGCAGGCAGGTGATGGCCATTACTCATTTACCCCAGGTCGCTTCCAGGGGACAGGATCATTTTGTGGTCTATAAGGAGGATGGAGAGGATACCACCTATACCCGAATTCGCAAGCTTCTTCCCAATGAGCGAATTTCAGAGATTGCCAGTTTGCTTTCGGGTGAAAAAGTGACTGAGGCCGCTCTCTCCAACGCGCGTGAATTATTACGTGTTTAAAACATCCATCGCACAAACTGGGATTTCATTTGTTAATAGGGCAGAAAACCAACAATTCTAATTCTAACGCTATGGCTTATAATTTACTTAAAGGAAAAAAAGGAATCATTTTTGGTGCATTAAATGATCTGTCCATAGCTTGGAAAGTAGCAGAGAGAGCTTATGAAGAGGGGGCGGAAATTGTTCTGACCAATGCACCTATTGCACTACGTATGGGTACCATCAATGAACTTGCTGAAAAGGTCAATGCTGAAGTGATCTCAGCAGATGCCACCAGCCTTGAGGACCTTGAGAACCTGATGACCAAATCCATGGAAGTGCTTGGAGGAAAAGTTGATTTTATACTTCACTCCATAGGCATGTCACCCAACGTGAGAAAGGGTATCGATTATGATGCATTGAATTACGACTATTATCATAAAACCCTGGATGTTTCTGCTTTTTCGCTTCATAAGGTGTTAAGCACTGCCCGGAAAATGGATGCCATTAATGATTGGGGATCTGTGGTTGCTCTCTCCTATGTGGCAGCCCAAAGAACCTTTGCCGGATATAATGACATGGCTGATGCCAAGGCGATCCTTGAATCTATCGCCCGCAGCTTTGGATATATGTATGGGAGGGAAAAACACATTCGAATCAATACCATTTCTCAATCGCCTACCCCTACCACCGCCGGAAGTGGTGTAAGTGGTTTCGATAAGCTCGAGGATTTTTCCGACCGCATGTCGCCACTTGGAAATGCTACAGCCGATGACTGTGCCGATTACTGCATCACAATTTTCTCCGATCTTACACGGAAAGTAACCATGCAGAACCTTTTCCACGATGGAGGTTTCTCCAGCATGGGTATGAGTTTCAGAGCCATTGAGCAATACGAGAAGAGTTTCAAAGATTGCCCGGAATAACATTTTGACTATATTGCGAAATCACCATTTCGCAAATTCTTATGGGCATTATCATTATTGCCAGCTACTTTCTGATTCCTGCATTTCTTCTTTTCTATAGCACCAAGATGTCCATCATCAACAAGATTGGTATCGTGGTGTTCTGTTATGGAATTGGCCTGGTAATGGGAAACATCAGCATCATCCCCGATTCCATATCCGGAATACAGGGTGATTTGATGGGGGTGACCATTCTATTGGGTATACCACTGGTCCTGTTTTCAGAAAACGTGTTGAAATGGATTAAAATGGCCAAAACCACCTTTATCTCCCTGTTGCTGGGGGTGGTCTCGGTGATTGTGCTGGTTCTGGTGGGCTATTTCCTGTTCCGGGACTCTATCCCTGAAATATGGAAGATCTCCGGAATGATGATCGGGGTCTATACAGGTGGGACACCCAATCTGGCAGCCATAGCACGGGGACTGGCTGTGGATGAGGAATTATATATACTTACCCATACGGCCGAGCTGGTGATCGGTGCTTTGATTCTGCTTTTCCTCATTACGGGTGCGCAGCCTCTTTTTGGAAAGTTTCTGAGACCCTATAAGAAAAGCGAAGAGAGCAAAACTCAGCCCGATCTGGATATTTCCGATTTTGAGAACTATGAGGGATTCTTTAAGAGAGAGAATTTTCTGGGTATTCTGAAGGCCTTTGGAGTTGCTGTAACCATATTCGGGATCGGGTATGGAACGACTTTCCTGTTTGAGGGTGATGCCAAAGATACAGCTGCTGTGCTTACTGTAACCACTCTGGGAATCGGTGCGTCACTGATACCGGGGATCAACCGGATCAAGAGCTCTTTTCAGCTGGGGATGTACTTTATCTATGTTTTTTGCATCATTGTTGCTTCCAAAGCAGATCTACTGGCTCTGTTCAACGTTGAAAATGTGAACCTGATGGTGCATCTTTTGCTCTACATTGCCCTGGTGATTGTGGGCTCTTTACTTTTACATGCCCTGCTATCCTGGATATTTAAAATAAATGTGGATGAGTTCATTATTACCTCCACTGCTCTTTCTAATTCGCCCCCGTTTGTACCGGTGGTGGCTGCTGCGTTAAAGAACAAGGAGGTGGTGATTCCCGGAATGATCATAGGGGTGATCGGATATGCCATTGGGAACTACCTGGGGGTAGCCATCGCATACATATTAAAATAGGCCTAATTTTTTTATCTTCGTGGTATGAGATTGGTACTTAAGAACATTGGGAAATTACTCGGTGTTGAAAATGAGCCCACTCCTTTTGTGGCAGGTGCCCGGATGGAGCACATCAATGTCATTGATGATGCATGGCTTGTGATCGAGCAGGAGAAAATTGTCTGTTATGGAACCGGGGAGGTATTGCCCTTTACCGACGATGAAGTGCTGGATTGCAAAGGGGGGATGGTGATGCCTGCTTTTTGTGATTCCCACACACACCTGGTTTATGCCGGAAGCAGGGAAAGAGAGTACGAGGATAAAATCCGTGGATTGAGTTATGAAGAGATCGCAAAGAGAGGTGGAGGGATCCTGAATTCTGCAAGTCTGATGGCTGCCACTGAAGAGAGTCAACTATTTGATCTGTCCTTACCCAGGGTCATGGAGATTCTGAAATCAGGAACAGGAGCCGTGGAGATTAAAAGTGGATATGGACTGAATACCGGGGATGAGCTGAAAATGCTCAGGGTGATAAAGCGGTTGAGAGAAGAGACCCCGTTGACTATCAGATCCACATTTCTGGGAGCTCATGCATTTCCTGATGCGTATAAAAATAATAGGGATCAATATGTTCAACTGGTGGTTGAAGAGATGATCCCGGCAGTGGCCGGTGAGCAACTTGCTGATTATATTGATGTATTCTGTGACAGGGGATTCTTTTCCGTGGAGCAGACGGATCGCATTCTGGAAGCGGGACAGAAAAATGGATTGATCCCAAAGATCCACGCCAATGAGCTGGACTATTCGGGTGGAATTCAGGTGGGTGTAAAATATGAGGCACAATCTGTGGATCACCTGGAATATATAGGCTCTAATGAACTGGATGCACTGAAGAGCGGAAATACCATGCCCACCCTGCTACCGGGAGCCTCTTTTTTTCTTGGTCTGGATTATGCTCCGGCCAGGAAGTTAATAGAGGCTGGTCTCCCTGTAGCGCTTGCATCAGATTACAATCCTGGTTCCTCGCCCTCAGGGAATATGGAGTTTGTTATGTCGCTGGGAATCACCCAGCTGAAAATGCTGCCCAACGAGGTGTTCAATGCGGTCACCCAAAACGGTGCCTATGCCATGGGTGTGGAAGGATTCCTTGGTTCAATAACACCCGGTAAACTTGCCAAACTGATACTAACTGTGCCGATGCCCGGTTCTGGGTTTATGCCCTACTCATATGGAACCAGCCAGATTCAGAAAGTGATCATTAACGGAGAAATTCAATCATAACCTATGAATAAAATTATTGAATGCGTTCCCAACTTTAGCGAGGGACGTGATATGAACGTCATAAAGCAGATTACAGATGAGGTGGAATCAGTGGATGGCGTGAAGCTGCTGGATGTGGATCCCGGCAAAGCAACCAACCGTACTGTTGTGACTTTTGTTGGACCGCCTGAGATGGTGATTGAAGCCGCATTCCTGGCGTTGAAAAAGGCCTCTGAAATAATTGATATGAGTAAACACTCGGGCGAGCACCCCAGGTTTGGAGCCACAGATGTATGTCCGTTGGTTCCGGTGGCAGGTATCACTATGGAAGAGACAGTGATCTATGCCCGAAAACTGGCCGAACGTATTGGAAATGAGATTGGTATTCCGGTTTACTGTTATGAGAACGCTGCTCTGTCTGAAGGCCGCAGGAACCTGGCGCATGTGAGGTCGGGTGAATATGAAGGATTAAAAGAGAAACTGACCCTGCCAGAATGGAAACCCGATTATGGTCCTGCTGAATTTATACCCAGAACCGGATCCGTCGCAGTAGGTGCAAGGGATTTTTTGGTGGCCTATAATGTGAACCTGAATACAACCTCCACCCGGCGGGCCAATGCCATTGCATTTGATGTGCGCGAACGCGGCAGGGCAAAGCGGGAGGGCAATCCTATTACAGGGAAGATAGTGAAGGATGCCCAAGGCAAACCTGAAATGGTCCCCGGAACCCTGAAATCTGTAAAGGCCATCGGATGGTTTATAGAGGAGTATGGGGTGGCCCAAATCTCCATGAATCTGACCAACATACGAATTACTCCGGTACATGCTGCTTTCGACGAGGTGTGCAGTAAGGCTCAGGCAAGGGGGATCAGGGTAACTGGTTCTGAGCTGGTGGGTCTGGTACCACTCCAGGCAATGTTGGATGCTGGCAGGTACTTTTTGAGGAAACAGAAAAGATCAACTGGTGTTTCCGATCAGGAACTTATCAAAATTGCCGTTAAGTCCATGGGGCTTGATGAACTGGGCACCTTTCATCCGGAAGAGAAAATCATTGAGTATCAGTTGAGAAAAGGAGCTGACAGGAAACTTGTGGATTTATCCTTACAGAATTTTATGGAGGAGACAGCTTCCGAATCACCTACACCTGGAGGTGGCTCTGTAAGTGCTTATATGGGGTCAATGGGTGTCGCCCTTACTGCAATGGTGGCCAACCTCTCTTCCCACAAGAGGGGATGGGATGAACGGTGGGAAGAGTTTTCGGAATGGGCCGAAAAGGCAAAACTGGTTCAGGAGAAATTGTTGAGGCTTGTGGATGAAGATACCCTGGCATTTAATTCCATTTTGGATGCTTTTGGTCTCCCTAAAAATTCGGCTGAAGAGAAAAAAATCAGGCAATCGGCCATTGAACGGGCCACCCTGTATGCCATCGAAGTGCCCTTTGAAGTGATGAAAACTGTATATAATGGGTTCGAGATTGCCGAAACCATGGTCATGAAAGGAAACCCCAACAGTGTGACTGATGCTGGTGTGGGTGCACTGGCCATGCTTGCCTCTGTGGAAGGTGCCTGGCTTAATGTGAAAATCAATTCAGTCGATCTGAAAGACCATCCCAGGGTTCAACGCATTGAGGAAGAGGGCAGGGAGTTGATGAAAGAGTCTACAAAACTAAAAAACAGGATCATTCAAGGGGTGGAAGAGAGGATTGGATCATAACAATTCATTGTTTCAGTCGTTATTCCTTCGAACCGTAGTAAAATTGGTGTCAAAATTGTGCTAATTTCGCCAGATTGACAATTCCATGTAACATCTTGTTAAGAAGATTCGCATACATATTAGTATTAGCTGGCATATTTTCAAATGCCACTGCCCAAAATCAACTGATCAGGGAGGGCTCTGTGGAGCAGCGACGCTTTGAGATCCAATCTTTACTTCCCGATCCAGAGAGAAAGGTCACCTTACACAGGGCCGACTCGCTACAACTGGTAAGCAAAGTTATCTATCCTGATGGCAGAATTGTGGCCATTCGGCGATTTAATTCCAATCAGAATCCCCAGTACCTGACCACCCATAACATCATCGCGGCCAGAACTGTTTCTACTGATAAGGTGTGGTTGGATGGGGGTGCGGGTTACAATCTGGATGGAAGCGGTCTGGTGGTTGGAGTGTGGGATGGAGGAGTTCATCGGAGTACCCATGTAGAATTTGGGAATCGTGCTTTAATTCTGGATGGCAATGCCGAAGTGGTGGGCCATGCCACTCATGTCAGTGGGACTATAGGTGCTGCAGGCTTGAACGATCAGGCCAGGGGCATGGCAGGCAATGTGGTAATTGAAGGATATGACTGGGATCGGGATTTGCAGGAGATGGAGGCAGCAGCTTCGAAGGGACTCTTGCTCTCCAATCATTCCTATGGGTTTATTACGGGCTGGGATTATAACAGCGATGAGGAGCGATGGCAGTGGTGGGGAGATCTGAGCATCAGTGAAGAGGAGGATTATCTCTTTGGTTTCTATCACCGGGAAGCTTCAGATTATGACAGGATTGCCTACAGGTATCCCAACTACCTGATTGTGAAATCAGCAGGAAATGACAGGGGAGAGGGGCCCTCTCCGGGGACTGAACACGATGTGTGGGAAAATGGCGAATGGACCTCTTCAAAGGAGGTCAGGCAGAAGGATGGGGGAGAGGATGGGTTCGACTCCATGGGGCCTGTGGGTAATGCCAAGAATATTCTCACCGTGGGAGCGGTAAAAGATATGCCCGCAGGTTATACTGGTAGGGAAAATGTGAAGATTACCCATTTTTCAGCATTCGGACCTACAGATGATGGGAGAATAAAACCCGATCTGGTGGCCAATGGAGACAGGCTGCTTTCTTCCTATTCCGAAAGTGATGATGATTACCGGAATAGTTCGGGAACTTCCATGTCTGCACCCAATGCAACTGGTTCATTGGCTCTGATCCAGCAGCACCACCAAGAACTATACGGAAGTTACCTCACTTCATCTGGATTGAAGGGACTTGTTTTGCATACGGCCGATGATGCCGGAAATCCAGGACCAGACTATAAGTATGGTTGGGGCTTGCTTAATACCCACAATGCAGTCAATCTGATTTCTGATGAGAGCTATGACAGGGTGCAGGAAGTAGCTATTTCTGATGGAGAGGAACATCGAATAAGGCTTTATTCATCTGGAAATGAGCCTATTAAAATAACCATGTGCTGGACCGATCCACTGGGAGTTATTCCAGAGCCTTCACTGAATCCAATTCAAAGAATACTGGTGAATGATCTGGATATTCGCCTGTTCAGACTGGTGGATGGCCAGGAGATCCGTCCATTTATCCTGGATCCGCTTCATCCTGAGAATGAGGCTACCAGGGGCGATAACCTGCTGGACAATGTAGAGCAGATTCTGGAAGAGACTCCCCTGAAGGGATTTTATGAGGTGGTTGTATCTCATAAAAGCTCACTTTCAGGAGGATCACAGGATTTCTCCATGGTCTTCTCGGGCCTTACAGATGAATACTTTGCGACAGGAGTAACAGAGCTTACCGATAACAACGGAGAATTTAAGCTAACTTCGGCACCGGAGTATCTTCCGGATATGGATGCAGGCTGGCACATTGAACCGGAAAACGGCTTGCCTGTTAAACTCTATTTTGAGTTTTTCACCACCGAAGCTCAGAAAGACATCCTCTATATTTTTGATGGTCAGGATGAGAATGCACCAATGGTAGCGCAGCTACAGGGTGCTCTTGATGCCGATACCCTGGAGTTCATTTCTTCCTCAGGACACCTCTTTGTGAGATTCCTGTCCGATAGCATCAACCAGGAGAGAGGATTCAGCGCCATCTATTGCACTGCTGCTCCAGAGGACACGGCTGTTATTCAGGGAGAGCCCTATCCCTGCAGTGGAAGCTATGAACTGTACCTTGCATCAGGTGTCTCAGGGGTTGATTATCTCTGGACAGCTCCTGCCGGTTGGTCAGTGGACAGCCTCATTTCAGAAGGAGCATACCTCTCGGTGGGGAACGGGAATGGCCTGTTAAAGGTGGTTGTCACCAACCGCTGTGGTTTAGGCCCCGAATCGGAAAAAGAGCTTATTCCTTTGGATACAATACCCATTATCAATGGATATATGACAGATACGGTGCCCTGTGTCAATGTGACTTCTTTTGTTGAGGTGGATAGCATTCTGGGCACTGTTTACGAATGGAGCCTTCCTGCCAACTGGTTGGGTAGCAGTTCTACACACAAACTGGAATATGTACCTGGTTATGAATCGGGTACCATCCATTTAAAGATCAGCAATTCCTGCGGATACGGAGATACTTTAGGGATACCCATTGCAGTTCAGAAGAAACCAGATGAGGTTCTACTCCTTACCAGCCGTGACAAACCCTGCGCCATGTCAGATCAGGAGTTCTATGTGGTCCCCGTTGAAGGATATCACTACCTCTGGGAAACCATCGACGACTGGATAATAAATGGACCAGAAGATGAGGACACTGTTCTGGTATCGGTGGGTGCTGAGCCAAGTTTTCTTTTTGTTAATGTAACCAATAAGTGCGGAGAGAGGAAATCCAACAAGCTTTATATTACCTCGCCTCAGCCGGATCAACCCTTATTAAAAGTCACCAATAGCGATTACCAGGGTTACAAACTTATCTCAGTATCCAATCATTCAAGTTTCACCGGTTACCAGTGGTACCTCGACAATATGGCCATTGAGAGCTCTCTGGCCAGGGCCGCCCAATATGTAGCTTACCTTCCCGGATTATATACAGTGGGTGTGACCAATTCTGAAGGATGTAGATTTATGCAGAATTCTTCTGAGGGTATAGAGTTCAACCAGGAAAACCAGGCATTTAATATATATTCAGGCGCTAAGGGACAGATCGTCGTGGTGAACAATTCCACTGTACCGGCCAACCTGAATATTTATGATTTCTCAGGAAAACTACTGCTGATTGAAACTATTGATCCGGGTTACAATGAAGTGAATTTTGGGAAGGAGGGTGCTTTTATTGTCTCAGTCCTGGGGACAGGTCACTCCATCACGACCAGAATCTTCACCTACTAATTTGGGTTCGTAACTCTCCCTGATTATTCATGTATTTAACTTTTCCCAGTGTTTACAAGGGCTGTAAATGTTAAACAATGTTAATAGATTCATTTTTTTTTATATTTTTGGCCCTTCAGAGTCGAGAGAGCTATCTATTAGTATAAACCTAAAACCTTAATCTATGAAAAGATTAACAATACTTCTTGCATTTTTTGTGCTTACAGGTGCTTTTCTGTATGCACAGGGAGTGCAGATTACTGGAACTGTTACAGGTGCAGATGAAGGAATTGCCTTGCCGGGTGTTTCCGTTGTGGTTCAGGGAACCACCATTGGTTCTGTTACAGATTTTGAAGGAAAGTACTCCATTACAGTACCTGAATCTTCAAATGTTCTCATCTTCAGTTTTGTGGGAATGCGGACAGCACAAGTGGCTGTGGACAGCCGTACTGTGATTGATATTGTACTTGAAACCGACGCCGTTGGAATCGATGAGGTCATGGTGGTTGCCTATGGAACTGCTAAAAAATCCTCATTTACCGGTTCTGCTGAAAACATCAGTCGGGATAAGATCGATAACATCCAGGCAACCTCTGTTTCTAAAATGCTTGAAGGCACCACAGCAGGTGTACAGGTGACCACTGCTTCAGGACAGCCTGGTTCAAACGCTACGATCAGGATTCGTGGTATCGGATCCATCAATGCATCCAGTGATCCCCTCTATGTAGTAGACGGTGTTCCCTATGGTGGTGACTTGAACTCCATTAACCCGGATGACATAGAGAGTATTACTGTATTGAAAGATGCCACTGCAGCTGCACTCTATGGAGCCAGAGGCGCCAATGGTGTGATTGTGATTACCACCAGCAGAGGTAAGTCTGGTAAGATGGAACTGGAAGTGAAGGTACGTCACGGATGGTCTGACAGGGCCATTGATGAGTATCCAAGGATAGAGCAGGGACAGTACTACGAAAAGACATGGGAAGCCTACAGGAACTCTCTTGTTTACGGTGCAGGTATGTCTATGGCCGATGCCAACCAGGGAGCCTCATATGGACAGGATGGCGATGGCAACAGTAACAATACTGTGGCCCAGCTGGGTAACTATAACGCCTATGATGTAAATCCAACCCAGCTCATTGGGACCGATGGAAAACTGAACGCAAATGCCAATCTGCTTTACCCCAATGAGTGGGAAGATGTACTGTTCAGGGTGGCCAAAAAGATGGATTATAACATCAATGTGAATGGAGGCGACGACAACTCTAATTACTATATCTCCCTTGGATATCTCAATGAAGAGGGTTTAATGGAGCACTCAGATATGACGCGTTTCACCGGAAGGGTAAACGCCGATTCACAAGTGAAGAAGTGGCTTAAGATTGGTCTGTCGGCCAATGCGGTTAGTTACAAAACCAATAACTTTAGTGATGGTAACTCCACCACCTCCAACCCATTCTTCTTTTCCAGGGTTATGGGTCCTGTCTTCCCGGTATATGCATACAATACCTGGAATCAACCAGGAGAGGGGAGTATCATTACAGATTCGGATGGCAATGCCACTTACGATTTCGGTGCTGCCGATATGACTTTCGACAATGGCTATGGAAATTCCGTACCCGGACTCCGTCCCTATGCCGGAACTTTCAACCTGGCAGGTTCACTTTCTCTGGATGAGCGGTCCACTCTTGTGGATGCGGTTTCGGCCAGAACCTATACCGATTTTGCCATTCTGCCCGGACTTCATTTAAGGATGAACCTGAGTGTGGATTTCAATGGCACCAGTGGTACTACTTATCAGAACTCTACCTACGGGGATGCTGCAGGATATGGCCGTATCACCAAGAACTATGGAAGAAGGATGGTATATACCTTAAACCAGTTACTGACCTACAACAAATCCTTTGGATTGCACAGCATGGATCTGTTGGCTGGACATGAGAACTACAGTTATAATTTTAACTACCTGACTGCCACCCGGACAGGATTTCCGTTTGAAGGAATCAGGGAACTGGCTCCTGCCTCCACAGGTGAGGGTTCCAACTCCTATGAAAACAACGACCGGATAGAGAGTTTCCTGGGTCGTGTGAATTATGACTATAACGATAAATACTATGTCTCTGCAAGTATCCGGACCGACGGATCCTCCAGGTTCCATCCCGACACGCGTTGGGGAACCTTCTGGAGTTTGGGCGGAAGCTGGAGGCTCAGTGAAGAGAGTTTCATGCAGGTGGACTGGATTAATTCTTTGAAAGTAAAGGCCAGTTATGGCGTTCAGGGTAATAACAATGGAATTGGATTCTATCCATGGCAGGGATTGTATTCATTGGGTTATGACAACAATGTCTACTCCGGTGCCCTTGCAAATTCACTGGAACTTGCCGAATTGATGTGGGAAGAGAACAGCAACTTTAACACAGGTGTTGAGTTTGCTCTCTTTAACAGGCTACGGGGTAGTGTTGAATACTTCATCAGAGGTTCCAAGAACCTGCTCTTTGAAGTACCACAGCCCCGTTCACTGGGTATCGACTCCAAGTGGCAAAACATAGGTGGAATGGAAAACAAAGGAATTGAAGTCATTCTGAATGCTGATGTGATCTCTGCCGAGGATTTCCGCTGGAATATCGATTTCAACATTACACACTACAAGAATGTACTGACAGAACTTCCTCAGGAAGAGATCATCGCTGGCTCAAAGAAGCTAATGGTTGGAAAATCTGTGTATGAGTTCTTTACCTGGGAATACGCAGGTGCCAATGCCGAGACTGGTGCTGCACTCTACTGGTTCGATGAGATTGAAGTGGATGGAGATGGCGAGCAGGTGATTGATGATGATGGCAAGCCAGTGAAGACTGGAACCAGACTGCTTACAGAAGATCCGGGCGGAGAAGGTGACAGGTACTATCATGGTACTTCAATTCCTGATTTCTTTGGAGGTATCACAAATAGCTTCTATTATAAAGGATTTGACCTCTCCATATTCCTGACCTACTCGGTAGGTGGTCAATTTATGGACTACAACTATCAATGGCTTATGAGAGAGGGTGACCTTGGATTTGCCTGGCACACAGATATTCTTGACGGCTGGACCGAACCTCTTGATGCAGGCGGTTTACCTACTGCTGAGATGGGAGATGGAACAACAGTTTCCTATGATCCCAACACAATACCCCGCGTGGAAGTTGGAAATACCGACCTTAGGTATACATCAAACCGCTTTATGTTCGATGCTTCTTACTTCAATATAAGGAACATCACACTGGGATACAACCTGCCAAAAAATGCGGCAAGGAAGATTGGTGCCAGTGGTTTAAGGGTATTTGTTACTGCCGATAACCTCTATATCTGGACACAGAATCCGGGTATGGATCCACGGCAGGACTTTGCCGGGACAGCAGCAACTGCTTATTCCCCGATCAAGACCTATACAGTTGGTCTGAATGTTAAGTTTTAATCAACGTAAAAGATGATAATTATGAAAAGAATAAAATCTTATCTGTTGATCGGTTTATCGGTGGTATTGTTGGGCTCCTGCAGTGAGGAGTACCTGGATACCGCGCCTACCGACGCAGTTTCTAAAGATGTGATTTTCGAGACCACTGAGGGAGCCGAAGTGGCCATGAACGGGATCTACCGATGGATGTATTCATGGAACCAGCTTGGTAACGGCCGTCACGACGACTGGGGATACAGAACCCTTGGACTGAAGGCCGATCTGATGGGTCACGATATGAAAGTATATTCACGTGGTTATGGCTGGTTTATCACCGACTACAACTACACAGGACGTGGACAGGTAACTGATAACTCCACAGCAAGTATCTCTTACAACCTCAATTATGACATTATCTATAATTCCAATGTAATTATTGAGGAGGTAGATGAGGTAATGGGTGAACAGTATGAAAGAGACTGGCTTAAGGCCCAGGCTCTGACCACTCGCGCTCATGCTTACCTGTGGCTTGCGCAGTATCATGCTCCCACCTATGTGGGGAATGAATCTGCTCCCTGCGTTCCATTGAAGCTTGAGTCTTCAGAAGAGCATATGGGAATTTCCACAGTTGGAGAGGTGTATGACGCAATTGTAAAGGATTTGGATGATGCCATTGCACTGTTCTCTTCTGCCGGCGTGGGCCGACCTGCCAAGTCTTATGTGGATATTCAGGTGGCACAGGGAATCAGAGCACGTGCAGCACTGAATATGGAGGATTGGACTTCTGCCATTTCCATGGCACAGGCTGCAAGGGCTGGTTATCCTCTTATGAGCAATGATGAGATGACAGGTGGATTCAACGATTTCTCAGTAGGAGAATGGATGTGGGGATTTGACATAAATGATGAACAATCCACCATTTATGCTTCCTGGTTTAGTCATATGGATCCATTAAGGCTCTCTTATGCTAGCCTTGGATTACAGAAGCAGATGCCTCAATATCTGTATGATACTATTCCAGATACCGATATTCGGAGGGCTCTTTTTGTAGAGCCGGGAGACACAACAGTTCTTGATCCCTGGGGAACACCCGTACCGGGTTTAGTTTCTTATAAGTTTACCACTCCGTCCTGGGCAGCTGACTACATCATGATGCGTGCAGCTGAAATGTACCTGATTGAAGCTGAAGCTGCGGCTGAAGCCGGACAGGATGGCGTGGCCCAGGCTGCTGTTAATGCTATCCTCGAAGCCCGTGATCCGGGATCATCTACCTCCAGTACAGGTGATGCACTTGTTCAGGAGATCAGACTGCAGCGAAGGCTTGAACTCTGGGGTGAAGGATTTGGCCTGTTTGATATTAAGAGGTGGAAGATTCCTCTCGACAGAACCGACCACGATCCCACACTCTGTCTGACTACCGATTTGGATGCAAATTCCTACATGTTCAACTGGCGTGTTCCACAGTATGAGATCGATGCCAATGACATGATAACCGATGCAGATCAGGTGGACTAGGTCTGTTTGATATAGTTATTCTTGATAATAATACTAAATAGGGGGTTTGTGCCCCCTATTTCTTTTGGGTCCCTGTTATGGAAAAATATGTTTCTAAATAGGTATTGACCAGGGCCTGTTCGAAGATGCCTACTTTCATAAAAAACCACGTAATAACCTATACTACAGTAATATAAGTGATGGTTGTGCCGAATGTCTGAGAAGCAATTTAACAGACCAGTCGATGATCAGACAGTCCAATCCACCTGTATAGCCCGTCAATATTGAGATCTGTTTGTTTCTTGGTTTCGATTTTTTTCATAGATTTGGCTTTATAAAGAGTCAATAACTAAATACTTTTTAAACCTAAAACCTTGATCTATGAAAAGATTTATTTTCGTATTGTCACTCCTGTTGTTTGTAGGATTAAACCTATTGCAGGCACAGGGTGTACAAGTTACGGGTAATGTGACCAGTGCCGAAGATGGCTCTCCACTTCCCGGGGTATCTGTTGTTGTGCAAGGCACAACGATTGGTGCCGTGACAGATTTCGAAGGAAATTATTCAATCACTGTGCCTGAAGCATCAGCTAACCTGATGTTCAGCTTTGTGGGTATGATTTCCCAGGCCGTACCACTGGCTGGTCAATCGGTGATTGATGTGGTACTTGAACCCTCTTCAACAGAACTTGACGAAGTAGTTGTAACAGCACTGGGTATGACCCGGACCGAAAAATCACTGGGTTACAATGTACAATCGGTCGATGCAGAAGAGATTTCAAAGTCAAACACTTCTGACATTGTGAATGCAATTTCCGGAAGGACCGCTGGTGTAACTGTTACCAGTTCATCAGGTTCTCCAGGTGCATCCACTTATATGACCATCCGTGGAGCTGCTTCCATCACTGGAAACAACCAGCCACTGTTTATTATTGATGGAATGCCCATTGTTACAGGCCGGGGTGGTACTGCAACTACAAACAGGACCGGTACAACTGTTGGTGGTACTGGTAATTCAAGTCGTAGTATTGATATCAACCCCGAGGACATTGCTTCAATGACTGTTCTGAAGGGTGGGGCAGCAACTGCGCTGTATGGATTGCGTGCTGCCAATGGTGCTATCATTATTACCACCAAGAGTGGTAAACGGGGCGCTCAGAAGATGGAGGTTGATTTCCATTCTTCTGTGGGCTTTGACCAGGTTTCCCAGCTTCCGGGAAGGCAAAGTCAGTTTGTCCAGGGGAACAACGGAGCATGGATTGGTGGACACCAGCGTTCATGGGGACCAGATGTAAATTCCATGTCCTACGACGGCGATACCGATTACAAGTGGGACCAGTATGGAAGATTGGTTTCTAAAGACGATCCCACTGCCACCGGAGAGCAGGCCAGGATGTATGATCCCTATGACTTTTTCCAAACGGGAATGACCTTCAACAACAGGTTGGGAATCACCTCTGGCAATGACAAAGCCAGTTATTATTTCTCCATTGCCGACATCGAGCAATCAGGTATTGTTCCCAATTCAAGTTACGGAAGGACCAATATCAGATTGAATTCTTCGGCCAGGCTTACCAATTGGGTGAAGGTTTCGACCAATATGGCTTATACAAACTCCAGGGCAAATCAGATCCAGCAGGGTTCCAATACTTCCGGTGTGATGCTTGGTTTGTTAAGGACTCCCCCTTCGTTTGATAACAGTGCAGGGTATGAGTTTCCAGATGGAACACAGCGTACCTACAGAAACGGTGGAGGTTATGACAACCCCTACTGGACCGTTAATAAGAATGGCCTGGAAGACAACGTTAACCGTTTCATTGGAAATATGGTTCTGAACTTTACCTTCACAGACTGGTTCAGTGCCTCATACAATGTGGGTATTGATACCTATACCCAGTCCAAGAAAGACATAATTGCCATTAATTCCAGGACCAAACCTCAGGGTGCTGTCGAAGAGAGGACTTATACTTCGCAACAGTTTAACTCAGACCTGTTGCTGAACTTCCATAAGTCCTTTGGTGATTTTGATGCCAGCGTTACCCTTGGTCACAACATGTTTGATACCGGAACACGGAATCTGTTTGGTGATGCCATCGGACTTGAGATTCCTGGCTTTTATCAGCTGAACAATTCATCCGACAACCAGACTGGTGTGAGCAGATGGGGTTACCGTACCATGGCTGTTTTTGCTGATATCCAATTGGCTTACAAAGACATGCTTTTCCTGGGTGCCACAGGCCGAAATGACTGGGCTACCACCATGCCGGAACAGAACCTCTCTGCGTTCTACCCGTCAGTTAGTTTAGGATTTGTATTTACTGAGCTTGGAGCCCTCAAAGGCAACAGTGTTTTGTCCTTCGGAAAAATTCGGGGATCATGGGCACAGATTGCCAACATTGCAACTCCTTATAACACCACCAACTACTTTTACGGAGCAGGTGCAGGAGATGGATGGACCGATGGGGTTTCATTCCCCTATATGGGCACAACAGGCTTCGAGGTGGGTTACGGACTTGGAAATCCCGATCTACAGCACGAGTCAATGGCCTCCTTTGAAGTGGGAATCGACCTTCGGTTCCTCAACAACAGGATCGGTTTGGATCTCTCTTATTTCAATAACACCAACTCAGACCTTTTGCTGAATGTGCCTATTCCTGAGTCTTCAGGGTATGGCTCACTCTATTTGAATGCGGCCACTATGGAATCAGTAGGATATGAGGTGACTCTTAATGCCAGTGTCTTCCAGGGTGACTTCAACTGGGATATCCTGGCTAACTTCACCAAAATGACCAACACCGTTCTATCCCTTGCCGAGGGTGTAGAGAGTATTGCACTGGGTGGTTTTACCATTCCCCAGACAAGGGCTGTGGCAGGTCGTGAGTACGGTAGTATTTACGGAAATGACTGGTACAGGGATCCAGAGACCAATGCTGTATTGATTAACGACGATCCTTCCGATGCATACAGGGATGGATACCCGATGACCGATACCAGGCAAATGGTACCTGTTGGAGATGTTAATCCCGACTGGACAGCCAACATTATGAATACATTCAGTTATAAAGGAGTTCGTTTGTCCTTCCTGATTGATATTAAGAAAGGCGGATGGATGTACAATGGTACCGGTTTTGCCATGAACTACTTTGGTGTTCATGAGCGTACCGCCAACCGGGAGGTTTTTTATACCCCGGAAGGAACCATCGATTTTGATTTAACTCCGGAAGAGAACCTGGTTGTATTTGATGGTGTTTATGGCAGCGTTGATGGAGATGGAAATCCTGTTTCATCTTCTGTTGAGAATGTGTCACCGGTTGTACTTGATGAAGACTGGTTTGAAGGATTTGGAAGTAACTTTGGTGGTGGTGCTCAAACTGCCTCAATGGAACCTGCTGACTGGGTACGGTTGCGTGAGATTACGCTTGCCTACTCTATTCCAACTCAGAAAAAGGTATTCCAGTATGCCGAAGTCTATTTCACTGGAAGAAACCTCTGGTTAAGCACTCCTTATTCAGGTATTGATCCTGAAACTAACCTGCAGGGAGCCATCAACGGACAGGGTATGGACTATTTTAACATGCCCGGGACCAAGACTTACACTGTTGGTGTGAAGTTGACATTCTAGAGGTAATTTGATAGAAAAATAAAAAATAGAACATATGAAAAAGAAAGATTTCAAAATTCATAGGATCCTAAAAGTCGGATTGATGATTACATTGGTCGCTTTTATAGCATCCTGTGAATGGATTGATCCCGAATTAAATGTGGATCCCGATGCTCCGGCTGATGTACCGATGTCACTCCTTGTGCCGGCCATTCAGCAATCTATAGGTTTCAGTATTCTTGGAAACGATGGTGCTCGACCTGTCAATATCTGGATGCAATTGTATGATGGTGTTGCAAGGCAGTCGCATACACAGGCCAGATACCAGCTCACTGCAGCAGATGTAGATAATTACTGGGGTTCTGTATATACCGATGCCCTGATCAATGCTAAAATCCTGCTTGATAAGGCGGTAGCAGAAGGCTCGCCCCACAATGCAGGAATGGCAAAGGTCATGCTTGCATATACCCTTGGTATTGCTACAGACCTGTTTGGGGATGTTCCCTATCTGGAAGCATTGCGTGGTACCGACAATGTGTTAGAACCCGTGTATGACAGCCAGGAGGTGGTGTACGGTTCCATCTTTACACTGCTGGATGAGGCCATGATGGACCTGGCTTCTTCTGAAGAACCTGTTGGTATTGACGGGGATGTAGTATATGGTGGTGATGCTGATGCCTGGATAATGGCAGCATATGCAATCAAAGCCCGTGCAACATTGCAGCTCTCCAATGTAAACGGTGCGACTTCTTATACCGGGGCCCTGGCTCTGATTGGTGACGCACTTGCTTCAAATGCCGACAACATGTTGGTGCCGTTTGAGTCCGCCAATCCAAATCCGTTGAATCAGTTTATGGTTGAAAGGGGCGATGTCCGCATGTGCCAGACTTTCCTGGATGAATTGGAGGCAACTTCAGACCCCCGGATTTCCGCCCTTTATGGTGACGATGATGAGGGTGGGATTAGCGGTAGTCCGCCAGCTGGTGAAATTGAAGCCGCTTCTCCTCCGGGAGCTTACCTGGCTTCACAAACTTCACCCATTGTACTTATCTCATATGCCGAGGTTAAGTTTATAGAAGCTGAAGCAGCTTTGATGAGCGGAGATGCCGATCGTGCTGTCGAAGCCTATAAGGCCGCTGTAAGAGCTTCTTTAATCCAGATTACCGGTGATATAGATGACGATTGGTTCAGTACCAACATCGACAGCGAGAGTGCTGGAACCATTACCCTTGAGAAGATCATCATGCAGAAGCGAATTGCTCTGGTTGGTCAGATTCAACCTTTTTCCGATTGGAGAAGGACCGGCTTTCCATCCCTTTCACTGGCCACTGGTGCAACTAAGACTGAAATCCCCAGAAGGTTCCCTTATGCGCAGGGAGAGATTATCTACAATGCGGATAATGTACCTTCTATTGGATCCATTATCGTTCCAGTCTGGTGGGATAAGTAGAACATGATACATTAATATTAAACAGAAAGCAATTATGAAAAATATCATTAGATACGTTTTGATCTTTGTCATAGGAGGATTGGTATTGTCATCATGTGAGGAAACTCTTTCCAACTGGGATGCCATGACCAATAGCTATGACAAGAACAATGCAACATATTATATCCAGTTTCTGAATGCCACTGCGAGCTATGAAACAGCCATTGACCCAGCAGGTCAGCCTACAAATATTGAGACCACCGTTGGAGTGGCTCTGTTGGGTGCACCTCAGGCCACTGATGTGACTGTGAACCTGGTGGCTGATCCCTCTTCCACGTTGACAAGCGACATGTATACACTGTCATCCAGCACCATTACTATACCAGCAGGTAAAACTTCAGGTTCAGTTCAGATGACCGCAATTGCGGATAAAATGCCTGAAGATGAAACCCTTAAGCTTGTGTTGAATATGGACGCTGGTGGAGCAGAAGCTTCTTCTGCAAATCAGCTGAACTATGACATGCTGCGGATCAAGTTTTGTCCCCTTACAGACTTGAATGAGCTGGTGGGTGCATGGACGGGTTTCGATAGCTGGAATTATCCCACTGAAGTGATCACTTTCCTTGAAGGAGAGAAATTTATGATCGATGGACTTGGCGTAGGATGGATGACAGACTGGTGGGGTGAGATTGTAATCACCCAGACTCCTGTGGAGGTGACCATGAATCCCGATGGGACGCTGGTTATTGAAGAACAACCCTACATGACAACCACATGGAATGGCGACCCACAACCCGCTTATTCTGTAGAAGGTACGGGGAAATGGGATAACTGCAAGAAAACCCTGATTATTGATTATGTGTTTATTCAGGGTGGTGGACCACTGAACTATGAGTTCATTGAGAACATTACGCTGAAGTAGTTATTTTCTGATCGTAATTATTAGAGCGGGGCTGCCACTATCTGGGGCAGCCCCGCTTCTATATTATGGTATGCTATACTAAAAAAACAGATAGGATTGCTACCCATATTTACCTTTTATTCATAAAAACGTTATTTATATATTGTTAAAATTGCAATCCGCATCTGAGCACAATTCCCTGTTTAATGAGGTTGCATCCTGTTTTTTTAACTTCTTTAGGTAATAAATTTAATACAGGAAGGCAGGAAGCTTCAGACCCGGATCATTTGAAAACAGGACAGGGTAGACCACATTTCCCACATGGTCTGCCATCATCTAATGAGCATGATTCTCACCTGCTAGCTCCTGTAAAGATTAGAATATCTGCATATTATGATAAATAAGTGTTTTCTTATGTCCCATCAATTTTTTGACTCTGATTTAATAATGCGTTTTCATATGGCAATACAATTCACTGGATTCTTTTAGCATTTCTTTCTAAAGGTATTCATTCAAGAAAATGAATTGTTTAAACAAATACGTCTGCAAAGCTTACCAGGATTGAAAGAGGTTTATTTTGTAATTGATATTTTTTTTATAGATTTGGCAGCGTATAGAGTCTATTGCTAATTACTTAATAAACCTAAAACTTTAATCTATGAAAAGATTTGTTTTCGTATTGTCACTTCTTCTGTTTGCAGGATTTAGTCTCTTGCAGGCCCAGGGAGTGCAAGTTACGGGTCATGTGACAGGTGCCGATGACGGTACCGCGCTACCCGGCGTATCGGTTGTGGTACGAGGTACTACAATTGGTGCTGTAACAGATTTTGAAGGGAATTATTCAATTACTGCTCCTGATGCATCAGTCACGCTGATGTTCAGTTTCGTGGGTATGCTTACCCAAGAAATTGCTCTGGAAGGAAAGACAATAGTTGATGTAGTTCTTGAATCTACTTCTATGGAGCTTGACGAAGTAGTGGTTACTGCCCTTGGTGTATCCAGGGAGAAGAAATCACTTGGATACTCCGTACAGGAAGTGGATGGCGATGAGGTGAGTGGTACTGCTCAGTCCAACTTCGCCGCTTCTCTCTCCGGTAGAGTATCAGGTGTTCAGGTCAAAGCTCCCAATACCATGGGAGGATCATCGAACGTTCTGATTCGTGGTAGCACATCCATTACCGGTAACAACCAGCCTTTGTATGTAATCGATGGTGTTCCTGTGGACAACAGCAACTATGCCACCGGTAGCGATGGTTGGGGTGGTTATGACTATGGTAATGTGGCCCAGGACATTAACCCCAATGATATTGAGTCTATCTCAGTATTGAAAGGTGCAGCAGCATCTGCGCTTTATGGTTCACGTGCAGCCAACGGTGTGATTCTGGTTACTACCAAGAAGGGTAAAACCCGCAAGGGAATTGGAGTTTCTGTAAACTCCAACTTTATGGTGGGTTCCATCGACAAATCCACCCTTCCACAACAACAATTTGAATATGGTGCTAATTATGGTCCTTTCTATGAGGATCCCACCAAGAACTTCTTCTATGGTGATGTGGATGGTGATGGAACTAATGACCTGATCGTCCCTACCTCTGAGGATGCTTCCTGGGGAGCTAAGTTTGATCCCAACCTGATGGTTGTGCACTGGGATGCACTGGATCCTGCCGCAGACAATTACGGTGAGAAAAGACCATGGATGGCTCCACCTGAAGGAAACCGCATGCCCTCTTTCTTTGAGAACAGCACTATCTGGGTGAATACCGTTGCTTTTGACGGTGGAAATAGAGATGGTCGCTTCAGGTTATCCTACACCAACCACGATGAGAGTGGAATTCTTCCCAACAGTGAGTTGAAAAAGAATACAGTGAACTTCTCGGGTAGCTATAATTTCGGCAAGAAATTAACAGTTAGTGCAAACGTTACCTATAACAATCAGAAAACCACCGGTCGTATGGGTACAGGTTATGATGGTGGAAACGTTATGCAGTCATTTGGACAGTGGTTTCAGACCAATGTGGACTTTGAACGCCTCCAGGAGTATGAATCTCCTACAGGTCTTCACAGAACCTGGAACTACCGTTACTGGACTCCTGATAATCTAACTCCCATCTTCTTTGACAATCCCTACTGGGTGCGTTATAAGAACTACAATGATGACTATCGCAACCGTGTGCTGGGATATGTTTCAGCTGACTATAAATTTAGCGACTGGCTGACAATGACCCTGAGGAGTTCTATCGATACATACGCAGATGTACAAAATGAGCGTATTGCCATGGGTAGTACCGATACACCTTCCTTTACCACACGTCAGAGAAACCTTATGGAATCCAATACCGACCTGATGTTGAAATTCAACGAGAACTTTGGAAATATCTCATTGACCGGTCTGGTGGGTGCCAACTACAGGCATCGTCAGCAGCAGCGAATCACAGGTAATACTGTTGGTGGACTGGTTGTTCCTGAACTCTACACTGTTTCCAATTCTGTTTCACCAATGAATGTTACTGAATACCTGGGTATCCTGGGAGAGCAGAGTCTCTATGGTAACGTATCTGTTGGTTATGGTGGATTTGTATATATTGAAGGTACTGCAAGGATGGACCAGTCTTCAACTCTGAAGTCTATTAACCCCGATGCAGATGATACCTATTTCTACCCCTCCATTGCCGGTACTTTGCTGATCCACGAATTGGGTGGATTAAAAGATGTAACCTGGATGAACTATTTGAAGTTGAGGTTGAATTATGCGAAAGTAGGTGCTGCAACAGGTGTTTACAGAACCATTTCCACCTACGACCAGGGAACCAACTGGGGTAACATGGCTCTCTTTTCTGTGGCAGGTACGTTGCAGAATCCTAACCTGAGGCCCGAATTTACCAACAGTATTGAGCTTGGACTTGAAGCCTACTTCTTTGAGAGCAGGTTGGGAATAGACCTGGCTGTTTATCAGACCAACTCATTTGACCAGATCTTTGATGTACCAGTTTCCAGAGCATCTGGTTACAACAGAATGTTTGTGAACGGTGGAGAGATGGAGAATAGAGGACTAGAAGTAGCTCTTCACCTGGTTCCGGTTAAGACCGCCAATTTTACCTGGAACATTGATGTAAACTGGTTTACCAACCAAAATACTGTAGTTTCTCTTGCCGAGGGTGTTACCAGCCTCCAGCTGATGTCAGCATGGGATGTGAAAATCACAGCTGCAGAAGGAGAACCTTACGGAACCATCAAAGGAACAGACTATGTTTATACTGATGGAAAAACAACGGTGATGGACAATGGTTACCTGATGGTAGGTGATGATCCCCTTGCAGTACTGGGTAATGTTCAGCCCGACTGGAATATGGGTATTGCTAACCGCCTCTCATGGAAAGGACTATCCCTATATGCGCTCGTTGATATGCAGAGTGGAGGCGATATTTACTCCATTAATACCAAGTATGGACAGGCCACTGGTGTTTATGCAGAGACTGTTGGGAACAATCCCAAGGGGAATCCCATGCGTGATCCGGTTGATGAAGGTGGTGGAAATATCTTTGAAGGTGCTGTATTTGAAGATGGCACTCCCAATGATGTTTATGTTCCTGCGTACAGATGGGGCCGTTATTGGTACTACAATAACTCACCTACTGCACGTTACGTATTTGACGCATCTTATGTCAAATTGCGTGAACTCTCCCTGACCTATTCGCTGCCCGCTTCAGTTCTGGGTAATGGGGTCATCCGTGGTGTAGATATCGCTCTGGTTGGAAGGAACCTGTGGATCATTAGCAAAAATGTTGAACACTTCGATCCCGAGGTAATCCTTACTGCAGGAAACCGGCAGGGTATTGAACAGGGAGCTTATCCAACAGTGAAGACTTTTGGTATAAATGTGAAGCTCAATTTCTAACCGTATATATTTAAATTGAACAATTATGAAAATGAAAAATATATATCTATTGATACTGGTACTTGGTGTATTGGTATCAGCCTGCGAGCTTCCGGATAATGTAGATCCGAAGTCCGCAACAGATGTACCGGCCGAAACTTTAATGGCCAATGCACTCAGGGATGGTCTCAGGCATCTTGACCAAATGAATCAGAATGTGAATGTATCACGTTTGATGTGTCAGCACAATTCAATGATGCAATATCCCGAGCCTTCCCGCTATGAATTCTCTGATCGCCAGATTCCTGATGGATACTGGAATACAACTTATCTTGTATTACAGGACCTCCGTGAAGTCCGGTTATTAATCCAGGACCTCAGTGGTAGTGAATCTTTCAACCGCAACCTTGCCAATAAAATGGCCATTGTGGATATCATTGAAGTTTTGATGATTCATAACCTGATAGATATTCTGGGTGATATTCCTTACACCGATGCTCTGGGTGGGTTTGATAATAAAACACCTGCTTATGACGATGCAGCCACCATTTATAACGATCTTCTGGCACGTTTGGGTACTGATATTGCTACGCTAAACGCTGGTATCAATGATGGTAGCTGGGGTTCTGAAGACCTGGTTTACGGAGGTGATGTGGCCATGTGGAAGAAGTTTGCTGCCACAGTAAAGCTTCGTCTTGGTATGCGTCTTGCAGATACCAATTCTGCTGCTGCTCAGTCCGAGCTGGCCATGGCCTTAACGGCTGGGGTTTTAGAAGCGGGTGAAGTCATGCAGCTTCCCTGGATTGGTGTTTCGCCACATGTAAATACCATCAATGATGTTTTTATAGTGGCAAACAGGACCGATTATGCGCCTTCTCTTACCATTGTTTCTCTGATGGAAGGATTGAACGATCCCAGGATGGATAACTTTTTCTCTCAGGTGGATACTTCAAGTGAAACTGATGTGGAGAAGTGGGCTTATGTGGGACTTAAATATGGATTGAGTTCTAATGAGAGCTATCCCAATTACAGTCACTTTAGTGATCCTATGTTTGCTGGTGATTTTCCTGCAACATTTGCATGCTATGCGGAAGTACAATTCCTTTTGGCTGAAGCTGCTGCCAGGGGATATACTACTCCCATGAGTGCTCAGGAACACTATGAGGCTGGAATTACAGAGAGTATCCTGTTCTGGAATGGTACCGAAGATGAAGCAGTCACCTATATTGCTGAGGCTGGAGTGGCATATGATGCGGCACGCTGGAAAGAGCTGATAGGAACCCAGAAATGGTTAGCCCAGTATAACAGGGGTAACGAAGGATGGTGTACTTCCAGGATTTTCGACTGGCCAGTGATGGATCCTCCCGAGGACATGACCCAGGAGGATATTCCTTCACGTTTACCTTTCCCATATAATGAGCCAGACCTGAACCTTGAAAACTACACAGCTGCTGCTGCAGCTATTGGTGGTGACGATGTTCGGACCCTGCTCTTCTGGGATGTGAAACACAACAGTGCTACACCAAGTCCTAACTAACAGGACAAGATTAGAATATTTTGAAAAACTGCCTCGAAAGAGGCAGTTTTTTTTTATTATATTTGCCGCGTTAAAATTGCAGCGGAGTTTCAGTAAAAACAGAATGTATGACCGATTATTCCATAACCCATTTACGTGAATTAGAAGCTGAGGCCATCTATGTGATTCGTGAGGTGGGAGCACAATTTGAGAAACCAACCCTGCTTTTTTCGGGTGGGAAAGATTCCATTGTGATGTACCACCTGGCAAGAAAGGCTTTCTGGCCACAGGTGGTACCATTCCCATGCCTTCATATTGATACGGGGCATAATTTTGAAGAGACCCTGAAGTTCCGTGACGAACTCATGGAGTCCACAGGAGGAAGGGTCATTGTTCGACTGGTGCAGGATTCCATTGATGCCGGGAAAGCAGTGGAGGAGACCGGTGTGAATGCCAGCCGAAATGTACTGCAAACGATTACATTGTTGGATGCCATTGAAGAGTTTAAATTTGATGCCGCACTGGGAGGTGGAAGAAGGGATGAGGAGAAGGCCAGGGCCAAAGAACGGTTTTTCAGTCACAGAGATGATTTTGGACAATGGGATCCAAAAAACCAGCGTCCGGAATTGTGGAATATCTTTAACGGCAAAAAACATATGGGTGAACACTTCAGGGTCTTTCCGCTGAGTAACTGGACCGAAATGGATGTGTGGCAATATATATACCTGGAGGAGATAGATATACCCAATCTGTACTATACCCACAAACGGGAGGTGTTTAACCGCGATGGGGTTTGGCTGGCTAAAGCGCCTTTTATGCAGTTGAAGGAGAGTGAAGCCTATGAGCTCAAAGATGTTCGCTGCAGAACCATTGGAGATATTAGCTGTACCGGTCTCACCCTTTCATCTGCCGATTCACTGGAAGATATTATCCAGGAAGTAGCAGCGGCCAGATCCACCGAACGGGGAGGTCGTTATGACGATAAACGCTCTGAAGCAGCCATGGAGGATCGAAAAAAGGAGGGGTACTTTTAGTTTGCCAAAAGCAAACTAAAAGAGTAGAAAGTAGAAAGTAGAAAGTATAAAGTAAAAAAAATATTATATGAGTAGTGTAGAGAATCCGGCACCGGGATATTTGGACATGGAATTATTGCGGTTTACCACAGCAGGTAGTGTGGATGATGGGAAAAGTACCCTGATTGGACGCTTGTTGTATGATTCCAAAGCGATTTTTGAGGACCAGATGGAGCAACTGGAGATGGCCAGTGAACGAAGAGGGGAGGAGCAGGTCAACCTGGCGCTGCTTACAGACGGACTCAGGGCTGAGCGCGAACAGGGGATTACCATTGATGTGGCCTACCGCTATTTTGCTACTCCTAAAAGGAAATTTATTATTGCCGACACACCAGGACATGTTCAGTATACCAGGAATATGGTTACAGGAGCATCCACAGCCAACCTTGCCATCATCCTGGTGGACGCACGCCACGGGGTACTGGAACAAACCATCCGGCATTCATACATAGCTTCACTGCTGGGCATACCACATATACTTATTTGTGTGAACAAGATGGATTTGACGGAGTACAAAGAAGAGGTTTTTGAGGATGTCAAGAAGCAGTTTGTTCCTTTTAAGGAGATCTTGAATATTGGGGATGTACGGTTTATTCCGATCAGTGCTTTAAATGGTGATAATGTGGTGGACCGCAGCAAGAACATGGATTGGTATTCGGGAGCCACACTGCTCGAAATACTCGAAACCATCAATATCAGGAGTGATGCAGATTTTGTGAATCCTCGTTTCCCGGTTCAGTATGTCATACGTCCCCAGCGGGATGAGTATCACGACTACCGGGGATATGCCGGAAGAATAGCAGGTGGGGTATGGAAGCCGGGAGTAAAGGTGGCAGTATTGCCAGGAGGTATCGAATCAACACTGAAATCAATAGATACCATGACCGGAGAGCTGAGTGAAGCATATCCGCCACAATCGGTCACATTCAGATTGGCTCATGATATTGACATTAGCAGGGGAGATATGATTGTTCCTGTAGACCAGAAACCCAACGTGGGTCAGGAGATTGACCTGATGGTTTGCTGGCTCGGTGAAAACCCCATGGTGATGGGAGGCAAATATGTAATCCGTCACACTACAGCAGAATTGCGCGGAATTATACGTGAGGTGGTCTACAAGATGGATATAGACACCCTTGAAGAAAACAGAGATGATAAATCAGTGGTTTTAAATGAGATAGCCAGGATCAGAATCAAAACATCCAAACCGATTTTCTACGACTCTTACAAGGATAACCACATTACAGGAAGCATCATCATTATAGATGAAGCGACCAACAATACAGTGGGTGCCGGGATGATCCTTTAATGGTGTGCTAAGAATCAGAATTGTAGAGGCTGTTGTAATATCTGGTCACTGATTGCAGATCCTTTTCCTTTTTTACTGAAATCTTGTTTTCCTTCATGTATTGTTTCACCTGGTCCTGGTGATCAGTAAGTGTATTCAGGAAATCCTTCTTATTGCGGATCTTCAGTGCTGCAGAATCGATTGGTTTCACAAAGTAGCTGTTCACATGCTTCATCCTGAACTCTTTGGTTCCTCCACCTCCTCCGTAATTGGAAACATAGATATCCTGTTCAAGTTCAATATGTCTTCTGTAAAGGACGGTAAGATATTCGGTTTCCTCGATTACTTCAAAATACCCGGTGGCTACTCTGTTTGCTTCTATGAGGAATATCTCGTATACAAATTTGCGGTTTCCCACTTCCACAGAACGTAGAGCCAGGGGTTTATTAATAGTGGCTGTATCGGCATTCACAAGAAACTGCATCCGATCCCCGTAGATGTCGTATCTGTACTTTAATCCCGGTATAACTGTTCCATCGAGAGTGGTCATGGTTCCTTCCATGAATTCTATGTCCAGGTAGGGCGATCCGTTGATGGTGGCAGCTGAACTAGAATACCGCATGGTGGCTATACCGTCAATGATATCTACCTGATGTGGCTCCAGATTCTGGGTATTCAGGATAAATCCGTGCTGCCCGGCTTGCAAGCCAATCTGTGCTCTCACATATGTGGTGAGTAAAAGTGGTGCCAGTAAAAGTATAATTTGATTTTTATTCATGTATATATGGATTATTTCATTAGAATTGAAGTCTATAGGCCAGTTGGAAGCCCTCACTGCTCGGAGTAAGTGAAAGATGCTCAAGGATGCTGTTTCGTACCCTGTTGTTCACTACACCTTTCCTGGCTACCCATATCACATCAAAAAGCCAGGTTGCGATGCCGATGCCAAGGAAAATTTCCCCATCGTGTGGGAAGAGCCAATAATTGGTACTGGCTGGTTCCTTTTCCCAGTAGTGATCAATATATGCGTATTCCTCTCCAGGGGGTGCATCCGCCGAGGCATACCAACCGGGAGGGGCCATCACCGCTGGACTCTCTACTCGTTTGTTGTAAGCTGCCCAGGATAACCCAAGGATCCCTGCAGTGGTTAAAGTTTTATAATAGGGTTTGATCTTCATCTCTTTCACATCTGCAACAAAATAATCCCCAAGCCCCGGAAGAAGCAGGGATAATGCTGCAAATTCTGGTCCCCTCATATGACGCCTGTTCTCATTGATGTCGATGACCAGCCTGGGATAGAAATCACCATAGACCACATCGAATTCCTTGTAGATCTCCCAGGTCACCTGTTTGTCCATACCTGCAGTTACTGCAGTTCCCACATCCCCGAAGATGGAATCGGGATAAATGGCATTTCTATGGTTGTCAATAACCACGAAATCCACCTGGTGGCTTCTACCCGGGGATGATTTGGTAATATCATACCTCACCACCATGGTTTTGCCCGTAATTTCGGTTTGTATGTTTTCAATGCGGGCAGGTAAATCCTGTGCACAGATAAGCGTACAATCAATAATGATGCAGAGTATAATGCCGGGGAGCTTTCTCATCGCCTTTGATTAATAGTACGAAGTTATCAAAAAAAAACGTTGGGATTCACTCTTTGGCTGTGCGCATTAGCTGGATTACATCATTTACAATGGAGGCATGATCAAAAGCCAGCCCGGGTAGTGTGGTTAGTTCGAACCAGGCCAGGGATTTGGCATCACTTCCTGCCCGGGGAAGGCCCATCTCTTTTTTCCAGAGCATCACAAAAACCTGAGTAATGGTACGTCCCCTGGGATCGCGACCGGGGTTGTCATAGGTGTCGAACCGGATAAACTCGCCGGCACTGATTGCAGTCTCTTCAAGCAACTCCCTTCGTGCTGCATCCTCAAGGGTTTCATCCATCTCCATAAAACCACCCGGAAGGGCCCACATATCTTTAAAGGGAGGATCCTTTCGCTGCACCAACAGGATCTCCGGTACTCCCTCCATACGCAACACTGCTATATCAGCGGTCACCGCTGGCCTTGGGTAGTCATAAGTATACGCTCCCACTTTTGACATTACCTTTCAAATTTTTGTAACATGGCGAAGCATTATGTAACTGGTTACTACCCACTGAGTACTATCCTTCGATCCTTTTGATAATCCTTAGTTTATGTGTGTATCTTTCTCTGTCAGAGCAATATATTCCCTGCTGATCAAATCTGTCAATACGTACCTGTTGATAGGCATGCAGGACTCTTCCTCCTTCCAGCAACAGCCCCACGTGATCAATCTCCCCATTCATATTGTCGAAGAATGCCAGGTCGCCAGCAGCTACTTCGTGAATAAAGTTAATTGCGTTTCCCAGATCTGACTGAGCCTGGCTGGTTCGGGGTACCTGCAGGCCTCTCATTTGGCACAGCATCTGAACAAGGCCCGGCGCATCAAAGCCAAATCCACATCTGCCCCCATGAATGGCAGGCAGGGACAACAGCTTCCCACCGATCTCTTCCAGATCAACGTCCCTCCCGGGAGTGTCCAGTCCCTCCTGGGATAGCAATTCGAAATTCCTGCCGTGTAATTCAATTTTAGTAGCAGAGCCAGAAGGCCAAAATGATCCGGCAGGCAAGATGAGCTGATGACTCTCTTTCTGGTCAAGTACTGTAATGGATGGATAGGTTACTATGCGGTAGCCCGATGTGGGCATATCCAGCGCTTCATTGGAAGATTCAATTACCTGGATACTCTCATTGTCCACCCACCCTTGGGAACCCTCATGATCAAGTGCTATTAAGAGCCAGCCATGATCCTCTTCCATGATCGTGAATTCCTCACTGAACAGGAGCTGTGAGATCATTTCGGATCTGTGTCCGGGATTTCGCCTCATGGGTATACAACCCTGGTATGATATGCCTTGTTTCATTTTACAGCCTTCACTACACTAGAATAATTTCAAGATAGTTAAAATCTTTAAGTTGCCTCAGAGTTTCAATGCTATTGAACAAAAATGCCTGGGAGAGGTTAAAAGTTGCAAAAGTTGTTTTATTTTCACCCCATGAACTGGATTAAAGGCATTTTCAGGTTCTGGAAGACCATCCAGATCGTATTACTTTACCTTATTGCCATTTTTCTGGTTTACTTTATGTTTCCCAGTGAGGGGAAATTCAAATATGAGTATGCCAAGAATAAACCCTGGATGCACGAAACCCTGGTGGCCCCCTTCGACTTCCCCATTTATAAACCAGCTGAGCAGGTTCAACTTGAGCAAGATAGCCTGGAGAGCAAAGCACCTCTATTCTTTGTGCAGGATTCGGTGACTGAAAGAAGCATGGTCTCCTCTTTTAGTAACGATTATAGCCGATTAGCAGTCTCCATGGGGTTGGGATTGTATGTGTCAGAGTCATGGACCGTTACAGGCCATGCAATAAGAGATATTTTAGAAGAGATCTATGCCACAGGTATCATCGAACGGCATCCGGTGCTGGAGGGAAAGATTCTGGACCAGCTGTCGGTGATGGTGGTGCGTAATTCGGTGGCTGAGGAGGTAAGGTATTCAACCCTCTATACCGAACGGTCGGCCTATGAGTACTTATTAGCTGAACTGGAAAGGATCAATCCGGGCTCACTGGCCATTCTATCCAGGATTAACCTGAATGATTATCTGAGAACCAACCTGGGGTACGATGAGGTAATGACGCAGAAAGTTCTGCAGGCCAGCCTTGAGGAGTTAATATTAACCCAGGGAATGGTTCAGTCGGGACAGTTAATCATAGCCAGGGGTGAATTAATGTCGGTATCCAACTACCTGATTATAGAGTCTCTTCGAAAAGAGTACGAATCCAATCCCAATGTGAAGAAAAACTACCTGGTGGTATATCTGGGTCAGTTCTTACTGATCAGCCTGATTTTCCTGTCTCTCTTCTGGTTTATATACTCATTGAGAAAAGACATCCTTAAGAGCCGGACGCAGACCTTTTTTACGCTGGGCATGATTGTGATGATGGTGGGACTGACTCGCGCAGCTTCTACCAATGATGCAGTAAGTGTTTATGTGATCCCGTTTGTGCTGGTGCCGATCTTTCTGAAGACCTTCTTCGATATCAGGTATGCTCTTTTTGTACATATGATTACCCTTCTTCTGGCAGGCTTCTGGGTGCCAAATAGTTACCAGTTCGTATTGATGAATTTCCTGGCCGGACTGGTGGGGGTGTTTAGCCTTCGTTCCTACTATAAAAGAGGAATCCTGTTCTACACGGCCACCTTTGTATTTGCCTGCTATGCCCTGATCTATATTCTACTCTCCATTCTGCAGGAAGGAGATATTTCCCAGATAAACTGGATCAATGTGCTCTGGCTCCTTGGTAATGGACTTCTGATCCTGACTGTATACCCGCTTGTATTTCTTTTCGAGCGGATATTTGGATTTCTTTCGGATGCAACCCTGTTTGAACTCTCTGATACAAATCAACCTCTGCTTCGTAAGCTGGCCGAAAAGGCTCCAGGTACTTTTCAGCACTCTATGCAGGTCGCTAATCTGGCTGAGGAGGCCATACTAAAGTTAGGAGGCAATTCGCTGCTGATACGTGCAGGAGCCATGTACCATGATATTGGTAAGATGGAGAATCCCCAGTACTACATTGAAAATCAGAACGAAGGAGGAAACCCACACGATGAGCTCGATTTTCGTTCCAGCGCACGTATGATCATCGATCATGTGATCCTTGGAATTGAGATTGGAAAGAAACATAAATTGCCTGGCCAGATTCTCGAGTTTATCTCCACTCATCATGGAACCAGTACCGTTCAATACTTCTACCGTTCATTCTTAAATGCCAATCCAGACGAGGAGATAGATATTGAGGAGTTTACTTATCCCGGACCCAGACCTACTGCCAAAGAACATGCTATATTGATGATGGCCGATTCGGTGGAAGCAGCTTCCAGAGCCCTGAGAGTCTATACACCTGAGAGTATATCTGAACTGGTGGAAAGTATTGTTGCCCGTCAGGCTGAGGAGTCCCAGTTTTCAGAGGCTAATCTGACCTATGCTGATATCTCCACAGCCAAAGAGATCTTTAAGAACAGGCTGTCGAATATTTATCATTCCAGAATTGAGTATCCCAAGTAGAGAGTTACTCCAGTAATTCTATGATTTCTGTTTCCGGAAATTTTTTGGGATCAAACTTAAAGAGGGAATCCTCAAATAATTGATTTTTTGTAATTTTAGAAAGGATCATGGTATAGAGAATGCCCTCCTTATGTTTTAACTGAAATGCTTCAAGTCGAAAAGAGTGTGGATTGATAAACATTTTCAGCATGGAGTAGGGACCCGAGATATCATTGGGGTATAATTGAATTTCCACCCTCTCTTTACCTTGAAAAGGGGTGGTTCCCATAAACATGTATTTAAAGTCCTGCTCATAAGATTTGATGATTCTAATGGGAACTGCCTGGAGATATCCCGGCTGATCCGGATCCGGTATACTCACATAGACTTCCTCGGTTTCAGTGTTTTGAGAAAAGAGCTTCTCGCCATCATAATAGACGATAAACTCGTCCACTACAATTTTATACTTAAGTCCTTTCATCCAGACGGTTCCTTCTCCTTCGGCAGAGGTCTCCCTCATAATATCTTCCCTTATGTAGTCCATCTCAATCAGGTAACCTTTCTCCATATCGAACTGTTTGGAAACAGCCTGGAGATACGGTTCTGCCTTGGGATCTTGCTGGGTATAAGCCTGCAGGGAGAGCATAAGCAACAAGAGAGATAGTGATTTTCTATGGAATAGAGTCATGGTTCAGTTCTCCTTTTACGATAGACCTTTCAAAATCTGTTCCAAACTGAATTCATCCTGTAAGAGAACCTGTCGCGCTTTGCTCCCTTCAAAAGGACCGAGGATACCTGCGGCCTCCAGCTGGTCAACGATTCTGCCCGCCCTGTTATACCCCAGGGAGAGTTTTCTCTGAATCAGAGAGGTGGATCCCTGTTGATGCTGGATAACAAGTCTGGCTGCTTCTTCAAATTTATCATCCCTTGTATTCAGGTCTACTTCGGGTCCGCTTCCACCTTCATCCTCAATGGGAGTAAGCATCAATGCTGTGGAATATCCCCGCTGTTCCCCAATAAAATCGACAACATCTTCAATCTCAGGGCCGTCAATAAAGGCACACTGTATCCTGATGGGTTCACTGCCGCTGAGGAAGAGCATGTCTCCGCGACCAATGAGCTGATCTGCTCCTGGTCCGTCCAGAATGGTCCGGGAGTCGATACCCGAGGTGACCCGGAATGCTATTCTGGCAGGAAAATTGGCTTTGATTACACCAGTGATGATATTTGTGGTGGGTCGCTGTGTGGCAATAATCAGGTGAATTCCAATGGCCCTTGCCAGTTGAGCCAGTCTTGAGATGGGGTGCTCAATCTCCCGTCCTGCGGTCATAATCAGATCGGCAAATTCATCCACTATAACCACAATGAAGGGTAAGAACCGATGTCCCTTGTTTGGATTTAGCTTGCGATTGATATATTTATCATTGTACTCCTTGATGTTACGAACGTGGGCATTTTTAAGCAGGTTGTATCTTTCATCCATCTCATGACACAAACTGTTCAGTGTATGGATCACCTGCTGCGTATCGGTAATGATGGCCTCTTCAGACTCGGGTAGCTTGGCCAGATAGTGACGCTCTATTTTACTGTAAAGCGAAAGTTCAACCTTTTTGGGATCAACCATCACAAATTTAAGCCTGGCCGGGTGGTTTTTAAAGAGGAGTGAAGCTATAATGGCATTTAATCCCACCGATTTTCCCTGTCCTGTTGCCCCCGCAACCAGCAGGTGAGGCATTTTAGTCAGGTCAAAAACAAAGGTTTCATTGGAGATGGTCTTACCAATGGCTACAGCCAGCTCCATATCCGAATCCTGGTAGGACTTTGAGGCCAGAATGGTCTTCATGGAAACGGTCCTGGGATTTTGATTGGGAACCTCAATCCCGATGGTTCCCTTACCTGGGATGGGAGCAATGATGCGTATACCCAGAGCGGCCAGACTCAGGGCAATATCGTCTTCCAGGCTCTTGATCTTGGAGATGCGGATTCCGGGAGCCGGCACTATTTCATACAGAGTCACCGTCGGACCGATGGTGGCTTTGATCTTATCGATTTTTATGTTGTAGTTGTTCAGCGTTTCTACAATCCGGTCTTTGTTGGAGTCAAGCTCTTTGCTGGTAACAGTTGTTTCTCCATGATCATAGTCCTTTAACAGGCTCAATGGAGGATATTTATAGCGGGGCAGATCCAGGGTAGGATCATACTCTCCAAGAGCTCCTTCATCCGGATTTATGTCATCCGGATTGCTCTGAGAGGCATCTTCCACTGTCATTTCCACCTCATTCTTTGGATCGGGAGGAGCTACAAAATCGGGAGTGCGGTCTTCTTCCTCATTTTTTGTTTCATGGAGCCCGGTATCGCGGGTTGTCACTTCAAATTGTTTATCTTCTTGGACATTAGAGGCTTCATCTGCAGAGGTCGGATCGGTTGAAACTACAATTTTTTTCTCCTTTTTGTGGTCAGGACCGATTTCCGATTTAAATGGGCTACTCTTTGTCCTGATCCATTCCAGGAAGTTTGTGGAGAAAAGAATCAGGGCAGCATAGGAGATCACCAGAAGAGAAATGGAGCCAAGGTATCCGACACTGGCCAGAAGCCACTTACTGAGGAAATAGCCATGTTGTCCGCCTGGTCCGCTTCCCAGAATTCCTCCTCCATCTCCAAAGAATAATCCCATTGTAATGGAGAGTAACACGATCACAATCAGGCTATTCCTGATGGCTTTTCCGGTTTTAACCAGACTAATTCTGTAGAGTGATAATGCAATAAGGATTAGAATTCCAGGAAATAAAAAACTGGCCAGACCAAACCATCTGTTGATAAGCAGGTTAGATAGCCATGCGCCCATTTTTCCTCCAGAATTCTCTACCTCGATTTCAGGACCAGAAAGAACCCTGGCCCACTCAAAGTCCTGGTCTGTTTTCCAGTTAATCAGGTATGAAATAAGAGAGAGTACCATAAACAGGCCTGCCAGCAGGAATACAATTCCCATGGCATACCTGAACCGATCATCCTTCAGAAATGAAACTATCGATTTCAGGAAGCTAACAGAGGGATTTTTCTTCTTTTTTTTGGTCATTCAACCATGAAATTTTTAACGATCTAAGATAATAATAACGGAGTAGGAGCTACTATTCTTTTGTAAACAGGCTGTTAATAATCTCCTCCATCTCCAAACGGGAAACGGACCTGTAATTCTCAGGAACTTTAAAAAGTTCAGATTCAACAGTTTTAGATTCAAAACCAATGCAGGAGAGGTGCATTTTTAGCTTGCTTAACTGTATGGGGAAATCTGTAAGCGGTGAGTCAATGGTATGATACGGGGTGACAATATTGGGCTGGCGAACAGAAAAATCCCTGGTGATGTAGATGTCAAACTGCTCTTTACCGGTATCTATCTCTATTCTTTCGGAATTAAGGCCCCCGATTACAGATTTATCACCTGTTAACCGATACTCCATTTGCTCAAGCTCCTTAATTCCCGCGGGAAGCTCTCCATGGGTGCCTTTGTAAAAGACCCTGTTGCCAAAGAAATTCAACAATGTAGTTACCTTTTTGCGTTTTAAATCTGCTATTTGAATCAGTGAAAACTGATTGAAGAGGCCCTCAATTCTCGTAAGCACAAAATGCTTGGTATAGTAAGAGTCCATCTGAGCAGGGAGGAATCGAGTGGGAATATCCCCGGCCATCTTGTCCATATACTCTATCCTGTATTTCAGATAGTTGGCTTCCATGGTCTTTGACAAACCACCAAACCTGCCACATCCGCTTAGCAGAAAGATAAAAATAAGGGAACATGTAAACAGCCGAAGTCGGACCACAGTGATGGGCATGAATTTTGTTAAAAATAGGCAAATTTATTTATATACTTCGATCCTTGGAATTCTTTGATGAAATTATGTTGTAGAATCTGTTTATTCTGACCCCTATGGGTAAGGTAATTTCTAGATTTGCATCAAAGCTATTAAAGATGATCAAGAAAAAGCTGGCAGTTGTAGCCCTGGGGGGGAATGCCCTTTTGCGGGATAATCAACTGGGGACCATCGATGAACAGGAGCAAAACACGACAGATACCCTGGAAAATCTGGTCTTTTTGCTCAGAGAGGGATATAACCTGGTTATTACCCATGGAAATGGACCCCAGGTAGGAAATATCCTCATGCGAAACGATGCTGGTGAAGGAGTATATGGAATTCCTCAAATGCCACTGGATATATGTGTGGCTGATTCTCAGGGAGGCATTGGTTATATGATCGAGAGAATGTTGAGGAATGTATTGCATAAGCATGGAATAGATCGCCAGGTGGTGACCCTTATGACCATGGCTCTGGTCAATGAGGAAGATGAAGCTTTTAATATCCCTTCCAAACGCATTGGTAAAATCTATAATCAAGAGGAATCGGAAAGGATCGCAAGTGAAAAGTCATGGATCTTCAAGGAGAGCAAGAAGCGAGAAGGTGGATTCCGAAGGGTAGTTCCTTCACCGGTGCCCATTAAGATTATCAATGAACAAATTGTGGAAACACTGGTCAGAGAGGGAACCATAGTGGTGGCGGCAGGAGGAGGTGGTGTACCGGTTTACCTGGATGCTGAGGGACGCATCAGACCCTCTGAATCGGTTATTGACAAAGACCTGGCATCGGCGCTGCTGGGAGCAAGGATAGGAGCCGACGAGTTTTATATTTTAACCGATGTTCCTTTCGTATATATCAATTACAATACCCCACAACAGGAAGTAGTCGAATTTCTCAACTATGCAGATACAATTTCTTTGCTTGAAAAGGGAATGTTTGGTGAAGGGGATATGGCCCCAAAAATAAAGGCCTGCCTTCAATTCATTAAGAATGGAGGTGAGAAAAGTGTAATAACCGAAGCTTTTAAACTGGAGGATAAAAGCTTTGGAACGAAAATTACCATGGAATACAATACCTGACATTTTATACTATTTTTGTGTTCACTATTCACCATTCACAATTCACGACCAATGGCATACAATCTGCGCAATCGGCATTTTTTAACACTGTTAGACTATAGCCCCGAAGAGATTCGATTCTTGCTAGACTTGAGTTTTACATTGAAAAAGGCAAAATATTCTGGTACTGAAGTTCACAGGTTGAGAGGGAAGAACATCGCCCTGATTTTTGAGAAGACCTCTACTCGTACAAGGTGCGCTTTTGAAGTAGCAGCTCTGGACCAGGGAGCCGGAGTGACCTACCTGGGGCCTTCGGGCACTCAAATTGGTCATAAGGAATCAATGAAAGACACTGCCAGGGTGTTGGGAAGAATGTACGACGGAATCGAATACAGGGGCTTTGGCCAATCCATCGTAGAAGAGCTGGCTGAGTACTCCGGGGTTCCGGTATGGAATGGATTGACAGATGAGTTTCATCCCACCCAGGTACTGGCTGATTTTATGACCATGATGGAACACTCTGATAAACCCTTAAATCAGATGAAGTTTTGTTACCTGGGTGATGCCAGAAATAATGTGGGTAATTCATTGATGGTAGGAGCTGCAAAAGCTGGCATGGATTTCCGTGCTGCTGCTCCGGCATCGGTACAACCTGAAGAATCTCTGGTTAAAAAATGTCGTAAGATCGCTACTCAAACCGGTGGTGAAATCAACATCACAGAGGACGTAAAGGTGGCTGTTGAAGGTGCAGATTTTCTGTATACAGATGTATGGGTTTCCATGGGGGAACCAGAAGAGGTCTGGGAGGAGCGGATCAAACTGCTGAGCCCTTACCAGGTCAATCGGGAAATACTCGATTTAACTGGTAATCCCAATGTGAAATTTCTCCACTGTCTGCCTGCATTTCATAACAGGGAAACAAAGGTTGGGGAGGAGATCTTTCAGAAGTTTGGTCTGGAAGCCCTTGAGGTGACAGAGGAGGTATTTGAATCGAAGCACTCCATTGTTTTTGATGAGGCCGAAAACCGGATGCATACGATAAAAGCAATTCTCGTTGCTACGCTTGGAGGGTAACAACGAGAAGTTAATAGGTAATGGGTTAGCAAGTTATTAACTCACTAACTTACTAACTCAATAACTAATTAACTGCGCAGCAGTTAATTAGAAGAACCAGTGCCTGATGTAGAAGAAGAGTATGGTTCCACATGTCATCAGTTTGAGGCCAACTCCCAGAAGGAATCCCACGAAAGATCCCCAGGCAGCTTTTAATGCTTCTCGATCCTTTTTGCCTGTGGTAATCTCTCCAATGTAAGCGCCCAAAAATGGCCCGATAATGATGCCTAGCGGTCCAAAGAATAAACCTACAACCACCCCTATGGTAGCACCCCATACTCCTCGTTTGGAGCCTCCATACTTCTTTGTCCCTAGTATAGGTACTACGTAATCCAGGATGGTGACCAGCACCACAAAGAATAGTAAGATCCACAGCGTATTTTCGTATCCGCTGGCACCCTTGTTCACATAGTCTGTCCACTTCAACAACAGAAAACCGGCCCAGCTAATAGGCGGACCTGGAATAATGGGTACGATGCTTCCTGCGAAACCGATCAATATGAGTGCCATGCCGAGGATGGCAAGTGTAATATCCATACTTATCTATTTAGGAATTCCTAGAATATCATCAAATGTCGCATAAATTCTCTTCTCAATAGCAAAAATCACCTGCATGGGTGAACTTTTCCGAAAATTAAGAAAAAATCGTACATTGAATTAATTACAGGTGTCAGATGGAGGAGTATGAAAACTTATATCAAAAGATCCAGGAGATGCTGGGTAAGAACCCTGGTAGTCTTAAGATCATGGAGGAGCAGATCGATATGGATCTTCAGGTTGAATATTTCGAGTGTTCGAAGCGCCTTAGAGAGGAAAAGGAGGAGTCATGGGCTCTGGAGCATAGCCAGTATCTCAACGAGCCGGGTTACTCTCAGGAGGTAAAAAAAGAGATACTTGCGCGTCTGGCCACCATTGAAAAGGTGGAATGTTACAGAGCCATTGAGTCATTTGTGAAGGATGGGGAGGAGTCACTTCAAAAGTGGGCGTTGCTTTCCCTCAATGAAAGCCGTATGCAGCTTGTAAGCAAAATCATGGACGAGAATCAAGTGTTTATCTCCACCGGATTGGGAGGAAAGGATCAAAAGTTGCGCTATTTCGTAGTGGTCATGACAAGAACCAGGACCGATCTGACCCCTACACACCAGATGGTAATTAAGAATGAATTTGAATACATATTGCGGAAATTTGATGCTGAAGTAGAGGAAGTCAATTTTTCAGGGTACCTCTCTACCATCATGTTACTTCTACCTATGAACTACTCATTAAAAACGGTTTTTAACGAAGCAATTCTCGAATGTAACAGGTATGGCAATTTTCTGAATGAAGATTTTATTATTACCAATGTAAAGACACTCTCCTTTATGGAGATCAAAGAATTTTTGGAACGTAAATCAGATTGAGGTCAGGCGTTTTCTCCGCCCAGATCATCAAACTCAACATTGGTGAAATCTTTCTCTTTATCTACCATTTGAGTATCAGCAGCCTTGGTCTCTGTGCGTTCTGTAACTCGCACGTCCTCAATCTCTATGGGTTGTGGATTGGCTTCACGAATAAATTCAATAACCTCTTTCAAACTGTCGGCAAATTTATCGAAATCCTCTTTGTACAGAAAGAGTTTATGCTTCTCATAGAAAAACTTGCCATCACGGTTAAACCTTTTCTTACTCTCGGTAATTGTTACATAATAGTCGTTCCTGCGAGTTGCTTTGACATCAAAAAAATAGGTCCTTTTTCCAGCCCTAACAGCTTTTGAATGGATTTCTTCTCGTTCTGCTGCCTCAGTTACAAGCCCTTCAGATTTAGCATTTCCTTCATCGATCATTACATCAGTTTTAGATAGGGTTACTTAGTTTATATTCAAAAATGTGAAATATTTTAAACATTATCAAATGTTCCGCTTTTTAGGGCTGCTCCAAACTTGCAGGCGAACACTTGTTTTATACATTAAAAATTAATGTAAATTTGCATCGTTATAAATATGAATACCGGTTTTTTTACAAATGATCAGCAGGAGACAATTACGTATTAAAGCGCTGCAATCCCTCTACGCTTATTACAAAACTGGCAGGGAGGATATGGGGCGATCCGAAAAGGAGCTTCATTTTAATATTGAGAAGGCATACGAACTTTATCATTATCTGTTACTCCTGATACTGGATGTAAGCCTTTATGCTGAATCGAGGATAGAACTTGCGCGCAATAAGCGTATACCCACACCGGAAGACCTGGATCCCAATACACGTTTCCTTAATAATCGACTGATTGAGCAACTCAGGAATAATAAATGGTTGCTTCGGTTTATTGATCAGCATAAGTTGAACTGGAGCAACTATCCCGAATTGATTAAGGAGATCCATAACAGGATTGTTGAGAGTGAGGAGTACGCTGCCTATATGTCAGCCGAACCTTCGGGATACGCTGAAGATAAAAAGCTGGTTACGTTTGCTTATACACATATTGTCTTTTCCAGTGAATTGCTAGATTCAATTATGGAGGAGCAGAGCATTTATTGGAATGACGACCTGGAGTTCATCACCAGTATGATTGTCAAGACTTTTAAAAAGTTTAAGGAAGAGGATGGCCCCGATAAAACACTGATGGAGCTCTACAAGAATAGTGAGGATCGCGAATATGTAGTTAAGTTGTACAGGCAAACCATCATTCATCGGGACGAATATGTGGAATACGTAAAGGAAAATACCCGTAACTGGGACCTGGACAGGATTGCTTTTATGGATATTCTGATTATGCAGATGGCCATTGCCGAACTGATTGGATTTCCTTCAATTCCCACCAAAGTAACCCTGAACGAATACTTGGAGATTTCTAAGTATTACAGTACATCCAAAAGCAATGTGTTTATCAATGGAGTACTCGATAAAGTGGTGTCAAAGTTGAAGGAACAGAATAAAATATTAAAATCGGGCAGGGGACTGATTGGTGAGAATGAGTAATATGAGGTCTTTGATAATCAAACTGATATGGCTGCTTACACTCCCTCTTGTGATGGGGTGTTCAGGACATAATGGCAGGCTGCCTTCTGAAACGATTGACCTGAAAGAAACCGCACGGGGTCCTTCAGGACAGGCAGTTATGACTTTTGACAGATTGACTCACGACTTTGGAACAATCATTGAAGGAGAAAAATGAAACATAATGTTTAATTTAATATATAAAAAATGAGTTTTCTATTTCAAGTTTTAGCTGCACCTGCTGGGCCAGGTGCCGGTGGTGCAGGAATGCAGTCTCTGATTTTCCTGCTTTTAATCATTGTTGTCTTCTATTTTTTCATGATACGACCCCAGATGAAAAAACAGAAAGAAGCAACCAATTTTCGTAACTCCCTGAAGAAGGGTGACAAAGTGACCACCACGGGTGGTATATATGGTAAAATCACAGATGTAAAAGATCGCACAGTGACTGTTGAAATTGCTGATAATGTGATTGTAAAGGTAGATAAGACTGCAGTGACTGCAGAACCGACGGAGCAGACTGCAAAGAAGTAACTGAAAAGCAAGAAAAAGTAATCAAACTGTTTTGGAAAGCGGTTTTCTACAGAATTGGCCAAAGGTAACGGAAGGAAAAAAACTACAATTCAGGAAAAGGATCCTGATGTTTTCAGTTTTCCTTTTGATCTCTGTGTTTATCTGGCTACTTAATGCATTGAGTAAGAACTATACCTCTCAGATTGAGTATCCCCTGGTGTACACGGATTTCCCGAAGGATGAGGTTTTTGTTGGTGAGATGCCCGACCATCTTGATCTGCGTGTCAATGCGCTAGGATATGCGTTGTTGCGGTATAAAGTGTTTAAAAAGCCCGATCCCATTAGTTTTAAGGTTTCTGCATTTAATCTGAACAGACCAGACCAGGATAGCTTTAAGGCACATATATTGACCCGGTATCTTCGAGATCAGATTTCCATTCAATTGCCATCTGAGCTTCAGTTGCTTGAAATTAAACCCGACACCCTCCATTTTCAATTTGCAAAGAGTCTCTCCCGAAAGATTAAGATCAAGCCTGATTTCCATTTTGAGGTGGATAAACAATATACCACCAAGGATGTGGTGCAGGCTATTCCAGACTCTATAATGGTTACGGGTCCCGATGTGATCCTGGATACACTGGAATTTGTGTTTACAGAGAGAAGTGAAATGGGATTGCTATCTAAGGGGTTTAGCCAGAAGGTGAGGTTAATGGAGATTCCTGATCTGGTATACGAGAAAAGCAGAGTGACCTGTAACCTTGAACTGGAGCGATTTACTGAGGTTCAGTTTTCCATACCGGTTGAGGTTCAGAACCTGCCTGAGGATATTTCGCTTCAAACCTTCCCTTCCAGGATTAAGCTGACCTGCAAGGTGGGTTTAAGTAAATATGAAAGAATGGATGGAAATCTATTCAGAGCGGTAGTTGACTATGACAAGATTGATGACCGGACCAAAACATTGAATGTGAGCATTCAGAATATACCCTACTATCTTTTAAGTTACGAATACTACCCGAAAACGGTCGAATACCTTAAGTCCAAGAGGTAATGTTAAAAGTCGGGCTGACAGGGGGGATCGGTAGCGGTAAAACACTGGTGTGTAGCGTATTAGAAAAATTAGGGGCGGCTGTTTACTATGCCGATACGGAAGCCAGAAGAGTGATGAACGGTGATCCCAAGCTGGTGACCCAAATTTCCAGGCTATTTGGAGACAAAGCTTATGTGGGGGGAACCCTTAACAGGGAGTTTCTTGCGGACAGGGTTTTCAAGGATCATGGGTTGCTGGCCAGTTTAAATGAACTGGTGCATCCGGCTGTTCGCGAGGATTTTTCCAGATGGGCAGGTAAGCAGAACCATGCGCTCTATGTGGTTGAAGAGGCAGCTATTTTATTTGAAAGCGGATCGGACCGGCACATGGATCTTACAGTAGTGGTATTTGCTGAGGAAGAATTAAGGGTGAAAAGGGTGATGCAGCGTGATGGCATTGCAAGAGAACAGGTTCTGGACCGCATGAAGAACCAGATGAGCGAAGAGGAGAAGATGAAGAAGGCAGATTATGTGATTAACAATGATGGGAAGGAAATGCTTCTTCCAGAGATTATTAAAATACACAAAACGATTTTAAAAAGAGGATAATCAGATGGCAAAATTTGGAAAATGGGTTGGACTTGGTCTGGGTTGGGCACTGGGTGGTCCTATAGGGGGAATCCTGGGTCTGGCTGTTGGATCAATTTTTGATTCAGGAAAAAGTGATATGACAGGGCAGGTAAGGAGTGTCAGGGAGAAGACATTAAGGGGTGACTATGCAGCCTCCCTGCTGGTTCTTATTGCAGCTGTGATGAAGGCCGATGGCCGGGTAATGAAGAGTGAACTGGATTATGTGAGACGTTATTTTGTGTCACGATTTGGTGAAGAGACCGCGTCAGAAGCTGTGGTGATGCTCCGGGATATTTTGAAGCAGGAAATCCCATTAAGGGATGTGACTAACCAGCTTTCACAGAGGCTTGATTATTCATACCGCCTGGAGATGTTGCACTTCCTGTTTGGGATTGCCTCAGCAGATGGCTCGGTCAGTGAGTCTGAGAATAATGTAATTAACAGGATTTCAGGTTTTATGGGTATTTCAGACTCTGATTTTCAGAGCATCCAGGCCATGTTTGTAAGTCAGACCGATTCCTCTTACAAGATCCTGGAAATTGAGACCACCGCTTCAGACGAGGATGTTAAGAAAGCTTATCGCCGGATGGCTATGAAGTACCATCCCGATAAGGTAAGTCACCTTGGTGAAGATTTTAAGAAAGTGGCTCATGAGAAATTCAGGAAGGTTCAGGAAGCTTATGACCAAATCAAAAAGAAGCGGGGATTAAACTAGAAGTGCTATATTTGCATCACTTTACGGAAGGCTACAGCTATGAGGACAATTAAGCTAAAAGACATCATGTCTATATCAGGAAAAGGAGGACTGTTCAGGTACATTGCCCAGGCCAGAAATGGCATCGTGGTAGAGTCACTTGAAGATGGAAAACGCCATGTAGCTCCTGCAACTGCAAGGGTGAGTTCTCTTGAAGATATAGCGATTTTTACCAATGAGGAAGAGATTCCGCTTGCCGATATTTTTTACCAGATTCATGAAAAAGCAGAAGGAAAAGAATCACTATCCCATAAAGGAGATGCCTCCCAGTTAAAATCTTATTTTGAGGAGCTGGTTCCCGACTATGACCAGGAGCGAGTATATGTTTCAGATATTAAAAAGGTTTTCCAGTGGTATAATCAGTTGCAAAACCAAGGATTACTGGAAGTGATTGATAAAGAGGAGGAATCATCCGAAGAACAGGGTGCGACCGAAGAACAGGATGCAACTGAAGAACAGGATGCGACTGAAGAACAGGATGCGACTGAAGAACAGGATGCGACTGAAGAACAGGATGCGACCAATAAATCAGACGAGGAAGAAATTAAATAGATTTAGCCTCCTCCCAGATGGATTCCATCTCCGCAAGATTCATCTCCTTTAAGGACCTTCCCATCTGAATTGTCTTAGATTCCAAGTACTTAAATCTTTTTATGAACTTACGGTTGGTGCGTTCAAGTGCCGTTTCCGGTTCTATATCATATAACCGTGCCGCATTGACAATGGAGAATAACAGGTCGCCGATCTCCTCCTCGATTTTCTCCTTTTGATTTCCGTTGATCAGTTCATGTTTTACCTCGTTGATCTCTTCAGTTACCTTATCCCACACCTGTTCTTTCTGGTCCCAGTCAAATCCAACGGCACGAACTTTATCCTGGATCCTGTGAGATTTGATCATGGCAGGGAGGGAGATAGGGACACCGGCCAGCACGCTCCTGTTGCCTTCCTTCATTTTAAGCTCTTCCCAGTTCTCAATTACTTCCACGGAGTCCTTTACTTCTCTATCTCCAAATACATGGGGATGTCTGAAAACCAGCTTATCGTTGATCCCATTTAGTACATCGGCAATATCAAAAGAACCCTTTTCGGATCCGATTTTCGCGTAAAAAACTATATGCAGCAACAGATCACCCAGTTCTTTTCTGATCTCCTCCAGATCCTGGTCCATGATGGCATCTGCAAGTTCATAGGTCTCTTCAATGGTTAGATTCCTGAGGCTGTCCAAGGTCTGCTCCCGGTCCCAGGGACACTTCTCTCTCAACTCATCCATAATCTCCAGCAGGCGATTAAACGCCTCTAACTTCTCTTCTCTGCTGTGCATTTTATCCTTCTTTAAATTCAACCCTGATGGTTGAACTTGTATTTAATTTTAGTAAACCGGCGGCGTTACCGTTCCGAATGGCTATCTCCAGGAGGTTTGCGGCATTAAAAATGGCCAGTAAATCTCCAGGCGGAGTTTCATTGTATCTTTTATTTATTCTGTTGATCTTATAGTGCTTGCTCTGCACATAGATTTCAAATGGCCTTCCATTTCCAATCCGGTGAAACAGATCCACGGAGATATTTGTAATGGCATTGTGATAGGAATCAATGTGTACGACGCTGCCCATAATAATGTTATCCTCTATGGTGGCCCTCAAGGGGGTCTGTTTATTGAAGACTTCTACCGGTTGGCCAAGTTCCTTTAGAGGGGATCCCCCAGATAGGGCACATGCTACCTCTGCAAAGATCGACATGGAGATAAAGCTGTTGGATTGTGATTCGATGGGCTCCTTAAGTTTAACCACCATTTCAGGTTCGGGTCCTCCCAGCAATCCCAGCATCCCATTGTCGGCACAGAGGAAATACTGATTCCCCTTTTTTGCTCCAAGCAACTGGCCACCCACTTCAGGTTCAGAGTTAACAGCAATGATGTGTATGGTGTCGTTGGGAAAGTGAGGATAACTGTTTCTTACCACAAATGCAGCCTGTGCTGTATTAAAAGATTTAATGGAGTGAGTGATGTCAACAATTATAGCTTCCGGGCATATGGAGAGTAGTTTCCCTTTAAGTGATGCTACATAGTAATCGTAATCTTTCCAGTCGGACGTCAGCGTAATAATGTGCATGGGCCTGAGACAGAGATTTTCTTATTGGAATGTTGAAAAAAACAGCTTAATTTGCACATCCAAAAGTAGTGATTATAATTTAATATATGGCGGAAAAACTGATCTATTTGGAAGGTGTCGATCCCGTTGATTTTTATGGTGTAAACAACGTCCGTTTCAATAAATTCATTGAACGGTTTCCAGATCTGAAGATTGTTTCTCGCGGAAATGAGATCCGCATCAATGGTGAGAAAATTCGTTTGCAGGAGTTTGAAGACAAGGTAGACCTGTTTGTAAGATATCTTAGAAAATTTTCCAGTGTGAGCCTTCCCGATCTTGAAGATCTTCTCAATGGAACGGCTAACCATAAAATCGAAGTTTCAGGCTCAGAAAATGAAGTTTTGCTTCACGGCGACAATGGCAGAAAGATCAGGGCCATCACCATCAACCAGAAACGTCTTGTGGAGGATGGACTAAGCAATGACCTTTTAATCGCTGTGGGCCCGGCCGGAACTGGTAAAACCTACACGGCCATTGCTATGGCTGTGAAAGCTTTAAAGGAGCGGGAGGTGAAAAGGATCATACTTACCCGTCCGGCGGTGGAAGCGGGTGAGAAACTGGGTTTTTTGCCTGGTGACTATAAGGATAAACTGGATCCGTATCTACAACCTCTGTACGATGCACTCAGGGATATGATTCAGCCCCGCAAACTGATCCAGTTTTTGGAGGACGGTACCATTCAGATTGCACCACTGGCCTACATGAGGGGGCGAACGCTCGATCATGCTTTTGTGATTCTTGATGAGGCTCAGAATGCCACCCACAATCAGTTCAAGATGTTTCTGACCCGTATGGGCCCCAGTGCCAGGTTCATTGTCACCGGTGATGATTCGCAGGTTGACCTTCCCAGAAGATCGGATTCTGGCCTGGTTCAGGCCGTTGAAATACTTAAGGACATCGAAGGTATTTCAATCATCAGGTTCGATGAAAGAGATATTATTCGCCACAGACTGGTGAAGTCCATTGTGGCCGCCTACGACGGCAAGTAAAAAGTGAAAAGTAGAAAGTGGAAAGTAGAAAGTGGAAAGTAGAAAGTGGAAAGTAGAAAGTGGAAAGTAGAAAGTAGAAAGTAGAAAGTAAAAAGTAGAAAGTAGAAAGATAAAAAAATAGGATTATGGCTAATGCATTAAGGGGAACAAAATTTGACCTGGCAGGACAAAAAAGCCTGTATACAGGTAAAGTACGTGATGTCTATAACATTAATGACGAATACCTGGTGATGGTGGTGTCAGACCGGATATCGGCATTTGATGTGGTTCTACCTCGCGGGATCCCTTATAAGGGACAGGTTCTGAATCAGATAGCCTCAAAATTCCTTGATGCTACAGCCCATATTGTACCCAACTGGAAAATTGACTCTCCCGATCCAAATGTAACTGTCGGTCATATGGCAGATCCCTTTAAGGTTGAAATGGTAATCAGGGGCTATGTTACCGGTCATGCCTGGCGCGAGTACCGGTCTGGTAAGAGGGTTCTTTGCGGTATTTCTATGCCAGATGGACTTAAGGAGCATGACAGATTTCCAGAGCCGATTATCACACCCACCACCAAGGCAGATAAAGGACATGATGAAGATATTTCACGTGAAGAGATTCTTGCAAGCGGTCTGGTGCCAGAAGAGGATTACCTGCAATTGGAGGATTACACCCGCAAGCTGTTTCAGCGTGGCACTGAGATTGCAGCTGATATGGGATTGATACTTGTGGATACCAAGTATGAGTTTGGGAAGAAAAATGGTCAGATTTATTTGATTGATGAGATACACACACCCGATTCTTCGCGCTATTTTTACTTAGAGGGCTATGAGGAGAGACAGGCAAAGGGTGAGGAGCAAAAGCAGCTATCCAAAGAGTTTGTCAGGCAGTGGCTGATAGGCAATGGATTTCAGGGTAAGGAGGGACAGGAAGTTCTAAATATGCCTGATGAGTTTGTGGAGGAGGTATCGGAAAGATATATTGAGTTGTTTGAAAAAATTACTGGGGAGAAGTTTGTGAAAGCAGATACAACCAGCATAGAAAAGCGCATTCTAAAGAATATCAATGACTTTATTTCAAAATAAAAAGCAATTTACTCTGCTCCTGGGGCTGTTTGTCCTCTCTATCGGACTATCCGCCCAGGAGTCAATTCCGGTCGAGAGATCCAATAATAAAGTAGTTCTGGAAGGGACGGTCTACTATATTCATGTAGTAAAACCAGGGCAAACCCTCTATGCAATCTCAAAAACCTATAGCATTTCTCAAAAGGAGATTGCCGTCGAGAATCCCGGAGTAGTATCGGGATTGCAGGTGGGACAGGCATTGAAAATCCCTGTTGTACCGGCTATGGAGGAGCAGATTGATACATCGGAATTACAGGATGAAGGGGAAACCAGCCAGATTCATATTGTAAAACGGGGAGAAACACTTTATGGAATTGCCCGAAACTATCATTTGAAAGAAGATGATCTGCAAGATGCTAATCCCGGAATACAGGCAGCAGGGATTCAGCCCGGACAGAGGTTAATCATACCTGATAAAGAGCTTGTTGATAAAGAACCCAGCTACAATGAAGAGGGATTTATTTACCATAAGGTTAAACGCAAAGAGACCCTCTACTCCATTGCCAGGTACTACAATGTGACGGTTCATGACATACGGGCAGCCAATTCGGAGTTAGGTTGGGGCGGACCAAAAACCGGACAGGTAATCCGGATTCCCATTCCCCAGGTGATTGATCAACCCGAAACCATCCTGGATACGATTTCTGTGGACAGCCTGGCCTATGCTTCAACAGACACTTTATATGAAGATTACAACTACGATGAGTTGTATTTCGAACATGATAATCGCAGGAAGACTTACAGGGTAGCCTATTTTATACCCTTCAGTTTCCAGGAACCCGAACCCCTTGATACCCTTCTGAAGGAGATAGAATCAGTCTCCCGTCGCAACAGGATCATTGAGCGTTATATGATGGAGCAAAAAACTCCTCAGGCAGTAAGTTTTCTGGAATTTTTTCAGGGGTCGCTTCTGGCCATTGATTCAGTTCGTCAGATGGGAATGAAGCTGGAAGTCCGTTACTTTGATACCAGGAAGAGTGTGGATCAGACCCTCTCCATTCTGATGGATGATGATCTGGAGGATTTCGATCTATTCATAGGTCCTTTCTATCCCTTTAACCTGGAGGTTGTATCGGCTTATGCAAAAAAGTACAAGATCCCTGTTGTTACTCCTTTCTATAATAATCGGAACCTGATCCGGTCCAATCCATACCTGTTTCAGTTAAGCCCTTCCATGGAACAGGAATATCAGGAAGCTGCAAAGCTGGTTGCCAGTAAACATGACTATAACATTGTCTATGTGCGTGAGGAGGATTCACTTAACATTGAGAAACATAACTATTTTAAAGAGCTTATTTTTGATGGTTTTGATGCTTATCACCCGGAGGAGCCTGTGGTCTTTAAAGAGGTGGTTCAACACATCAGGTATACCGATGAAATCATTCATTCGCTTTCTCCTGATAAAAAGAACCTGGTGATAGTTGCCACCCGCAATGAAGCACTGGCCAGTCGCGTGGTTAACTCTCTATATTTCAAGTTAAATGATTATGAGATGGAGATATTAGGAACCCCTTTCTGGACCGAATTTTACAGTATTAATTTCAGGTATTTTCATGAACTCAGGCTTATTTTTTACAACCCTTTCTGGGTGGATTACATGGATCCTGAAGTGGATGGGTTTATGCGAAAATTCAGAGATCATTTCTTAAATGAACCTACCATCACCACCAGGAAGGGGATGAATTATGGAATCATCGGGCATGACCTCTCTTTCTTTTTTTTAAATGCCTTAAGATCGAACGGTTCGAGGTTTATCCTTTCACTGGATGATAATCACCCTGATCTAGTACAGGAAGCGTATGAATTTAAGCGGGTTAACAATGCAGGCGGCTATGAGAATGAAAATCTGAAATTCTTCCAGTTCTTGCCCGATATGTCCATCCTTCAAATCGAGGTTCCCGAATACCCTGCCAGTCGCAATTTTTTCAGGCCCATTGAAGATCCACACAAACGTTCCTATCTGATTGAAGAGATGGAATGAAAGGAATAGATAGATACATACTTTGGAGTTTGCTGCTGCTCCTCTTTTCATGCAAGGGCAGTGAAGCTGACAAGCAAGTTGATACCCAGACATTTGACGAATATGTAATAGTAGTCTCATTTGATGGCTTCAGATGGGATTATACAGATATGTTTGAAAGTCCCAATCTGGATGAGATGGGAGAACAGGGTATTAAAGCCGATCGGTTAATTCCATCTTTCCCAACTAAAACTTTCCCAAATCACTACACACTGGCAACCGGTTTGTATCCGGATCACCATGGGACCCGAGCATACAGAGACCGGGAAGGTGGTTAAGTACCTTGATTCGGTACTTGGGCATTTACGAAGCGAGATACAAGAGCTTCCCTATGGAGATAAAGTGAATTTGATTGTTCTCTCCGATCATGGGATGGGTTCCATATCCCCGGACAGATATGTAAATATCAGTAACCATATAAAAGAAGGTTGGACGGAATCTATAGTTGGCGGGAATCCGGTCTACCTGATTGATCCGACCGAGAATTTTGAAGATTCCATAACAACCACACTAAGTGGTGTGGAGGGTGTGAAGGCTTGGAAACAAGAAGAGATACCTGAACACCTTCACTATGGAACCAGTTCTCGATTTCCCGGTATAGTGGTAATTGCAGATAGTGGTTGGAGCATTGGAACTCTCGATGAAACCTCAGGATATACGGGTGGTGCTCATGGGTATGATCATGCATTTTCAGATATGCACACGATCTTTTACGCAGAGGGCCCGGCATTTAAAAAGGAAATTACAGTTGCTGCATTCTCCAATGTGGAAGTATATGGAATCATAGCCCATGTTCTTGGCCTGGATCCGGCTGCGACTGACGGAGACCTCTCCAACATCAGTGATATTTTTGCCACAGAATAAATAGTACAGGAATCCGTGAAGAACAAAAAAAACCGCCCCAAGTGAAATGAGGCGGCTTAAATCTTTATAATTAGGAATTCTTATTTCGTGGCTTTCTCCAGACGCTTCAGAATGGAGAAGATAAATGCAGCAGAGAGTATACAGGTAACAACGAAGATGGCCCAGAGCTGCCACAACTGGATCTTTTCCCAGAAGAAGCTTCCAATAAAGAGCAACTTGTTTCCCACTGCAGTAGCCAGCAACCAGCCTCCCTGCATTACGCCCTGGAACCTTGTGGGAGCCACTTTCGAAACAAAAGAGAGACCCATGGGGCTCAGGAACAACTCAGCAAAGGTGAGAACCAGGTAGGTAGACATAAGCCAGTAGGGCATGATCCTGGATGTGTCCGGTACCGGATTTACCTTCATCACCTCGCCTGCATCATTAAGTACCTGCAGGTCAACAGGTGAAATTAGCTTAAGAGATCCAATAACCATGATTACAAAGCCAAATGAAGCGATGATCATCCCGATTCCGATCTTCTTAGGCGTTGAAGGCTCCATTCCTTTCTTATTTAGCCAGGCAAATGCAGCTATAACCACAAAGGTCAGAGAGACAATGAAAAGGGGATTAAAGGACTGGAAGACTTCCGGAGCAATGGGATTGCTTATCTCTCCCTGTGAGTAGAAGTAGTATCCAACTGCTCCTCCCACAACGGTCATGATCGCTCCGATGATCCTCTTATTTTTAAATGTATTCTTTCCCAGAAGCAATACAATACCTGCAATAAATACGATTACAGAGAGGATTCTCTCCAGGGTAAAGAACATGAAAGTACCAGGGCCCACTGTTTTTACGGTATAGTCCCTGGCAAAGAAGGTCATGGTAAGCCCGTTCTGGTGGAATCCCATCCAGAAGAAGATCACCACAAAGAATACCAGCAGAAGGGAGACCACCCGCTGTTTCTCCTCCTTGGTGGCAATCATCACGATCCAGGTAACGAAAGCTACAAAGAGGCCTATGGCAGCTCCGGTAGCAATATCTTTTACAAAACCAATCAACACAGCCGCTACAGCACCGGCAGCAAGTGCAACCGGGATGGCCAGAGGCTTCTCTCTGAGTGTAATGGTCCTTTCTCCTGCCACTTTCTCCCTCTTTGGAAGGTGCTTATGAAAAATCAGGTAGGCCAATAGTGAGATGACCATGGCAATGGCAGCGATCCCAAAGGCAAAATTGTATCCCCTGGAGAAGACTTCAATGTAGCTATTGGCAAATGCACCAAGGTCGCTTACGGGTCCGTTCATGCTCACGGCATCGGCCAGCTGCTGGAAAATTGCAGTATCCGGGAGCGTTCCGTCTTTGTACTGGTGACATAGGGCAGGGACACTTCCGTCATGGAGAAATCCATTGGTTTTAAGCCACCAGTTCCGGACTCCCATGGCAGCAAAGGGTGCGAAGAATGCACCCACATTGATCCCCATATAGAAAATAAGGAAGGCATTATCTCTTACCTTGTCATATTTGGGATCGTCATACAACTGACCCACTACTGCCTGAAGGTTCCCTTTAAAGAAGCCGTTTCCAATGGCAATGGTAAAGAGAGCGACCACGGTTACAGACAGGGGCAGCCCGGGGACGGCCATCATAATATATCCCACAAACATAATTACCTGGCCCAGGGAAATTATCGCCGTATACTTCTTTGTGGCATCAGCCAGAATTCCTCCAAGCAGCGCAAGGGCATAGATGGCAAAATAGAACCAGCTATAAATATCCCCTGCTGTCTCTGCAGCAAGTCCGAACTTGGCCTGCAGGAATAGCACAAGAATAGCCATCATAGTGTAGAAACCAAATCGCTCACCCATATTTGCAAAGAAGGCAACATAGAGTCCTTTGGGATGTCCTTTTAACATTGATAGAAGTTTTTGTGAATAGTTAATTTTGTGTCACGGCCACAAATATAGAAATAGTTTTTTCTTAAATTTGATTAAAACAGCATGTTATGAAAATTTTCAAAGCTACCCAGGTCCGCCTGATCGATGCCTACACCATCGAACATGAACCCGTTATATCCATTGATTTAATGGAGCGTGCAGCTATCCGGCTTGCCGGATGGTATGTACGGCACTTCCATACAGATAAGAAAGTATTGATCTTTGCCGGTCCCGGGAATAATGGAGGAGATGCACTTGCAATGGCTCGCCTGCTGGCAGAGAGACAATTCAGGGTGGTATGCCACCTCCTTTGTTTTGGTACGCCGTCAGAAAATAATGCCATTAACAAAGAGCGTTTGAAGGCTCCGAATCTGGTTCGCCTTGTGGAGCTCAGGGAAGGGGATGAGTTGCCATCCATCGATCCACATGATGTAGTAATTGACGGAGTATTTGGTTCTGGGTTATCCAGAACACCAGCGGGTTTTGCTGCTCAGGTTATTCAACATATAAATAAGCATGCGTCTACCACCGTAGCCATTGATATTCCATCCGGACTTTCAGGTGAAGACAATAGCCACAAGGATTACAATTGCGTAATTCGGGCCAATTATACTTTGACCTTTCAGTTTCCGTTTCTCTCCTTCTTTTTTGAGAACAACGATCCTTACGTGGGGCAATGGAGGGTTCAGGATATTAAATTGCATCCAAAAATTATCAGCGACACATACAGCAGGTACCAGACCCTGGAGAAGGAAGGTATTCGCTCTATGTTTCCTCCCAGGAATAGGTTTTCACATAAGGGAACATTTGGTCATGCCCTGCTCATCTCAGGCTGTTATGGTATGATGGGAGCTGCCCTGCTGGCAGGAGAATCCTGTCTCAGAAGCGGGACCGGACTGGTAACGCTCCATGTACCCAGGTTTGGGTACAATGTGATCCAAACTGGATTCCCTGAGGCGATGGTCAGTCTCGATCAGTCAGATATACTCTTCAGTGAACCTCCTGACCTGACTCCATACACGGCCATTGGAATAGGACCTGGCCTGGGATGTAAACCAAATTCAGGAAAAGGATTAAAAATACTGCTTGAAAAATCCACGGTGCCTCTTGTAATAGATGCAGACGGACTTAACCTTCTCTCCCAGCACCCCGAATGGTATGAACTCCTTCCGGAAGGGACAATTCTCACTCCCCATCCAAAAGAGTTTGACCGATTGGCAGGGGAGAGTGAAAATGCATTCAAACGCCACCTTAAGCAGATAGATTTTGCGGAGCGTTACCGGGTTATTGTCGTTTTAAAGGGTGCGTTTACGGGAATAGCTACACCCGATGGACAATACTGGTTCAACACCACCGGTAATCCAGGTATGGCTACCGGAGGTAGTGGAGATGTACTCACTGGAATAATCACCGGTTTACTGGCTCAGGGATTGCCCCCGGTGGACGCTTCCTGTGCGGGAGTATTCCTTCATGGACTGGCTGGTGATATGGCAGTTAAGGGATTAAGTCAGGAGGCAATGCTTGCCGGAGATCTTATAACACATATGGGAGCAGCTTTCAGGGAACTGCATAGTTAAACTCTTCATATGTTTTTTTGTAAACACCCCTTGGAAGTGCTAATTTCACGTCAAATATTTGATCGCTTATATTCATGAGAAATTTAGCAGCATACATAGTCGTGGCCATCTTGTTTTCAGCATGCGCATCCACAGTACCGTTAAAGACACAAATTAGCACACTGGGAGACGAACCCCAGGATGTAAAAGAGCAATACATATACGGACTGCCACAGACCGTATTAAAAGTGGAGGTTAACTACAGAGAATCCACTAATATTCCGGGCCCATACGGTGATTATGCCGAAAGATACCTGGGGATCACAGAGGTGATTAAGCAAAAGTCCAAACAGTGGAAGATAGAAGATGTGGCTGTTACCTCATTTAGTGAACCTGATCCTGAACACTATTACTCATTGAATGTGCTGGAAGGCGAGTTTACCGGGGAAACTTTCCGTAAGTTTCTGAGTGATGGAATTATTCATAATGGAACAGAAAATGTCAAGGAGGTGCTGGATGGAGAGGGATTGCTATCTACTCATAGTTCCGATTACCTGCGGTATGTGGACCTTGGGATTTATACCAATTTTGAAGAGCGCAACGAAACCATGTATAAAACCTTGGTAACCGATACCGCTTATGTTCAGGTACCTGTCCAGCGTACAGTGGTGGAGCAGAAATCACCCTCCACAAAAGCCAGGGAAGCTGCCGATTTTCTACTTGAGATTCGGTTAAGAAGGTTCGAAATGCTTACCGGTGAATATGAAGTATATCCCGACGGAGAAGCCATGGCGGCTGCCATTGAAAAACTGGACCAGATGGAGGCCTCTTACCTCTCCCTGTTCACGGGCAAAACAGTATCCGGTTTAAAGAAAAAGACCTGGTTTGTTGTTCCGGAAGATGGTCCGGAATCTTCCCGTTACCGCCTGGAGATGTTTTCCGGGCAACTGGGATTTGTACCCGCTGAATTAATGGAGGGACTCCCCCTTGAAGTGCAGATCACACCACAGGGAAAAACAGCCCGTCCTGGCAACTACTTTACACAAACCGGGGTAGACAATACTCAAAACACCCTCTATTACAGGATACCTGATGTGGCCGAATTAAAAGTAGTGCTTGGGACAAGTGTGCTTTCACTGCAACGAATATCTCTCTTCCAGTCGGGGGCCATGATGACTGTTCCTGTTAACTAGATGTGCTAAAAACGCTATCTATTTTTTAGGAATATCCGCCAGTATGGCCACCAGAAAATCCCAGAATTTCTTCACAGTATCGATCTTCACTTTCTCGTCCGGAGAATGGGGAAATCGGATGGTCGGGCCAATTGAGATCATGTCCAGATGCGGGTATACCCCTCCAAGTAATCCACATTCCAGTCCTGCATGCATGCCCTTTATCTCCGGTATTTTACCGAAGTTTTTGTTGTACACATCCTGACAGGTTTTCAAAATAGGGGAGTCCATATTGGGTTTCCAACCAGGGTATTCTCCGCTCAGTTCCACTTTGGCTCCCATCAGATGAAATACCGCAGCAATCTTCCATGCCGTGGCCTCTTTGGCACTGTCCACTGAGGAACGGGTCAGGTTCAAAGCTACAAATTCACCATCTTTTACGCTGGCAATGGCCAGGTTATTGGAAGTCTCCACCAGCCCGATCATGGATTGACTCATGCGTTGAACCCCATTGGGACAGGCAAAAATGCCACGGATAAACTTGGCCTGATCCTCTACAGGTACCACCTTAGACGGCATTTCTCTCTTTTCACAGGTAAACGCCAGTCCTGGCTCTGTTTCCGCAAACTCATTCCGGTATATATCCTGGTAGTCAGATACCAATGCTTCCAAAGCACCGGCCGATTCTGAGGGAACGATTACAATGGCACTGGACTCACGAGGAATGGCATTTCTGAGGTCACCTCCTGAAGCTTCCGAAAGCCTTACTTTTAGGTCAGCTTCTGCCTGCATCATAAAACGGAAAAGCACTTTGTTGGCATTGGCCCTGCCCAGTGGTATATCCAGCCCCGAGTGGCCCCCCTTCAGTCCTTGTACATGAATCAGGTATGCATCGTAACCTGCAGGAACATCCTCTTCTGTGTAAGATTTGGTGGCCGAAACATCAATGCCACCGGCACATCCCACATATAGCTCACCCTCATCTTCCGAATCCATATTGATCAGGATATCTCCATCCAGCAACCCTGGTTTCAGTCCAAAAGCTCCGGTCATACCGGTCTCTTCATCAATGGTAAAGAGTGCCTCTACAGGTCCGTGGTTGAGGGAGGTCGATTCCAGCACAGCCATAGCGGCTGCCACACCAATCCCGTTATCGCTTCCAAGGGTGGTGCCATCAGCAGTAACCCACTCTCCATCGATCATCGTCACAATGGCATCGGTTTCAAAATCAAAATCCTTATCGCTGTTTTTCTGAGGCACCATATCCAGGTGTCCCTGCAGAATGACTCCTTTGCGATCTTCCATGCCCGGAGTGGCTGGCTTTTTTATGATGACATTCCCTACCTCATCCACAATGGTTTCCAGTCCAAGGTCTTCCCCGAACTTCTTCATGTATTCAATAATTTCGGCCTCATTTTTTGAAGGCCTGGGAATCTGTGTAAGGGTATAGAAATGTTTCCATACCTCTTTTGGATTCAGATTTTTTATATCGCTCATTTGTTTTAATATTTTAATTATTCACTTTTCTCAATATTCGGAAGTTGAAGTCCGTACCCCATTTTCTTGTCTTCTGCTTTTAAAAGCAGTGCAAAGATCAGCGCAAGGATACCAAAGCTGGTAAATATCATCATGGGCAGGGTATAATTATAGGTCGCTACCTCAACACCATTCTTCATCACATATCCTGTAATACAATATTTTTGTAGTACCCATCCGATCAAAGCAGGAACTCCCATCAGTCCCCAGTTCTGTACC
>Ga0164313_10000060_pt1 | contig 63779 bp, 40 predicted proteins | sample GuaBasSedimGuay4_FD_113735 | JGI IMG/M metagenome (GOLD analysis project Ga0164313, IMG submission 113735) | Subseafloor sediment microbial communities from Guaymas Basin, Gulf of California, Mexico - Guay4, Core 4569-4, 0-3 cm | ecosystem: Environmental > Aquatic > Marine > Hydrothermal vents...
CAGGACCCCGGAGACAGCTGGACGTGACGGGTCCCTCAAACCGCGCCACCCCATCAGCGAATGACCATGAGAGCTTTTTCGCGAGCCAGGCGATGCTGGGAATCGTCCAGGGATTCCAACAGAACCACATACCCGCCGGGTCCGGCGGGCCGGCCCTGATCATCCCGGCCATCCCACAGCAGGTCGCGGGGCCCGGAGCCCAGGTTCTCTCCTCCCAGATCCCTGACCAGGCCGCCCCAAAGATCGAATACACGCAATTCCCAACCGGTCTGGCCCTGGCTCAGGGTAAACAGGAAATGGACAGTCGTGATGCCCCGACCAGGATCCAGGATCCGGGGCTTGATCCGGAATCCCAGGGGAATCCCTTCAAAGGACGAAACGCTGTTGGGGCATCCAGGTGACGACCCGGCCTGGGCCGTGCAGGGCGCCCAGTTTGCCGCCCCCGGGTTCCGGGGCACCGGCGATATTCGCTCCAGGGACACTCCGGGGTCACTGTAACCGCCAACCAGGGAGCCGGAACTCCCGAAGGTCAGATGGTCAATCACGTCACCGCTCGGGCCGGCCAGATATAGCCGATCCGCGAAAGTACGGTCATCCGGCGGGGAATTGTTCAGGGACGGCCATCCCGTCAGGTTTCGCTGACGGGCGATGGCCAGGTCAAGCGAGCAGCTTGAAGTCCCCCCATTGGCCGCGTTATCCTGGTGCCAAAGGGCAAGGCCCAGGGAATCCTGGGTCAGAACAAGGAAATCTCCCGGATCCAGACTGACCTCGGGAAGGGGCCGCCAGCTCCCGTCCTCATCCCGCAGCCAATGGCCGGCGAGTTCCACGGACCGGGTTCCGACCGCCGCAATTTCCACCCACTCCCCTTGGCCGTCCCTGGGTACGGAAAGAGCCTCGTTGAGGATCAGGTTCCCCGGCCCCACCTGCAATGAAGCTGGAATCAGGGTCAGGGAATCAGGGCCTGCCGGAAGAGGGACCATGATTTCCAGGGGCACAAGCCCTTGCACTTCCGGCCTGAAACTCCAACTGATCAATCTTTCCTGGTCCGGAGGCAGGCGGTCCAGGTGGGAAACATTGTCCTGGCCGGAAACCCGCAACAGGATGGTGCCCACCGGGAAGGTCTCGGTGCCTGACTTGCGGATCTGAAGGGTGAAACGGACCGCCTCCCCCGAACGGTCGATGGACGGTGGATCGAGTTCCCAACCCACCGTGGAAAGGGAATAGGGGAAAAAATTGGGCTGTCCCGGAGTCGGGTGGGTCAAAACAAAATCCCGGCGGTTGTTCCCCGTGTCACGGCCGTCCGGACGTCTGGCCAGGGACATTCCGGCCGCGATATCCGCCGGCTGTTCCTCCATCATTTCCTGATCCGTCAAGGGACCGTAACCCACCAGGTCCAGGACCAGTTCGCCGCGGATCAGCCTTACCGCGTCCGGACCGTTCTGCAGACCGAGATAAACTTCCGCCTCACCGGAAGGCTCTCCGAGCCAGTTCCTGTCAACGATCAGGTATCTTGCCGATGGTTCCAGCCAGTAGCCTGTTTCGGCCGTCCAGCGCGTCACCCAGTCTGCACCATCGGCCCCGTTTCCGAATTGAAGACGGACGCCGGCAAGGGATTCCGCCTGCAGCCCCGTATTCAACAATTCGACAAATTCCCGCCCACCGTCGCTGCCATCGGGATCAGGAAACAGTTCATTGATAACCAGAGCGCCCCGGCAGACTCCTGGAAAAAGAACCACCGCCAGGCACAGGACCATCCGGGATGACCTTTTGAACCACGCAGAGAAACACCTGGAGCCTTCTGGAGTCTCGGGATAAAGAACCATGACCTAAACGAATTCCGGGAGAAATACCGGGGAGGATGAAACAGGGTTCAGGCCGGGAGGGCCAAACCACCAAAGGAGCTACAATAGTCCGTTACGCCGTCGGAGAAACCATTCCAATCCCAAAAGAACCACCACCAGGCTGAGGAACGGCCAACCGGACCAGAAGTCCAGGCGGCTGCGTCGGGAAACCTCCCCGCCTGTCCAATCCTGGTTCCGAAGATCCTGCAACAGCCTGGTACGGGAACCGGGATTTTGATCAATGTACAATTCCCCGGCGCCGCGATCGGCAACCTGCGCCAGGCGCCGCCGGTCCAGGCGAACCTGCGTTGATTCGATGGAATGACCCGCGACTACCAGACTTTCAATGCGCCCCATGACCGGAGGGTCCCCCTGTCCGACCAACTGCACGGTGTACCTCCCCGGCGGCAGGGGCGGCAGCACAACTTCGGCATATCCCGAGGTCCGGTCCGTCCGGGACAACCCGAAAGTGCGGACCCGGCCGGAATCGGCTCCGGCATCCGCCGGTCTCAGCTGGAGGGACAGCTTCTGATTAACGACCGGCAGGCCGCGCATATCTCTCCATTGGGCGGCGAGTTTGATTCTTTCGCCTTCCTGAAAAACCGTCTGCCGTCCGGTGAACACCAGACCGGAATTCTCCTCACCGGTAGAGGTCCAGACCAGGAGGTTCCGCAACAGGCGCGCCCCGGCAGGATCGCCTCCGGCACTTCCGTCCCCACCCCGACCGTTCCCCGCCGGAGTATGGTCCCAGAAAGCAAGCTCCCACAGGCGGCGCCCGCCGAACCAGGCCACCCTGCCCTCACCCAAGCGGTCAACCACCAACAGCGGGAACCCGCCTTCTCCAGCCGGGAGATCCCGGCGCCGGCCCGACAGAAGCACCGCCGTCCCGGGCCGAACCTGCGTCTGGACCACACTGCGCAGCGGCGGCAAAGTGACCAGACCTCGACCCGCCATCTGTTCTCCTGGCCGGAACAGCCCCTCCAGAATGGGGTGGCCAACCCGGGAAGCACTTACCGAAACAAACAGGGGTCCCTCTGCCCACCGCCACCCGGTGACCTGAACCGGCAATAAGCGCGCCAGACTTGCGGGGGGGACATCCGGCCCGCGAGACCCGGCGGATGATGATCCCGGGAGCACCATCAAACCCAGGCCGTTTTCAACGGCCACACGCAGGGACCCCCAGTCCATGTTCGAGAGCGCCCCGTTCCAGTCGGAAATAATGATGCCGTCCCAGTCCGACCAGCCAGCGGGGTCCACGGGAGCGACCCATGGAACCAGGCTGTCAGCAAAGACCAGACCAGTCCCCGCGGGAAAAACAACTTCCAGCCTGATCCTCTCCTCATTGGCTGCGGCCTGGGCCAGAAAACGAATATCCCAGCCGGGTAAACCGGTCAGCAAAAGCAGGCGCGCCCGCTCCTTGCGCACGTCAATGGCCAGTGACGCCTTGTTGTTTTCGAGGAAACGTTCGTTGTCCAGGGACGACACCTCCAGCCGGTAGACCTGAAGCCCCGGTCCGGTGGGTTTAAAAGCCAGGGATACCGGAACGACCCTGCTGGACACAGGAAGAGTTGTTTCGGCTACAACCCCTTCGGGGCCCATCAGGCGCGCTTCAAGGGTTGACCCCACGGCTCCTTCGGCAAAACGGTGATCCACCGAAAATTCGACCTGGACTTCGTCACCCTCATAAGCGGTGTCGGGGTAACGGAGATCCTTGATGACCCGGTCGGCCGTTCCCTGGGGGTCTCCCACCCCGACCACCATCAAAGGCACAGTCGGGTCCGATCCAAGTCCCCCGGCGTCAACCATGGATTCCTTTCCACGGGTTTCCTGTCCGTCGCTCACAAGAACGATGGTGTGGACCGGACGGCCAACCATCCTGTCCCCGGCCTGCCTCAACAACCCGGCCAGGTCAGTCCCGTGAGCGGTCGCAGGGGGGATGACCGGATCGGTGAGCCGGAACTCCCGCAAGGGATCGATACCGTTGCCCCGCAGAAAAACCATTGCCACGGGCGGGGCATTCCCGGCAAAAGCGGAATCAATCGCCGCCGCCCATTCCAAACCGTTTTCCCACCTGCTCGAAGGCCCGGCCGGATCGCCTCCGTCCGATATGGCCATGCTGGCGGAATCCTCGATCACCACCACCAGTTCCGCCGGAAGGCGATCGTTTCTCAGGAGGGAAAATACCGGTCCGGCGATGGCTGCCACCAACAGGATAAAGACGGCCGACCTGAGGGAAACCAGCACCCGCCGCAATCTGCCCGCGGGACGGGGAACCGTCCGGCCGTAGGCCACCATGGCCAAAAAGACGGCCCCTGCAGCTATGATCAGCAGCAGGGGCCACATCCAGGCGGGGGTTGACCAATGGATACCCACGCGCGGTTACTTTCCGGCCTCAAGTTTCTCCAGAACCACGACCTGCGCCGCGGCAAGGCGGGCGATCGGCACCCGGAACGGAGAACAGCTCACATAATCCAAACCGACCTTGTGGCAGAAAGCGACGGAGCTGGGATCTCCCCCGTGTTCGCCACAGATCCCGAGATGGATATCAGGGTTGGTTTCCCGACCCTTGACCACGGCCATTTCGACCAGTTGTCCCACACCGCTTTGATCCAACTGCTGGAACGGATCGCTCGGCAGGATACCCTTGCGGACATAATCCGGCAGGAACGTGCCCGCGTCGTCACGGCTGTAACCGAAGGTCATCTGGGTCAAATCGTTGGTACCGAAGCTGAAGAAGTCCGCCACTTCCGCCATCTTGTCAGCCAGAAGGGCGGCCCGCGGAATCTCGATCATGGTCCCGACGAGGTACTCCACCTTCTGATCCATGGCGGTCATGACCTCTTCGCCCACGCGGAGGGTCATTTTCCGCAGGTCCCCCAGTTCGCGCTGGGCTCCCGTCAACGGAATCATGATTTCCGGATGGACGTCCACACCTTCCTTCTTCACCACGATGGCCGCGCCGATGATGGCTTCGACCTGCATCTCGTAGATCTCGGGATAAGTCAGGCCCAGACGGCAGCCGCGGTGGCCAAGCATCGGATTGCTCTCATGGAGAGCTTCAACTTTTCTCTCGATGACATCTACGGGAACACCCATTTCCCTGGCGAGAGTTTCCTTTTCCGCGGCCTCATGGGGCAGGAATTCATGCAGGGGCGGATCTAACAGCCTGATGGTCACCGGCAATCCGTCCATGGCCCGGAAAATGCCTTCGAAATCATCCTGCTGCATGGGCTTGATCTTGACCAAGGAGGCCCGGCGGGCCTCTTCGTCATCGGCCAGGATCATTTCGCGCATCTTCAGAATGCGGTCCTCGCCGAAGAACATGTGTTCGGTGCGGGTCAGCCCGATACCCTGGGCACCGAACTCGATTGCCTGGCGCGCATCGTGGGGCGTATCGGCATTGGTCCGGACTTTCAGGCGGCGGACCTTATCGGCCCAGCCCATGACCTTGAGGAGATTGGGATCATCCATGTGCGGAGGTACCAACGCCGGGGCACCCGGAATCACCGAACCGTTAGTTCCGTTGATGGTCAGGCTGTCACCGGCCTTGAAGGACTGGCCGCCGATCGTCATCTCACCCTTGGCTGTATCGACAAACAGATCCCCGCAACCCGCCACGCAGGGTTTACCCATTCCCCGGGCAACCACCGCGGCATGACTCGTCATGCCGCCGCGACTGGTCAGGATCCCCTGGGCCACATTCATGCCGGCGATATCCTCGGGGCTGGTTTCCCGCCTCACGAGTAGAACCTTCCGGCCATCGGCCGAGGCGGCGACGGCCGCCTCGGCGGTGAAGACGATCTCTCCCTGGCCCGCGCCCGGCGATGCGGGCAACCCGACACCGAGAACCTTGAACTCGGCGTCAGGATCGATTTGGTCGTGCAGCATCTGATCCAGGTGATCCGGTTCCACCAGCAACAGGGCCTCATCGGTGGTCACCAGGCCCTCGGCCTGCATTTCGGCGGCAATGCGAATGGCAGCCACGCCGGTACGCTTGCCATGCCTGGTTTGGAGCATCCACAGACGTCCGTCCTGAATCGTGAATTCCACGTCCTGCATATTCTGGTAGTGGTTCTCCAGCCGTGTACGGATCGCATCCAGCTCGGCATAGGCCTTGGGCATGGTTTCCTCGAGCGTAGGCAGATCCTTGGCTTCGTTACCGGACGGCAGATTGTCCCGACCAACTTTGTTGATCTGCTGGGGGGTCCGGGTGCCGGCCACGACGTCCTCGCCCTGGGCGTTGATGAGGAATTCCCCATAGAAGAAGTTTTCCCCGGAAGAGGGATCACGGGTAAAGGCAACGCCGGTGGCGCTGTTCTCACCCATGTTTCCGTAAACCATGGCCTGGACGTTGACCGCGGTGCCCCAATCCCCCGGGATATGGTGGATGCGGCGGTACTCGATGGCCCGCTTGGCGAACCAGCTTTCGAAAACCGCGCCGATCCCACCCCACAACTGCTCGTAGGGGTCCGAGGGGAATGCCTGTCCCGTTTCGCTCTGCACGATGCCCTTGAAGGTGGAAATGAGTTCCTTCAGGTCGTCGACGGAAAGCTCCGTGTCCAGTTTGACTCCACGGCTCTCCTTGATCTCATCAATGGCCTTTTCCAGCAGGTGTCCGTCCACGCCCATCACAACGTCGCCGTACATCTGGACGAGCCTGCGGTAGCTGTCGAAGGCGAACCGCTCGTTCCCGCTGCGGGAGGCAAGGCCCTGGACGGTGTCGTCATTCAGGCCCAGGTTCAAAACCGTGTCCATCATGCCCGGCATGGAAACACGGGCTCCCGAGCGAACCGAAAACAGCAAGGGGTCGTTCGGATCGGCGAATTTCTTGCCCATGACCGCCTCGACCTTGGCCAGGGTCTCCTTCACGTCCGCTTTCAGGGCATCATTCAGAGCCATTGTGTCCTGATACTCGACACACTGCTCGGTGGTCACGGTAAAGCCAGGGGGAACCGGAACACCCAGAGTGACCATTTCAGCCAAATTTGCTCCCTTGCCGCCCAGCAGATTCTTCATTCCGGCATGCCCATCGGCCTGCCCGTCACCGAAAAAATACGCCCTCTTGCCGCTCATGATAACTCCAAGGATTGTTGATGGATTCGTGGTAATGGGGCCGGAAACCGATTCTTCAAACAGCCGGCCATGCCCGTTATCCCACGGGCCGGTAACCGGGTTGAAAGGTAGCACCGCAAGGCCCCGCCCGGTAGAAAAAAGGAGGGCCCGGCAAGAAATTACCGGGCCCCGGGAAACTGGTTTTGAATTCCGGTTGAGGCCGGCAAAAGCCTACCGAATCACTATCAGACGACCCCAGTAGTCATCCTTTGCAGGTATTTCCACCTTGTAGATGTAGATACCCGAAACAATCGCCTCACCCGAACTGTTCCGCGTATCCCAGTGCAGGTTGCCGGCCAGAATGGATTCCGGCTCCAGGTCGATGATCCGATCACCCGCAGTGGTGAAAACCAGGATTTTCGATCCTTCCGGGATATTCTTGAAAGTGACGACACCACCTTCGTCCCGGGGGAATCCCGCCCCCATTCGCAGGGGATTCGGGACCACGAAGATCTCCTCCACTCCGTCCTCACCAACGGAAAGGGGTTCGTTGATCTGAATCGGCGTCTGATTGCCATGGCCCGGGAACGGGGAGATACCTCCGTTATCGATCAGATCCCCTTCAAAGCGGGGCGAAAATATCATGGCGTTGGAATTGTTCTCCGGGGTGGTCAGGGCCGTATTGCCGTAATCAAAGCTGGTTACGGCATAGTTGTAGGTGAACCCATTATAGACTTCCTCATCGAAGAACCGGATCGTGTCGGACCTCTCCACGTTGAAACAGGCAGCCCGTTTGGCCGCAAAACAGTTGGGCACGATTTGAATGTTCAGGTCACCGCAATACCCTTCAAAGCAGTCTTCGGGATTGACCCGGTCAAAAAGGCCGAGAAGGGTCATGTCCTCGGGACGATGGCTCGGTCCTCTCCAGACCGCCCACCCCTGGAAAGTCTGGCATACCAGTTCGAAATTATCTCCGGGCATGTATTGGCCGTCGGAGAAGGAGATGCTCAAGCCCAGATCCAGGTCGCGCAGTTCTGCAGTGGTGATGGTGGTATAGGTGGACGCCAGGGGAAGCGGGGTGCCGGATATGTAGTTCCCCCCACCCCAGGAGCCCATGGTCAAATCCCCGCTGCCGTCACTTGCTGCAAGCAGGTAAAAACCCTTGTTGATCACCGGTTGGGGGGCAAAATGTTCCCAGGTGGCCCCGGAATCGGAACTGTGAAGCAGGGAATACTCATTTTCCAATACGAACATGCTGCCCGATGTACCGGGTTGCCTGGTCATGGTCAAGGCCAGGATTTTAGCCCTGTTGTCCGGCTGGACGGAATCGCCCACCAACAACCAGGAAGCCCCACCGTCGGTGGTCCGGTAGAGGCCCTTTTGTTTAATACCCATGACAATGGTCTGGCTGGACAATTCGTCGTACACACAATCCAGCGCCGAGTGCACCCACGCACCGGACGTCTCCGGATCCGGAACCAGGAGATCCCCGTAAAGATCATTCCAGGTCAGGCCGGCATCCATGCTTTCATAGACCCCGTGAAATTGAAGGGACGCAGCAATCCTGTCCGGATTGTTCGGATCAAAGCTTAAGGCGTTGATGATCGGCAAGTCCTGGGACGGAGGCGGGTCAGTGGGATCCAGGGGGGGATCCAGAGTCGACGGGACCCGGATCTCCGAGCGGACAAAACTGGAACCGTTGTTCTGCGAAACAAAAAGACCGAAGTTGTTGATGAACACATAAATCCGGTCCCCGGACCACTCGACCACGTTGACGTTCAAATTCGACGGTACGCTCGGATAGTTCGTATCCGGATAAGCGGGATCCAGATTCGTGGTCCAATTGGTAAAGGTAGCGCCCCCGTCGGTGGTGATGAACAGGCCGTCGCGGGCCGTACCCACGGCAAACATGTCATTACCGTTGTCGGAGATGGAAATGTCCGTAATAAGGCGGAGTTCATCGAAAACCACCGTATCGGTATTGGCAGGGCTCGTATTGGCGACGTAGGCCGGATTACTCTCCGTGGCGATTTGCGCCCATTCGGCTCCATCAAAGGTGAACAAACCCACGGGATTGGATTCAGGGGTCACGCCCCGGGAGAACCCTGCGGCCATAAAGTCCCCGGTTCCTGCATCCAACGCCACGTTATTGATCTGTAGCCAGTACATCGGCAACTGGTTGTTGAGTTGGGTCCAACCGGTGCTGTCGTTGTGCCGCCACATGCCACCGTTGTTGGCCAGGTTGAACTTGCCGCCGATATTGCCGTAGGTCGAGGGTCCTGAATTCTGCCAGGTTACTACGATATTCTCAGGCTGGAGCGCACCTATGGGCCCCTGGTCGGGGGATTTGAAATTGAAGACACGGTCCACCCTGTCCCCGAAACCACCGGTCACATTTACATCAAAGCCCAAACCATCGGTGTTCTTGAGACTGAAGCAGGTGGCTTCCGTCAAATCCATGTTGGGCCAGGATATCGTTAGCCCTTTCTTACCGGTGGTCTCGAGGCGGAGATCCAACGCCTCGGGGGAAATCAGGTAGAGAGAGTCTGCTGCACAGGCTTCATCCGGAGTCTCTGCACTGGCGCCAAGAGGCAGCAGCAGCATGACTACAACAAAAACCAAAGCCGACATCATGGCGGCTGACGACAACCTCTCAATAGCGCTTCCAGCGTTCATTCATTCCTGCCTTTCCCGTACCGGATCTTTAGGTCCCGCGACCGGCCGCCCCGTGGGCGGCCGGTCCGAAATCAGGAGTTAGGGATTAATCGAAAGCCCGAAGTACTGCAACACCCAGCGGATGGCATTCTTCGAATCTTTCTCATTGAAGCGATAGGGATCGAATCCCCAGTAGACATCGGCCTTACGGACCGGTTTGTCCCCAAGCATCTTATAGGAAAAGAACCCGTAGTTCATCCCGTTGGTACGGGAACTGGATCGGGGCACACCCTGATAACTCGTCAACCCGAATGCGCCGCAACCCTGGTCCAGGTCATATGCGGTGTATCCTTGCGTTTCATCCTCATTCAACATGGGCCATTCCAAATAACCCTGGGCGTGCTTGATCTCCCGCATCCAGTCAATCCGGGAAATACCCCGGAACATGGGTTCGACACACAGCCCGCCGGGTGCTTCCAAAAAATCGCATTCATGCAGAATGATGGGTTCGGCGCGGGAACTGATGTTGACATCGTAGAATTCGTCGTTCCGGAAAGGGAAGCTCCCGTTGAACAGTCCCAGGGAATCGTTCCGGGCGTTGGCCACGTCCGGCCAATCGATGATCTCGTTGGTCTGAATGATATCCGCCACCACGCCGGGTCCGATACCGTGACTGATCTTGAAATCCTCGTCGAGGGCCAGGGCCTTCAAGCCGACACAATCCACTTTCCGCTCGAACTTGGTCGTGGTATTGCGGCCATAGATGGTTTTTGTATTGGCAGAAGTCCAATCTATGGCGGCTATGCCGGCAGTGGCCGCCGGATACATCCGGGGACCGCGCTGGATGCGAGTGCCATCTGGCTGTTCCGCCGTTCCGAAACCGGTGATGTACGTGTTTCCGTCCACCACGAAGATAGGCTGGCGGGAGTCGAAAATCATCGGCACCATGTAGTTCGGGGCGCTCTCGATGAAGGATTCCATACTGCTGCCGCCCACCAGGAAAAAGTTGCCTCCGCGCTGTTGGTAGGGTGTCAGCCAGACGAACTGGTCGATACCGGCACGGGGACGGAATTTCCTGAACATCAGCTGCTGATCGCTGGACTGGGCATAACAGAGCACCGCCTTGTACTGGACCAGGTCGGCAAAGAACACCTCATCGTTATGATTCTTCCAATCCCTGTCCCAGTTCATTTCGCTGACACCACCGGTCCCTTCGGCCAGGAAGTGCCAATAGGCATCACGGTAAATTTCCGAGTTACGGGGCCGACCGCCCTCGTCCTGCCAGTTGTTGGTCAAACCGTCCGGATCAATAACCTGGTCGATGACGAGCAGCTCCCACTGATTAGCCCGCGATACGAAGGGAATGATCTGAAGGTTGTAGGTCATCAGGCGCACCTGTTTGGAATCATCCTCGACACGCAAATAGAAGGTATGGAAACCCTCTGCAAAAGCCTGTTCGGTGGCAAACAGGTTTTGTTTCGAAAGGCCAGGCGGAACGGCCCAACCCGGATCGTTGGGATCTTCAGTATCGATAAGGTCCCAGCCGTGCCGGTAGGAAACGATTTCCCCGTTGTAGGCCAGGGCGTTTGCTGACCAGCTAAAGTTCAGGGGCTGGCCACCGGCAATCTGATCAAAGCTTTCCTCGGCTTTCGTTATGCCGAGAAAAGGTTCCGACAAGAAAACTTCCGGGAAAAATCCGCCTTTGACAATCTGGAAATTACCCACTTCTACCTGGTAATCCATACCGACGCTGACCGCACCGGCAGTATCACGGACCTGAAGGGCGAAGAGGAAGTACTCCCTGTCGGGTTGGTCCGGGAACTGTACCCTCCGATCAGCGTCAAGGGGCGCGTATCCACGCCACTCTTCCCAATTGGGATCTTCGAGATCGATGATTTTGTCCACGTGCAGATTAAATTCGAACGGGGTCCGGATATACGAGGGCACGCCCCCGCTGGTGTCGTATGCCGCGGAAATCCACAGGAAACGGACCTGGGTCGGAACCTTGAGGTCAAAATCGGAGTCCGTTCCCTCCCACCCCACATTAACAGAGGGCGGAACCCTTTTGGAGGCCTGTTTGCCAAGGTTTGGGTAGACGACGCGACAAGTCGGCACGATGGTGGTCGAGGTGAACGAGATATAGGCCGGTGTCGGATCGACAGCACCCTTGTCGTCCACCGAACGGATAAATACGGAATGAGTGCGGAAACTCCGGGGCCGGGAGTGTTCATCGCCCGGGAAATCCGGCTGGTCAGCCAGGACCAGGAAAGTGGTATCGTTACCCGCGGTAAAACGCCAGGGGTGCAAAATGGCCCCGGTCAACGGATCGACAGTAAGGGTATCGCGAGGGCTGATACCGTCGGTTCCGTTGTTGCTGATTTTCCACTCGTATCCAACGATGCGGCCGTCGGGATCTGAACCCGTCCAGTTAAGGTCCACCGCGAAACCCGCTTCGAGCAGGGTAGGCGGCTGGCCGGTAATACGCGTGTCAGGCCTGCTATTGGGCAACCTGACCCCGCCTATGTCGGTGTTCGTGGAACAGCCCGCGGCAAAAGCCAGCAGGACGGCCGCCAGGGCCACAGAAATACGCCTGATCATTGAGAAACTCCTCAGTCCTCTGGTCACCCTAGAAACCTTCCGATCCGTAACATTCGAAATCACCCGTCAAGGTCTCGACGACGATCCTGAAATACTGTGAAACAGGTTCGCCCTCCAGACTTGCCATGGCCCCTGGTGATATATCCATTTCGAGTTGAATTTCATCAATTCCTGTGTCCTTCAGATCGCAACTCCTCCACGACTTGCCAGCCGGGAGTTCGGCAACCGAAGGACGGACGTGCCGGAAGAAGTTGTACTTCGCAGGTCGGGGAGGATCGAAACTGCATTGGGTCTGATCCAGCGCCACGGCCTGCACGCGCCCCTTGCCGAATTGTTTGGTGGTGGCGTCGAAAACCATATCCCGGTCCTCGGGATCATCGATCCTCAGAACCAGCTTCATGTAGATTTCCTTGTAGTTTTCCGGGCCCTGGGTCATGAGCCACAAGGGTACCGCCACATCAACACTGATTTTCCACAAACCGGTCGCCGGATCGATGGCCAACCCCGGACGGTTCTCAAATACCCCCCAAGTGGGTTGTTTCAAATCGTCATTGCCCCCGCCGTCCCTGATCTGGTTGAAGGGATCACACGCGTAATCGACCTGGTAGGTCCAACCCATCATACGCCGTTCCTTTTCGGTCCAGCGTTCACGAATATCGTCGAGTCCGTGGAGCAGGATCTCCATCCGGTACAGACTCGCCTCGATCTCATAGTTCTTTTCGCCGCCCTGGCCGGCATCCAGCGTAACCCGCGTGAATCCCGTGGATTTGTCCACCAGGATGAAAGCCATCTGAATGAACTGGAGTTCGTCATCACCCGGAGTCGGGTTGTTGTTGACGGTCCGCAGAACGGTAGTGTCACCGAAACAGGGATGCGCCGCGATATCCGTGGGATCGGTAACGCATTCCAGGGATTCGTCGAAATCCGAAGGCGTTGCCGAGGTGGGCAAAACCTCGATACACTGGATACACGGAGGGAAGCCGACATCGAAGCTCAAATTGGCCGGGGACCCATCCTTGCGACCATGCTCGTCAACGGCCTGCATATTGATGGTGTAGCGGGTATTGGGACCGGTCAGGAAACCAAGGGTATCGGCGTACCAGCAAGTGTCACAGGTGGCGTCCCAGGGAGGCGCGGTGTTCAACACGCTGGACTCCGAATTAAAACTGAAAAAGCCGCCGAAATAGTTTGACCGCGTACCCTTGAGGAACCCCGATATTCCAATCTTGAAGGTGGTGTCCAATTTGCCGTCCTTGGGATTATCCCGGGCCAGCGCCTTGGTCACCACGTAGGTTCGGTCCGGAATCCGCTCACCCGAACTGAACGGATAATGTATCTGGGCGGGATCGTTCAAGAGAATGTAATAGGGATAGATCTCGGGGTCACCGGGATGGGCCCAATCCGTTTGGCCGTCCAGCATGATGGTTTCAGGATCAAAATTGACCACGAATTGATAAGGCCTCAGAAAATTGGAAACCTCCACACCGGCCACGTCGATGGAGTTGACTTCCAGATTGACCGCACCGCTGTCCAGGAGCTTTTCAAAAGGATCGGGGCTGCCCTCTATGCTGTTTTCGAAAATGAGATCCTGGATCGGAGGCTCCAGGTTGCCGCTATCGTCATGAGTGACAAAGACCGAAAAACTGTCACCGGTGGCTTCGTTGAATTTCCGCGGAGACCAGCAATCGGACAGGGAAGGAACGCAGTTGCCCCCCAGTTCCCCGATCAGGCGGTACTTGAAGCCCAGCATTCCGTCACCAAGAGGAACCGGCTCCCCCTCTTCCAGGGCTTTCCGGTAATCCGGAACAGTATCGACCAGGGCCAGGGCCTCGGGACTGTACCCGCGGATATTGGGAGATATACCTTCCCAGTGGACATGGTACCTGACACCAAACCCGACGGTATCGGCTTGTCCGGTCGCAATGGGAATCTTCTGACCATCAACCACCCTGAAGAAGCTGATGGAGGGATTACCCAGGGTATTGCTGAAAAAATGCAAACGGGCCGGAGTCCTGTCGAAATCCCCGAAATCGTCCACAGCAACCATGTGCAGGGTCATGTCGATTGAAGGAGTCACACCCTGAAAAATAGTGAAATTGAATATGGAATCAGTTTTTGACGTCCAATGACCGATATCAAGCGTGGAAGCATCGAGAGCGGGGTTAAAGCGCACATCCTCCTCGTCGTCCGTGGTTTCATCATCCTGTACCGAGGTATCGGTCAGGGCCCAGACAAACCTCTCCACGGTGCCGTCGGCATCGGATCCGTACCAGAACACTCGGAATCGGTAGTACCCGCCCCCACTTTCCACCGGCGCCCCGATGATAAATGTTTCCGGAGCCTTGTTGACGACCACGGCTTCCGGTTGAAAGGCACGGCACCCGGTCAAAGCCAGGGTTGCCAGGACGGCTGCAAACAACAGCCCGATAAGGGTATCTCGCCTGTTTCTCATACTGTAATGCGCTCCCTCGGAAGCATTTAAAGAGACTTCTGGTTTTGTGCGCCGCGGCGGTGGGACTGGCGGCGCCAAGCCTGCCGGCCGACCGGTCCGGGCTTGGGGAGTGATTGATTTTTCAGCTTCTGAAATATAGGGATTCGGTCCCGCCGGTGTCAACCTCAAGGTTGGCATAAATCCCCTGTCAATACGGGATTTCACTAAATCCGGGGCTTCGGGCGGAGTGGAGAAACCAAAAAAACGGGAGCGGCCCCGAAGGGCCGCTCCCAAACAGCGGCTGCTGAAGTTTTCCCGAGGGAAATTACTTCACCAGAGCCATCTTCTGGACTTGGACATCGCCGCCGGTGCGTGCTTCGTAGAAGTACACGCCGGAAGAGACGTTGGAGCCCTGGTTGTTGGAGCCGTCCCAAACGATCGAGCCGGAATCGGTGGCTTCCACCTGGCCGTCGATAAGGGTCTTAACCAACTGTCCGCGCACGTTGTAAACCTTCAGGCTCAGATGACCGGTCTTGGGCATCGTGAAGTTGATGGTCGTGCTCGGGTTGAAGGGGTTCGGATAGTTGCTGGTCTTGAACGCGATACCAGGCAGAACCGGAACCACGTTACCGCCACCAGGAACACCGAAGTACTGCAGCACGTCGCCCAGCAGAGCCGTACGTCCGGCCACGTTGGAGCCGGCGGCTGCCGGATCCGTGTAGACGAACATCAGGTCGTAAGGCATGGAGATCACACGGCTGGTACCCAGAAGGCCAGCAGCGTCATTCAACGTGGCAGCCGAGTAGGAATACGCACCGGCGGCACCGGCGGGATTCGTGAACTCAGCGATACGCTGGGAACCGGTCTTCACTTCGACGGCGTCGAAAGTGTTGATACCGGCGCAACCGCCATAGGCGATCCAGCTCGTCAACGCGCCGTTGAACACCGGGTTCGATCCGGTGGCAACTACGAGAGGAGCAGTCTGGTTGCCGATGAGGGGACGAATATCGTTCTGCAGGAGGCCGACACCCATGTAGTTCTCAAGGAGATCCAGGGTAACGGTACCAGCCTGCGCGAGATCACTCGCGAGTTCGTCACCAGACATGAAGATATCATGTCCGCCAGCGTCCAACCAAGCCTTCAACGTACCGACATCGTCGCCGGCGTCGTTGTTGAAGTCGCCGTTGGCGATAGTGTTAACACCCAGGTCACCAGCGGTGTACAGGATGTCAAGATAACCATCGATCATGATATCGTTGGAACGACCACCGATACCATTACCAACACCCGAACTCGGACCGTTGACGTAGTACACGTCGTAGTCCACACCAACCGTATGGCCGATGTTGTTCAGAGCGGTATACCATTCATTCTCGCCGCCACGGTTGGCGAAATCGTTGATGAACAGGATACCAGGATGCGATCCGTCGGCTGCCAGGGTCGGCAGGGCATGGATCACGAACGTGGAGTTGTAACCCATGGGATCGCCAAACACGCCGTAACCGGTGAGGTCACTAGGCAGGGTTGACGTCTGGGGATCGGTTCCACCAGCTCCACCGATGGCATCCGTCCCGGAGATGTAGTAATGCAACACATCACCCGGGAACAGGAAGCCCGTATCCGGCAGGTCGAAGGCCCACTTGCCGGGGGTCGGCGAACCACTGATACCAACGGCAGGCATACCAAGGGTAGTGCCAATGGCAGGTTCCGGTCCACGGAAAGGATCGAAGATCGCATTCCGGTTCACGGTGTAGTGCATCACCGGAGGGCCATCTAAGCCAGCGCCGGCGCGCACGGGAACGACGTCCACGACCATGGTATCACCCGGGTCGTTGCGCAGGTGCGCAGCGAGGGAGATGTTGTTGGCCGAGTCGAAGCGCACGCTGTGCGATCCGAGGTCACCCATGTCGAAGGAACCACGGGCCGGGAAGTTATCCTGGGCCATGTCCAACTCGCGGCTCGAGAAGCCCGGGCCGTAGTACGGGAAGACCTTGACGGTGACATTGTCGAAGTAGGGAGCCGGGTAACCATCGTTACCGGTCCAGTACCAGATCCAACCCAACTCGTAGCAAGCCAGCTGTACCTGAACTTCGTCACGTCCCTGGTTCATCAGATCGGTAACATCGTCGCCGGCGCGGGTATAATCCGGACCACCGTAGTAGACGAAGTTACGATCCTGCCAACCCTGAGCGGTAATATCCTGGACGTCACCGGCGGAACCGTCAGTATCAGCCGAACGGACACCCCAGGTATAGAACATACCAGGAGCATCAGCCGACAGATCTTCGTGACGATAGGCCGAGAAGGTCAGGCGAATGCCGTCATAGTCGGAATCTCCGATTTCCTTGGCGGTGGGCCAGGGCATGATCGGGGATTCGACAGCGATGTGCAGGTGTTCGGCCGGGCCAGCCAGGCCACCGGTCGTATTGACAATGTATCCACCAGGACCGTAGCACCAGTTGATACAATCGCTGCCGCCGGTACCGGGGATGACTACGTCATCATCGATGAAGGCCAGCTGCGGGGTGTAGTTGGTGTTACAGGGGTCGTTGTCTTCGAGACCGGTCCAGATGTAGGCAAAGTCACCAACACCGTCGGGGAACGCGGTCGCCCAGATACCGAAGTCGTTTTCATCGACGCCGCTCTGGAAGTCCTCGAAGTGGTTGAAGGTGTTGCCGTCGTTAATCAGTTCAATATTAACGTCGTCAATCTGGCAAGCACCAGCGGACGGGAACGAGCAGTCCTCATCGGACCAGCCACCGTCGGATTTGACGCGGAAATAAACCGCGATGTCCGTGCCACCCATGTATTCCGGGGTGGTGTAGACAACGGAGCCCAGAAGGCCCGTCTTGAGACCAGTACCATCCCAGCTAACCATGTTTCCGAAAGGCTGACCTTCGAAACGATAGCTAACGTAGGTGTAATCGTATCCGGGCTCAGTGTCGTGCTGCACGATACCCGTAACGTTCACGGTGGTACTCACGGCCGTGTTCAGGCCGGCGCCGGTACGGAACTCGATGAGATCGTGCCAGCTGTTGCCGTAACCACCGTCGACATCGTTGGTGTCGCAAGCGGCGATGGCAGGATCGCCACACCAGGCCGCCAGGTTGCCCGGGACAGCCTGCTGGTAATCACTAACCCGGAAGTGGGTCTCAGTGGGCTCAGTAATGTCCCAGTGAGTCCAGCCGTTCCAGGCGGGATTTCCATTAGCATCTTCGAAGTCACCATCGAAATACGGCTCCATGCCGCCATCACGAGGGTCGAAGTTGTTGGTGGGATCGTTCGAGGCCGCCATCAGGTTGATGGTGTCAAGATCGGCCTTGTCAAAATTTACGCTGCCTCCGTGAAGCGTGGAGTTGCCTTTGGTCATCCGCGGGAGTTCCCCGGCGATCGAACCAACGGCAAACACCAATGCTAGCGCGAGACAAGCGAACATGGTGAATTTCTTCATTATTTTCCCCCCATCGTTGACGTCTGCTGTCAACACATGGTTAGGCGAACGGTTGCAGTGCAGGTCCGGCGTAATTCAGGCGCCTCTCTGCACATAACGGGCGACAAAAGGATTCCCTCAACTTTCAGCACAGACAGAACTGCGCTATCGAGCGAGACCTCCTTCAAAAGATGCAGACCCATAGTGACGAGTGAACAAGGTGTCAAGTGATTGATCGAAATGAGAGTGGAAAACAGGGACAGCGCACCTCAAGAGATGGGAACTTTTGTCTGTGAGTCGCTGAGTGACTTTACCGTAAATGGGGATGCGAGTCAATAGTATTTGTGCAAAAAATAATGATAATCCGACCAGAGGCCCCGAATATTGAGGGCGCGGGGCGGCCTCCAACACCCCACCTAGTCCAGGGGCGCCACCTGGCTGAAATCGGCGAAACGAGCAAATAGACCGTGAATTTCCCGGAGAAATCCGATTCTGACCCTGCGCAGGTCCTCATCTTCCACGTTGACCCTCACCATTTCAAAAAAGACGTCGATGGCCGGGCCCAAACCCGAAAAAACAGCGAAAACCTGGTCGTAATCCCCGTCCTTCTCCGCCTGGGCAAGGCGCGGGACGGCCATTTTGACCTGATCTCTCAATTCCATTTCTGCTGGTTCAGACAGGTCGCTGAAATCCTCCCCACCGGATCCACTGCCCCCGGCGAGCCACCGTTCCAGGCACTTGTCCAGGCCACCGACGGGCAGAATATCTCCCTTGAGAATATTCCGGCACCGCTTGAACCCGGTGGCCAAAAGCTGGAAATCCTCACGGTCCCGATAGCCGGCCAGGGCATTGGTCCAGGCCAGGGCATCCAGGGGATCCTGCCACCGGACCGGAAGCACGGCGCGCACGGCTTCAGGGCTGCACCCCAGGTTCTCGGTAAAATAGCCGGCCATCCGGGTCCTCACGAAATCATGGATTTCATCCCGGGCCACCACGGCATCCCCCTCGGGGGACAAAGGAGCCACCTGCGCCATGGCTTCGGCAAGAGCCGCTTCCAGATCGATCCTGATCCCCAAATCCAGAAGGATTCTCAGGATCGCCAACGCATGGCGCCGCAGGGCATAGGGATCCTTGGCACCGGTGGGCGCGAACCCGGCCACCCAGCAACCGGTCACGTTGTCCAGGCGATCGGCGACCGACAGGGTGCTGCTGACACGGTCACCCGGCAGGTTTCCAGTGGCGGACCGAGGATAATAGTGGTTTTCAATGGCGCGGCAAACCTCTGCGGACTCCCCCGCCACGGACGCGTATCTTGCCCCGATAAACCCTTCCAGCTTGGTAAATTCCTTTCCGTCCCTGATCATCTCGCTGACCAGGTCGCTCTTACAGATCCCGGCGGCGCGAATCAGGGCTTCGGGGACCTCTTCCCCATCCCCCATACCGTTGTTCCAGAGCCATGAAACCAGGGTTTCCAGCCTCCGTGTCTTGTCGCCCACGGACCCGAAACCTTTGAGCCAGGTGACATCGTCCAGCATCCTGCGAAAATCGTCAGGCGACTTCTTCTGGTCGAACGTCCAGTAGAACAGGGCATCCGCCAGGCGGGCGTTCAGTACCCTTTCGTTTCCCCGGGTCACATTGTCCAGATGGTCGTCCCCCCCGTCGCGAACGGCCGCGAACCGGGGCAACAAACCGTCGGCCTTGGCTGAACCCACGGAAAAATACCTTTGGTGGGCCTTGAGGGCGGTGGTAATTACCTCCGCCGGCAGGGCAAAATAGTCTTCGTTGTAGGAGCCCAAAAACGGCGTGGGGAATTCGCAGAGGAACACCACTTCGGTCAACAGTTCCTCGTCCTCGAGCAAACGCGCATCCGGGTCATAGGAAGCCAGGAGCCGGGCGAATCCCGCACGGATCAGTTCGGTCCGTTCTTCATGATCGACCATGATACCGGCTTCAAGGAGAACATCCTGGTAACTGCCGGGATCCCTGATTTCCACCGGGCGGTCCTCGGCGAGGGTCCTGTGGCCACGGGACATCCGGCCGCTGGATAGATAATCCACCTTCAGAGGCACGATTTCGGTTCCCAGCAGGGATACCAGCCATTGCAGGGGACGGGGATATTCCAGATCGTGACCACCCCAACGCATCACCTTCCGGAAGGGAATACCCAGAATGACGCGCGGCAGGATTCCAGCGAGCACTTCGGCCGCGGGCAGGCCGGTCTCGGTTTTGCGGGCCAACAGGAACTCTCCACGCTTGTCCTCCCCGCGTTCGCAATCCCCCAGATCGATCCCCGCCTTGCGAGCGAATCCCTCGGCCGCCGGAGTCGGTTTGCCATCGGCATCGAAAGCCACCGATACCGGAGGACCCTTGATCTCCACTTCGCGGTCCGGCTGCCGGGTGCTCAGGCGCTCGACTATCAAGGCCAACCTGCGGGGAGTGGCCATGACCCGCACACCCTCGGCATCCAAATGGGCTGCCTGGAGTTCGTCCTCCATGCGGCGCTTGAGCTCCTTCATGGCGCCCGGAATGAAGCGGGCGGGAATTTCCTCGCTCCCGATTTCCAGAAGGAACGGTAAATAAGAGGAACTGGTCGATGTGCTGGCTGACTGACTCATTCGGCCTTCTGCTCCTTGAGGAGGGGGAAACCCAGGGCTTCCCGGCTGGCGACGTATCCGCTGGCGGCGGCCCGGGAAAGGTTCCTGACCCGAGCGATGAATCCGGTCCGTTCGGTCACCGAAATGGCGCCCCGGGCCTCGAGAACATTGAAGATGTGGCTGCATTTGATGACAGCATCGTATCCGGGATGGATCAGTCCGGCCTCCAGCAGGGCTTTGGCCTCGGCTTCCTTGTCGTCAAAATGCCGGCGGTACATGGCCACGTCGGCCTGGTCGAAATTGAAGGCGGAATATTCCTTCTCGAACTGCCCCATCACGTCACCCCAGGTCAGGCCCCCACCCCAGACCAGATCCTTCACGTGGTCGACTTCCTGGATGAACATGCACAGCCGCAGCAGACCATAGGTCAGCTCCACCGCCACCGGCTTACATCGGATTCCCCCCACCTGCTGGAAGTAGGTGAACTGGGAGACCTCCATTCCATCGAGCCAGACTTCCCAGCCCAGGCCGGCGGCCCCGAGCGTGGGCGATTCCCAGTCATCCTCCACAAAGCGGATATCGTGTTCGGCGGGATTGATTCCCAGGGAACGCAGGGATTCCAGATACAGTTCCTGGCTGTTGGACGGGTTGGGCTTGAGGATGACCTGGTATTGCAGGAACTGGTGAACGCGGTTGGGATTTTCGAGATAACGCCCGTCCTTGGGCCTTTTGCTGGGCTCGACGTAGGCCACTTTCCAGGGTTCCGGGCCGAGGGCCCTCAGAAAGGTGCTGGGATTGAAGGTGCCCGCCCCCACCTCGCTGTTATAGGGCTGCACGATCACGCAACCGTAATCACTCCAGAACTTCTGGAGACTGGCGATCATCTGCTGGTATTCCATCATCCTGAGCTGTCCTTTCCCGCACGCAGCAAATCCAGGGCCGCGGGCAGACGATAACCGGGCAGGTGGTAGCCCAAAAACCTGTGCAAAAGGGCGCCCAATTCCCGGCGCATCTGCCGCGGAAGGGGGTCACCGTCCCTTGTAGCCACTTCCATGGCCAACGGTGCGCGGGCCATCTCCTGCAGATATGCCAATGCCTCCGGGCCAAGCGGACGACCGCCCTTGAAGGCATCCTGGGCAGTGCACTTGCCGCACACAACACCTCCCTCGGCCGGATTGAACCGCAGGGAATACTGCTCCACGGAAGCCGGATCACCTCCGCAGGCGACACAGGCGGATACTTCGGGAGCCATTCCGTGCCTCACCAGCAAATCCCACTCGAAAGCGAAAAACAAGAGGGCCGGTCGGGTGCAGGACCGGGACGATAACATCCTCACGAAGCTGCCGCAAACGGCAAACAGGACCGCCGCGATCGTTTCAGGACCGGGGTCCGACCCGGCGATTTCCGTATTTCCAAAGGGCCGGCACCTGTCCACCAGTTCCAGGGCGCCCAGCAGGTACGCGGACTTTTCCAGGGTGGGGCCATCGCCCATGGGATCCAGATCCACTTCGCCACCGCGCAGGAACTGGAGTTCCCGACGGAGATCGAGGCTGAATTCGGCGGTGACCAGGCGGCCGGGCTCGATCAGCGGACGCAGGGTCGAACGAGGCCCGCGGGCACCTTTGGCGATCACTTTTACGTAGCCATGGTCCCTGGTAAGGAGCGAAACCACCGCGCTGGTTTCACCACAGGGCCAGGCCCTGAGAACCAAAGCCTCGGTGCAGGCGGCGGGACGGGTCATGACACCCACCGTCAGCTCCCCCGGCCAAGGCTCAACAGGAGTGTGGCCAGGCCCAGGTAGATGGCCATGCTCACGATATCATTGGCTGTCGTGATGAAGGGGCCGGTGGCCACGGCGGGATCTATCCCGACCCGGTGGAGCATCAGGGGAATCCCCGAACCGGCCATCGCCGCGAAAAGAACCACCAGAAGCATCGACAGACTCAGGACCGCCGAGAGGCTGGGATCGCCGCTGATCAACCAGGAAATCAGATAGATAAACCCGGCCACCGCCACGCCGGTCATAATCGCTGTGCCCAATTCACGGCCCAGATGGCGGCCCAGATGATAGAAATCAACTTCGCCGGTGGCCAGCCCGCGCACGACCACCGAAGAGGTCTGGATGCCGATGTTGCCCGCCGTTCCCATGATCATGGGGATATACAGGGCCAGAGCCACCATGGTTTCGATGCTTTGTTCGAAATAGGACATGACCAAAACGGCCCCGAACTGACCCAACATCGCTCCCAGCAGCCAGGGGAGCCGGGACCGGGCCACCCGAAAACTGGATTGCTCACCGAATTCCTCTTTGCTCACACCCGCGAGGAGGGCCAGATCCTCGGTGGCCTCCTCCTCCATGACGTCCATCACATCGTCGGCGGTGACCAGGCCCACCAATTCCATATCGTGGTCGACCACCGGCAGGGAAATCAAATCGTGGGTCTGGACAAAGCTGGCCACCTCTTCCTGATCCAGATCCACCTCCACGTAAAGAGGGTCCGATTCCATGATATCGCTGACCACCGTGGCCGGATCTGTGATCAGGAGACGGAATAGCGGCAGGCGGCCCACCAGTTTTTGGTTGGCGTTCAGCACGTATACAAAATGGGTCTCCTCAAGATCGTCCTCGTCCAGTTCACGCAGGACAGCAACCGCCTCGCCGGCGGTCTGTTCCTCGGTACAGGTCGCGAATTCCTTGCCCATGATGCCGCCCGCGGTCTCGGGCGGGTACTGGAGCAGGTCCGCGACTTCACTGCGCTCGGTCTCCTCCATGGCGGCCAGGACTTCGGCGGCCTGGTCGTTATCCAACTCGCCGATAACGTCCGCCGCCTCGTCCGAGGGCATTTCCTCGATGATGTCGGCGATCTCGTCGATATCCAGCAGGGTGAACAGGACACTCAGGCTGCGGTTGTCTATTTCGCTGAGCACCTCGGCCAGAGGATCGGGCGGAAGCAAACGAAGAATGCGCGCGGTTTCCCCGACATTCATGGGACGCAGAACCTCGGAAAGATCCCCGGGGCTCAAACCGATGGCAAGTTCACGCAGAGGTTCGGTGTCGTCCTCGGCCAGAAGCTCCCCGAACTTCAGTTCCAGCGCGTGACGCTCCGCATCCAGGTTCGCGGGATCCAGAACCAGGTCGTCCGTCTTATCCAGATCGGGGCTGTTGGAAAAACTGTCCGTCACTGTTCCGAATCCTTTTCAGTTGAATCCCCCGAAAACGCATTGCCGGTCTTCAAGGCGAGCTTGGCGGCGTTGCCACCGATCAGAACGGCCTGTTCGGAAGTCATGATGGCTCCTCCCGAAACGATGAGCTTGATGGCCTCCTCCACGGGGATGGACAGTTCCACCAACTCCTGCCGAGGCACCAGAAGCATGAATCCGGAAGTCGGATTCGGAGTGGTGGGCAGGAACACGTTGACCAGGGTCTGCTCCGGTTCGTCCCGGGTCACGAATCCCATGGAATAGAGTCCCCGGCGGGGATAGGCGAAAAGGACAACTTTCTGGAAGGCGGTGCGGCGGTCCTGCAGAAAAACCTGGGCAATCTGTTTGACGGCGGAAAAGACGCTCTTTACCACCGGGATCTGCTCGAAGAATTTTTCCAGGACCCGGATAAACGCGATGCCGATGAGGTTGCGCGTGAACAGCCCCACCAGGGTGATCAGGAGAACGAACACCACAACACCGATGATCGTCAGCAGAAAATCCGGATAGGTTTCGGTCACTGCGGGAATACGCTGCAGCCAGGGGCGCATGGTAGCGCTGATCAGCACGTAGACCCGCCAGAGGATCCAGGACGTGAGGACCAGCGGGGTGATGGACAGCAGGCCCGTCAGAAAATGTTTTTGCAGGAACCTGTACACCGTATCAGTCCTCATCCCGCCGGTGATATCCCGGCAATGGTTCGGGCGACTTCAACAGGACCCTCAGAATCCTCTGGTCCGCCACGTCCTCCACGTTGATGACAAACCCCGCCACTTTTACCTGGTCGCCCTTTTCGGGAACATTTCCGGCCGCCTCGTAGATCAGACCGCCCAGGGTCTCGCTGGTTTCGATCCCCTCGGCGGCGCCGAAGGTCACGCCCAGCATTTCCTCCAGATCCTCCAGGTCGATCTTTGGATCCAGCCTGACGGTGGCTTCGTCCACCCAGGTCAGAAGCTTTTCCTCGGCGTCGAATTCATCCTCGATTTCACCGACGATTTCCTCGATCACATCTTCGAGGGTCACCAGGCCCGCGGTCCCGCCGTACTCGTCGATGACCACGGCCATGTGAATGCGTTTGGCACGGAACTCATCGAGAACCTCATCGATCTTTTTACTCTCGGGGATGTAGTAGGGCGGATGCACCAGGTTTTTCAAACTGAATTCCCCGCCCGAAATTCCGCCTTCCCGAAAAAGCTTCAACAGGTCTTTCGAATAAAGGATTCCCGTGACCTTGTCCACACTTCCGTCGAACACCGGCACCCGGGAATGGCCGCTGGCGATGACCGCGGCCAGGGTACCCGCCAGGTCCTCCTCACCGTCGAGGGCCACCATGTCGATGCGCGGGATCATGATTTCCCTGACGGCGGTGTCGTGAAAAGCGAAGATGCTCTGTATCATCTCCCTTTCATCCTCGTCGAGGGTGACGTTTTCCCCATCCTCGGTAATAAGGCTGCGTATCTCACCGGCCGAAAGATGAGGCTGCATCTCCGCGGTCCACAGGGTGTCGTCCAGTTTGTCCATGACCATCAGCATCAGGGCCGTCCAGGGCCGCAGCAGCCAGGTTAGGGGATAGACCGCCGCGCCGACGATGCGCGCGTAGGCCAGAGCGGTCCCCGCGGCCAGCATCTTGAACACCAGCCCCCCCAGACTCCAGGCAAGAAAGGCGGTCACCACATACAGCAGGTAGAAGGCCCCGTCCAGCGGCATTCTCCAGATTTGCGTCAACAGAAATCCCCAGGCGAAAGCGCCCACCAGGGTAAAGACAAGGTAGAGGGTCCCGATGGTCACCTGGAAACGGCGGTCGTTTCCCAGATAGTCCCGAAGAACCGGGCCCAGGGAATCCTGCTCCAGGAGACCATTGCGAAAGAGGCCGCTGATACGGTAGTGGGCCGTCATCAAACCACCCATGAGCATGGCGCCGACCCAGGCGGCGGCGGCCAGCACTATCGTTCCGGTCGCGGAGGACAAACCGATACCCGTACCTTCCATTGACCGATCAACCCCTTTCCTGCAGTGGATGGGACAATCCTTCTCCAGCCAGGATTTCCGTTTCAACTTTTCTCATGGCCGCGGTCGTCCCTTCATCATCGTGATCCCAGCCCAGGATATGCAAAATGCCGTGCACGACAAGCAGTGGAATTTCAAGATCTTCGGGCCAGTTCTTTTCCCCGCAGCGATCGACGATGAACCCGGGAGCAAGAACGACCTCCCCCACCACCTGAACCTGTCCGTCCTCCTGTTCGGTGGCCAGGGAATCCAGCCATAGATCCGAGAAGGCATATCCCTGCCCGCGCTCCAATACGGCCTCACCGCTACCGGCGCTTTGAAGATAGGAGAATGACAGGACATCGGTCACGCCGGGCACAACCCTGAATTCCTTGTTCAGGCCGGCCATGATGTCGTCATCGACCAGCACCACATCGCATCCCCAACGGGGGTCGCCCAGGACCGCAACCAGGCGGGCGACAAGCCCCGACCGAAATCCCTCCGCATCCCAGGCGGGACCCAGTGGAGCGGGTTTTTTTCGGCGCTCGACCATACGCAGGATCACGAACCGGACTTCCTTTCGCCCCGACGCTCGGGAACCCTGTCGCCGTCCCGGTCCTTCTGGCCCGGGTACACGATGCGCGAGTGGTGGATGCCGGTCAACAGCGGGATAAAGGCTTCCCGGATGTCGGCCAGGTCGCTAAGGGTCAGCCCGGACTGGTCCATCTCCCCGCTGAGCATGCGTTTGTCGATGATCTGTTTGGTTATTTCCCTGATTCTGCTCGGCGTCGGTTTGGCCAACGACCGGGTGGCTGCCTCGACGGCGTCGGCCAGCATCAGGATAGCCGTTTCCCGGGACCGGGGTTTCGGCCCGGGATAGCGGAAATCATCCACCTTCACGGTTTCGTTGCCTTCGGCTTCAAGGGCCTTGTGGTAGAAGTATTCCATCACCATGGTGCCGTGATGCTCGGGAATAAAATCAATCACCATCTGCGGCAGGCGCCATTTACGCCCCAACTCCATCCCGTCCTTGACGTGGGCGGCAATCACCAGGGCGCTCATGCTGGGACTCAACTCGTCGTGCTTGTTGTACTCCGGTCTCTGGTTCTCCACGTAGTATTCGGATTTCTGCATCTTGCCGATGTCGTGGAAGAGGGCACCGACCCGGGTCAGCAGGGCGTTGGCCCCGATGGCCCGCGCGGCATGTTCCGCCAGCTGTCCCACCACCTGGCTGTGGTGATAGGTCCCTTGGGCCTGGAGCGCCATCCTTTTCAGCAGGGGGTGGTTCAGATCCGAAAGTTCAAGCAGCCTCAGATCGGAACAAACCCCCACCAGGGGCTCGATGACCGGCAGCAGGAACAGTCCAAACGCCACCAGCAGAATGGGTGCGGACATACCCACCATGTAGATGTGCCCCGGTCCTTCATACCGGCCGAATGACTCCGGTCCCAGCAGGAAAATCAGGGTTACCGAAAGAAAAGTCAGCAGCAGCATTGTCCGATAAAACTGGCTGCGCTTCTGGGCCCTACGGAATGATACAACGGACACCATCCCCAGGATGTACCATGTAAAAATATTGGCGGGTTCCACATCGGGCAGAAAGGCAAGAATCGTCACCCCCAGCAGGGTGAGGGTATATCCAACCCTGGCCTTGAATAAAACTGTGGAGAAAAGAGCCAGCAGAATAACCGGAACCGCCAGCGGGCCGAGGGCGGGTCGATCCAAAGCAAAGGCCGCCCCGGCAAGATAAACTGCCATAACCGTTGTCATGGTGATGAGCAGCCTCAAGATGCGTAAACGATCCCGAAAATGAACAAAGGCCAGCCACCCAAACATACCGAGGGCGACGCACACGAGCAATCCCCGGTAAATGTAGCGCCATACACGTTGGGTCCCATCATCGTCCACGCCTTGGTTCTTCAGGAGAATTTCCAACTGCCCCAGATAAAGGGCATGCTGCTCGGTGACTTTTTCAGACCGGCCAATAATGAGTTCGCCCTTCAGGAATTCCTTGTCCGTATTGACCGATTGTTTGGCGGCCTCCACCCTTTTCCTGGTTTCGACAGGGTCGTAAATCAAATTGGGGGTTAGAAGAGGGCTCATCACGTTGGCAGCGTGACTGGCAACCTGGGGATTCATCCCTTCGGCCATCAGTTCCCCGAACAACTTGTTTTCCAGGGTTTCCGGAAAGATTATCCGATCCCGGAGGTACAGTGTCTCGGCCTGCGGAGTCATGATCACGATTTGGTCGAATTCACCATCAGGTAATTTATCCGCCACTCCATCACTCATCACGCGGGACAGGGCGTTTTCGAGCCTGATCATCAGGGAATCCGGATTCCGGGTGGCAAGAATATTGGGGATACCGTTGGGTCGCCCCTGTGAAAACTGAAGAGTCATAAGTCGTATCTTCTCGTCCAGAGCCTCCGTGGTATCAGCCAATACCTCGGTCAGGGAATCGAGAAAAAGATTGATTCTGGTATTTCGGGGGTACCGGGACCCCGATTCGATTTTGTTCAAAACCGGTGGCACACGGACCGCTTTGGCCGCCCGTTTCATTTCCCCATCGCTTTCCAACAATGGAGCCTTGAAGGGAAAGGGCGCCTCGATTTCCTCTGTAGCCAACTCACCCAGCGAGGGAAAGTTCGATGAAATCCGTGTCATGGGAGGAAACAAAACCAGGTGCAGAACCAGAATTCCCAAACCCATGGCAATGGCCCAGGCCGAGGAATGATCCTGCCCTTTGTTTGCACCGGTCCCGGCAGACTTTACGGAGGATTTGCCGGTGGTTTTTCCGGGGTTCTTACCCGGGGACTTTCCCGCTGACCTGACGGAACTGCGACCCTCGCGGTTCGAACGGTCGCTGGAAATCCATTCCCGCAAATTCAGCCAACCTTTGGCCATGAGCCATCCTTCCGTCCTGTCAAACCCCATCCTTGGCCACGCCGGCGGCATCGAAGGCGTCCACGATTCTACGGACCAGGGGATGCCGCACGACATCCCGTCCATCCAACTCCACGAAGGCCACCCCTTCGGTGTCCCTCAGGATATCCCGCACCAGCACCAAACCGGACCGCCGTTTGTCCGGGAGGTCGACCTGCGTAACGTCGCCCGTCACCACGGCCTTGGATTGAACACCCAGGCGGGTCAAAAACATTTTCATCTGGCCCAGGGTCGTGTTCTGGGCTTCGTCCAGAATAACAAAGGAATTATTGAGCGTGCGGCCCCGCATGTAGGCCAAAGGCGAAGCCTCGATGACACCGCTGGACATGAACCTGGCAATTTTCGCCGCGCCGGTGACATCGGACAGGGCGTCGAACAACGGCCTCATGTAGGGGTTGATTTTCTCCTGGAGATCACCCGGCAAAAAGCCGAGCTGTTCGCCCGCCTCCACGGCCGGCCGCACCAGGACGATGCGGTCGACCAACTGCCTCTTCAAATAGTCCAAGGCCATGACCACGGCCAGGAAGGTCTTGCCGGTTCCGGCAGGTCCGATGGAAAACACGACGTCGTGGTCGTGGACCGCCTTCACATAGGCCTGTTGGCCCCTGGTCTTGACACGGACCGCTTGACGGCTGCCGCTGGCGAACAACAGGGGATCATCACCCTGGATGAGCCCGGGGTCCGGGGCCCGTTTCCCCGCCCGGCTTTCCCACAGGTAGCGCAAGCTGACGCTGTCCACCATCTGCCCGCGACCGACCCTCTCGATCAGATCCAACAGCACCTCGCGAACCAGGGGAACCATTTCCACAGTCCCGCGAATGACCATGCGGTCTCCCCGTGCGACCAGGGTTCCTCCGGATTTCGTTTCCAGGAAATGGAGGTTGGCATCACCCGGACCGAACAACCCGAGCTGATCCAAACCGTCGAGGTCCAGAATTTCTTCGACCTCGGCGCCAACTCCACCCTCGCTCCGCGGTTTGCTCATGAACCGTCCTTCTCGCCTTCGTCCGGCCTGGGAATAATTTGCAGGTTGAGCTCCTTGAGCTGGGCCTCGCTGATCGGGCCCGGGCTGCTGTCCAGCGGACCAGCCGCAAGAGTTGTCTTGGGAAAGGGGATCACTTCTCTCAGGGAAGGGCTGCCCGTCAACAGCATGATTATCCGGTCAAGCCCCAGGGCAATGCCCCCGTGAGGCGGCGCGCCGTATCCCAGGGCATCCAGGAAAAATCCAAACTTGTTCAGGTATTCCTCTTCGGCCATGCCGACGATCCGGAACACCCGTTCCTGCAACTCGCGCTGATGGATCCGGATGCTGCCCGAGCCGAGTTCCACCCCGTTGCACACCAGGTCGTAGAGCTGGGCCCTGCCCACCCCCGGGTCCTCCTCGAGGCCGTCGATGTCCTCGGGTCGCGGCTGCGTGAACATGTGGTGGCAGGCGTCCCACCCGCCGGTCTTGTTCTTTTCGAAGAGGGGGAAATTCCGCACCCAGGCCAGGGCCCAGCTGTTCTCGGGTATCCACCCCTCGCGGGAGGCCATCTCCAGCCGCAGGGCGCCAAGGGCGTCCCTCACCATGGCGACGTCTCCGGCCACGAAAAGCATGAGATCCCCATCCTGGCAGCCAACGCGATCCCGCAGGCCCTGCTGGAAATCATCCCCCAGAAATTTGGCGATGCCCGTTTCCAGACCCTCGGCGGTAACCTTGGCGCGGGCCAGCCCGAAGGCCCCCCTCTTCTTGACCAGTTCCTCCAGCTCATCGACCTGTTTCCGACTCCAGCCGGCCATGCCGTGGCCATTGAGACAGCGAACCGTCCCTCCGGCTTCAAGCGCTTTTTCGAAGACGCCGAAACCGCAGCCCGGCACCAGGTCGTCCAGGCAGTGGATCGGGCAGCCGAAGCGCAGGTCGGGTTTATCCGAACCGTACATTTCCATGGCATCGTCATAGGAAATGCGGGGAAACGGGATCTGCACATCGATGCCGGCGGCCTCCGCAAAAATGGTAGCCATCATCTGCTCCACCACATCGAAAATCTCGTTCTCCTGGACAAAACTCATTTCAAGATCGATCTGGGTGTGTTCCGGCTGGCGATCCGACCGCAAATCCTCGTCCCGCAGGCAGCGGGCCAGCTGAAAATAACGGTCGACCCCACTGACCATCAGGATCTGTTTGTAAAGCTGGGGAGACTGGGGCAAGGCGTAAAATTCCCCGTGATGGATCCGACTGGGCACCACGTAGTCCCGGGCTCCTTCGGGGGTCGTCTTTATCAGCAGGGGCGTTTCCACTTCGAGGAAATCCCGGTCCGAGAGAAACCGCCGGGCAGCCTGCGCGGCCAGGTGTCGGACCCTCATGTTTTTGGCCATCACCGGGTGCCGCAGATGGATGTACCGATGTTTCAGCCGCAGTTCCTCGCCGGCGCTTTCCGCCTGGTCGATCTGAAAAGGCAGGGGCGCACAGATGTTCAGGATCTCAACGTGGCGAGCCACCACCTCGATGGCACCGGTGGCCTTGTTGGGGTTGACCATGTCCGCCGGCCGGGGTCGCACCACCCCGGTGATTCCCAATACCGACTCCAGTTTGAAATCCTTGGCCGTTTCAAGGGGAGTGCCGTCCTCGAATACAACTTGCACGATTCCATAGCGGTCCCGCAAATCGACAAAAACAACCCCGCCCAGATCGCGGATCCTGCCGGCCCATCCGGCCAGCTTGATTTCCGAACCGATGAGGCTCTCGGTAACCTCGCCGCAGCGGTGGGTTCTCATGTTTTCGAAATCTGATGCCATGCTTTTCCGTTTCACCCTTCCAGGACTTTCCGCACGGCGGCCAGGAGTTGAGCCCTGGGCACCGGCGTCTGTTCACCTGTTTCAAGATTTTTCATCTGTAATGTTTCGCTGCTGATTTCATCGTCGCCCACCGCCAGAAGAAACCTGGCGTTGCGCAGATTGGCCGACTTGGCCTGGGCTTTCATCGAACGGCCCGAAGTATCGACCTCGACCCGGCAATATCCCCGCAGAATATCCGTACTCACGATACCGTAACGCTGGGCTTCGAGTCCCTTGCAAACCACGTAGATGTCCACCTCCGACTGGCGGCTCCGCTGGGGATCCACCGGATCGTCATTCAGGTGGAGCAAAGTCCTTTCGATCCCGATGGAAAAACCGATGGCCGGTGTGGGCGGTCCACCGCATTGCTCCACCAGATAATCATAGCGGCCGCCCCCGGCGAGACTGCTCTGTTTGCGGCCCGAGGTGGCCGTGATCTCGAAAGTCGTGCGGCAATAATAATCCAGCCCCCGCACCAGGGCCGGATCCTCTTCGAAGGGGACTTCCAGGTCCGCGAGCGTATCGAGAACCACCTGGTGGTGCCGGCGGCACGGTTCACAGATGGAATCGGTAATTGGAGGGTACTGGCCCAGAAGCTCCTGGACCCCCTCATCCTTGGCATCGAACAGCCTCAGGGGATTGACCTCGATCCTGGATCTCATCTTGGTCGGGATCTGATCGATGTTCTCCATCAGGAAAGACCTCAAGCCATCCACGTAAGCCGGTTTGCACTCAGGACATCCAATACTGTTGACTTTGACCTTTAGCCCGCGCGCGTCCACCGCGTCAAACAGGGCCATCGCGGTCTGGATCACCTCAGCATCCAAAACCGGGCTATCCGAACCAATGGCCTCCAGACCCACCTGATGGAACTGGCGATATCTACCGGCCTGGGGCCGATCGTGCCGGAACATGGCGGCCATGTAGTAGAACTTGACGGTACCCGGTTGACGATTCAGACCGTTCTCCAGATAGGCCCTGACCACCGAAGCTGTCATTTCCGGCCTTAGTGTCAGGCTCTCCCCCCCCTTGGTCTCGAAGGTGTACATCTCCTTGTCGACGATATCTGTGCCTTCACCCACCGAACGCAGGAACAGCTCGGTGGGTTCGATCACCGGGGTCCGGATCTCCCCGTACCCGTAGCGGGCCAGAACTTCACTCCAACGCCCCTCACACCAATGCCACCTCTCGATTTCCTCGAGCATGACATCCCGTGTACCCTTGAGGCGGCGATATTTGATGTTCATGGTGTCCTTTCCGGGTCTCGGTCCGTGTCGTGGCCATGGTGGCCGGCGCGCAGGAGCCGACAATATGGGTCAATCCGAAGCTGGAGGCCAATTCCCGACGAAATTCCGCCGGACAAGATCAAAATCGGGATCAACCAAATGGTTGAACCCCGCCAGATTCAACCCGGCGATGCCCTGCTGAAGATCAAGAATCACCTGGGGCTGTTCCACCGGCCCCCTGCCCAGGGCTGCCAAACCGTCGCCTGCCGCCAGACGAACCCGGCCCGGAACCGACCGCGAGGCGAACAATACGATATCCGGCACGGGAACTGTCAGGAGTTCGATTCCCCATTCAAGCGGGGACAGCAATCCTGAGGCAAAAAAACGGTCTGCATCCCATTGCCGGACCAGGGCATAATCGAATCCCCCCAAACGGGCCGCATGAAGAACCGGGGCGTGATCGTAGGGATCCGGGCCCCAGGCACAGGCAAATGGCAACGCCGGTCCCTGAACGGATTTTCCGCCGGAACGTCGCCAGGCGCCGGTGGCAGTCAAAGTTAATGAATCGCCGCAGACGGTGACCGCCGGCCGGGACAGCCAGGGAAATTCGACCAATCCCGCCGACTTGCGAAAAACCAGGACACTCCGGGGTCGCAGATTCCTCGGGGCGGACCTGCGCGCCACCGCCACCGGTACAAAGTCCTCCGTATCGAGATCAAGGGCCAGGCCGTCCGGGCAAAAGATGAATTCCACCCCCTCTGCCAATTTTTCGCGGAAACCGTCCCGGGTGGGTACAATTTCCAGATCCAGGGGATGAACAGTGTATTGGCTCAGAAAGTTTGCCAGGGGTTTATAGACCGCCGCTTCCCGGGTCAGGTTGCCGGAGGAATCGAGGACAAGAAGCACCCCCTGGCCCCGGGAATGATTCCCTCCAGGCCACAGAAGCGCCCCACAGGTAAGACCCAGGACCAGAATCCCCGCCAGGATCGCCCGCGTTCGTCCGCGGCCTCCGCCCAGAAATCCAGCAGCGGCTGTGTCATTCACTCTGGTCCTCCTCTGCAGTTTCCACCTGGAATTCATCCTGCACAGGAAGGGGTGAGTTGCCGACAAAAACCTGGAATTTCGGAGGATCCAGACGTATGAGAGTCAGCCAATCCGGATGAACCACCTGACCGGCCAGCAGGAATGTTCCCTCAGCCAGGTTATCGACCGGAACGATGACCGACACCCTGTCCCTGGTCAAAACACGCAGTGAGTCGGCAATTCCCCGCACCATGACATCCGCCACGGGAGGCGATATCCCCACGTCGGGCCGACCCGCGTCCACCAGGGGAATTACCGGTATGTTCGCCAGGGTCCGTTCCTCCAGTTTGCCCACCTTGAAGGCCACTTGAGCCTCGGCTACCGACAACTCCAGGAATTCACCCGGCGGCACCAGGCTGGTCGTCAATTCCGTGTCCTGGGTAAGGCGGCCCAGGTCCAGGGTTGCCGAATGCACCACCAGGTCCTCGCTGAAATAGCGCGCCGGACCGGTGACCAGCACCGAGTCGGGCAAAATGTGGGGCGCCGTCACATAATCCAGGCCGTGGGGAAGGCTTTCCCCCACATCGAGCAGGACCGCCACCTGGCGTGAAATCTCCCGGTCGATAGTCAGGTTCAGGGTTTGGGACCTCTGCAGATCGGCGTCCTTCAACTCCGTAAAGAGATCGGACCGGTCCAGCCGGTAGGCAAAAGTCGTGTCGGCGAATCCCGCCAGGTTGACCCTCGCCTCTCCGATGTATTTGAAAAACTGATGGGCCAGCAATTCGAGTTTGCGGCCGGTAACCCTTACCTGGATCTCCGCCGGCAAATGTTCGCTTCCAGCCACGGTAAGGCCTTCGCCGAGACCCGTCACCCGCAGCGGCAAACTCGTGCTCTGTTCGATATCCGAAGTGGACGCCACCTGGATCCAGATGAGCACCGAAACAAGGACACAACTGATTTTAAGACCAAGACGATTCATGGATCCGGTTGGACCTCCGGTAATTTCAACATCTGCCCGACCAGAATGGATCGGTCCTGCAACTGGTTGCGAGCCGAAATCTCATTTACGGTGGTACCATGTCGTTGCGCAAGACGCCACAGATTATCGCCGCGACGCACCTTATATTCCCGGGTCCATACCGGGTTTTCCCCGGCGACCGCTCTCCCCACCGGCGCCACAGCCAGTTGCAGGCGGTCCTGCTGGTCCCGGCGCCAATCCAGGATTCCCTCCACCAGGACCATGGCGATCTTGCGCCGGCTGGCCCTGTCCGCCAGAAGCTTGCGGTCTGCCGGGTTCGACAAATAGGAAACCTCGACCAGGGCCGAGGGCATGGCCAGGGATTTCAGCACGTGAAAGCCCGCCTGCTTCACCTTGCGGCCTTTGACCACGCCACTGGATTTGGCCGCGGTCACCAGCCGTTCCGACAAATTGGCCGACTGGTGAAGAACCTGGCTCATGCGCAGATCCATTAGGATGTCCATGACCAGGTCATCCGGCGTATCGGCGGGATCCAGGCCCACCAGTTGCGCGGCATTCTCCTTGTTGGCCAACTCCCGGGACTCCCGGTCGGTCGCCCCCTGTAGAGACAGAAAATAGACTTCCATTCCCGACACCGCCGTACGGGGATGGGTATTGCAATGGACCGAAATAAAGAGGTCCCCTTCTTTCCGCCGGGCAAAATCAACGCGTTGCCACAACTCGAGGCCATAGTCGGCATTGCGTGTGAGCAGGGCCCGGTACCCCGGCAGGGCGTTGATCAGTCTGGCCACTTCCCGCGAAATGTCCAGAACCACATCCTTTTCCTTCAGCCCCTTGCGCGAAGCTCCCGGATCCAGACCGCCGTGGCCGGGATCGATGATCACCAGAAAGGGCCTGGGGACCGGCGCCAGCGTAATGGCAGGCTTGGCGACAGGCTGAGGCAGGGCGTCGACCCGGTCGGTCGAAGTGCTTTCGGCCCCCGATCGCAGGACATCCAGAACGATGCGGTGGGGCCGACCATTACCCGCGGGAAGGGAAAAGCTGCGAAACTCCACCCGGTGGTCCAGATCCAGCACCACCTGGGCGCGATCAGCGCCGGAATTTCGCCTGATGAGCCGTACCAGACCGTCGCCAACGGCAATGGTCCCGGTTTCCTCGAACACCGCGCCTGATACGTTGACCGCGATACGCTCGGGATTACCGATGCGACGGACCTCGAAAGAAGCCGGGCCGGTCAGGTCCAGAACCACGCGGGTGTGGTCGGGAGCCGTAAAATGGCGTACCCGGGCGATGCTGGTCCCTGCCACTGCCGGACCAAAACCCAGCAGCATTCCCCAAGTCAGAAGAAACGAAAACACCAGCAAGGAAGGGTGAGTCCTCACCCATCCAACGCACAGATATGATAATCGATTGGAATAAATTTCCGGATGCCGCATGGGGAGTCCGCTCCTTCGGTCCGCGCAAATCCTAAAATGGGTATACTCCAGGCTCGAATCCGTTCGAAACCGCGAACATACCCGTCCACACTCAAACTACCATATGGACCCCGGGCTGCAAAGAAGATAATGGCCGAAACGGGGAGCCTACTGGCGGGTAGCGTAGGAATCCAGGATATAGGACAGGGGATTGACCGGACGGTTGCCGATCCTGATTTCATAGTGCAGATGGGGCGCCGAGGACCGACCGGTATTACCGGACCGGGCAATGACATCTCCCCGGGAAACCTTGTCACCCTTCTTGACCATCTGCTGGTCCAGATGAGCATAGACCGTCACCACGCCATTGCCGTGGTCCACCTTGATCACCTTGCCGAAACCACGCTGCTGCTGGACGGCCAGGATGACGCCGTCACCGGTCACCCGAACCGGCGTTCCGAGGGGCACGGAAAAGTCCAGGCCCCGGTGGAAAGTCTGCTTTTCGGTGAAGGGATCATTTCGGAAACCGAACCGGCTGCTCAACCACCCCGTATCCGTGGGGCGGATGGAGGGAATTTTTCCCCTGACGACAGATCGGGCGGCCAGCGTGTCCAGCATGGCCAGATATCCCTGCTTCTGGATCTTGGCCTGGCGAAGCATCAGCTCGAGGTCGTCCCTGGTGGCGTCGGCGGGAATCCGGGACTCGATATCGAGCCCGGGCACTTCTTCCCGGGCAAAGCCCAAATGACTCCGGCCACCGATACCCGCGGAAAAGGTTTCTTCATCAATGGCCGGCAGGTCGATGGCCGCGGCCATCATGCTCTGGACCTCGCGTACGCTGTCGATCTCTTCCCGCAGGACCACAACCTGGCTTTCCAGATCCTGGATCGTCCCCCTCAAGGCCCGGTTTTCCAGATTCAACCGGGACCCGCCGGGCAACCAGCTGTTGCCTGTGCCGATTCCCGCCCCGTACAAAACCGAAACCACGACCAGGACCCCAAGCAGCCCGATGGGCAGCACGAGACTCCAGCGGGGTACCTGGAATTGTCGCGAGGCCCCATGGTCCTCCGGCATATATAAAAAACTATAGCTCTTCTTAAGCTTCATCAATCAACCGCAATTGTCTGGGAACTGACCCCGGGAAGGGAAGTTGATCCGTCAACAGACCGGACTCCCGGAGGTGGAAGCGAAATAAATGTGTCCGCAAAAGATGCTCCCCGGCTCAAAGCTTGTCAACAGCCATCCCAAATCGGCCTTAAAAAGCCGCTTGGGGCCACGGAGAGACATCATCGCAAATAACGGGCCACCATTCGGAACAATCAGGACGCAAACAGCCCGAACGGAAGCACAGTGTTACAGGGACGGCCCGGACCACCCCTGGTCGGGGTATCCGGGCCGCGTGCAAAGGAACAGGCCAAGGCAGGTTACCCTACCCCTAGTAATAATCGAAAAGGAGCACTTTCCCCTTGGAATTGCGCAGCTTGGCCAGAGCTTTTTCCTTTATCTGGCGGATGCGCTCCCTGGTCAGCCCCATGCGTTGGCCGATCACTTCCAGGGTCTTGGCCTCTTCGAAACTCAGCCCGAAGTACTGGACGATGATCTGGGCTTCCCGTTCGGTGAGAACCGCCAGGCATTTCTTCACGTCTTCCCGAAGCCCCCGCTGCAGAACGGCAAAATCGGGAGATTCCTGATTGGTGTCCTCGATCACTTCGGACAGCGGACGGTCGCCGCCTTCCTCCCCGGAATCTTCGAGGGCCAGTTCGGTCCGGTCCGATTTCAGGGCGTGAACAACATCGGCCACGTCGAGATCAAGCCGCTGGGCGATCTGATCCGGTGTGGGTTGCGGGTTGCCCTCGTTCTGAAGAATGGAACGGGTGCGGCTGATCTTGATCAGCAAGGCCGTCTGATTTTGGGGCAGACGGATGGTCCGCGATTTATCCAGCAAGGCCTGCATGATGGATTGACGAATCCACCACACAGCATAGGAGATGAACCGGTAGCCTCGCTTCTCATCGAAGCGGTGGGCCGCCTTGAGCAGCCCCAGGTTTCCTTCGTTGATCAGGTCCGACAGCATCAGCCCCTGGTTGATATAGCGCTTGGCCACAGAAACCACGAACCGCAGGTTGGCCCTGACCAGGCACTGGAGCGCCTCTTCCTCGCCGGCCTTGATCCGCAGGGCGAGGGCGACCTCATCCTCCCTGGTAATCAGGTCGTAGCGATTGATGTCACGGAAATAGACCTCCAGGCCCTTTTCGTGCATCGCTGGTAAAATATTTCTTCGGCCAGCCATTATGAATCCTTCCTGCCAGCGTGGGGGTACACTGTCAGTTCTCCAGCCCGTCGTGACGGGGCTGGACCGCAACATAGTTTTCCATATTTCCCGTTTTTACGAGAACGGACAGGAGATCACGGCCGGGCGCCAAAAGCGTCCTGACCTGGTCGTAGGACTCCAGGTCTATGATCTCGTGTCCGGCAATGGACACTACAAGGTCTCCCGGGCGGATACCGGCTTCCGCGGCGGGTTGACCGTCCTGTACCACGACAACCATGACGCCGGTCGTAGCGGTAACGCCCAAAACTTCACTGAGGCGAGTGACCCGCGGGTCTGTCCCCTCGACGGAAGCCACCTCCATGCCGAGCCAGAGCGCCGCCTGCGAGGCGAGCGCTTCAGACTCCTCCTGTATCCATTCAACGGGACGCACCTGGAATCCATTCCGTTTACCGTCCCGAATGATTTTTATTTCCACATCCTGCCCCGGAGATGACCCCGCGATCAGGAATAAGAGCTGCCGGCGGGATTCCACCGTCTGGTCGGCAAACTCGACAACGACATCTCCGCCCCGCAACCCGCCGGCCGCAGCAGGAGAATCCGGCACGATACTGACGATCCGCGCTCCGCTCAGGGGCTCACCGGGGACCTCTTCCCCGACTACCTGAACGACGTCTTCGGTCACAATCCCAAGATAACCCCGAATCACCCGGCCGTGCTCGCGCAGCTGGCCGTAGATATTCGTCACCAGGTTGCTGGGCACCGCAAAACCGATTCCCTGCCCCCGCTGGTTGATGGCGGTGTTGACGCCGATCAGCCGGCCCCGAACATCCACCAGGGGGCCGCCGCTGTTGCCGAAATTGATGGACGCGTCGGTCTGGATGAAGTCCTGGAAGCGTGGGGTCAGCCCGCCGATCTTCAGGTCTCCCCTGCCTTTGGCACTGACAACGCCGACCGTCAGGGTGCTCTCCAGGTTGCCGAATGGGTTGCCGATGGCGATGGCCCAGGACCCAACCTCGACCAGATCGGAATCCCCGAACGGAAGGGCGGGCAATTTCCTGCCCTCCGGGTCGATCCGCAACAGGGCCAGGTCGGTATTGGGATCGGTGCCGATCAATTCCGCCCGGTATTCCTTCTTCTGACCACTGAAGCGCACGAAAATGGCGTCCGCCCCGTCGATGACATGGTGATTGGTCAGGATATCGCCGTCCGGATCCACCACGAAGCCCGAACCGGTCGAAGGCGATTCGAACCGCCCGCCCTTGCCCTCTTCATCCGGGAAGAACCTGCGGTACATTTCCTGGAGGGAACCGGTGCCGATGCCCGAGGAAGTGGTCGATCGCGTAATCCGGATGTTGACCACGGCGGGCCGCACGGCCTTGCCGACGGCGACGAAGGGGGAGTCGGCCAGCTGGTCGTTGACCTGCCCCTGAGCGGGGCCAGGCAGAAGAACACACAGCATGACCATCAGAATCGACAAACTCAGACCAAACAAAAAAGGCCCCACTAATCCGCTCCCCGGACTCGCTTGAGTCAGGGATACAGGTTGGTGTGACCCATGGTAATTGCTCGATCCAAACCGCATCACGTTTCACCGTTCGTTTCAGTCAGAAACCGGTGAAGGAGCGATGCTACCCAAGGTTTCCGTAGGGAGAAACCCTGAGCGTTACAGGGAACAATAAAAATCCTATTCGAAATCACGAAGGATGTCAACTGTTTTTTCCAGGATCTAAATCCTCCACTTTACCTCAAGCGAGGGGCTTTCCCTCGTCTGGATCCTCTACATCCACCACAACCGGTTCCACCAGAATGGCCGATTCTTCCGCGCCTTCGTCCAGGACTGGTTGACTGATAATAGTTTCCGGTGCCTCCGGAGTATCTGGCGTTTCCGGGGCTGGAGCGGATTCAGCGGTACGGGTCCGGCGATCCGTGTATTCCCGCTGGATATTATCGATTTCCTCGTTTTTAAGCCTTAATTCGTTCTCCAGGCCCTTTATTCGCTCGACGAGGGCCAGAACCCCGGGATCCTGCTCCATTTCCCGCCGGTCTTCCTTGATGCCATTATAGACCAGGCTACCGAGCTCACTGAATTGGCGTTCAATATCACGGCTGATCCCGAATTTGTCATAACGACGGGTCGTGACCCGGGCCACCTCCGCGGTCTTTTCCGAGGAAATGCCGTACCATTCCACCAGATTCCTTTTTACATCGTCGAAAAGTGACATGATCTCCTCCTTATCCGGCACACCAGCCGAATAACATTGGGGGACGGAAATTGCCCGGCACCCTGATTCATGTTGCCACCGCCGCAATGATCCTGCAGATTATGCGACATGAATGATTTAAAACAACCCACAGCCATTATCGTGGCCGATTCCCATTTTCATCTGGTTCCGGATCAGGCCGAGCAGGCCCGCGTGACCCGATTCCTGGAACTTCTCGAACTGGCAACCCGGGCGGACCATCTGGTCCTGCTCGGAGACATCTTCGATTTCTGGTTCGATTACCCCCATTTCCGCCTCAAAGGATTCGATACGATCCTCCAGGGCCTGGACCAGGTCCGGGACGCCGGAACCAGAATCCATTTCATCGGGGGCAACCATGACATCTGGGCTGCCGGCTTCCTGCACCAAAGGTACGACTGCAACACCGACGGGGAAACAGAAATCGTACACTTCGGTGATCGTCGCCTCCTGTTGATCCACGGCGACGGTCTTTTGAAATTCGACTGGGCCTACAACTCTTTCAGGGCTGTTGTACGCACACGGCTGGGGATTGTTCTCGCCAAATCCCTCCATCCGGAGATCCTGTTCGCCTTCAGCGCGTGGCTCAGCGGAAAAAGCAGGTCCGCCACCCGGGACGAAGCCTCCCGCATCGAAACCAGGGCCCGCCAGTGGCTCCTCCGCCAGGGAGAAGTCGACTGGGACATCGTGGTCAGCGGACACGTTCATCATGGGTTCATGATTGAAGCCGGCGGTCTGGAGATGGCCTCCCTCGCGGGTTGGTTCGACATCCTGGGCTACGGTCTTTTACAGAACGGCCAATTCCGTCTCCTGGATTTCGCCCGCGACCCCCTGCCGGATCTCTAAGCCCCGATGGATTCACCGGGCCTGCCCCGGCCCTCTTCCTACCAGACGAGGTTGAGCGAAAACTTGTGCCCGTCATCAAAACCCTCGACGGTCGATTCCTCATAGGCGTAATCGACGCCCAGCACACCGGCCCGGAACCCCGCGCCCGCGGTAAACCCCTGATTGGTGTAATTGATGCGTGTCCCGCCCCTCAGGGCAAACTCGGGTATGATCCTGAGCTCGGCGCCCACATGGGCTTTTTCCGTGCTGTCGTTGGGAAAAACGACATCGCCGGTGACCGTCAATTTTTCCTGGAGGAATTCACCCGTGGGAGTCCAGGCCGCCCCCACCCGGACAGCCGTGGGAAGCCTGAAGGGTTCGGCGTTGAGATTCATGTCCCCACCCAGGTTGGTGGCGCTGGCTCCGAAAACCAGGCCTTCGATCATGGCCTTGTGGGTGAGGAAAAAATCGAAAGCAAACCCCGTGTCCGAATAGAGATCGATCTTTTCGTATAGGAGCTTGGCTGTCATCCCCACCGCGAAACTCTCTCCCAGCGGATGGGCATAGGATACCCCCAGGGAAACATCATAGGGCTTGAACGTACCCTCCGGGACCCCTACTGGTTCATCTCCGTACCTGTCCAGGGCATCGGAATAGAATCCCATGAAGATGACCCCGATCACCCCTTTGCCGACCCGATGGGCTACCGCGGCGGACTCGTGGTTGAACAGGCCCAGGTAACGGTGGTGCTGCAGAACGAGTCCCGTTTCGAAATCGCTGAATACGTTGTTGGCCGGGTTCCAGTAAACCGCCGCGGCCCCTTCGCTGGATGCAACTCCCGTCTCCCCCATGGCTGCCTCGCGAGCGCCGATGCCCATCCGCAGTGACAAAAGACCGGAGTCACCCGGGTTGCCCGCCCAGGCACCGGAAGTCACGGCAATCGCCAGCAGGAATACTGCCAGCGGGGTCATCACTTTCGAATTGATGTTGCCAACCATGGAAAACCTTTCCTTGTTCAACAGGGGCCCAAATCTCCGTCGGGCCCGGTTAATCTATATCCTGCTATCGCACGACCGCAAACTGCACCACGCTGTTATCGGTCGCGCCACCGTCCGACTCAACCACGAGTCGGCAAAGATAGAGACCCGTCGTTACCCCGTCCAAGGCAACTTCAACCGCGAACGGTTCCACGGCCGCCACATCCTGCCACCCAGTGGAGAGGATTTCCTCTCCCTCGAGGTTATAGACAAAAGCCCGCGCCCGGGCCGGAGCCCCGACCTGCCCGCTGACATAAAGAGGCCCTGATAAAAGCGGACTGGGATAACAATAATGGCTGCCGGAAACCAGGCCGGGATCCATGCCGGCCACAGGCAGGGATGTCCAACCCGAAGCGTCATAGGACCCGTTTCGCCGGGGAGAACCCCCGGCCATGGGCCAAACGGCGCCAAGGTGGGCAACATCCCGCCACACGGCGATGGTCGAAACAAATTCCACATCCAGGCCCGTACTGTCGGTCCCGATTCCCGTAATTCTCTCGAAAGACCCGATCGCCGCCAGATCCAGCAGGGAATCTCCAGTCAACCGACCCAAAGCGGGACTGCCCGCGCCAAGGGAAGGTCCTCCCACAGGCCAACCGGATTCCGCCTCTCCCTTGGTCCCCAGCCCGAACAACCGCCCATCCCGGGTAGGGAAGATATACTGGTTCAAGGCATGGGACGCATCCACCAGTTCGGCCACCAGGGGAGACCCCGCTCCCGGAATCTCCACGGGCGCAATATTCATTCGCGGCCGCCGGGGCCAACCGGCCTGCCAGTGGCCTCCGTGGCCGGCACGTCCCAGGGTTTCGGCACCCACAAAGGCGCCGCCTACCGCCAGGGGCGACCGAATCTCCAGATCTTCACTCCAAACGGTATTCTCCCTGACCTTGAACAGGTCGCGGTCAAAGAAAACCGTCTCCCCGTGACCCGCCCGATCAACAACGATAGCGTAATAAACCGGGTCTTCAGGGGAGGATTCTGGTGTAACACCCCAGAAAACGGGGAAAGACCCCGGTTCATGGGCCAGGGGCAGATCCAGCCGCATCGGATCTCCGGGAATGTCCAGGGGGCGCTGGTCCAGAACCACCAGGCGGTGGTTTCCAGCGGATGTGTCAGCAACAGCAACGAGCAGGAACCCATCGGCTGCCACCGGGGCCGATGGCACCAGCACCGGCCCCAGTTCAAAAACCGGACCGGGAGCGGCCGCGGGTCCCCCGAATATCCGCAATTCGGCATTGCCCGCATCCTGAACCACGACACAGACCGAAACGTGAAGGGAATCCGCCCCCGGGGTCTGGATGGTGGCAGGCAAAAGAATCGGCGGCAGTTCACATTGAGGCAGATCCTGGTACAAACCGGTGGCGCCCACTTCCACAAAACGCAACGGTGAACCATCCGCCTTGAAAGCATAAATGCCCCGGGGCCCGGTCAGGATGATTTCCATTTCGCCGTCATGATCAAGATCGCCCGCGGCGGGCGGAAGGTTCCACACCACCGCCTCCCCTGATCGTTCTCCCGTAGCAAAGGGCTCGAGGGTTTCGGGGTCGCCGTCGTGATCCAGGAATTCGTTCAACTCGCCGTCCAGCACGAAGACCTCGCCCCGATGGCCCGCCAGAATGATCTGCTCCAGGGAACCCACCGGATCCAGGGGTGCGACCAGGACATGCGATCCGGTCAGATCCGTACCGGGGGGCAGGTCCCGTCGGGCGGACAGAACGAGACCGCTACCGGAATCCATGTCGGCTGTAAGGATATATTTCATCGTATCGGCGTATTCGTAGCCCCAATATGAAAAGGAGTCCCAAACCGCCACGTAACTCTGGGAATCCAGAACAACCTTGCTGAATTCACGAAAGGCTATCCCGGTTATCGCTCCCCCGGCGGTATCTGTCGGCGGCAGGGTCCGGGCATCGAACTGGTGGGCATCCTCGCCACGGAAACTGTCATCGTCGCCACCGAGCATGAAGTCCGAAGGCAGGCTGGAATCCAGATCCTGGATTTTATCGGCCTCTTCGAGATCCACCGATTTCCTGGCCGGGTCGGCGTTGAACAAATTTCCCGGGGCATTCCACACATCCTGGATGACGCCTTCGTCGATATGCCAGATATACACTCCGCTACCCGCGGCCAACTCGCCGCCGAGGCGCGCATTGTTCTCGCTCATGGCAAAGTCCCATTCGGCATCCGTCACCCGTTCCCTGATATCGGTCTCGGGATCGAACTTGCCGGTCGGCGTGCCGTCATTGCTGTCGGAATCCGCATCCCAGAAATCGGGAAGCCCGTTGCCGTTCAGGTCTCCGGAAAAAGAAAAGCGGCGGTCCCCGTTGGGGTCCTGCAACCTGTACTCCAGCAGCCAGTATTCCTGCCCGGTGATATTGACGCGGGCACAGGCCGCCGGATCGGAGGGTCTTTCGCTCGGGGTCAGATGCCACTCGTCGCCCGCCATGATTTCGGTATCGTAGGGATCCAGCCAGCCCATCAGATATTTGTTGTAGGCACAGGGATGGGGCGGGATGAAACCCAGCCCCACGAACAGGCCGTAACCCATCAGGCCGAATTCACCGATACCCTGGCTGTCGGGCCGCCCGGAGGGCGTAAAATCACTGAGGGAAAGCATCCCCAGATGAAGTCCCACTTCGAAGCAGTACACCCCGAGGCTGCCGAACCCGCCGTCAAAAGACCCCACCGGATCCTGCTGTTCGGTTTCCGGAAGAACCAGGACCCTGTCGATCCCCACGCCGGCGGGAAACCCCTCGGCGGGAATGTAGGGAGTATCCAGGACGCTGTCCCGCATGGCCCGGTAAAAATCGTCGGGATCCAGATAGGTGCTGAAGATCTGTTCCGGACTGTTTCCCAGGATGTCGGTTTCTTCGCCGGCCCCCGCATGCACCAGGATGACCGTGTCGTAGTCGGGGAAATGAATCTCGGCGTCAAGACTGTCCACCACCGTGGCAGCCAGTAAAACCTGCTGGTCCCCCATATCGGGATGATTTCCGTAATGCCACATGGGGTCCGGAAGATTGATGGTGCGGGGATGGATGGTCGCATTCACCATCAATTTTCCACCGCTGACTTCATCAAAATAGTCCGCAACATCCCCCATCAGATGTTGGAAAAAAACCGAATCGTGAGCGGCGTAATACCGATCCGTCTGCATGGGCGGAGGAAAATCGCCGGGAACCTGGCCATGCCTGCCCAGCATGAGACTGTCGGAAAAATCACACATCAGGATGATGGCATTCAAAGAGGCGGGCGCCTTTTCCCCAGCCAGACGGCGGCCCTGCAGGTCCCTGGATCCGTCATCACACACCGGTCGGATTTTGGAATGGAGTACGTTTTTGACCCGAGCCTCGTCCGACTCCGCGCCGCGGGAATAATAAGGGAGAGCGCGCGCTGGACCCGACGGCTCCCGCGCAAGAGCCGCCACCCCGGGCAGAATCCAGACGAAGATCACCAACACCATCAAAATGGCTCGGGGCATGATACGCATGGAGTCAAAGAACCTTTCGAGGACGTAACCGGTCAAGAGCGCTCTCCGCGGGCGGAAAGGAGGGATCCGCAGAGCATTATATAAAGGACCGGATCAGCGGTCAATTACCGGGTCATCAGGGCTGGAACAGATTATTCGATGTTCCAGCCTCAAAAAAATCGGGAGAGCCCGAGCGCGGTACCTGTCACCCCTGATCGACATTCCCTCGCTGGGCTCTCCGTCATGTGTCGGTGTCCCCGTCCAGTCGGTTCGCTACCTTTCCCGTATGGCTGCCAACCTCTTCGAGAATCCGGTTTCTCACCGGCCGACGGGTGATGGGGGGAAACCACCAACACAACACTGAATTTTTCCAGGCCGGCCCCTACCTCCTGCCGGAGGTGCCGCCGCCCCCGCGGCTGCCACCCTTGGATCCGCCACCACTGCTGCGGCTGCCACCGGAACTGCGGCTGCCGGAACTGCGGCTGCCGCCGGAGTTCGAACTTGATTTGTTACCCACGGAACTGGAACTGCCTTTGGTCCCCTTGTTCCGGGAGGAACCTGATTTCGGTTTTACCGTACTGCCCCGCGATTTGGCGCCACTGGAATTCTTGTTGCGGGAACTGGGCTTGACGCTACTGGAAGACCCGGAACGGGCTCGGGTGCCGGAACTGTTGGAACGGCTGTTTCGGGGCCGAACCTGCTGCGTCCGATCATTACGATCACTTGGCTGGCCGGAGCGGCCCGAATTCCAGACCCGTGTGCCTTTTTTCCTGGAATCGGCCGGTTTGACGGAGCGTTGATTGGATCCCTGGCCGGTGGATGATCCCGTTTTTCGGTCCTGAACCGACCCGCCGGTACGGCTCATTGCGGAACCTCCCCCGATGGTGGAGGAGCCCCGGGTGCCGCTGCTTACCGGAACCAGCCCCGACCGCGTGCCGCCACCACCGGCCCGGTGCCGGAGACCCGCCTCGGTTGAGGAACCACCGTCGGAGGCGCCACGTAAGCGGCCGCTGGTCCGTGTTCCGGATCCAGTGCTTCCGCCGTCACGAATGCGCAATCCCGCGGTACCCCTCGTCCTGACACCCTCGTCAAACCGGGGCCGGCTGCGGGAGGTGACTTTGGAATCACCACTGCCGCTGTTCCGGGCACCGGTGGTCGCCAGGTTGGTGGACCTGCCCTTGAAACCATCGGCATCTGTCATTCTGGTACGGGTGGTCATGGCATCCCGCTGACGGGAATCCGGCGTTTCGGAACGGACCATACGGCTGACCGAATCATATCTCTGGGTCTTGGTCTTTGAATTCGAACCGCTTCGATCACCCTGGGTAAGGGGCTTGTAGCGGCGGTTTCCATAACTTCCGTTGTCGTAGTAGGTGTAGCAATTGCCGGCGTAATAGGGAGAGTAGCCCCATGAATAACACCCTCCGCCGTACCAGCCGTAACCGTAATAGGGCGCGCAGGTATAAGAAGGCCAGTACCAGAAGTTGATCCACGGCCGATAGGTCCACGGATCGACGTAGACATAGACCGGATTGGCGTAGACCGGGTAATACCCGTAATCCGTGTACCAGGAATTGACCCAGCCGTAATCATATTTGATTTCCAGCGTGCAGGTGTCCTGGTATGGCTCATAGGCAACCTCGTCCTCGAAGTGGCACTGGTTGCAAAGGTAGCGCGGGTGCTCGACCTGGCGATGCACAAAATAGCTGGAGTAGTTGGTCACCACGTATTCTTCGGAGTTTTCCAAACCCGTCACCGCGAAGTTGACCTCGTTCATGGCCAGGAAAGGATCCCCGGCCACCAGGAAATTGAATTTGTCCACATCAGGTTCATGATGGAAATCGATTTCCAGGTCTCTCAGATCGAAGGGATATTTGGAGACGATCGCCTCGACAAACCCCTCCCCTTCGTTGGTCGCCACCCGGAGTTGGCGGGCACCCGCCACCGGGAGCAGATATTCGTGACCACCGAAGGCAAAGCCGTCATCCATCCGGCTGCGCGGCCACAGAACCGTTACCAGGCCATCGACATCGATTCGGTAGACCACGGCGTAGGAGTCCTGGTTGGTCTGGAAACCGACCCCCATTTCATCTCCACGCTGATAGATCTCGTCTTCCGAGCGATCCAGCCAGATACCGACCCGCAGGTCCACCTTGCCGTAATCGAAATCACTATCAGCAGAGGTTCCGCCCACCTCGTAATCCTGGACGGTCTTCTTGGGGGCATAGCCCTCGACGTTACCGATTTCATTGCTCTGGCCGAAGGCCACGGTATTCAGGTTCAGAACCAGGAACAGCGAGGCCAGAATGACCGTCTGCAGGATGTTCCGCGGGGAGAAAATTCCCGGCAGTCCACCGTTGGTAATCGTGAGTTTCGCTTTCATGGTTTCACGCTCCTCGTAATAAGTTCGTCAACAATTCAAAAGCTGACGATCTGCGGCTTGATCGGACCGGTTTCCAGATCCTCGGGTGCCTTGAGTTCCGGCAGCCCGCGTATTGTCTGGTAAGCCCAAATGATATTTACCGATCCCGTATTGATTCCGGTAACCCCGAATTTCGCGTAGTGCAGGCCCTCCAGGGGATCCACGATTTCCACCACGTAGATGTGCCCGGTGACCAGCTCAATTTTTCCGGTCTGGGAATAACCGTCGGCCGGGGCCCAGGAAACGCCCTCGAATATGAGAGTACCGTCGTTGGTAAACACTCCGAAATCCTGAAGGACGGTTCTCGAGGGATTGGCGTCCACGTAGGGAAACCCGTTTTCGAAGGAAATGACCAGGTCGGCCACCATGGTGGAAGGATCGACCCTGCCTGCCTCGAGAATCCCCTGGTTTTCGGCGGCCAGGGCAAAATTGAAACCCGACTCGTCGGGTTTGGAGGCGTTGCCGTCCGACAAGGCAACCGAGAGGTATCTGCCGTTGACAAAAGGACTCATGGGCAGGGGCGCATCAAGAACGATCTCAATACTGAGAGCGCTTTCCAGACCCGCTGCGTTGGAAGCTGTTACGGCATATTCATACCTGAGCCCGTTTTCAACATCGAAATCATCGAAATAGTACAGAACGGTGTTGTCTCCGAGTTGATACCAGTTCTCGTCCCAATAAACCTCACCGATTACGGAAAATTCCCGGTTGGGATTATCCAGATCGCCTTCTTTGAAGAATCGGCTGTAAATAATGTATTTTTCCACGTTGGGAGTGTAGGAACCGTCGTACGGGGCATAGGATATGTCGTACCATTGAACAGTGACAAGGTTGTCACCGCTGATGGTGTGGACACCGGTGGGAACGACCGGATGCGGCAATTCCACGCAGTTGAGGCAATCCTCCTCGGACTCGCAACCGGTCAGCAGGGCGCCCGAAACAATCAGGACAGCCGTCATGACGGCTGACTTCAACCAGGCGTTCCTTGTGTGATTTTCCTTGGCCCACATCATGTTACGACCTCCAGGTCATCGTTACAGTGTTCCTTGCCACAGTATACGCACGGTCCGTGCCACTTGGCTCGCCTGCACCCAGGTGGCGCCAGGTAATCCAAAAAGGGGAACTATTCCTGAGTCGACGGGAGGTGATTTAGGGATATATTACGTTTTAACAAAGACATACGGCGCTGGCAGGTCTGTCGGGTGCGAAAAAGGCACCCTCGCCCCGTGAGTGCCCCAAATAGGTAATGGTGATAAATAATGACCGGATTTGTGCGAATTGAAGGACAGATTACCCTAAAAGAGACGAGAAGCAGCTTCTGTTGGGCAAAAAAAAAAGAGCCCCCGCCTTGCGGCATCCCTATCTTGAATCTCGCCATTTCAAGATCGGGTGGGCTCTTTTTCCGGGACCCGCTATCGAGTCCTAATTTACAAATATTCGTGTTTCGGGAGAACAAGGAGCCAAGTTCTCTCTTGCCGACGAGAAATGATTGATCAGACCCCACCTCGTCACAACCGTTCCGCCGACCCTTCTTGTTGAGAACTCCTTTTTGCCGGTAAGCATTAAGGAAAGAACCTCAACTCTCCCGAAAACACGAATTTCAAACAACGAGTCAATCTCCGAAGAGGATCCCTGTAACTCACCCCTTCACTCTGTGTACAGCAGGACCCATACCAACTTAGGGTCATGATGGAAAATTTTTAAGATACTGAATTTAAATAAGTTAGAAGATTCCGAAACCTGCAGGAAAAGCACTGACAGACGCCAATTATAAAGAAGTTTTACAACATTTCACACCCAAATCATAAGGTGCCATATTCAAACAAGTTACGTTATAAAAAAAAAGGTGACCCATTCAGGGAAGATTAAGGCAAGTTAACAGAAGGAACTACTTTTTACCCGGCGTATTTGCTAAACCATAGTGGCGAATCTTTTTAAGAAGGTTGGGATAGCTGATTTTAAGCGACCGGGAGGCCTGGGACTTGTTGCCCCCGGACAGCTCCAGCGCACGGCGGATTTCACGGCACTCGATTCCCGCGATGGTTTCCCGCAAGGGGATGATGTCCTCCTGGAGGGCCTCATGACGTACCCCGCCGGAAACTTCGGCAGGAAGATGTTCGGGCCGCAGGACGGAATCCCCCTGGGCCAGCACAATGGCGCGGCGCAGGGCTTTTTCGAGTTCCCTTACGTTTCCGGGCCAGGAATGATGGATCAACAGGTCCAGGGAAACCCGATCCAGTTTCAAGGGTGAATCCCCCATCTCCTGACTGAAACGATCCACGAAATGGTTGGCCAGGAGTTCGATGTCGTCGGCCCTCTCGCGCAAAGGAGGAATCACCAGAGGGAAATCGAGCAGCCGGTAATAGAGGTCCTCGAGGAAACGACCCTCTTGGGCCATCTGGTGCAAATCTGATTTCGAAGCGCAGATGATCCTGACATCGACACGCATTTCCCGGTTTGACCCAACGGGGCGCACGACTTTGGTGTCCAGGAATTGCAGAAGCTTACCCTGCATACTCAAAGGCATTTTCCCGATCTCATCCAGGAAGACGGTTCCACCTTCCGCATCGACGAGAAGCCCCTGCTTGTCATTGTGAGCCCCGGTGAAACTGCCGCGCTTGTGGCCGAACAACTCGCTTTCCAGCAACGCTTCGGGAATGGCGGCACAGTTGATGGTCAGGAAGCGGCTTTCAGCCCGTTTGCTCAAGGCATGAACGGAATAGGCCAGCAGACCCTTGCCGGTTCCGGTCTCCCCGGTCAAAAGAACGGTCAAATCACTGGGCGCCACTTTGCGGGCCAGGCCAAGCATTTCGAGCATCTTCACATTCTGGGTGATGATATTCTCGAAGCTTTCAATTTTCTCGAATACCCCCAACTCTGATGTCTGGGATCCTCCCCGCCCCTTCTCGTACAGGAACAGGGCAAGGAATCCCATATAGGTGGCCAGAAAATCAAGGGACGCCCTGTCGAAGCCGGGACCGCCGGCACCCTGGCCGGATTTGCCCAGAAACAGCAGACCGAACTGGCGCCCGTGCAGGGCGATGGGCATGAAAACGCAACTTGACGCCACAGTGGCCAGGGCGGGAACGGCCCGGGTGAGCGCATCCCCCTCATCCAGTTTCGAAAACAGGGAAGTGCCCGATCGATTTCCTTCCGCCAGTTCGCGGTCGAACCAGTGGGTCAACTGCTGGCCCAGATTTTCAGTCAGGCCGTGGCGGGCCGTGATCCGCAAACCGTCGCCATCGACGGAATCGTCAACCATGGCGATAAAACCGGAGTCGGCCTGGACCCGCTCCATCCCCGCGCCCAGGACCGAACCCAGGTTACGGGGCACCGAAGAGTCTCCCTTGGCGAACAGACCGGGCAGGCAGGATATGGCCTGCAGATGGCTTTCGGTGTTCTGGACCCCGCCCAACAGGCCTCCCTCGATCCGGTCCCTCAGGGCCACCACCATCGGCGCCAGGACTGGGTCGTCGAAGCCGGCCGCGTGTCTTTCCAGTTCAAAAACGGTAAGCAGGGCATCGTCAAACTGTGCCAGCCGGATCTGAACCTCGGCCAACCGTTCCAGGATATCGCACAACATCCGGTCACTGACCGCGGAGGCGCCGTTTTCCTGGGCATCCATCAAAAAGCGCCGCAAAAGGAGCAACTCGGGCTCGCCCGCGGATTCCAGACGGTGATCGGTGAATTCGAGAATCGTCCGGCACCAGTGGTGGGTCAGCTTCTGTTCGCCGAAAGTGGCAATGGCCTGGCGGAAATGGTAGTCCGCCTGTTTCTGGTCCGCCTGGCCGGAATAGGCCTTGCCCATGGTGGCATGGCAGAAACCGATTTCGTAGTTTTCGCTGCATTTCTCGCAAACCGCCAGGGCGGCCTGACTGACGGCCACCGCTTTTTCAAGACGACCGGCCATGAGGTGAGCCTCACCCATGCGACGCTGCAATTCCCCTTCGAGATCGTTTCCGGCCGCGATGGTGCGGGATTTTTCCAGTCCCAACTGGTAGTTGAAGCGGGCTTTTTCGTGCTCGCCCCGCGCCAGAAGAATATCGCCCAGATATTCATCGGCAATGGTGGATTCACGCAGGAAACGGTTCTGGTCGGCGTAGGCCTTGCCCTCGAGGATCAATTCCTCGGACCGTGCCAGGCGGCCGGAAAGAGTCTCGAGACGTCCCATGGCCAGATACAGCCGGGTCTGCCTCATCCTGTCACCCAGACTGACAGCAAGCCTCAGGCCTTTTTCCAACAGGGAACGGGATTCGCCCAGGCGGTCCATCTTCTGCAGGATGATGCCCTGATTGAGGTAGAAACCGGGCAGCAGGTGGCTGGCGCCGATGCTGTAAGCCAATTCCACGGCTTTTTCCATCAGGGAAAGGGCGGGATCCCAGCGGCAGCGGATCTTATGCAGAAGCGCCAGGTTGTTCAAAAGGTTGGCCACACCCAGATCGTGCCCAATGCGCCGGAAGGTGGACAAACCATCGTTGAAGAATTCTTCGGCTTTTTCCAGGCGCCCGAGACGAAGGTAACAGATCCCCATCCCCACCTGGAGAATGGCCACATCCGTATGTTCATCAGTCAGGGCCAAAACCGAAAAAGCCCGTTTCGCCAGATTAAGGGCATCATGGAGCCTGCCCCGCTCACGCAGAGCAGTGGAGCGGCGTGTTTGAAAAACAGCCCGATTGACGGCGATTTCCTCGGGATCCGAAACGGCGGAAGTGCGGGCGATAAGATCCTCGGCCCGGTCCAGCAGCAAATCCACCTGGTCGAAGTTGCCCAGCAGGATATTTGAATCAACGGCTTTGCGAAGGACCTGCACCGCCTGTTCCCGGTCCATTACCGAGAGAACACCCTCATTTATGAGCTGGCCATAATAATCCAGGGCGGTGGAATATGCGGAGGCATGGAAATGAAGATCGCCGATTTCTTCCAGACGGGACCACTCCACCCCCTGCCGAGGGCGATTCCCATCCGGGTTACCGTGGGACCAATCCGGATTATCCGGATTGGACCTACTTTGGTCTTTATAATTATCTCTCATCAACCGCATCCCTCGGCGAGGAAGTGGACCGGCGACAACTAATATTTTGTCCCGGCTTCAGGACAGCCCCTCACGGGCTACCCTAAAGAGCCAGCTGGACCAGTGACATCAGGATGAGCATAAACTCATCCAGGACCGAATTGCCCGCACCACCGCTTCCATTCAATGAGCCAATACCATCCGGTTGGTCGGAAATCCCATAGCCATCCCCCGCGTCGCCAGGGTCTCCACCCTGGTCGTCGTCAACGGCCCCGTTCACATGAATAACGATATCATGCTGGGGAGCAACGTCCGAGGAACCCTGCTTTTCGGGAACTACACCGGTGGTGGCGGCAGAAGAAAGCGAGGCGATGGACAATAAAGACCACATCACCAGAAGAACCAGAACCGAAAGATTCCTTTTCATGTCCTTCTCCTTCAAAACAACACCCCGTCTTAAGGAAAGAAATCGCCAGGCTCCCAATCATGCCCGTGGAGCCGCGCGAACAACTTATTTCTCTATTTATCTACGGATCAAGCGCTGTTCCGTCAATACTTTCCCGAATCAGACCGATTCCGGTTGGGTGCGGAGACCATATTTCGTGATCTTCTTGTAGAGATTACTCCGCTGCATTCCCAATGCTTCCGCCGTCTTGCTGACATTGTACAGGTTTTCCTTCAACTTGTGTTGAAGAAATGCCCCCTCGCTGGCTGATTTGAAATCCTGGAAGTCACCGGCGTCAAAAAATGACGCCTCTCCCGCTGCTTCCAGGGCAGCCCCGGGCAAGGGGGGCAGATCGGAGGGCTTGATGACCTCGTCGGGAGCCAGAATCAACATTCTTTCCACCAGGTTACGCAATTCCCTGACATTTCCCGGCCAGGAATATTCCCGCAGTATGGCCAAGGTCTCCGGGTCGAACCTGCGGGATGTCATTTTCAACCGCGCGGCCAAATCGGCCAGGAACCATTCCAGCAATAATTCAATGTCACCCTCCCTCTCCCGCAGGGGAGGCAAATGGATGGACAGGACATTCAGGCGAAAGAAAAGATCCCTGCGAAAGCCGGACTCGGGTGAGGACAAATCGCGGTTGGTGGCCGCCACGATCCGAACATCGACGGATTTGGTGTCTCCCCCGCCCACACGCTGGAATTTATGTTCTTCCACGGCTTTGAGCACCTTGGCCTGGGCTTCTTCGTTCATGTCGCCAATTTCGTCGAGAAAGAGGGTTCCCCCGTCGGCCAACTCGAATTTCCCAATTCTCTGCTTGTCCGCACCGGTAAAACTGCCTTTTTCGTGCCCGAACAATTCACTTTCAACCAAATCCCGCGGGATGGCCGCGCAGTTGACCTCCACCAGAGGGCGGTCTCTGCGGGCACTGGTCCGGTGGATGGCCTTGACCACGAGTTCCTTTCCCGTACCATTCTCTCCGGTGATCAGGACGGTAGCCTCACTGACGGCAACCTTGTCGATAAACGCCCGGACCTCGCGGATTCCCCGGCTTTCACCCACCAGGGGCAGCGTCGCGACAGCTTGGTCCTGGAGAATCCGCCGGTCGGAAATAACTTCCTGGTGGGCCAGGCAATTGGTGAGAGTCACCAGCAGGCGGGACCTGTCCAGGGGCTTCTCCAAAAAATCATAGGCGCCCTTTTTGACCGCTTCCACTGCTGTTTCGATGTTGCCATGGCCCGACACGACGATCACGGGCATCCGGTGCCCGGCGGCGGCCAGACGATCGAGGACTTCGAAACCGTCCATCCCAGGCATCTTGACGTCCAGCAGAATGACATCGATGGAAGCAGACGCCACCACCGCCAACCCCTCGGCTCCGGATCCCGCTTTTTTCACGTCGTAACCCTCATAGGAGAGGATCTGCTCGAGGGTTTCACGGATGGCGATTTCGTCATCAATGATTAGGACCGTTTTCAATGGTCTTTCCTTTTCAAAGGCGGCAACTTGCGTGCTCAGCCCGCCGATAGGTTATTGAATTGGCTTGGCGCATCTTCCACCTCTAGCTTGCACCCGCTGGTGAGCGGGTGTCAAGAGGCGACCCGGTTCATGGCAATTTCAAACCGCAGCACCTGACCAAGGATTAATCGATGGATGTCAAACCCCTACTCCGGTCCCTGGTTCCCGACCAACTTGCCGGGCTCATCGCCAAGGCCGGCCTGCCCTCCTACCGCGGGGACCAGCTGGCCGACTGGCTTTTTGCCAGGGGAGTTTTCAGCTGGGAGGAAATGACCAACCTTCCCCAAGCCCTGCGTGAGGATCTGGCCGAACGATTCGACCTGAGTGGCCTGGAGACAGAGGAACGTCAGGTATCCGATGACGGCACCCGTAAATTCCTTTTCAGACTGCGGGATGGGACCACCGTGGAAAGTGTGATCATCCCCATGGACGAGCACGTGACCTTTTGCATTTCCACCCAGGTCGGTTGTGCCATGGCCTGCCGCTTCTGTGCCACCGCCCGGGGCGGACTGGTGCGCAACCTGGAGTCAGGGGAAATCCTGGAACAGGTGCTGCGCCTGCGCGCCGACCTTGCGGACAACCCCATCGACGGCCTGGGCAAGCGACAATTCAACGTGGTCTACATGGGCATGGGTGAGCCGCTGGACAACTGGGACGCGGTGGCCGACAGCCTGACCGGCATGATGGACCCCAAGGGGCTGGCCATGTCGCGCAGGAGGATCCAGATATCCACCAGCGGCCCCGGAGACGGCCTGCGGAGAATGGTCGCCGCCGAACCGGGTGTCGGCCTGACCATCAGTCTCGGCGGCAGCACGGACGCCGAGCGCAAGACGGTGATGCCTGTGCCGGGTCGCACTTCAATTGGAGAGGCCCTGGATCTGGTGGTGCAATATGTCCGTCTCACCGGTCGCCGGGCCACGGTGGCCTGGGTGTTGATCGCCGGCCAAACCGACGACCTGGACCAGGCCGGCAGACTGGCCCGGCTGCTGCGGGGCAAACCCCTCAAGGTCAACCTCATCCCCCTGAACCCGCTGGATGACGCCAAGCTTCTTCCACCGGCCGAAAAAGACATCCAGGCATTCCGCCGGGTCTTGACGGATGCGGGGATCGACACTTTCATCCGGGTCAGCGGAGGACAGGATATCGCCGCCGCCTGCGGACAATTGCGACGAAGGCGCCTGCGCTCCTGATCGGACATGCCATTGGGCCCCTGTACGTCCCGCCGGCAACGAATTCCCCCCCCCAAAAAAAAGGCCCCTCCTTGAAGAGGGGCCTTAAATCAACGGGAAAATCTGATCAGAGAACATCCGCCAGGGAGGTCTTGTCCAGGGCGCCGGTCAGGGCCGCCTGGGCCTCGCGCCAGACGTTGGCCACGGCGCAGGTGTCGGCGTCCTGACAGGGATCAACCTTGCGCAGGCAGTGGTTCAGGGCGATTCCACCCTCACAAATTTCGACGATTTCACGCAGAGTGATATCTTCCGCGGGCCGACCGAGACTGAATCCACCCTTCACTCCCCGATGGGACCTCACAACCTTCGCCTGGGCAAGCATTTGGAAAATCTTGGCCAGAAAAGCCTCGGATACCTGGCATGATCCGGCAATGACCTTTAGTTGAACCGGGGCTTCATCGTTCCGGCGGGCGAGTTCCTGAAGACCACGGATGGCGTATTCAGTTTGTCTGGTAATCTGCAGCATCGGAGACCTTTCCTTGTGTGACCCGGCATATGTCAATCTCCCTGGGACTAAATAGGACTCTGACGGGTTTGTTGTCAAACACTGGAATTTGCCGCAAGGCGCAAACTCTTGGCCACCAAATTAGAAATGGGATGATTAGGGGAGGGAATACTTAAAAAGCCCGCCCGCATTGAGTTCAGAACAGGCGGGATTGATTTTGCGAATTCCCCACTCTGAAACTGTGGCTTTGAGACATCAACCGCATTTTCGCACCCGTGGGTCCGGGCTTCGGCAAGACGCAAGCGGTAGACGTACACCATCAGGCGGTACCTGGTAATAGCGTGCCTGAAACTGCCCAACAGGACCGGATCCTCCTCCACGTCGGAGTATTCCAGGTCGGGATGACCGGTCATCCATGAACGCCAGATATGACCCGGCCAGCCGGAGGTGCTTTTTCCGGACGGCGGAAGCCAGGAAGTCGATGGCAACCCCCAAAGCCCGCCGTGAAGCCCTGAGATATCCTCCCTGACCGGAGGATTGCTGTCCGGGGGTATAACCACCGGGCCACTGGCGGGGGGCAGCAGGAACACCTGGTCCCTCCACTGGATAACCAAGAGGCCCAAACGCACCTTGATGGAACTGGAAACAGTTTTCGCTGGCGGCACCCGGTCCACGACCCCCGCAAGGTGCGCCCGGCACAGGGGACGAACCGGACAGGTGGAACAGCGGGGATCGGCAGCCCGGCAAACCAACGCCCCCAGTTCCATCACCGCCTCGTTCCAGTCCCCGGGGCGTTCGTCATCCACCAGGTGGGCGGCCACCTGATCCAGATGAGCGGGCTTGAGGTCCGCCAAGGAATTCGGGTCATCAATGAGCCAGCGGGAAAAAACCCTGCGGGCATTCGCGTCCAGGGCGGGAACCCGGAGTCCAAGGCCGATACTGGCCACCGCGCCGCTGGCATAGGGGCCTATCCCGGGCAAAGCCGACCAACCTTCGACCTCGCGGGGCAATTCTCCATCCATCTGATCGACAACGATCCGGGCGGCCTCGTGGAGTTGGCGGGCCCGGCGGTAAAAACCCAGCCCCGACCACAGGGACAGGACCTCGGCCAGGTCGGCAGCGGCCAACGTCTTCACGTCGGGAAAAGCGGTCAGGAATTTCTCCCAGTAGGGAATCACCACCTTGACGGTGGTTTGCTGCAGCATCATTTCCGAAATCCAGGTTCCGTACAATGTGCGACGCCCGCGCCAGGGCAGTTGGCGTTTATTACCGTCAAACCAGGCAAGCAAAAGCCGGCGATACTTCTCCGGCTGGTCGGACAGGCTAATGGCCGGGGGCAATTCCGGGTTCAAACCAAAGGTCTCCCATGACTGAAGGGCAAGGAAACAGGACGTTCGCCCGTTGACAAATCGGGGTGTCGGAGGTAAGCATTGTGACCGTTGTACTTGTTCAAGGCAACCAGGTTCAGGAGACAATAAGGAGAAGCCCATGGCAGCCCAGACAATCCCCGAACTTTTTCTGACCGCCGTCAGGGAGTTTCCCCGTCCGGACTGTTTCTCCTATCGGGATGAAACCGGACAGTACGTGGATGTTTCCAGCGAGGAAGCTCTTCGCCGGGTCAAGGCCCTGAGGATGGGCCTGAAATCACTGGGTGTCAAACCGGGTGACCGCGTGGCCCTGCTTTCCGAGAACCGGATCGAATGGGCCCTGGCGGACCTGGGTTCCCTTTGCGCGGGCGCCGTCACGGTTCCCATCTATCCCACCCTGCTGCCCGATACCATTGAATACATTCTGAGCGAGTCCGAACCCGTGGTGATATTCGTATCGACCGAGGAACAAGCGGCCAAGATTCACCAGATCCGGGGCAGGCTATCCTCGATTCGGGACGTCATCTCCTTCGAAAGAACCAGCCTGCCGGACATCCTGACTTTCGACAAGCTGAAGCAGATCGGACAGAATCTCCTGGAGGACAATCCCCCGGCCCCGCGGGATGAATGCGCGGACGTGGACAAGGACTCTCCCTGCAGCATCATTTATACCTCCGGCACCACGGGCGATCCCAAGGGAGTGGTTCTTTCCCACTGGAACTTCGTGTCGAACGTCCTGAACATCAAAGACCAGGTTCCGATCAGTTCCGCCGACCGCTGCCTTTCGTTCCTTCCCTTGAGCCATGTTCTGGAAAGGATGGGTGGGCTTTTCACCATGCTCACCGTCGGGGCGAGTATCGCCTTCGCCGAAAAGATGGAGACGGTCCCCCAGGACATCATAGATGTCCAACCCACCTTCATGATCAGTGTTCCCAGGCTCTACGAAAAAATCTACGCCAAAGCAGTGTCGACGGCCTCGGGTGCGGGTTTCCCCAAGAAGAACATTTTCTTCTGGGCCCGGGACATAGCCATTCGCATGGCCGAAATGAAGGCCGACGGCCACAAGCCCGGCGCCATGTTAAATTTCCAGCACGCCCTGGCGGACAAGCTCGTCTACAGTAAAGTGCGCGCCAAACTTGGCGGCAGGATCCAGATGATGATTTCGGGCGGGGCCCCCCTCAATGCCAAGATCAACAAGTTTTTCAATGGAGCGGGCCTGAGTATTCTGGAAGGGTATGGATTGACCGAAACCAGCCCCATCCTGACGGCAAATACTTTTGAGAACTTCCGCTACGGCAGCGTCGGCAAAGCAATTCCCGATACGGAACTGAAGATCGCCGAGGACGGCGAAATCCTGGCCCGCGGTCCCCAGGTCATGCTGGGCTACTACAGGAACGAGGCAGCAACCAGTGAAGTTCTCGATCAGGACGGCTGGTTGTCCACCGGCGACATCGGCCATCTCGACGAGGACGGTTTCCTGTTCATCACCGACCGCAAAAAGGACATCATCGTGACGGCCGGCGGCAAAAACATTGCTCCGCAGCCCATCGAGAATCAATACGTCGCCAACAAATACGTATCCCAGGCAGTGGTCATCGGAGACCGCCGCCAGTTTCTGTCGGCCCTGATCGTTCCCAATTTCGAAATCCTCCAGGATTTTGCCGAAGGCAGGGGCCTCCATGCCATGGAACCGGTCGACCTGGTCAAACACCCACAGGTCAATGCGCTGTTCGACGAGATCATCGAAAAAATGAACAAGGACCTGCCTGGGTTCAGTCAGATCAGGAAATTCGCCCTGCTGGACCGTGAATTCACCCTGGACGACGGTGAACTGACACCCACCATGAAGATCAAGCGATTTGCCATCAATCGCCTGTACAAGAAAACAATCGACACCATGTACCCCGCGCCCCTGGACGGGGAAGACATCTGAAATGGATAGAACCACGGTGGACCAGCGGCAGGCTCCCCCGACATCCCCCTGGACCAGACCGATGGTCTGCACCAGTGTGGGTCTGGTGGGCAATGTCCTGCTTTCGGGGGGAAAACTGGCCTTTGGCCTGATCGCCGGCTCGGCCGCCCTCGTCGCCGATGGCTTCCACAGCCTGGCGGACGTCCTGAGCGATGTGGGAATATTGCTGGCCCTCAAGGCCTCCACCCGACCGCCGGACAAGAACCACCCCTACGGTCATCACAGCTTCGAAACCCTGGGCGCCACGCTGGTGGCCCTGTTCATGCTGTTCACCGCGGTGATGATCGCCAAGAGCGCCGTCGAAAATCTCATCGAGGGCCATTTCCTCGTTCCCCAACTCCCGGCCCTGCTGGCCACCATCGTTGCTGTGGCGGTCAAGGAAGTCATGGCCCGCTATACCCTGTTCGTGGGACGTCTGCACGGCAGCCCCGCGCTGATGGCCAACGGAGCCATGCACAGGTCCGATGCCATCAGTTCGCTGGCCGCCGCCGGCGGCATCGGCGGAGCCATGCTCGGCTGGCCCTTTCTGGACAGCGTCGGCGCCCTGGTCATCTCACTGTTTATCCTCAAAATGGGTTGGGACCTGATGCGTGAAAACGTCATGGCCCTGATGGACACCATGCCGGATGAAGAGTTGCTGGGGGAAATCCGCGCGGCGACCCTGGCGGTTTCATGCGTGCAGGAAGTTCGTGATATGCAGGTCAGGCAAAGGGGATCCTGGTTCATGGCCGACCTGCGGATCGCGGTCCATCCGGATCACACCATCGAATCCGCCCACGTTATAGCCCACGACGTTGAAGACGCCATCAGGGAAAAAGTTGAAAAGGTGACGAGGGTATTTGTCCATGTCGAGCCCGGCGAACGCAACCAGGAGCACGATTGCCCCCAAGCGGCCCTAAAATCCCCGGATTGACCAGGGAGGTCGGTCACTTCCGATCCGTGCGATTCCCCAGAACCACCGTAAAATTCATGAACCGGCCTTCCCTGTCCACCCGAATCTCAACCAGGTCACCGGGCTCATGCGACCTGAGAGCACGCGTGAAGGATGCCAGGTCCTCCACCTCGGCCCCACCCAGCTTTACCAGGACGTCACCCTTCTGCAATCCGGCCAGCGCGGCGGGGCTGCCGTCAAAAACACCGGCCAGTTTGTAGCCCTTGATCTCCGTGGTGAAGTCAGGCAGGGACCCGAACCAGGTGTCCCGGTTTTGTCCTTCATCGCCCTCGCCGCGGAGGTTTTTTTCCGCAATCATGATCCAGGGCAGATCCTCTGGATCCCGCCGGATGGAATCCAGCAACCGATCAGTATATGCGGTCACCTTCACCATGGCGGGGTAGTCCAGAGTCGGCCAGTCATCGGATGGACGGTTGTATTCCGGATAGGCGCCGCCGAAAACAAAGAGGACGGGAACCTCCCGGGTATTGAAGGACATGTGATCGCTGCCGGACCATCCCCCCGGGGCCAGCGACAGTTCCAGATCACCGGTGTTCGCCGCATTTACCAGGTCCGTGAATGAAGGCGTCGTCCCCACCCCGCTGACATAAAGACGGTCGGCGTTCAACTGGCCGACGGTGTCGAGATTGATCATCGCATCCACACTGTCAGGGTCCACGGGCAGGTGGGACACCATGAATCCGGACCCCTGGAGCCCGACCTCCTCGCCCGAAAAATTGGTAAAAATCACACTGCGCCGATCACCCGCGTCCGCGTCAGGCACGGAGGCAAGGCGGATCAACTCGAAAACGACGGACACCCCCGAAGCGTTGTCGTTGGCGCCCGGATAGTATTCGCCGGGAGCCGGCGGCGGAGCGGAGCCTTCGGCGGGAGTCACCCGTCCGAGGTGGTCATAGTGGGCACCGACAACCACAAAACGATGGGCCAAACGCCCCGTTCCAGGCAGGATCCCCGCCACGTTGCGCCCTGATTTTCCGGAAAGGTCATCACCCGTCCAGCCCTCTCCCGACAGGGGAAATTCCTGGAACCAGGAACCGTCGAAAGCGGGTTCCAGGTCGAGCTCCGCCATCCAAATGGCAAGGGTTTCCGCCGCGGCATCAGCTTCGGGCGCACCACTGCCCCGGCCCGCCAATTCCGGGGCGGTCAGAACCTTGCAGCGGTACTGGAGGACATCCGCAGAAGGTGACGGAAGTTCACTACCCGTGGAATTTTCCGTCCAGGCCAGCAGTGACAGGACAGCCAAAAGAACCGGGGCATACTTGAATTTCACGACAATCCGCCTTGAAGAATGTTTCGGAAGGTTTCCCTGGCTTCACAGAATGTCTGGAACCGACCGCTGAAAACGGACAAATGATCCTCCATGCGCCGTGAGTCATAGGCCGCAGTCGCCATGATGACCGCCAGGATAGTGCGGGTTTCGACGGTGGTGCAGGTCCGCGCCGAATCGCTGGTGGGTGAGCCGAAGGGCCCGCTATCATCGAATAGGCCCAAACGCCCGTCCAGATGGACATCACCCTTGCGGATGCCCGGGTATTGTTCCCCTTCAACGCCGGTCCGCAGGATTACGTCCCCGCCAACCCTGTCGAGATCGTACATTCCGACCGGCAGAAGGAACTCAAGGGAAGCGAGATTGCAGCTGTCGACAACGTTGCTGATTTGATAGAGGTCCTTCCCCTTGAGCATCCGGCGCAGAAGCGCTTCGCTGCTGGGCCGGTGGCGGGACGGATCCATGCCGAAGGACTTGTAGAGAGTACGCGCTTCGCCGAGTCCCGGAATTTCCGAAGGGAGGAGGCCGTGATACTGCGCCGCAAGGGTTGCCCCCAACTCATTGGTGGCTGCGCCCACGGCGGGATTTTCGGCCACACGGACTTCGTCCATCACCAGAATACCGCAGGAAAGGCGATCCGCCGCCTCAGTTGCGATGGCCACCCTGCGGCCGTCGGGCAACTGACATGACACTTCGGGACTCACGATTCCCCGCCGGAAGTGTGACGCCCGCCGTCGCCGTACATCTTTTCATAGTAGGAGGTGTAATCGCCGCTGCGGATTTCCTCCCACCAGACACGGTTTTCCAGGTACCAGTCAACCGTTTGGGACAATCCGGTCTGGAAATCGACGCCCGGCTTCCAGGCCAGCTCGGCCATGATTTTCGCCGCATCGATGGCATACCGCCGGTCATGACCCGGCCGGTCCTTGACGAAGGTGATCAGATCGGGGCTTTTGCCCAGTTTGTCCACCAGCATCCGCACCAGGTCGAGGTTCCGCATTTCATTGCAGCCTCCGATATTATAGATGTCCCCCGGAACGCCCCGGCGCAATACCGCGTCCACCGCGCGGCAATGGTCCCCGACATACAACCAGTCCCTGACGTTGAGGCCGTCCCC
>Ga0164313_10000061_pt1 | contig 63647 bp, 55 predicted proteins | sample GuaBasSedimGuay4_FD_113735 | JGI IMG/M metagenome (GOLD analysis project Ga0164313, IMG submission 113735) | Subseafloor sediment microbial communities from Guaymas Basin, Gulf of California, Mexico - Guay4, Core 4569-4, 0-3 cm | ecosystem: Environmental > Aquatic > Marine > Hydrothermal vents...
AAGCATTTAAATAAAAATACGAATTACCTTGCAATTTATACTCTTAAAATTAAACCAGTTATTCACATTTGATTGTTAATTATCAACATGTTATAAGGTTTTTCAGGGTAGACTAATTAGTTTGTTTGACGATATTGCCAATTTTAAATATGTGCATAACAAAATGGCAGGCATAGTAAAAATTGATGAATGGGATTAGTTTATTAACTGTTAACTCTGACAGGGTTTGGAACCCTGTCAGAGTTAACAGTTATAAGAATTTATTTATGATTTCGTCAGCACTTACTCTTTCGGCCTCTGCTTTATAATTTCGAACAATCCGGTGTCGTAAAACAGGTAAAGCTACTGCCTTAACATCCTCAATATCCGGCGAATACTTGCCTGAGATGGCAGCATGTGTTTTGGCACCAATTATCAGGTATTGAGAGGCTCGCGGCCCAGCACCCCAGTTAAGGTACATATCAGCCCATTCATGACTATCGGAAGTATTTGGCCGGGTTTTAGAAACCAGTTTAACAGCATATTCCAATACATTCTCAGCAACTGGAATTTTCCTTAATAGTTGCTGAAAGAAAAGAATATCTTCACCATCCAATACTTTCTCAACTTCAATCAACTCCCCTGCCGTAGTACGTTTCACTACATCCATTTCTTCATTAAATGACGGATAATCAAGTATCAGGTTAAACATAAAACGGTCGAGCTGAGCTTCCGGTAATGGATAAGTACCCTCCTGTTCAATTGGGTTTTGGGTTGCCAATACAAAAAAAGGTTTATCCAGTTTATGTGATATACCGGCAATAGTTACTGACTTTTCCTGCATCGATTCAAGTAATGCAGATTGGGTTTTGGGTGGTGTTCGGTTAATTTCATCCGCTAATACGATATTTGCAAAAACAGGGCCCCTTATAAATTTGAATTTCCTATGTTCATCCAGTATTTCTGTTCCTATAATATCGGAAGGCATAAGATCGGGCGTAAATTGAATCCTGTTAAATGAAAGGCCAAGTGCTTCACCAATCGTACTAATAAGAAGTGTTTTGGCCAATCCGGGTACACCCACCAACAAAACATGTCCCTGGCTAAAGATTGATATCAATGTATTTTTAATGATTTCATCCTGTCCAACAATCACTTTTGCGATTTCACTTTTTAATTCATTGTATTTTTCAACAAAAGCATCAACGGCTTCAACATCAGATTTAAATTTCATTCAGTAGTTCTTTTATTGATTAGTATCACTTAATTTAAGAGACTATTTGGGAGTTTATCTCGGATTCCAGTAATTTGTAAAATCACAACTTTTGTATTCATCAATAATCCTAATGTAGGTTTCCCTGGCTTTTTCATTGATCCATTCATCCATAATTTTTCTCTGCTTTGCCTGCAGTGCCCATTCCTGAATCCTGGAATAATCTTCTTTCATATTAGCTCTGTGTGGTGTTGTTCTTTCTTTGAGCAACAATAACCTGTATGCATCTTTCTGATCTTCTGTTTTCATCGGTACGGGATCAGAGATTTCACCAACCTCCATTTTCTCAATTGTAAATGAAACCTGGGCATCAAGTTGTTCCGCTTCAAACGATGTACTGCCGGAATAACGGTTAATGAGTAGTCCGCCACTGTTTTTATTATCCGAATCAGAAAACTTCTCAACTGCATCCTCAAATGATATCGAATCTGCTTTAATCAGTTTTGCAATGCTATCCAGTTCTTTTCTTGCTTCTAACAGATCGGCTGGAGACACTTTTGGTGTAAGTAAAATATGCCTGACATTAATATAATCTCCTTTTCTTTCAATCATTTGAATAATATGGTAACCGGCCTCCGTCTCAACAACATTTGATATTTCACCTTCCTTTAGTTTATACGCAACTCCCTCAAATTCTGGATATAACTGGCCTCTCCCGTAAAAGCCAAGCTCACCTCCCTTTTTTGCTGAACCAGGATCCTGCGAATATAAAATGGCCAATGTGGAGAAACTTTCACCCTCAAGAATCCTTTTTCTGAGTTCAAGAAGTTGCTCTTTTACTCTAATTTTTTCCTCAACGTTAATCGGTGGATTCTTAACTATTTCAGCTATAACAAATTCTGTTTTAATTAAAGGAATGCTGTCAGTTGGCAACGAACGATAAAACGATCTGATTTCAGACGGTGTTACGGTTACAGTCGCAACAATACCACTTTGCACCTGTTGTGTAATTAACTGATCTTTAACAATAGTATGAAGTTCCTGCTTGATCTCAGTTAATGTCTTATCATAATACTCTTCCAGTTTTTCCTGTGATCCAAATTGGTTGATAAACATGCCTAATCTTCTATCTAATTCGGCTTCAACCTGAATATTGCTTATTTCAATACTATCTACTTCAGCTTGCGAAACCATAAGTTTCTGATATAATATGTCTTCAAGAATTACACACCTCATTTCAGATGCGGTGCCACTAATACCACCCTGCATTCTGTAACTCAGATACTGGGTTTCAATATCTGATTCGAGAATAATATTTTTACCTACAACAGCTGCTATCTGATCAACCACATATTCTTCCTGTGCCATAGATGACAATGAAAGTATCGTTAATAGAGCCAGACTAAGGCTAACAGCAAAATATTTTAAACGTATTAAACCTTGTATTATATTTATCTGGAAATCAATCATTATAATATATTTCAAATTCCTTACTTAAAATTGCATTTTCATAAATATCGTCTCTCATCTTTTTTATCAGTCCCATTTTTCGTTTGTTAATAATGATATTACGGATGTCATTATATTCAAAATCAAGTGGAGAAATATCATCCTTAATCTTGAAATCAACGAATTTAATGAGATATAGCTCATCTCCCTTGTTTAGCTTAACAAAGTTATTCTCTTTTAAAAATAACTCCTGATTATAGGTTTCGATAGGGACAATTTTTTGAAGCCTGTTAAAACTGATCCAGTTTGCCGTATCGAGATAAAATGAATTGGCGTGTAACTCGCATAAAGCTTCTAAAGAATCCAGCATTAATGAATCAGGCAGATTTAATACTTCATCAAATTTTAAATCTTCTTCAGAGTCCTTGTCTAAAATAACATACATCACCCTGGTGATATTTTCCTTTAATTCAAAATCTGACAAATGCTGATTATAATATGTTTCAATTGCAGAATCACTTACAAGGGTATCCAAATTTTGATTTATCCACTCACTTTCATATTTAAATATTATGAGAGAATTTTTGTAATCAGTAAGCTGTTTATCAAAATTTAACTGCTGAGCTGTTAAGTTTTTTTCAGCCTGATTAATCATCAAAGTTGTTTTAACCCAATTATTTACATAGTTTTTCACCAAAACCATACTATCCCTGGGCGAACTTCCTTCAGGCACAAGACCTTTTAATTCTGTATCATATAAATATTCATCATTTACCCTGGCGAGCAGCACTCCCTCCTTATCAATTAATGGGCGCTGGCATGCAAAATTTATTACAAACAGTAATGCAGAAATAAAAATGATTATTCTATACAATTCTTTAAACTTAATTTTTTTCAACTACTTTTTGAAGAACTTCTTCGTTAACTGAAACGGGATATTTAATTTTTAGTTGTTTTATCCATTCTTGCTCCAAATACGACTGATAATCGGCTGTTGCCAGCCCTCTAGCTTCATCTAGTTTTTTTGGCTCAGGTTTCAGTTTTTTGCGAACTTTAACAAATACCGTCAGATTTTCAACATCTGAGTTAATTTCATCCGAAAGGCCATCTTCCCAGTTTATTTGGTCGACATATTTGTTATCCCCTTTTTCATATAGTCCCGGTTTTATTGTAACAAGCATGTTAATGGAATCTTTTTCGAGTGCGAGTGCAATATCACCATCATTATCATTTGTCGCAATTATGTTTTTCACTTCATCAACAATTTCACGATCCCTGATTTCGTATACGGTAGCATCTACCCGCTCATCCCAGATGTACTTTCCATTATTTTCGTTAAAGTATTGTTCCAGTCCGTTTGTGTCAATAACAGCTTTCGACCACACTTTATCATCAGTTAAGTTAAACAATAATATTCCATCGTGGTATTCCTGCATTAAATCTTTGAATTCGGGATAGTTTTCCTCTAAATGCTCATCCTCATATTCAAGGCACATTTCATTTTCAAAACCTGTGAAAAGCTTATCTAAATAAGAATTCAAATCAACTGTTTCCTGAATAGATTGTTTTCTTTCAATATACTTCGCAAAATCATATTGAGTGTATTTTGTTTTACCTATTTTCAGAATTGGTTTAATCAATGTCGCCAAACTATCAGCAATAAATTTGGCTTGAAAAACAGATGTGTCGATACTTTGATAAAGGCTTTCTTTAGCTTTAGCGTATACTTTAACGCCATTTTCATCTTTAATTCTCTGAATAACTGCTTCTTCACTTTTTCTTGAACGTTGGTCTTTGGCAATTCTTTCCTTTAACTGTTGTTGTTCTTCCTCAAATGATTCGGGAGTATCACGGCTGATTAATTTAATAATATGAAATCCGTACATTGTTTTTACGGGTTCAGATATATCATCAATCTCCAGTCCATTTACAGCTACAACAAATTCAGGAACTACCCTGTTACAAGTAAACTTTGATAACTGTCCTCCATTTCTTGCAGAACCTTTATCCTCAGAATATTGCATGACAGCATCTTCAAATTTCATCCCTTCTTTAATCTTTGCTGATATGTTATTTATTTTTTCTGCCTTTCTTGCTGAATCCGCCGAACTTGCATCCGGCCTGAGTGCAACGAAAATATGTGCAACCTGAACTACACCCATTGCATCCTGAATATCAGTTATCTTAAGCAAATGATACCCAAACTTGGTTCGGATGGGCTGGGAAACACTATCAAGTGGCGTTGAATACGCAGTTGATTCAAATGGATAGACCATATTGAAAATAGTAAAATAGCCCAGGTCACCTTTATTTCCCGGCCTGAATGCCTGCTGATTTGGGATTGCCTCCCTGTCTTTTGCAGAAGGATCTTCAGAAGACTGAACAGCAGCTTCCGCGAAATCCATTCCATCAGTTATCGTTTCTCTGATTTCAGTAATTCGGTTATAAGCTTCCAATGTATCTTCAGCACTGGCATCTTCATCCACCAATAAAAGAATATGACTGGCACGAATGTCTTTTAACATCCTATTATATGCTTCTTCAAGTAAAGCTTCGTTAACATTCTCATCAACAAAATACGGTTTAGCTAACTGTTCACGATAACCATTCAATTCTTTAACAAAAGCATTAGAAGTATCCATCTTTAATTCTTCGGCTTCCTTTACTTTTAATTTAAAATTTATGAAAAGATCCAGGTATTCTTCAATTGTACTTGTTTCATAAGCGTCTGTTTGTGAATTGTTTTTGTTATATACTTTCATGAACTCTGCCACGGTAATTTTCTCATCACCTATTGTTACCAAAGCTTTATCATCAAGCGAAAACTGCCCTATTGCAGCGCTGCTAAATATTAATACTAATGCAATTAAACTAAATAACTTTTTCATTTTTTTCTATCTGCTAAATTTTACTAAACTATTTTTTTCTGCTATAATTTGGTGCCTCGCGGGTAATGGTAATATCATGAGGATGGCTTTCCGCTACACCGGCAGCAGTAATCTTCATAAACCTTGCTTTCTGCAGATCAGCTATTGTTTTGGCACCCGTATATCCCATTCCTGACCGCAACCCACCAACCATTTGTACTACTACTTCGTTCAAAGATCCTTTAAAAGGAACACGGCCAACAATTCCTTCTGGTACTAATTTTTTTAGGTCATCTTCGGCGTCTTGAAAATAGCGATCCTTCGAACCGTCTTTCATTGCTTCAATAGATCCCATGCCCCGATACGTTTTAAATTTCCTGCCATCGTAAATAATTGTTTCTCCAGGTGATTCATCAACTCCGGCAAATAAGGAACCCGCCATAATTGTGTCAGCTCCGGCTGCAATCGCCTTAACAATATCACCGGTATACCTGATACCCCCATCAGCAATAACAGGAGTGTCCGATCCTTTAACAGCCTGCGCAACTTCGTATATTGCAGATAGTTGCGGCACACCTACACCAGCAATTACTCGCGTCGTGCATATTGAACCTGGCCCGATGCCCACTTTAATTCCATCTGCGCCTACGGCCAACAGATCCATTGCTGCTTCTGCAGTAGCAATATTTCCTACTATAAGATCAACATCAGGGAAATTGGATTTTACGATTCTTGCTGTATCCAGCACCCCTTGTGAATGACCATGGGCAGTATCAATAACAATGGCATCAACATCTACATCAACAAGTGCTGCAACCCTATCCAGGGTATCTGAGGAAATTCCTACAGCGGCAGCAACCCTCAACCTTCCCATATCATCTTTACAACTATTTGGATGTGTTGCTATCTTTATAATGTCTTTATAGGTAATTAATCCTACAAGTTTGAATTCCTTATCAACTACTGGTAATTTCTCAATTCTATGTTCCTGTAAAATATCAGCTGCCTTTTCAAAGTCGACGAATTCAGTAGTTGTAATTAAATTCTCCTTAGTCATGGCTTGTTCAACCTTCTTCTCATGATTCCTTTCAAATCTTAAATCGCGGTTAGTAATAATTCCGACCAATTTATTTGAATCATCAACTACCGGAATCCCCCCGATACTGTATTCTTTCATGATATCTAAAGCATCCTGAACAGTTGCCTCAATTCTAAGAGTTATTGGATCGAGTATCATACCATTTTCAGCTCGTTTTACTTTACGAACTTCATTGGCCTGTCGCTCAATGGTCATATTTTTATGCATTACCCCTATGCCGCCCTCCTGTGCCATCGCTATAGCCATTTTCGATTCGGTAACCGTATCCATAGCGGCTGAAATAATCGGAATCTTTAATGAAATATTTCTTGAAAACCGGGTGGTCAGATCAGTTTCACGCGGAAGGACTTTTGAATGTGCTGGAACCAGCAGTACATCATCGTATGTTAAGCCTTCACCCTTAAATTTATCACTATCAAAGGACATGTTCAGAAAGTTTTAAAATTGCGCAAAACTACCAAATTAATCAATACCTAATGTGCATCATTATTAATGATCCGACTATTTTAACATCCTTTAATAAATAACAGTTACTGTTCCTTGTTCATTAGTAGAGTTACCATAAACATCAAGGTATTGAAACTTGTATATATAAACGCCCTGTTGCACATAGGTTCCGTTATAAGTACCGTCCCATCCATTATAAGGATCTTTCGTTTCGAAAATTAATTGTCCCCATCGGTTATATATCTGGAATAAATAATTAGTCCCATTCAGAAATCGAAAAACAGGTTTAAAAAACGGATCAGTACCGCCGGGCTTGAACGCATTCGGAAAATATATGTCGGATTCAGGAATTACAATAGTACGGTTAGAATTACTCTTTTCTCTGAATCCGAATTCATTATCGCCCCTTTCAACAGCCTGCACCCAATACACTAAATTCTCAACAGAACCACTGATACTTGAAATATCATCAGTATATTCATCTTCGTGCCAATAAACTGAGTCGATAGGAGATGTTGGTTCAACAGCGTTTTCCATTCTATAAATAAAATATTTATCGACTCCTGCTTTCCATCCTTCGAAAAAGTTCCATTGCAACAAATTATTATTTTTATTCTTTATCCAGGCTGATAATCCAATGGTTTTAAGGCGATCTGGTTCAAGTTGCTTTTTCCCACAACTATCCATTACTTTAACCCCATAACGGTAAAATCCTTCTGAGCCATCAGCACTTGTATCAACTATTTGCAAAGGTGAATTTGTAAGAGTATCTACATTTATGGTCATCAAATATTTAAGAAAATCATCGCCAGGATCACTTCGCCAAATTTGCAAAAAAGAGTTTTTTACTATTGTATCAAAGTCGATTGTTAATTCAACGTCATTGTTTGGCAAAACATCCGCATTGGCAAAGTACGAATAGGTAGGTTTTTCATAACCGTAAGTATAAATTGATTTAATGCAAGAAGAACTTGTATAAACTTTTGAACCTTTATAAACTATCTCTCTTATATAATATTCATAAACCCTTCCAATGCTCAAATCATCATCTACAACTGTAATAACATCAGAAATTGATCTTGATCCTGAATAATATTTATAATTACTTATACTTTTAGCCTTATCGAAATGACCTTTCCCCACACTTGAATTTCCAATCAGCTCAAAGTCAATCGAGTCTGAGTCATAGTCAATAAAGGGTTCAAACGTAATGGTTGCCTGAATTAAACAAGGATTATAAGTTACATCAATTAAATGGACATTCTGAAGCGGATTGGAAAAAGTTCCGGGGCTTTTATTACCACAACTATCAATTGAAGCAATTGCATATTTGTGAATTGTATCGCATGCCTCGACTAAAGAGTCTATATAAAAAGTTGAATTAATCCCATATACCGTATCAAATTCGAAAAAAGATAAGCCCTGTTGCCTGTACATTATGTATCCAACAACATCCTGGCTTAACGAAGCAGTCCATCCTAAGACTATACGCGGTGTGTTATTAAAATAATTGATGCTCACAGAATCAAAAAATGGAGAATCCGGTAAAATAATATCTTTAAATTGTCCTCCCCTAATATTTGATCTTGAAACGCAACCGTTTGAATTTTCAAGTTCGACTCTAAAATTAATCCAGTCGTCACAAACAAACACAGTGTGTTTATATGGTGCTGATGCTGCCGAATCGATCAGATTCCAATTGTCAGGCGGATATTCTTTATAAATATAATATCTGCTGTTTGACCCTTCCGGTAACGGATTACTTAAAGGATCCCAATATAAAGTTGCTTCGTTAAAATCAGTTGAGACGCCAACCTGTAAGAAAATTGTTTGAAGTGTATTTGACTGAACATTATTAGCGGAATAAACAGCCTCAACATAATATTGTTGAGATACTAAATCTGTTTGAGCACCTACATGCAAATAATTATTTGTACTGCTATTAACATTGCCAATTTTAACGTAGGAACCTTCAAAATGATATATGTCGTAGCTTAATAAATCTGAGATGTCAGCAGGTAACCAATGCAATACAACGTCTCCATTTTCATCTACATCAAGACAAATTAAAGTCGGGACTTGCTGACTTATTGCCAATAGAGAAATAAATAAAAAAAGTGATGTAAGTATGCTGTTTTTCATTTTGGTTTTCAAATAATCATGCTAGCTGTTTACCTTTCCAACTACCAAAGTAATCATATCATCAGGATCAAGATATTCATTAGCAGTCTCGCGTAATTCTTCAGCAGTAACTTGTAATATATCGTTCAGGCTTTTCTTGTAAAATGAAAAACCCTTTCCAATATCTTTAACCCCTTTAAATCGTTCAGTTAATGCAAATGGCCCGTCAAAAGTACGAAGGAAAGTTCCATAAATATAATTCTTGACACGTGTAAGTTCTTCATCATCAACTTTTATATTTCTTAAGCGGTTCATCTCCTGAAATATTTCCGACATGGCAGCATCGGTATATTGAACATTTACCTCGGTGGATACAGAGAAAAAACCTGCATGCTTATAGTTAGTTACGAATGAATTAACGCCATAGGTATATCCTTTATCTTCGCGCAAATTTGACATTAAACGTGAACCAAAATAACCACCCAGAACCGTATTTAAAAGTAAAAATCTGTTATAATCAGGATGAAGCTTACTGATAATTGGCCTTCCAACCCTAATGGCCGATTGCATAGCATCCGGCTTTTCAATATATTTCTCCTTTTGTGTAACTAATCCGGCATAAGAAATTTTAGAACTTACTGAAGTATTTTTATTCCATGTAACTCCCATGTGTTTATTCAATAAGGGTACAATTTCTCCTGAAATCTTACCACTTACAACAACATAAGCGTTTTCTGGATGATAGTGCCTATCATGAAAAGTGAAAAGATCCTTCCTGCTAAGCAAATCAAAATCCTTAATTTCAAGCATCTGCCCATAGGCCGAACCCTCACCAAAAACCAATTTATTAAACTCTAACATGGCTTTATACCTTACCTTTTCGCTATTAATCAGGAATTCCTGTCTTTGTCTGTCAATATGAATTTTTAACTCTTCTTCGGGAAAGGTAGCATCAATGAGTATATTTCCGATAAGCGGAATCAGTTGTTCTAAATGTTTTGATAAGACATACAAACTAATTGTTGAAGCATCTTTTGTAATTGAAGTATCAAGGTAGGCTCCGTAGTAATCTATTATTTCAGCTATTCCCGACGAATCATATTCATTCGTTCCCTCTTTTAGTAATTTACCAACACTTGTTGCAATTAATTTTTTATTCTGAAAGACAGAACCTGCTTCAATAACAATATCTATGCGTAGAACATCTTCATTTCCGGCATCTATCAAATATACTTCCAGCCCATTATCAAGCAATTCTTTTGTGGGTTCTTTTAGTAATAAATGAACCGGGATTCCTTGTTTTGGTATGATGCTCCTGTCTAATTTCATATTCTTTCTGTCGTTATCCCTCTATAGCCCGGTAATATAATTTACTGGGTTTTGAATTAATAAAAATTTTAATAGCATTATCCCGTATATCTTTTTTGCTTATAGCTTGATACCTCTCAATTTCCTCGTTCAATAATGATGCATTTCCAAGCATCTCGTAGTATCCCAAATTCATTGCTTTACTTAAAACCGACATCCTTGAAAATAATAAGTTTGATTCTATTTTATTGTTGATTTTTTTTAGTTCGTTTACTTCAATCAATTGATGACATATCTTATTAAGCTCTTCGTAAATCAAATTTTCGGCATCCTCTTTAGTTGCACCATTTAATAATCTGCCAGAAACTATAAATAAGCCATTATCAAGATCGCCTGTTACAAATGCACTTACGTTGGAGAACATTTTTGACCTCTTTACTAAATTCTGGTACATCCGAGATGAATCGCCATTAGAAAGCACATCTGAGATAAAATCGATTTTATAAAATCCATCTTCTTTCCGTTTTGCCATATGCCAGGCCATATAAATTGCATTTTGTGGCACTTTCCGTTCTACTATTAATTCTCTTTCTTCTTTCTGATGGGGCTCTTTAGGATAATTTCTTTGAATTTGCTTTCCGGCAGGAATCGGGCCAAACCACTTTTCTGCCAGTTTGTTTATTTCATCTATATTGACATCGCCTGCTATTGATAGAACGGCATTGTTTGGATTATAATATTTCCCATAAAACGACTTAACATCCCTCATTGTTGCCTGCTCAATATGGCTGATGTCTTTACCAATAGTATTCCATTGGTAAGGATGTTTATGATAAGCTATGGGTTTTAACAAAAGATAAACATCTCCGTATGGCTGATTAAGATAGTTTTGTTTAAATTCTTCAACAACAACCTGGCGTTGTACGTCAAGACTTTTTTCTGAAAATGCAAGCGATAACATTCTATCCGATTCAAGCCAGAAAGCAGTCTCTATATTGTTTTTTGGAATTGTTAAATAATAATTTGTATAATCATTATTTGTGAATGCATTGTTCTCTCCTCCTGCTTTCTGTAGAGGCTCATCATATTTTGGTATATTGACAGATCCACCAAACATCAAATGCTCAAACAAATGGGCAAAACCTGTCCTGTCAGAATTTTCATCTCTTGAACCAACCTTATAAATGATATTCATTGCCACCATAGGAGTAGTTTTATCCTGGTGGATAATAATTTTCAAACCATTAGCTAATGTGAACGACTCAAACTCCATCATAGCATTCTTAAATTATCAGGCAAACTTAAGGATATAACTTAAAAGCGACCAATTTATTTTATTTACATCTTCTTAAAAAACACTACTTTTGTTTAGCTTTTTAAAGTATTTGAAATCCAAAAAAGTAATCTATGGAAAGAGATAAAAAAATATTTGACCTGATCAAACAGGAAAAAGACAGACAGATGCATGGAATTGAGTTAATTGCTTCAGAAAACTTTGTGAGCGAGCAGGTTTTAGAAGCCATGGGCTCAGTAATGACCAATAAATATGCTGAAGGATACCCTGGAAAAAGATATTATGGAGGATGTGAAATAGTAGACCAGTCGGAACAATTGGCAATCGATCGTGCATGTGAATTATTTGATGCAGAATATGCAAATGTTCAGCCACATTCGGGAGCACAGGCAAACATGGCTGTATTTCTTGCATGCCTTAAACCCGGAGATACATTTATGGGACTGGATCTTTCTCATGGTGGCCATCTTTCTCATGGTTCATTTGTAAACTCATCAGGGATTTTATACAATCCAATTGCTTACAAGGTAAAAGAGGAAACCGGTACGGTTGACTATGATGAAATGGAGCAACTTGCCCTGAAAGAAAAACCAAAAATGATCATTGCCGGGGCTTCCGCATATTCACGAGATTGGGATTATGAACGTATGAGGGACATAGCAGATGAAATAGGAGCCATATTAATGGCTGATATTGCACATCCCGCCGGATTAATTGCAAAAGGTATTCTGAACGACCCGATAGAACATTGTCATATTGTTACAACAACTACCCATAAAACCTTGCGTGGGCCAAGAGGCGGAATGATACTTATGGGAGAAGATTTTGAGAATCCGTGGGGATTAACAACTCCCAAAGGAAAAATTAAGATGATGTCAACTGTTCTCAATTCTGCTGTCTTTCCTGGAATTCAGGGAGGGCCACTGGAACATGTTATTGCGGCCAAGGCTGTTGCATTTGGGGAAGCCTTAACAGATTCTTATTTTGAATACATATTACAGGTTAAGAAGAATGCAGAAGTAATGGCGAAAGCATTTGTTAGCAAAGGTTACAAAGTAATCTCCGATGGAACCGACAACCACCTGATGCTTATTGATCTCAGAGGCAAATTTCCGGAAATAACAGGAAAGATAGTTGAGAACTCACTCGTAAGAGCTGATATAACAATTAACAAAAATATGGTGCCATTTGATAGCCGGTCACCTTTCCAGACAAGTGGGTTGAGAGTAGGTACACCTGCAATCACAACCAGGGGTATGAAAGAAAACCACATGGAACCAATTGTTGATTTGATTGATGAGGCAATTAGCAATATTGAAAATGAGCATGTACTGGAGTCGGCTAAGAAACGTGTTAATACAATGATGGCTGATTTTCCACTATTTGCCTATTAATAAAGAAAGATTCATTATTATATTGCCATCTTTGATAAAAGGTGGCAATTTTTTTATAAATTGATGAACCATAAATAAGAAAATGAAAACACTATATATAGTCCGTCATGCAAAGTCATCCTGGGATGATCCCGGGTTAGCCGATCATGACAGGCCGCTGATGAAAAAGGGAATTAACAAAACATTAAAAATTACCGAATTCCTTAAATGGAAAATAACGTGTCCTGATTTATTCTTGTCAAGCACAGCTGTACGGGCAAGACAAACCGCAGAAATTATTTCACAAGGAATAAATTACCCAAGCGATAAAATAAGCATCACAAATAACTTGTATCATGCAAGCTCAGAATCTATATTCAACGAATTATATGGGCTCTCCAATCAAATTAGTTCTGTTATGATTTTTGGTCATAATCCCGGACTGACTTATTTCGTAAATAAGTTCTTAAGTCCAACAATTGAAAATCTGCCGACTTCCGGTATCGTAAGTGTCTCATTTGAAACGAACAAATGGGAGAAAATTAATGAAGCCAAATTTCATGTTAACTTTGTAATGTTTCCAAAAATGCTAAAATAAAATGAGTACTATTAAAAAGGAGTATTTTATTAATCGGGAAGTTTCATGGCTTCATTTTAATGAACGCGTGTTGCAGGAAGCCATGGATAAGAATAACCCAATCATTGAAAGGCTCAAATTTCTCGGGATCTTTTCTAATAATCGTGATGAATTCTTCAGGGTTAGAGTTGCTACAGTGAAACGCTTAGCTTTATTAGAAAAGATCAAAAGCAACAAATTTGGTTACAATCCGTCTAAATTGCTTAAAGATATCCTTTTAATAGTTGAAGAACAGGAAAAAAAATTCACTGATACTTATCTTGATATTAAAAAAGACCTTGAGCAAGAAAATATTATTTTTCTCGATGAGACTTCTTTAGATGAAGAACAAGGTAAGTTTGTACAAACATTTTTCCATAATGAAGTGCGGCCTTTCTTGCTTCCGGTTATGCTAAGCAGTATAAAAAGTCCTGACTTCCTAAGAGACAATACTATTTATCTCGCGCTCGAATTGATAGATTCCTTGAATGAAAAAGAAGATGAATATGCCTTAATCAACGTTCCGACAGATCGTATCTCACGCTTTATTCAATTACCCGGCGACAAGGACAAAAAATACATCATACTTCTTGATGATGTGATTCGTTATGCGATAGGTGAGATTTTCTATCTTTTTAAATACGACTCAATTAAGGCCTATACCATAAAATTTACCCGTGATGCCGAACTTGACTTCGATAATGATGTTTCAAAAAGTTTTATTGAACTAATGAGTGAAAGCATTAAACGGAGAAAAAAGGGATTGCCGGTGAGATTTGTTTATGATAAGGAAATCCCCAAACCTCTGTATAAGAAACTTATTAAGAAACTACAGATTAGTGAAATCGATAATTTAAGAGGTGGAGGTAAGTATCATAATTTCAAAGATTTTATGAATTTTCCGAAAATTGGCTCCAAAAATTTAAATAATCCAAAATCTTCACCTCTTAATCATAAACTTCTTCCGCAAAATGAAAGTATTCTTAATGCTGTTAGCAAACAGGATATCCTGCTTCATTATCCCTATCAAACATTCCAATACATTGTTGATTTATTAAGAGAAGCCGCCATCGATCCGCAGGTCAGGGCAATTAAAATGACTTTCTACAGGGCAGCACGGAACTCAAATGTGATCAATGCCTTAATCAATGCAGCCAGAAACGGTAAAAATGTTACTGTTTTTCTTGAGATTCAAGCCCGATTTGATGAAGAAGCGAATATATATTGGATTAAGAAGCTTACGGAAGAAGGTGTAAAAATTATCAAAACATTACCCGGTTTTAAAGTACATAGTAAACTGATGCTGATTAGAAGAAAAGAAAACGGTGAAAACATTTATTATGCAAACATCAGCACAGGAAATTTCAATGAATCAACAGCAAATGTTTATGCTGATGATAGCCTTTTAACTGCACATCAAGGAATTACAAAAGAGGTAAACACACTATTTCATTTATTTGAATCACCTTATAACCCTCCGAAGTTCAAGCATCTGCTCGTCGCACCCTATTATATTAGAAATAGCTTTATTCGGCTTCTCAATACAGAAATAAAAAATGCTAAAGAAGGTAAAGAAGCATGGGCAATTATTAAACTAAATAGTATTACCGACAAAAAAATTGTTCGCAAACTTTATTCAGCATCCAAAGCAGGTGTTAAAATTCAAATCATTTGCCGCGGTATATGCATATTAGTTCCACAGATAAAAGGGCTAAGTGAAAACATTGAAGTAATAAGTATAGTTGATAAATACCTCGAACATTCCCGTTTATTTGTTTTTAATAATGGAGGAAATCCAAAATATTACATCGCTTCCTCTGATTGGATGGTTAGAAATTTCGACCATCGTTTTGAAATTGCATGCCCCATATACGATAAAATTCTTCAGCAGGAAATTATGGATATGCTTCAAATACAATTGGCGGATAATGTAAAAGCGAGATATGTAAATTTAAAACCTAACAACCGTTACAAAGAAAGAAGTTCAAAAAAGCAGCCATTAGTTCGGTCACAAATTGCTATTTATGAATATTTGAAAAAACACTAATAAGTATTTAACATAAGTGCCTGCTGCTTTTTTGTCTAAATTTCGTTTTTATAATCGTTGAATTTATCATTTGCTTTTTAAATCAGCTTAAATATTTAAATTTGGTGTGTTACAACTAAATTTTCAATTAAATGACTTTAAAGCGTTTTTCAATATTATTCCTTACAATTGTAATCTCAAGTGTTTTAATTGCTCAGGAAAACTCAGACTTAAAAAAGGAAACTTCTGATGTAAAAGACAGTCTTGAGAAAGTATATTTGTATCTCCAGTTAGCAAGAGAAATGAAGACCGTTGATGTTGAACAAGCCATATCATATAATCGGCAAGCTTTACAATTAGCAAATATCATTCAATCAGATGACGCCAGAGCCGAAATTAATGAACTTATGGGTGAATTATTTCAAATGACAAATAATTTTCAGCCGTCAATAAATTACTTTCTTATCAGCGGAAAATTGTATAAAAGCCTTGGTGAAAAAGAAAAACTTGCCAGGGTATATGGAAAGTTGGGGTTACTTTATTATAAAAACAACTACAATTTAGAAAGTGCTTTATTTTATTATCAGGAATCAATAAATTTAGGAATTGAACTTAACAATCAAAATATAATTGCTGATTCCTATAATAGAATTGGTGGCATATTTCTCAATCAGAACAATTATAGCGAAGCAAATTATTACTATAGAGAAGCACTTTCATTATGGGAACAGAATGGGTACAATAAAGGTATTGCAGTTGCCCTGAATAACATTGGTGAAATATACAGGTTAAAGGGTAGTTACAACACAGCCTTAGATTATTACAATCAGAGTTTGGTGATAACCAAACATATTAATCATAAAAATTTGATAGCAATAAACTATGAAAACATAGGACTTGTAAAAAGTAATCTTGGCGAGTTTGAAGAGGCTTTCAACTATTTTAATAAAAGTTTATCACTTTACGAAGAAGTTAGTGACCTGGAAAGAAAAGTTGGGCTTCTATTGGTTATGGGTGACCAGTATTTGATTATGAATCAATATAGCGATGCTTACCTGTCGTTTATAAAAGCAAACAGAATTGCTGTTAAATCAAATCATTGGATTCATATTGCTGATGCAGCAAACGGTTTAAGCCGCACATTAAATGAAATGAAAAATTATAAATCATCACTTAAATTTTTTAAAATATATGCTGCTTACAATGATTCTATTAATCAAAAGAAGAAAACTGATCGGATAACTGAAATTCAGTCTCGATTCAATAAAAATCTTAAGGAAAAAGAACTTAAAATTGCAAAAAATGAGATTGCCCTTTATGAAAATCAGGATAAACTAAATTCATTAAAGCTTAATCTACTTATTTTAAGCATATTTTTTATTCTCATAATTTCGTTTCTCATTTTGAATAAATACAGATCACAAGTTAGAAAAGAAAGATTAATTCGTGAAAAAGATACACAATTACATGCAACTCAACAAGAATTGATGGAATTTGAGATTCAGAGTAAAGACGCAGATCTTACGACTTTCGCATTACATTTAGTACAAAAAAATGAGATACTTCAGCATCTTCAGAAAGAACTTAAGAATTTACCATGTGGTTCTGATGATGAAACAACTAGAAAAATATCAGATTTGAACTCTGCTATTAGACAAAATCTGAGCTTAAAAGAAGATCTGGAAGAGTTTCAACAGAAGTTGGATAGCTCCTATAATGATTTCTTTATAAGGCTTAGAAACAAATTTCCAACGCTCACAAGAAATGAAGAACGGCTTTGTGCTTTTCTTCGATTAAACCTTAGTTCAAAAGAAATAGCAACAATAAATAATACAAGTTTAAAAGCTGCTGAAATGAGCAGATACCGCCTTCGTAAAAAGATTGGTTTGAGTTACAATGAATTACTACCTGAGTATTTACAAAGCATTTAATTATTGACTGTAGAACTTATTTAATTCATATCAATCTCTATCTCTTATCTTTACGTTTTTATTGTAGAGCTATTTTATTTAGATTAAATATTTATTATACTTCTGTAGAAGTCATGTAGAAGTAATTTAACACATTTAATGTGATCATGAGACTACTTTCGAATACTGAAAGATTAACAAGATTAACTAAAACTTTTTACACGATGGCTTCAATTGATGAATTAACAGACGAGCAATTACTATCTCAATGCCTCAATAATAACAGAAAAGCTCAGAATAGTCTTTATAAAAAGTTTTCCCCAAAGCTTTTCGGAACTTGTTTAAGATACTCAAAAAACAATACTGACGCTGAAGATATTTTACAGGAAGGTTTTATAAAAATTTTTAAATACTTAAAGGATTTCCGTAACGAAGGATATTTTGAAGGATGGATGAGGAAAATAATGGTTACTACCGCTTTAAATTTTTATAAAAGAAAAAGCTTATTAAATAAAGAAGTTGATCCGGATATTGTGAACGCACCTTCAATGTCCGTTCCTGATGTTATATCGCTACTTTCAAGTGAGGAATTGTTATCTATGATTCAGGAATTACCCAATGGTTACAGGATGGTTTTCAACCTAAATACTATTGAAGGTTATTCTCATAAAGAGATTGGAGAAATAATGAATATCTCAGTCAATACCTCTAAATCGCAATTATCCAGGGCGAGAAATTCTTTACAAAAGAGGATTAATAAACTATTTGAATTAGAAAAAAATAGTCTTCTTTTAGTTTAATTAAAATTAATATTTTCACACATCATTTAATAATTACAAGTATATGAAAAAGTTTTACATTTTATTTATTGCATTATTGAGTATATCAGTAATTCTTAACGGACAAACTTTTATTGATGAAGACTTTGGTGGAGGGGTCATGCCACCTGATGGATGGACCATAGATGGTCATGAAAGTCAATGGAGTATTAGTTCAACTGCTAATGCCGGAGGTACTTCACCAGAAGCCACATTTCGATACGTTAACACTATTTCAATCACACGTTTTATTTCACCATCAATTGACCTATCAGGATTTACGTCTCTTGTACTGAGTTTTAAACATTTTCTTGATGATTATAGTGGAACAGGATATACCCTGGGTGTTGCAACACGAGCCAATGAGGGAGATTGGAATACTGTTTGGTCTGTCAATCCAACTGGCGACCTTGGGCCTGAAGAAATTCTTTTAGCCATTGAGAATGATGACGTTGGATCGTCTGATTTTCAGTTTTGCGTTTATCTCGAGGGTAATTTCTATAATCTTGATAATTATTATCTAGATGATATTTTATTGTCTGCAATGCTAAATATTGATTGTAAGATGAACCAAATATCTACTCCGTCATTTCTAAATGGGCCAGTAGAGGTTACCGGTTCAGTTAAAAATGTTGGAATTAATGTTATAAACTCTATTAATTTAAGTTGGCAAGCTAACGAAGGCGAAATTTATTCTTCCTATTTCGATGGATTAGTATTGAACTTCAATGAAACTTTTGAGTTTACGTTTGATGATCTTTTTGATTATCCAATTGGTGCATACGATCTTAAAGTTTGGATTACTGAAGTAAATGGATCAGTAGATGATAATCCTGATAATGACTCAATGAATAAGTTGGTGAGTGTTGTTAGTAATGTTGTTCACAGAAGGCCTTGCATTGAAGAATTTACTAGTTCAACTTGTGGTCCTTGTGCAACTTTAAATTCACAATTTGTTCCATGGTGCAATACTCATGAGGATGAAATTAGTTTACTAAAATACCAGGTAAATTGGCCGGGATCAGGTGATCCATATTATACTGAAGAAGTTGGTGTCCGAGTAAGTTATTATGGCGTTTCAGGAGTACCTGCTTTGTTCTTCAACGGATCTTACAAAGGTTATGCTTTTAGTGGAGTTCAGCCAGCATTTGAAGAAGCTATGGCCATGCCAGGATTAATGAGCCTTGTTTCTTCACATGCTTTTAACGGAACGGAAATAACGGTAAATGCAACAATTTTACCATATGCCGGATTTCAAAATGCAAAAGTACATATTGCTGTCTTTGAGTATATCACAACGGGAAACACGGGAAACAACGGAGAAACTCAGTTTGAGCATGTAATGATGAAAATGATTCCTGGTTCTGAGGGAACATCAGCTGTATTTACTGACAGAACTCCTTTTATTATTGACCAAACAATCGATCTGTCAGGAACCAATGTTGAGGAATGGGATGACCTGGGAGTAATCGTTTTTGTTCAAGATAATAATAACCAGGAAATTCACCAGTCTGATTATTCAGTAGAAAATGGTGTTTTTGCAACTGATGCAAGCCTTCTTGAACTATCTGTAGATGGTGTACCCATTGAAGATTTTGATCCGAGCATTTTTGAATACTTCATTGAATTACCGGAAGGAACTACAGAAATCCCACTAGTTGAAGGAACTTCAACAGATGCAAACGCAATTGTTATGGTTGAACCAGCTAATGAACTTCCTGGATCAACATATGTAGATGTTTTTGCTGAAGATCTAATAACCAACAACAGGTACACAGTTACATTTACCATTGCAACGGGATTAAATGATCTAAATGACCAACAAATAAAACTATATCCAAACCCAACATCAGGTATATTAAATATTAGCAGCGATAAAAATGCCAGTATATGCGTTTATGCTACTGATGGAAGTTTAATTGGTGAATATCAACTTTTTAATAATAAACAAATTGATCTTTCTCATTTATCAAATGGTATTTATTTTGTTAAAGTACTTACAGAAAACCAAATAGTTACAAAGAAAATCTCTCTAAATAGATAAATTTGAGAAACAAACAACCAAAACCGGGCATGGAATTCCTAGTCCGGTTTTTTAATAAAGAATAAAGCGGGAATTAGCATTCCAAATTGTTAAAAATTAAATATTTTAATGAACATCAACTATATTTGTCGAATAAATCGAAAATAGAAACTAAAAAACAGTTAATTAGTATTCATATAAAATTAAAAAGATGAAAAATGTTTACCTTTTATTAGCCGTATTAATCAGTTTATCTGTAGCTCTCAATGCCCAGGTATATATTGATGAACCATTTGATGGCACAAGTATCCCGGACGGATGGTCATTTGATGGATACGCAAACCAATGGGGCATTAGTGCTTCTGTTTATGCGGGTGGTGAAGCCCCGGAAGCAAGATTTACTCATGTAACCGCAACTTCTGCAACAACACGGTTTATTGCTCCTGAAGTTGACTTAAGTGGACTCAGTTCAGTAATGCTAAGTTTTAAATACAAACTATTTGACAACTTAGGAAATGGATATTCAATAGGCGTAGCTACCAGATCAGGTGGAGCCAACTGGAATACTGCCTGGGAAGTGTTCCCAGATGAAAATATTGGACCTGAAAGTAATTTAATTTCTATTAACAATAGTGATGTCGGCCAATCTGATTTTGAGTTTTGTTTCTTTGTTGATGGTAATCTTAATGCAATAAGTTATTGGTATCTTGACGATGTCAAACTTTTTGTACCATTTGCAACTGATGCGGAGATGGTTGAAATAACAACTCCGGAGTTTATCTATAACGCTGCTGAAGTTACAGGCACAATTAAAAATGTTGGAACTGATGAAATAACCGAATTGGAAATTAGCTGGGAAGCTTCGGAAAGGGAAATTTACACAACAATCTTAACAGATTTGTCAGTTGGTTCTGCCGAAACTTATGATTTTACTTGTAACGATTTATTTTTCTTCCCATTAGGAGATTATACTTTAACCGTTTGGATTTCTGCAGTAAACGGTGGAGATGACCAAAACCCAGATGATAATGAAAAATTAAAATCAGTTAGTGTAACAGGATTCTCAATTTACCGCATGCCGTTCTTTGAAGAATTCACGGCATCAACATGCCCACCTTGTGCTGGATTTAATAACCAATTCGTTCCTTGGATAGCTGAACATGAAGGACAGGTTACTTTACTCAAATACCAGATGAACTGGCCTGGAGCAGGGGATCCATATTATACAGCCGAAGGAGGTGTTAGAAAATCATATTATGGTGTAAGTGGTGTACCTGATCTATTTGGAAATGGCGGTGATGTTAGCACAAGTGTGCCTGCTATTAATGCATGGTTTAATACGGCATCACAGCTACCCGGATATATTAGCATTGCCAGTGCATTTTCATTAAACGGAACGGTAATGGATATTAATGCCAATATATTACCTTACCAGGATTTTCCAAGCTTACGTTTATATGTGGTTGTTTTTGAATGGGAAACTGTTGAAAATACTGGTAGCAATGGTGAAACAGAATTTGAAAATGTAATGATGAAAATGGTTCCTGATGCTTCCGGAACAGAAGTTACATTGAACAGCATGGAAGTTTATGAGTTTGAACAAACAGTTGATCTTGACGGTACAAATATTGAAGAATATGATGACTTAGGTGTAGTTGTATTTTTACAGAATTATGGAACAAAGGAAATTCATCAGTCAGCCTATGGTATTGAAGATTACGTATATTCAAATGATGCAAGGCTGAGCGAGATTCGCGTTAAAAATATTCCGATTGAAGGATTTGATCCTGATGTTAATGATTATACAGTTGAATTACCTGAAGGAGTATCTGAAATAGTTCCGGTAACTGCTTCTCCAATGGCTGGAAATCCAAGTATTACTTATGAATACCCGGATGAAATTCCAGGTTTAGTTACAATTAATGTACGCGCCGAAGATTTGACATCAACAAATACATATACTGTCATGTTAACTCTTTACACCGGAATAGAGGATTCATATGAACAGTCAATTCAAATGTATCCAAATCCAACAACAGGCTTGGTACATTTCAGCGGTGTCGAAGACGCTGTTATCTCAGTTTATAACATAAGCGGAAAGATGATTAATGATAATGGTAATGGTAACATGGTTGATCTTTCCTCTTTACCTAATGGAATCTATCTGGTTAAAATTCAGAAAGACGGAACAACTTTGACTAAAAAGATTTCTTTGAATAAATAAATTTTAACTTATTTATATTAAAACCGGACCAGGAAATCCTTGTCCGGTTTTTTTTTGTATTATTAACTTTTAAAATCATCTAATAATTTCGTCACATGCCTGAAAAGCTAGCCAAAAGTAAATATATTTTATCCATTTCGATTATTGGAATTCTTTTTTTCATTTTTGGATTCATTACCTGGCTTAATGCAACATTAATACCTTATCTACGGATTTCCTGTGAACTAACGTCATTTGAGTCTTATTTAGTGACTTTTGCCTTCTATATTTCATATTTTGTAATGGCGTTACCATCATCGAAAGTGCTGGAGAAGACAGGTTTTAAAAACGGCATGTCACTAGGCCTTGTTATTATGGCTGTTGGAGCACTCATATTTGTTCCTGCTGCTATGACACGGACTTACTGGTGGTTCCTGCTTGGACTTTTTATTCAGGGAACAGGACTTGCTATTCTGCAAACAGCATCAAATCCTTACGTGACAATTCTTGGACCAATTGAAAGTGCTGCAAAACGAATAAGCATAATGGGGGTAGCAAATAAATTTGCCGGGATACTTAGCCCAATAATTCTTGGAGCGATAGTTCTTGATGGAATTGACAAAATTGAAGTGCAGATAACCACAATGGATGCCGTAGCAAAAGCTGCTGAACTTGATTTACTGTCCTCAAAGGTGATTCTGCCCTATGTGGTTATGGCAGCAGTACTTGTTTTTCTTGCAATTATGGTACGTTATTCCCCACTACCGGAGATTGATTCAGAAGAAGAAGATAGTGGCGTGGAGGAAGAGCAGAAAAGAACAAGTATATTCCAATATCCTTATTTGTGGCTGGGAGTATTAACGATTTTCTTTTATGTAGGCGCTGAAGTTGTTGCAGTTGACACCCTTATTGCTTATGGTAACGACCTTGGCTTTGACCTTTCCGAAGCAAAATTCTTCGCGTCATTTACTCTTGTGGGGATGATTGTGGGATATTTCTTAGGAATTCTTACCATACCAAAATATATTTCCCAGGAAAATGCTCTTAAATATTTTGCTATTCTCGGCATATTATTTACGATTCTTGCAACTCTGACAAACGGTTATACTTCAATACTATTTATTGCCGCCCTTGGATTCGCTAACTCAATTATGTGGCCTGCAATATGGCCCCTTGCCATCGGTGGCCTGGGTAAGTTTATTAAAAAAGGTTCCGCATTGCTTATTATGGCTATTGCCGGAGGCGCCTTAATACCTCTGGTTTACGGATATTTGGCAGGACTTAAGTCAGTTGGCAGCAAGGAAGCGTACTGGATACTGGTTCCTTGCTATTTAATTATTTTCATGTTTGCCTACAAATGGCATAAAAAACAATCATGGTAGTTTAATTACTGATTTATGTAATGAACTTAAAAGAATCAATATTAACTACAACTATAAAAACACCTATTGGAGAAATGGTGGCCTGCTCTACTGAAAAAGGCTTATGTCTACTAGAATTTAAAGAACGCAGGGATCTGAACAAACAATTAAAAAGTTTGACCTCTCATTTTAAGAGTGAGATAATATCAGGTCATAACAGCCTCTTGCTAAAACTTCAGGAGCAACTTGATCAGTATTTTAACAAGAATTTAAAATCATTTAATATTCCAATGCATTTTGTCGGAACAGATTTTCAAAAATCAGTTTGGAGTTTATTGGCAGATATCCCCTTCGGAATGACTATATCTTATATGGATTTAACTAAAAAACTTGGCAATCCTGATGCAATAAGGGCTGTGGCTAATGCAAATGCTGCAAATAAAATTGCTATAGTTATTCCGTGTCATCGTGTTATTGGTTCTGACGGAAAACTTACAGGTTATGCCGGTAGTTTATGGAGAAAAAATTACCTCTTAAAACTGGAAGACGAAACAAAGAACAAGCAATTAACTATAGAGGGCATTCTGTAAATATTGCAATATGTACATGAGTTATTATTTATAACTTGCCGGCATAAAATAATACAACCTTATAAAATCTTTTATTCAGATGAATCCTACACTTTTAATTCTTGCAGCCGGTCTGGGAAGCCGTTATGGCGGTGTTAAGCAAATTGATAAAATTGGCCCTTCCGGAGAAAGTATTATTGACTATTCAGTATTTGATGCCATCAGAGCAGGATTTGGAAAGGTAGTTTTTGTTGTTAATTCGAAAATTATCGATGATTTTAAATCGATTTACGAACCTCGGTTAAAAGGAAAAATTGAAACACGTTACGTTTTACAGGAGATCGAAAACATCCACAAAGGGATCAAATTCAATCCTGAACGTATAAAACCCTGGGGAACAGCCCATGCAGTTCTAGTAGCGAAAGATGAAATCAATGAAGCATTTGCTGTCATTAATGCTGATGATTTTTACGGGAAAGAAGCTTACAAGACTATTGCTGATTTTTTGAATAAAAAAAACAATCAACAAGGTGCTTACGCAATGGTGGGTTACAAACTGAAAAATACTTTGTCAGATTTTGGCAGCGTTTCACGTGGGGTATGTGAGATTGAAAATAAGCTACTGACAGACGTTATGGAACGCACTAGCATTGTCCGAAAAAATGAAGGAATCATTTTTGAAGATAACGGCAGAAAGGTGACAATTGGCAAGGATACGATTGTTTCAATGAATTTCTGGGGTTTTACACCTGACTTTTTTGAGCAAACAGAAAAGGAATTCAAAGATTTTATTATGAAAAATGCCAGCCAGTTGAAGGCCGAGTTTTACATCCCTTATGTAGTGAACAAACTCATTAAGAACAAAGAAGCTACTGTGGAAGTATTAACAAGTGATGCCCGTTGGTTCGGTGTAACTTATCAGGAAGACAAACCGAAAACTATTGAAAAAATAAACCAATTAGTTCATCAAGGATTTTACCCGGAAAACCTATGGAAATAACAATAATTAATTAATTTTATGAATTAATTATCATTTTTGTAAATGAAAGAAACCGAATACGATTTAATTCGCCCGTATAATCCGGATGAAATACCTGAGGCTTTAAAGCGCATTTTAAAAGATCCGTTATTTCAGCAATTACTTAACTATTTAATACCGGAAAAAGAACATCAGTCTTTAAGAAAAATTATTCCTTCCATCGGAAGCAGATATGAATTCCATCAAAAATTCATGCATCAGGCCATTCAATCAATTGTAGATAAAACATCTGACAAACTCTCTTATTCAGGAATTGAACATGTGGAGGAAGATAAAGGTTACGTTTTTATTGCAAACCACCGTGATATCTTTTTAGATTCATCATTATTGGCATTGGTACTTATTAAAAATGGGCTGAATACATGTGAAATGACATGGGGTGACAACCTGATGGTATCGCCATTTATTGTTGATGTCGGCAAAGTAAATGGAATGATCACAGTTTTTAGAGAAGGAAGTCCAAAAGAAATGTTGCAAAACGCTCAGCGGTTATCATCCTATATCAGAACGGACATTACTCAACATCAACAGTCTGTTTGGATTGCTCAGCGTAAAGGCAGATCAAAAGATGGGAATGATACAACTGACGTTGGTGTTTTAAAAATGCTGAGCTTATCTGGGGAAGGTAAACCCCCTGATTCATTGACAGATTTAGACATTATTCCTGTTTCAATATCATACGAATGGGAACCATGCGATACTATGAAAGTCAGGGAACTTTACATGTCAAAACAAAGCACATACATAAAAGATGAAAATGAGGATTTACAGAGTATTATAGGAGGGGTCATTTCTGATAAGGGAAGAATACATATAAGCATTGGTAAATGTATTAATGATGATTTTCATAAATTGGATACCTCTGTTCATAACAATATGATCCTGGAACAAACAGCCCATCTGATTGACAGACATATTCATTCAGATTATCATCTTTGGCCTTCCAATTACCTTGCTTATGATATGCTTGAAAAAACTGAAAAGTTTGCTGATAAATATAACGAATCAACAGTCACAAAATTTAAACAGAAATTAAAATCCCTATTCGAAATCGTTGATGGACCAAAAAATGAATTAGAATCTCTTTTCCTTAAATTGTATGCTAATCCAGTATATAATAAGGGCTTTTAACAATTCCCCACTATTTCTGTAGTCATAATTCGAGTTTACACCCTGTAAGGACAATATCTCAAGCTCGTCTAATTGTAAAATATATCACACAAAAAGATGAGATTATTATTAATTGCCTTATACATAATTCTGCAAAGTATCTTACTTAAAGGTCAAGGTTGTAGTGATGCCGGCGCCTGTTCTATTCAAACATTTGATTTCGAAGATAACTTATCAGACTCCCAAAGAAAAATAAGTTTAAGTTTTGATCAAAGTGTTGCCCTTGGTGAGAAATTCATATTCATTTCACAATCAACTTTGGGAGTGCAGTACAGTATAACCTCATTTACTAGAGTTGAACTTAGAATTCCGTTCATTTTTACATACGGAAACTTGGGTTACACAAGTGGAATTGGCGATATGATCCTATCTGTTTCCCAGGATTTTATACGTGACAAAAATTTCCAGATAACCGGGGTTATTGGTGGAAGACTTAAAACAAATAATTCAAATTTTAGTTTTGATAACCAGCCCTTGCCCATGGCATATCAAACCAGCTTAGGCACTTATGATATTATTCTGGGCTCTCAATATACACGAGCTAAGTGGAACCTTTATATCGCATATCAGCATCCATTCGGAAGAAATGCAAGCGAATACCTGGTTCCTGAATATGAAATCAATACAGACAAACAATATTTTGAATCAGCATATTTAAAAAGAGGAGATGATCTGTATCTAAGAGCTCAGTACATCTTAAGCTTGAAAAAGCATAATTCAATAAAATTTAACTTACTCACTATATATCGTATTCAGAAAAGTGAAATTATTAAAAATGATCAAAATATTATCCTGGACGGTTCAAATGGACTAACAGTAAATCCGGGAATAATTTATTCGAAACAACTTAAAAATAGTCGTAAACTGAGCTTCTTATTGGCTTTCCCTATTATTGACAGGGCATACAGAGCTGATGGTTTAACGCGAAATATTATATTCGGCCTTCGTATCAATAATTTATAAGTCAATAATTAAATTTAAAAATGCAGTATTCACCATAATTTATTCAATGATTTCAATTTTTGAAGCATTATTGTAACTTTGCGTTTTTTACAAAAGTTCAATTCTATCGATAAAATGATTACTATTTCGAAGGAACGCATAGGGCTGAGTGAATATCAAAGTATTCTGTTGGATAAAAATACAATCACTATTTCAGAAAATACACTGAAACAAGTTGAGAAGTGTTTTAATTTTCTTAAAGAATTCTCGGTAGATAAAGTAATATATGGCGTTAACACCGGTCTGGGTCCTATGGCTCAATACCGGATCGACAATGAAGATCAAATAAGCCTTCAATATAATCTTATCAGAAGTCATGCTGCAGGTAGCGGAAAACCGCTTCCTTCAATTTATGTTAAAGCTGCAATGATTTCCAGACTTAAAAGCCTTTCACTCGGTTACTCCGGTATTCATGCCGATGTCATTAAATTACTCGCTACACTTATTAATAAAGATATTATTCCCTATATACCTGAACATGGTGGCGTTGGCGCAAGTGGCGACCTAGTCCAGTTATCACACCTGGCATTAATACTTATTGGTGAAGGTGAGGTAATGCAGGATGGAAAAAGAAAAGCTACTGAATTAGTTTTCAAAGAAAATAATATTGAACCATTAAAAATTCATTTAAGAGAGGGGCTGGGACTGATTAATGGCACTTCTGTTATGTCAGGTATCGGTATTGTGAATACATTTTACGCCAAAAGATTAATTGACTGGTCGGTATTGGCATCTTCAATGATCAATGAGATTGTTCAGTCGTTTGATGATCATTTTTCTTCAGAATTGAATTCAACCAAAAAGCATCACGGACAGCAAATTATTGCAAACGCAATGCGTAAAACTCTTATTGACAGTAAACTGATTGAGAAACGCAGCGATCACCTATATAATGGGAAAATTGAAGAAAAAATCTTTAAACAGAAGATACAGGAATACTATTCATTACGATGTGTTCCTCAAATACTTGGCCCCGTTTGCGACACTATAAAAAACGTTGAAGAAGTTCTTGTAAATGAACTAAATTCAGTTAATGACAACCCGGTTGTTGACACTAAAACGAAAACCGTATATCACGGCGGCAATTTCCATGGTGATTATGTTTCTTTTGAAATGGACAAGTTAAAAATTGGTATTACTAAACTATCCATGTTAGCTGAAAGGCAGATCAACTTTTTAATGAATCATAAGTTAAACGAAATCCTCCCTCCTTTTGTAAATCTGGGCACTCTGGGTCTTAATCTGGGTTTGCAAGGCACTCAATTTACTGCCACATCAACTGTTGCTGAAAACCAGACACTGTCCAATCCCATGTACGTTCACAGCATTCCTAACAATAATGACAACCAGGATGTCGTAAGCATGGGAACAAATGCTGCGTTAATGGCTAAAAAAGTAATTGAAAATACCTTTGAGGTGCTCGCAATCGAATATCTGGCAATTATTCAGGCTATTGATTATCTGTCTTTTGAAGGAAAACTCGCATCTACAACAAAAAATATATATCAGGAATTGCGTAAAATAGTTCCGGTATTTACTGAAGATTCGGCAAGATATATTGATCTTGAAAAGATAAAAAAATATTTGTTGGCATCTGCACCTGAAATCATTGAATAATAATGAAATATGCTTTAATTACCGGGGGATCTGGAGGAATTGGAAAAGCTATCTGTTTGAAACTTTCTCAAATGGGTTATCCAGTTATTATTCATTATAACAAAAATGTTTCTGCTGCTAAGGCGTTAAAAATTGAAATTGAAGAAAAGGGTGATAAAGCAGAATTAATACGTTTTGATGTAACAAACTCTGATAAAGTTACCACAGCACTGGAAAGCTGGAAAGCGAACCATGAAAATGATTATATTGCTGTTCTGGTTAATAATGCCGGCACATCTAAGGATGAACTAATGGTATGGATGGAGAAAGACACATGGGCATCGATTATTGATACAAACCTGAATAGTTTTTATTATGTTACCTCCAAACTTTTAAAAGAAATGATTATTAATAAGTTTGGGAGAATTATTAATGTTGTATCTCTTTCCGGACAGAAAGGATTACCCGGACAAACCAATTATGCTGCTGCCAAAGCAGGAGTAATTGGAGCAACCAAATCGTTAGCGCAGGAAGTCGGCAAGAAAAAAGTAACTGTTAATGCAGTCGCTCCCGGATTTATCAGAACGGAAATGACACAAGAGCTGGATGAAAAAGAATTAAAAAAATTAATTCCGTTAAACAGATTTGGAACTCCTGAAGAAGTAGCTGAAACAGTAGGTTTCTTAGCCTCTGAAGGTGCATCTTATATAACAGGAGAAGTTATAAAAATAAACGGGGGATTATACACTTAACACCCAATTAAGACTTTTGAATATGAACAGAGTTGTCATAACAGGAATGGGAGTTTATTCTACTATTGGCAAAAATCTTGAAGAAGTTACGGATTCTCTCTACAAAGGAAGATCGGGGATTGTGATTGATCCGGACAGAGAGGAATATGGGTTCAGATCAGCATTGACAGGGGCTATTGAGCGGCCAAATTTAAAAGGCATACTTCCACGAAGAGAACGCATTGGATTAGCGGAACAAGGAGAGTACGCATACATTGCAACAATGGAAGCTCTTAAAAATGCATGTATTGATGAAGATTTTTTAAACCATTATGAAGTTGGCATTTTATACGGTAACGATAGTTCTTCCACATCCGTAATTGAATCTGCTGATATCATTCGGGAAAAACAGGGGACTATGCGTATCGGATCAGGCTCTATTTTCCAGTCGATGAACTCAACAATTTCAATGAATCTCTCTGTTATTTTAAAATTAAAAGGAATAAATTTCACCATAAGTGGAGCTTGCGCAAGCGGATCACACTCAATAGGTTTGGGATATTTAATGATAAAGCAGGGTTTACAAGATACCATAATCTGTGGTGGAGCACAAGAGATCAATGCTTTCTCAATGGGAAGTTTTGATGCCCTGGGCGCTTTTTCAATAAGGGGTGATGAACCGACAAAAGCTTCAAGACCATTTGACAAAGATCGTGATGGATTAGTTCCGAGTGGCGGAGGTGCCACAATTATACTTGAAAGTTATGAATCTGCAAAAAAAAGAGGTGCTCCAATCATTGGTGAAATTCTTGGGTATGGTTTCTCATCAAATGGCGAACATATTTCAGTTCCCAATGTGGATGGTCCGGCCAGGTCATTAGAAAAGGCAATAAAAGATGCTAAAATTAAACTTGAGGAAATAGATTATTTAAACGCTCATGCCACATCAACACCCGTTGGTGACACTAATGAAGCACAAGCTATTTACAAGGTATTTAATAATGTAAGAGTGCCAATAAGTTCAACAAAGTCAATGACAGGGCATGAAATGTGGATGGGAGGAGCCAGTGAAGTAATTTATTCTTTAATCATGGCTCATAATTCATTTATCGCTCCCAACATCAATTTCGAAAACCCGGATGAATATTCGGAAAAACTAAATATTATCAGCGTAACCAAAGAACATAAGATAGATACATTCCTATCCAATTCATTTGGATTCGGAGGCACTAATTCTTCGTTAATAGTCAAGAAACTTTAATAATACTGTTAATTGATCCTTTCCTTTTATTTTTTTGAATTTAGTAGTACTTTTGCACAATCGAAATCATTCACTAAAAGATAATGAGCAGAGAAGATATAGTTACAATCGTTAATGATTTTTTAATTGACGAGTTTGAGCTTGAGGAGTATCAGTTAATACCTGATGCCAAAATGAAAGAAGACCTTGATATCGAGAGTCTTGATTTTGTTGATATTGCAGTAATTATTGAAAAAGAATTTGGCTTGAAGGTCGCAAGCGAACAAATGATCAAGATCAAAAAACTTGAAGATCTTTATAACTTTATCTTAGATCACTCAAAAAACTAATGACTACCTGGAAAGGCAAAACCAGGGGTGGCGTAGCCGGACATCGATTTTTCATTTTTATCTTAAAAACCTTTGGACTTAAGTTTACCTACTTTTTCCTCAATTTTGTGGTTTTATATTTTGTGCTGTTTTCAGCAAAATCCCGAAAACCGATCTTCTACTATTTTCATACAATTCTTGGATATGGAAATATGAAATCATTCAGGTATGTATTTAAAAATAATTACAAACTCGGGCAGGTATTAATTGATAAGGTGGCTTTATTAGCCGGATATTCTGATAAATTTACTTTTGATTTTGAAGGAGAGGAATACATCAGGGAGATGGCTCAAAAGAGTGGCGGTTTATTGATCGGGGCTCATATGGGGAACTGGGAAATTGCCGGGCAGTTACTTGAACGCATCAATACAAAGGTGCATATTTTAATGCTCGAAGCCGAGCATGAAAAAATAAAAGTTCTTCTGGATGATGTTATGGATAAGAAGAGCATGAATATTATTCCTATTAAGGAAGACTTTTCGCATCTGTTCCTTATAAAAGAAGCATTGCAAAAGAACGAGATTGTAGCCCTGCATGGTGATCGGTTTATGGAAGGCTCTAAAACCGTAACAAAAACATTTTTAGGACATAAAGCTAAATTTCCGGAAGGGCCATTTTATTTATCCGTGAAATACAAAAAACCTGTAATCTTTGTTTCAGCCGTTAAGGAAACAGATAGTCATTATCATTTTTTTGCAAGCAAAGCAAACAATCAGGAACAAAGTAAGCTGACAAAAGAAGAACAGCTTAATAATCTTTTAAACCTCTATATTACAGAATTGGAAAAGACACTTGAGAATTATCCCGAACAATGGTTCAATTATTACTATTTTTGGGAACAAGAGAATGAGTAAATTCATTAAAAACCGGCATTAACCAATAGATTAATGAGTAAGAATTTTGGAAACGATAATAAGTCGGCTATACAGGCCAAACTAGACGCGCAAAAAATCGCCTTCGCTCCTATTATGTTCCAGGCAGCGAGATCATTACGTGATCTTGGTATTCTTGAATACTTGTTAAAAAACAGGAGAAAGGGTGCGGATATTGAAACCATTGCAGACGATTTGAATCTTTCAGTTTATGGCGTTAAAGTATTGCTGGAAGCAGGTTTAAGTCTTGAAGTAGTTCAATTAAAAGAGGGGAAGTATTCAATTACCAAAACCGGATATTTCATTGTAAGTGATGAACTTACAAAGGTGAATATGGATTTTACAAATGATGTGAATTACCTGGGTATGCTTAGTTTGATGGACTCAATAAAAAAAGGCAAACCAGAGGGCCTAAAAGTATTTGGCAAATGGAATACTATTTATGAAGCGCTTGCTGAGCTACCTGAAAATGTTAGAAAGAGCTGGTTTGCTTTTGACCATTATTACTCCGATTATGCGTTCCCTGAGGTGATGCCTCATTTGTTTGCCGACAAGCCTGAAAAAATTCTTGATGTTGGCGGCAATACAGGAAAATTCAGCATGTTTTGCGCAAACTATGATAAGGATATACATTTAACCATCCTTGATCTGCCGGGTCAGATAAAAGAAGCAAAGGAAAATATTAAAAACAACGGATTTGAAGACAGAATTTCAACACAGGCGTTGAATCTACTTGATAATTCTATCCCTTTCCCAAAAGCTTATGATGCCATATGGATGAGTCAGTTCCTCGATTGTTTTTCGCAGGAAGAAATCTCCGGATTGTTAAAACGCGCTTACAATGCTCTTGATAATAATGGCTCATTGTATATTTTAGAAACTTATTGGGACAAACAGGAGTTTGAAGCTTCAACATATAGTTTGCATGCTACGTCACTGTATTTTACGGTTATTGCAAACGGAAACAGCCAAATGTATCATTCAAATGATATGATCAAATTAGTGGAAGCATCAGGTTTGTATATTGACAAAATCATCGAAAATATCGGCGTAAGTCATACGTTATTTAAATGCAGGAGAAAGTAATAATTGTATTTGCCTTATACTAACCCAATTAAGATGATAAACTATAAAAATCTAAACATACTATTCTTCATTGCCTTATTGATCATCATCATTACAAGTAATTATTATGAAGTGGGTGTGCTTTCCTATTTGATTTTGATTGCCGTTTATCTGGTTTTTATTATTTCAGGCTCTTTCTGTATTCAATTGAATTTTTATTTCTCTTCACATAACTCAGGTAAAAAAGATAAAAAAGAAATAGCAATAACTTTCGATGATGGCCCCCATCCGAAAATAACCCCGGAAGTGCTAAAAATTTTAGATGATCATAACACCAAAGCAACTTTTTTTTGCATCGGGCGCAATGTTGACAGATATAGCGATATTGTCAAAACTGCCAGCGATAAAGGCCATATCATTGGCAACCACAGTTTCAGTCACAGCAATTATTTCGATTTTTTGTCAAGTGTTAAAATGACAAGTGAGCTTAACCAAACACGAAACAGTATCTATCATGTAATCGGTAAGATGTCAAATTTATTCAGGCCGCCTTTTGGAGTAACAAACCCTTTACTAAAAATTGCACTGAATAACACAAAACTGATTTCAATCGGCTGGAGTGTCCGGTCATTCGACACCAACAGAAATCCTGAAAAAGTCATATCTAAACTTAAAAAGAAAACGCATCCCGGTGCGATCATACTATTTCACGATACAAATGAAAAAATAACAACAATTTTAGAGGAATTTCTTCCCTGGCTGGATCAAAACGGATATAATGTGGTTAGCCTCGAAGATCTTCTGAAAATTAAAGCATATGAAAATTTATAATCTATTAATAATTTTCTTCATTCTCATTGTTTTATCTTCCTTTCAAATCAAAATGGAAGGTTTTAATAAATTAAAAGATGTTGATTCGCTTATTTCAAAGATTAAAACATATACTTCAGAAACTATCTCAATAAAGAGCGACTTCATTCAGGAAAAACATCTTAATATGCTTGAAGAAGTATTAATAAGTGAAGGACATTTTATCTTTCAGAAAGAAAACAACGTCTTATGGGAATACACTCATCCTATTGACTATGCCATAATTGTGTATGATGGCAAATTCATCATAAGGGATATCGATAAGTTTAGCGAGTTCAATATTGAATCGAACAGGATGTTTAAAGAAATCAATAATATGATCATTACTTCGGTTAGTGGAAACTTTCTTAATAATCCTGATTTTGAAGCAACGTATTTTGAAAATAGTGAGTTTTATATGGTGAATCTTATCCCTGTTAAACTGGAAGTAAAAGAAATGCTTTCCGAAATTGAGATATATTTTGATAAAAAAGATATTTCTGTTTCAAAAGTTAAATTTATAGAACCGGGTGATGATTTTACCCTGATCAAATTCTTTAATAAAGAGTTTAACCAGCCAATTTCCAAACAAGTATTCAAGGTAGCAAATATTGATTAATGAGAAGAAACAAATACTCATACTTACTTCTATTATGCTTAGTTTTCACTGTTTTAACAGTGAATTTATCTTCTTGTTCGTATAAACATTATAAAGGTTTTCAGCTTGTTTCTGATGCTGATGTTCTCCTACCTGCTGTTTTCGATTCCTCTTTTAATAAAGCAACTTATTTAACCAATCTAAAAGTATTTAATCGTGAATTGAGCGGAATCACAATTATTAAAAAAGTAAAAAAAACAAATACTTTTCATGTGGTTTTTATGTCGCAAATAGGGCTCAAATATTTTGATCTGGTGGTTAGAATGGGAAAACCAGCCGACTGGTTTGAGATAAACTACATAATGGAAAGTTTAAATAAGGAGTTTATTGTAAAGGCACTTCAAACTGACTTTCAATTATTATTTGCCAAATATCCCAAAACTATTGAATTACAATTGTATCAACACCCTGAAAATGGTTCAAAGGAAATTATAGTAGTAAATAATAAAAAAGTTTCATCCTATTTAACAGATCCGGAAACGCAAAAAATATCGTTAATAGAATTAAAAAAAGGAAGTTCAACCCAAGTAACAATTAGCCTGGAACCCTATTCTTCAAATCATCCTCATGAATTTGATATTAACAATAAAAAAGCCAAAATACAATTGGTTTTTAAGGAAATTAAGATATAATTTCCTCAAGTCAAACCTTTTTCCTTACACTTTTTCCTTAATCCTTTTTCCTTTGTCCTTCTCCCTTTCTTCCCTACATTTGCATCCTTTAAGATGACACAGGATACACCGCATATTAATTTGTTTGAGGAGCTAAAGGTTTGTGTGATAATTCCAACATACAACAACCAGAATACCATTGCAGCAGTTATTATTGATGTAAAAAAATATACAGACAGTATTATTGTTGTAAATGATGGCTCCACTGACGGGACATCCGAAATCCTGAAACAGTTTAATGATATCATTGTTGTTGAATATGCAGAAAATATTGGGAAGGGCCAGGCTCTGCGTTTGGGATTCAATCGAGCACTTGAACTTGGGTTTGACTACGTCATAACTATTGATGCTGACGGTCAGCATTATGCTGATGACCTGCCTTTATTCCTGCAAAAATTGAATGTAAATCCTGGTAGCCTGATCGTTGGTTCACGCAATATAAATGCAGAAGGCATGCCGGGGAAGAACACATTTGCCAACAAGTTTTCAAATTTCTGGTTTAAGTTTGAAACCGGAATTAATTTACCCGACACACAATCTGGCTACCGACTATATCCTATTAAATTATACAGAAATACTCGTTTTTTTACCAGAAAATATGAATTTGAAATAGAGGTGCTGGTGAGGTCAGCATGGAGAAATATCCCCATTATTCCTATTCCGATAAAAGTGTATTACCCCCCGGGAGATGAACGTGTATCACATTTCAAGCCACTACAGGATTTTACCAGGATAAGCATATTAAACACTGTACTTGTGTTAATTACTCTATTTTATATTTGGCCAATAAAGCTTTTCCGTTACCTGACAAAGAATAAGTTTACCGATATTGTTAAAGAACAGGTAACACAACATAATGAAAGACCTGTTAAAGTTGCCTCAGCCTTGGGGTTTGGGGTATTTATGGGAATTGTACCCATCTGGGGATTCCAAATGCTGACTGCAGCATTTCTTGCACACCTTATGCGTTTAAATAAAATTCTTGTGCTGGCAGCATCCAATATTTCCGTTCCTCCCTTAATTCCGTTCATTCTTTATTTCAGTTATAAAACGGGTGGTGTTGTTCTGGGAAAGGAAGGATCATTGACCTCTGAAACAATTACAAACCTGAAAAATCAAATCTTAACAGGTAATTTTTATGATACTTTAAGTGAATTGGGATACGATTTTTATCAATACATTATAGGTAGCTTGATTTTTGGGTTGGCTTTGGGTTTTGCTATGTGGATTGTTTCATATTTACTATTAGTTTTGTTTAAGAAAACCAGCACCAATACCTGAAAATGAGTACATTTTTCACTTACGTATATAATATTATTTCAAAGCATAAGGTACTTTTTATAATACTCCTCATTACCTTTATTATTACTTCCGGATACTTTGCCAATAAACTGTCATTTTCCGAAGATATCACCAATGTGTTGCCTGATAGCGACAAAATCAGCCAGTTGAATTTCGTATTGGATAATTCGGAGTTCATGGAGAAGGTTGTGTTCAATATTAGTTTAACTGACACAATTCAAGAAGCTGATCCAGGGTTACTCGTCAGATTTACAAATCAATTATCCGACTCCATAAAAAAGCGATATATCCCCAAGAGTGTTAGTTCAATTGAAAAAGCTCCTGAAGATGCTGACTTTCTGAAAGTATATGATTTTGTTTATCAGAACATGCCGCTATTTCTCAACCTGGATGATTATGAAGAAATAGAAAAGAAAGTCAGCGACACAAACATCAGGCTTAGTTTAAAAAGCAATTTGAAGACATTGATATCACCAGTTGGGTTTGGTGCGAAAAATATGATCAAAAATGATCCCTTGCACCTTACAACAATTGCTTTGGAAAAACTCAAATCGTTTCAGCTTAGTGATAACTTTGAATTATATGGAGGTCATTTCCTTACTAAAGATCAAAGAAACCTTTTACTAATCATAACGCCCACATATACAAGTAATTCTGCTGTAAATGATAAACTTTTTGATGGGATTGATCAACTTATTGATGATTTAATAAAAGCAGAGTTTAGCCCTGTTCAGGTAGAATACTTCGGAAATGCTGTTGTTGCACTTGGAAATGCTGAGCGAATTAAAAAAGACATCATCATTACAGTTTCATTAGCTGCCCTGGTGCTTATTATAGTTATCACCGCTTTTTTTAGAAGGAAAAGAACTCTTCTGATCATTTTTCTTCCTGTTATAATCGGTGTTTTGGTTTCGCTGGCCTTGTTATATTTCTTAAGGTCAAATATCTCGGCAATATCTTTAGGTATTGGCTCGGTATTAGTTGGAATTTCAGTGGATTATGCATTGCATATCTATTCGCATTACCGAAAAAACCACGACATCAAATTGCTTTATAAAGACATCGCTACGCCTATAGTGATGAGTAGTATAACGACGGCTGCTGCTTTTCTGAGTTTATATTTTATCAATTCAAAAGCATTAAACGACTTAGGTTTGTTTGCAGCTTTAAGTATCCTGAGTGCTGCTTTGTTCTCACTTGTTGTTTTGCCGCATTTGATCAAATCGAAATCAGCAAAACCATTTAAAGATAATTGGTTAGACAAACTGGCAAATTACCAAACAAATAAAAAAAGTTTGGTACTACTTGGCATTATATTATTGACAGTCATTTTTATTTTCACATCACGAAATGTTGGTTTTGATGCCGATATGATGAAAAATAATTACATGAGCAACGAGTTGAGAAAGTCCGAAGACAATTTAAACAAGATAACTAACCTGTCAAAAAAAACAATATACCTCGTATCTCCGGGTAGCACCATTGAGGATGCCATTTCCAAAAACGAAAAAGCACAAATACTAATTGACAGTCTTACACAGATTGGCATTATAAAGGAAGCGATTGTTGTTAATGAGCTGTTTAAATCCGAATCAGAACAAATTAAGGCAATCGAAAGATGGAATCAGTTTTGGGATAAACATAGAATAAAAGTAAAAGAAAGCCTGATCGAACAAGGAAGTGAACTTGGGTTTAATAAGCATGCGTTTAACAGCTTTGAGCAACTTATTAATAAAGTATTTCAGCCTGTAAGCCTTGATCAAACAGGAATACTCAGGGAATTTTTTCTGGACAATTATATTATTGAAACAGATACATTGGCAGCCGTCATCAATGTGGTTAAAGTTGATAGTAGAACCGAAGACATTGAACAGGTTTATTCAAGTTTTCATGATGACAATTCCATCTGGGTAGTAGATAAACGACTGGTTACGAACGAACTTGTTAACATTCTCAATCAGAACATAAACAGGCTGGTTTTAATCTCTCTTCTTATCGTATTTTTAATCTTATTGCTGGCATATGGAAGAATTGAGTTGACAATACTAACCATGATCCCTGTTGTGATCAGTTGGATATGGACAGTAGGTATAATGGGTCTGCTGGGCATATCATTCAATATTTTTAATATTATCATCCTTACCTTCATTTTCGGCCTCGGAATTGATTATAGCATTTTTATTATGAGAGGCTTAATCCAGGGCTATAAGTACGGATTAAAGGATTTGTCATCTTACAAAGTATCTGTTATTTTATCAGTTCTAACTACAATACTGGGAATTGGGGTTTTGATTTTTGCCAAACACCCGGCATTACGTTCAATAGCAACTATGTCGATTATCGGAATTGTTACTGTGGCGTTTGTCACATTTACTGTATTACCCGGCCTTTTTAAATGGTTAACAGCATATAAAAAAGGCTTACGAAACCGGCCAATTACATTTATAGACTTTATATTCTCAATTTTGGCCCTTTTTATATTTTTCGGAGGGGCGTTGTTGATGAGTTTATTTGCTGTTATTCTCGAGATTATTCCGGGTAATAAACAGAAAAAGAAATGGATTTTTCATATTGCCTTCAGCAAACTCACATGGTTTTTTATTTATTTTAATTTTTTAAGCCCGAAAAAAATAATAAATCCGAATAAGGAGGATTTTAGCAAACCTGCAATTGTTATTGCGAATCATCAATCTCATGTCGATCTCATGATGATGATGCTGTTGAGTCCGAAAATCCTTATCGTTACTAATGCCCAAAATTATTATAATCCCGTTCATGGAAAAGCAATACGGTATGCCGGTTTTTTGCCACATGATGTAGGTTATGAAAAAATGGCTGAGATGGCAGCGAAAAAAGTGAAAGAAGGTTATTCAATTATGATTTTTCCTGAAGGTCACCGTAGTGATACAGGTGAAATCAAACGATTTCACAAAGGAGCATTTCAGTTAGCAAATTCGTTAAGGATCGATATTTTACCCATTATCATCCATGGCCAATATCAATGTTTGAAGAAAAGTGAACTTTTTCTTAAAAGAGGATTTCTGACTACAACAATTCTTCCCCGTATTGACCTATCCCAAAAAAAATATGGTGAAACGATAAAAGAACAGACCAAAGGAATTCAACAGTACTTTAAAAAAGAATACGCCAAAGTGCAGGATGAAGAAGAAACACCCAAATATTTTAGCGATTATATTGTAAAAAATTACCTGTACAAAGGGCCAACACTGGAATGGTACACAAAAATAAAAATCAAACTTGAGCATAATTATGAATTTTTTGTTAAAATAATTCCTAAAAATTGTGTAATTACAGACTTAGGATGCGGCTATGGTTACCTTGATTATATGTTATCTCTTACTTCAAAAGACCGTAGAATTACAGGTATTGATTATGACCGTAACAAAATTGAAATTGCAAAACATTGTGCAATTAAAAATGATCATATTGATTTTATTTCAGATGATATTATTGAAATGACTTTTAATCCATCGGATGTATTTATTTTAAATGATGTATTGCACTATATGCCTGAACCGATACAACTTCAAATTATTGAAAAATGCATATCAAGTTTAAATACTAATGGAATGATAATAATCAGGGATGCTGATAAAAGTTTGAGAAAGAGACACCGGGGCACACAGCTTTCTGAATTCTTTTCAACAAATTTCGGATTTAATAAAAAAAGGTTTAGGCTTGAATTTGTAGCAAGAACGATGATTCAGAAAATTGCAGATTCTTATAAGCTTGAACTTGAGATTATCGATCAAAGCAAAAGAACTTCAAATCTTATTTATATTCTTAGGCTTTGTAAAATAATAGATGCTTAGAGTTTAACGAAGTTATTTTGTTTTTTAGCAATTTGATAAATTTGCGTATAGCCATGTTTATACAATGATTTTGCAAAGAAGATAAAAAGCAAAAGAACAAGTTAAAAATGAGTAGTTATTGTTTTACAATGCCTTAAAACCATCAGTCAACATACTTATAAAGAGGGCGCTACAGCAGTAGATTTGCATTTTCCCTTCTTATTATGTATCTTTGGCAATTCAGTTTACGTATACTTCCTTGTATTGTTAACTGGAAAAACGAAAAACAAACAAAGCTTGAATCATGAAAACGAGTTTACTAATATTAGTATTGGGTACGCTTATTATTGCAACATCATGCAATAAGGAGGTTTTTCCGGACCGCGAAACGCTGGTTGGAAAATGGGTTGTTAAAGACGGCCCTAACGATGTTTATGTTGAATTTACTTTGTGGAGAGTTAGCATTGTTAATGGTAGTCATTTAGAGTATCATTATTCTCCTTTAAACAGCACCATGTATATTTATCCGAATAAATACGACAACCCGGATAAATTCAGCACACACGCCATTTATTACAATGAGAAAAAGAATGAATTAAGGATCAGGGATATATTAAAAGAATATGGTGATGGCAGTGGTTTTACTACATTCAAAAAGCAATAAAGAAAACCGTTTTTTCATAAACTCTGATTTACAGAAGGCGAACAAAGCTTAAAGTCTTATTTTACCTTTGAATCTTTTCTTAATTTTGGCTCCACAGAAAATTCATGTTGGATTTACCATTGATTTTGTACTAATTCCTGATGGATACCATTTACGATGTAGTTATTATTGGAAGCGGATTAGGTGGGCTTGAGTGCGCTACTATACTGAGTAAGCATGGATACAATGTATGTGTTCTGGAGAAAAACTCAAAATTAGGAGGAACACTTCAAGGGTTTAAAAGAAATGGTTGCGAATACGGTACAGGTATGCATTACATCGGCAGTCTGGATCAGGGACAAATTACATACAAACTATTCAAATATCTGGGAATCCTTGACAAGCTTAAAGTAAAAAGAATGGATCCAAGCGGTTTTGATGTTTTTAATATCGCAGGTAAGGAATATAAATATGCTATGGGTCAGGATGCATTCACAGAATTACTTTTTTCCTATTTTCCAAACGAAACAGATGCGATAATTAGGTATGTTCAGGAAATTAAGCTTGCAACCGATGAGGTTGATATTTATAAGCTCAGACCTCTTGAAAATTTTGACATTAGAACAAATAGCTCCTTGAATTCCGGAGCATATGAGAAAATCAAATCATTCACTAAAAATACTGATCTTCAAAATGTATTAGGCGCTCTAAACTTTGTTTATGCTGGAGAAAAAGACAAAACCCCTTTTTACACACATGCGCTTATCAACAAATACTATATTGACAGTGCATATAAACTGATCGGAGGAAGTTATCAGATAGCTACCTCACTTGCTGGAAATATAATGAACGCTGGCGGAAAAATATATAATAATGAAAAGGTAAATGAATTTATTACAAAAGGTGACCAGGTAATTGGTGTAAAAACGGAACAAGGAAACACGTTCTTCGGAAAGCATTTCATATCAAATATTCACCCAACAGTTACTATTGACATACTGGAAGATAAGCTATTGCGAAAATCTTTTAAACGAAGAATATTAAACCTTAAGAATACTATTTCTACTTTTACCCTTCACCTCCGTTTGAAAAAAAACACCTTTAAATATTTAAATTACAATTACCATTATTATAAGCGAAATGATGTATGGTATTCCTCCTATTATTCTGAAAAGAATTGGCCTGAATTTTATTATCTGTTTGTCCCTGTTGTGTCTGATTCTAATGAATTTGCGAATTGCATAAGCATTCATACTTATATGAAATTTGAAGAAGTTGAAGAATGGAAAGATCTTCCCTTGCATCAAAGAGGTGAAAAATACGAAAACTGGAAGTCGTTAAAAGCGGATAGGTTAATCAAACTGGTGTCAGAAAAATTTCCTGAACTAAAAGGGAATATTGAAGGTTATAATGTCAGCACACCCTTAACTTTGCGCGATTATATCGGAACACCCGATGGGGGAATGTATGGAACAACACTGGATTTTAATAACCCCATGGCTAGCTATGTAGCCCCAAGAACAAAGATACCCAACCTGTTTTTTACCGGCCAAAATGTAAGCTTACATGGTATGTTGGGCGTTAGTATTAGTTCTTTAATGACTTGTGGCGAATTTATAGGTATAAATAATTTGATTAAAGAAGTAAATGAAGCATAAACCTAAAAACAAATTTCTGAGGTTCATATTATTCCTATCGCTGTTTATTATACTTGCAGTTGCTGCATTTATTATCTGGTATTCCATTGACACTCAATTATCAAAACCACATGTAAACGAGTCTATTGTAAATAAACTCCACAGAGAGGCCATTGGTCCCGATCAATATCGCATTGGTAAAAACTGGTTGAAAAAAAATGATTTCGGACTTTGGGAAATGTATTTGGAAGGCACTCCATTTGAACGCGGTGTTGTTAGTGGAAAACTAACAAAGGAATTAATATACAAACAAGAAAAAGCTTTTGTTGATCAAATCATGGAAATAATCCCTTCCAGATCATACTTGAATTTTCTTAAATATTTCATCAGATTTTTTAATAGGGATATTGGCGATTACATTCTGCCTGAATACCAGGAAGAAATATACGGCATCTCTTTTTCAGCATCAGACGACTTTGATTTTATCGGCAGCAAATACGAACGAATGCTTAATTATCATGCTACACATGATATTGGGCATGCATTACAAGATTTAATGCTTGTTGGATGCACCTCTTTTGCTGCAAACATGGGATTTGCTGACAGCAGCCTTATCATAGGCCGGAATTTTGATTTTTATATTAATGATGCCTTTGCAGAAGACAAGATTATTTGTTTTGAAAATCCTGATAAAGGTTACCAGTTCGCTTATATTACCTGGGCCAGCATGATTGGTGTTGTTTCAGGTATGAATAACCAGGGTTTAACGGTGACAATCAATGCAGGAAAATCGGATATGCCATTTAAATCAGCCACGCCGATTTCATTGCTCGCCCGGGAAATATTACAATATGCAACCAACATTGAGGAGGCAATTGAAATCTCAAAAAAGAGAAAAATATTCGTAGCAGAATCCTTGCTCATCGGATCAGCAAATGACAACAATGTGGTAATCATTGAGAAATCACCATCCAAACTCGGAGTTTATACTGCCAATTATGATTATCTGGTCTGCTCCAATCACTTTCAAAGCAATGCATTTTTAAAAGATAAAGCCAACCAGGAACAAATTCAGGAATCCACCTCGTCATACAGGCAAAATCGTGTTATTGAACTTCTGAGCATAAATGACACTATTAATTATTTAGATGCAGCCTGGATTTTGCGCGATCGATATGGGATAAATAGTCAACATATTGGAATTGGTAACGAAAAAGCAATGGCACAGATGATTTCCCATCATAGTATTATTTTTCAGCCATTAAAAAGAAACATCTGGGTTTCGACTTCACCTTTTCAATTAGGTAAATATCTGAATTATAACCTATCTCATTTTTTTAACTCGAATTATTTGAAACCAGATACAACTAGTTATGATACAGCATATACTGTCCAATCTGATCCTTTCCTTTTTTCAAAAGAATTCGGGGATTACTTACGATATAAAGAAGAAACTGTTAACATCAAAAAAGCTACCCAAGCCAAAACAGTACTTGATGATGATTATTTCAGGAATTTCATTGAATTGAATCCTGAATACTATATGGGGTATGTATTAGCAGGAAATTATTACTTTGCCATGGATATGCATGAAAAAGCATTGGAGTATTATACTTATTCTTTGTCGAAAGAATTTGAAAAAAATTCACAGCTTAAAGAAATTCAGGAAAAAATTCAAAAACTAAATAATCAATAAACAAAGCATTCTATTTCCGTGAAGCAAAAAAAGAAAGTTATAATAATTGGGGCAGGCTTAGCAGGTATGTCAGCCGGCAGTTATTTACAGATGAATGGCTTCCAAACGGAAATATTCGAATCCTATAAGATGCCAGGTGGATTATGTGCTTCATGGAAAAGAAAGGATTATAATATTGATGGATGTATCCATTTTATGGAAGGTACTGCTCCTGATGAAGTGTATTATCCATTTTGGAACAACATCATAGACATGAAATCTATCGACTTTGTTTTTTTTAATAGTCATTCAGTTGTAGATGACAAAGAGGGCAATCGGATTCATTTCTTCAGTAACATTGATAAATTGGAACAGGAATTTTTAACCAAAGCTCCTGAAGACAAGAAACAAATAAAAAAATTCATTGGGCTGGTCAGGAAATTTAACAAGGTGAAATTGCCAATAAAAAAGCCTTTTGAAGTAATGACAATTACTGATAAGATCAAAGTGGCCTATACCATGTTTCCATACCTGCAAAGCATGCGCAAATACCTTAAAATTACCAATCTCGAATTCGCCAATAGCCTAAAAAACCCATCACTTAAATATGCTATCGAAACTGCATTTGTAGGACATATGCCTTTGTTTTATTCGATAATGCCACTGGTTTGGCGAAACAAAAATGACACCGGATACCCGAAAGGCGGGGCTGCACTAATCAGCAGCATGATGGAAAAAAGTTATACTGACCGGGGAGGCCATATTCATTTTAACTCAAAAGTCAAAAAAATACTTACTGAAAATAATTGTGCAAACGGTATTGAGTTGGAAAGCGGAAAAATTCATCTTTGCGATATTGTGATAAATGCTGCAGACGGCCGTACTGCAATTTACGATCTGCTTGGTGGCAGATACAAAGACAAAAATATTATCGAACGTTATGAAACGAATGCGTTTGAGACGATCGATAAAACCCTGTACATTGCACTTGGGTTAAACAGGGATTTCTCAGATGTGCCACGAAAAATATATTTTCACATCGATAAACCCATCTTTGTTGATGACATGACCACGATGGAACATCTCGAGGTAACTCATTATTGCGATGATCCTCATTCGGCACCCAAAGGGAAATCGCTGCTGGTTTTAATGCCCGAGGCAAAAAATTGGGAATACTGGTATAATTTGCGTTTAAATGATACAACAAAATACGTTGAAGAAAAGAAACGTGTTGCAGATGCAGTAATTGATGCATTGGAAAATAAATTCGGCAATATCAAAAATTATGTTGAAATGATTGATGTGGCAACACCTGCTACTTACATACGTTATACAAATAATTGGACAGGCGGGCAGATCAGCTGGAAGGCTACCCGAAAAACATTTGGAAAACCCACAACCTGGCAAATCAATGGACTTAAAAATTTTTATATGACGGGGCAATGGGCAGGTACATCAGGTGGTTTAATCAATGTGGTGATGATGGGTAACCATCTGACGCAGATCATCTGTAAAAAAGAGGGAATTAAATTTATCGATAAAATTCGAACAAACTAATCATAGCAACAGACCATGTTTATTCCGAAAATAGAAAAGAGATCAATCGAGGAAATCATAAGACACCAGGAAGCTCAGCTTCCTGAGTTGCTTACTTATTTATCCGAAAATTCCGTTTTTTATCGTGAATTATTTGCAAAGAACGGTATCAATATAGAGGCGATAAGAAAGTTGGAGGACTTAACAAATATACCAGTCACTACCAAAGATGATTTACAGAACAGAACCAATGATTTTTTATGTGTTTCTAAGAGCAGGATCGTTGATTTTATAACTACTTCCGGTACCTTAGGCGAAGCTGTTACATTTGCCATGACTAATAACGACCTCGACAGGCTGGCATACAATGAATACATTTCTTTTTCATGCGCTAACACCACTAAGGATGATATCTTCCAGTTAATGGTCACCCTCGATAAACGATTCATGGCTGGCATGGCTTATTTTCTCGGATTACGAAAACTCGGTGCAGGTATTATTCGTATTGGCCCGGGATTACAGGAGTTGCAATTTGAATCTATTCGACGTTTCTCCCCTACCGGTTTGGTAACAGTACCTTCATTTATCCCCAAGTTGATTGAATATGCTGAGAATAATAATATCGACTATAAGAACTCATCAATAAAAAAAGCTGTATGTATTGGCGAAGCTATAAGAAATCCTGATTTCACATTAAATACACTAGGTAAAAAAATACGCGATAAATGGGGGATCAAATTATACTCGACCTACGCTTCAACTGAAATGGGCACAGCGTTTACAGAATGTGAAGCAGGAAAAGGAGGGCACCACCATCCGGAAATGATCATTGTTGAATTTTTGGATGAGAATGACCAGCCCGTGAGCGATAACGAAGCCGGAGAAGTAACGATCACAACTTTAGGCGTGGAGGGCATGCCTCTTCTCAGATTTAAAACCGGAGATATCTGCTACCACCATACAGAACCTTGTTCATGCGGAAGGACTACGATGAGGTTGGGCCCCGTTATAGGCCGAAAACAACAAATGATCAAATTCAAGGGTACAACATTATATCCTCCGGCAATTTACGATGTTCTGAATGAAATTGAATGGGTAAAGAATTCCATTGTTGAGGTATCAACAAACCAACTGGGTACTGATGAAATTTTGGTTAAAATAGGATGCAATAAAACGCATTTCAATTCTGAAAAAATGATCAAAGATCATTTCAGGGCTAAATTACGCGTAGCACCCGAAATTGAATTTTTAAATCCTTCAGAAGTATTTAAACTTCAAACACCAAATAATAACAGGAAACCTATTATTTTTATCGACAAAAGAATCCAGTAAAACTATAATCTTGAAAAAATCATTATTTACTCTTTTCTTAGGATCGTTTCTTTTTATTCAGATGATTGGATTTACCCAGTCATGTGAGCTTACTATTGTTGTAAAAGATATTAAGGATATTAAAGGAAAAATAAGGATCGGGCTTTTTTCAAATGCAGAGAACTTTAAATTAAAGGCCAACCCGGTTGATTCTGCAGTAATTGATGTAACATCAAAAACTATAAGCTATACTTTTAAACATCTTAATAACGGAACATACGCAGTTGCTGTTTATCATGATGAAAACGGTGACGATATTTTAAATACACGTCAATTGGGTATTCCTGTTGAAGGTATTGGATTTTCAAATTTTCAAACAAAACAAAGAAAGCCTCCCGATTTTAATGAAGTATCTTTTGATTTGAAAACTGATCTGGCTATTAATATCCCCCTGTTTTACAACAAAAAGTAAAATGAAAAAAGTACTTATTATAACATACTCTCAGTCAGGGCAATTAGATGAAATCGTTGCCAATGTTATCAATAAGCTGCATAATGATACATCCATAAACATTCATCATGAGAAATTAGTTCCTGATCCAGATTTTCCTTTCCCGTGGTCTGATATGAGTTTCTGGGATGCCATGCCTGAGTCAGTAAAACTAATTCCTTCAGGTCTCAAACCAATTCAGTTTGATCCTGAAGAAAATTATGATCTGATAATCCTGGGATACCCGATCTGGTTCCTCAGCCCTCCTATTCCCATTACTACTTTCTTAAAATTGCCTGAAGCTAAAAAAATAATGAAAAACACACCGATAATAACTGTTATCGGGTCGAGAAATATGTGGGTAAATGCGCAGGAGGATATAAAACGGATGATTGTGGAAAACGGCGGCCTTTTAAAAGGCAATATTGCGCTCCACGATCGGCATCAAAACCTTTTAAGCGTTGTTACCATCATTTACTGGATGATGACGGGAAAGAAGGACAGGTATTTAGGCATTTTCCCAAGACCGGGCATATCTGATGACGATATTCAGAATGCTGAAAGATTCAGTGGGCCGATCCATCAGGCATTATTATCAGGTGATTTTAAAAGTCTTCAGCAAAACCTTATTCAAATGGGTTCAGTTGAATTATCACCCGATATTGTTTCTGTTGAACAAAAAGGAAAACGTATTTTTCACATCTGGTCAAGCTTCATTCTGAAAAAAGGAGGCCCGGAATCACAAGAAAGAATTGGCAGACTTAAAATGTTTAAGTGGTATTTGTTGTTTGTTATCTTTGCCGTTTCGCCATTGGCATCATTGGTGTTTTATTTAACTTATCCGTTTTTCTTCATCAAAATCCGAAGAAACATGAAATACTTCAAAGGCGTAGCACTCAGGTAAACAGCATAGTGGATGAATAAGGTTTTTATAAACAGAATTGAAAGATTTCTACCTGGTAATCCGGTTTCTAATGATGAAATTGAGGGCCGCCTGGGGATGATTAATGCTAATGAATCGATAAATAAGAAGCTGATTTTACGAAGTAACCAGATTCAGACAAGGTATTATGCTTTGGACGAAAAGGGCAATCCTACATATTCAAATACTGAATTGGCAGCCATTGCAATCAAAAAATTATTTGATTCAGCCTTTACTTTGGATGATCTGCAATTACTAACTGCAGGAACGTCTTCCCCAGATGTTATACAACCTTCACATGCTTTAATGATTCATGGTGAGTTAGGGGGTAAAAAAAATATGGAAGTGATGTCGGCCCACGGCACCTGCAATGCAGCCATGCAATCACTTAAATATGCGTACATGTCAATCATGACAAACCAAACAGATAACGCCATAAGTGTGGGTTCTGAAACCTTTGGATCATGGATGCATGCCCGGAATTTTGACAGTGAAATTGATAAAAGAAAAGAAATTGAAAAAAATCCATATATAGCATTTGAAAAAGACTTTTTAAGATGGATGCTCTCTGATGGAGCTGCGGCATTATTATTACAAAATAAACCCAATAATAACTCTTTATCTCTTAAAATAAACTGGATAGAAATCACATCCTTTGCCAATGAACTTGAAGCATGCATGTATGCCGGAGGCGAGAAAAGCACTGACGGATCGCTCAAGGGATGGAAAAATATGGATGAGAAAGCCAGACACGAAAAGTCCGTATTCAGTCTTAAACAAGATGCCCGTCTGTTGCAAGATAATATTATTAAACGCGGTGGGGTCTTTCTAAAAAAAACAATCGAAAAGCATCAAATAAAATTAAGTGATATAGATTACTTCCTTCCTCATCTGTCATCGATGTTTTTCAAAAAGAAAATTTATGAATCCCTAAAGGAATTGGGCATGGAAATTCCTTATGAAAAATGGTTTTACAACCTTCCGAAAGTTGGGAATATCGGGGCTGCATCTGCTTTTTTTATGCTTGAAGAAATATTTCATTCAGGCAAATTACAAAAAGGTGAAACACTTTTGCTCATGGTTCCGGAAAGCGCCCGGTTTTCATATTCCTTTATGCTTCTCACTGTAGTATAGCTCCTACCGGATTTGTTCTGATGAATAGGCCAAAATTTGTATTTTTGACCCTCATTTTAATTTATCTAGATTTGATACAATTTATTATGATGCTGAAGAAATCTGAAGTACTTAATATGATTCCACAAAAACCACCTATGGCGATGGTGGATGGATTGATTGCACATGACAATACAACAACTACTTCAAGACTGGCTTTAGATAAACAAAACATTTTTTGTAAAAACGGATTTTTTCATGAACCGGGACTGATAGAGAACATTGCTCAAACGGTTGCATTAAGAGCAGGATACATCGCTAAAAAAAACAATCTTGATCCACAGCTTGGATTTATTGGTGCAGTAAAAAGAATGCATATTTTTGAGCTTCCCCGTGACACGGACATTTTACACACCAAAATAACCTTACTTAATCAATTAATGAATGCTTCTTTCATTAAAGGAGAAGTTTATGTCGGCTCAAAAATAATGGCCAAGGGGGAGATGACAATTTTTAAACAGGAAGACCAGGAATAAATGAAATCGAAAGAGGTTCCACAGGATGATGCAAACATGATGCGTGGAAAATGGAAAGATCCCATTTACACGATTGATGAAGAGGGGAATTATACCACTTCTTACAGTTTAGGCTGGGATGTTAAAAATGAAGTGATGCAACAGGCCTGGGACAATATTAATAAAAAAGTAGAGGAGATAAGAATTCAAGTTATCAATGGAAAACTAAGTCCGATCGCGTACTATATGGAGAAAAATATTATGGATATTGGATTATTATCAAAATATATGGGGATATGGCGCTGGACAGCAAAAAAACATCTTAAGCCGAAATATTTTAACAAACTTTCAGCTCAGCTTATCTCACAATACGCCGATATTTTTAATATTTCCCCTGAGCAACTTACCGATATAGAAACTTTAAAAACAACTGACAGCAGCAGGAATGAGTAGCAAAATAAATTTTAAACACAGTCAGTCGGCTCATTGTGAAAATGGTGTCGTTTCAAATTTACTTAGCTACTATGGGGTAGAATTAAGCGAGCCTATGATATTTGGAATCGGTTCGGGTTTATTCTTTTCTCATATGCCATTCTTAAAAGTAGATGGTATTCCGGTTACTTCATTCAGGCCGCTACCCGGAGTAATTTTCAGCAGGATTTCAAAAAGACTTGGTGTCGAATTTAACAGGAAAAAATACAAAGGAAGCCCACAAAAAGCAATGGCAGCTCTTGACTACAATCTTGATCAGGGAATACCCACAGGAATGCTGGTGGGCGTGTACCACCTTTCTTATTTCCCTGATCCCTACCGCTTTCATTTCAATGCACACAATATTGTAGTGTATGGCAAAGAAAATGACAATTACCTGATCAGCGACCCAATCATGGAATCACATACTTTGCTTACGCACAAGGAATTGATAAGGGTACGGTATGCAAAAGGCACCTTTGCTCCCAAGGGCAATATGTATTGGGTAAAAAATGTTCCCGAGAACATGGATATTCCTAAGGCAATTAAGATAGGCATTAGCCAAACCTGCAAACATATGCTCACCATACCGGTACCTTTGTTTGGTGTAAAAGGAATCCGCTACATGAGCAAAAAAGTACGCAATTATCCAAATAAACTGGGACCAAGGAAAGCAGCCTTATTCACAGGTCAGATAGTCAGAGCACAAGAAGAGATTGGTACAGGAGGTGCCGGATTCAGATTTATGTATGCTGCATTCCTTCAAGAGGCCGGGGAAGTAACCGGAAACGATAAACTAAGGGAACTTTCATTTGACATGACTGCTATTGGCGATATGTGGCGTGAGTTCGCCATTATCACAGGCCGGATTATAAAAAACCGGAATAAAGCAGATGAAAATTACGATCGTGCAGCCGATTTATTACTAAAGATAGCCGATGAGGAAGAAGGATTTTACAGAAAATTACAGGAGAGTATAAAATAATGACTTCCACTGCAATAATTGACATACGAAATCTGACCAAAAGGTATAAGAATGCTGATGAAGCTGCGATAAAAGAACTGAACCTTACAGTAAATAAAGGTGAAATTTTCGGCCTGTTAGGCCCAAATGGAGCAGGAAAAACCACTACTATTTCCATTCTTTGCAATCAAATAATGGCCGATAATGGAGAAGTGTATATTGAAGGGAAGAGCTTAATGTCTGATACCGAAAATATCAAAAAAATTATTGGCGTTGTTCCTCAGGAAATAGCTCTATACCCTAAATTAACCGCTTACGAAAACCTAAAATTCTTCGGGAATATGTATGGTTTGAAAGGCAAGGTTCTGGAAGAGCGTATTTTCAGTTGCATGACTATATTTGGATTAGAAAAAAAACTCAATCAAAAGATTGGAACTTTTTCAGGAGGAATGAAACGCAGGGTAAATTTAATTGCCGGTATTTTACATCAGCCCCGAATCCTGATATTGGATGAGCCCACTGTTGGTATAGATGTGCAGTCGAAGAATGTAATTATTGAACATTTGCAGCAATTGAACCAAAATGAAAACACTACGATTGTTTACACATCGCATTTGATGGATGAAGCTGAAAGATTCTGTACACAAATTGCCATACTGGATATGGGAACTGTTGTTACTGAGGGAAAACCGAAAGAACTTATAAAACAATACCCGGCTTGTAACAACCTGGAAGATATTTTCCTCTTGTTAACAGGCAGGAGTTTAAGAGATTAATAAAAGCAGATATCATGTGGTTAAAATTTAAGGCTTCCACCATTAAAGAATCGCTCTTGCTTATTCGTGACAAGGCAGGGCTAGCCATGCTTTTTATTATGCCCATGATGCTGATACTGATCATGTCGCTGCTGCAGAAATCGACAATGGAAAAACTGGAAGAGCGACATATCCCAGCACTGGTGCTGAATTATGACCATGATTCACTCGGAGCACACATTGTAAATGGTTTGAAACAATCGGAATTTTTCGAACTGAGCGAACTGGTTGAAGGCCGGAAACCAACAATTCAGCAGTTACAAAAATTGGTAACTTCCGGCAAATTCAGGGTAGGTATTGTTATAAATAAAGGTGCATCTGAAGCTTTAAGAAATAAGATAAAATACGAAATACAGCAACAATTTCCTGAAGAAGAAGGTGATCTTTTTTCAGTAAATCCTAACCCAAACCAGCCTCTCCCAAAAATAGATGTCTATTTCGATCCTGTTACTCAGTCAGCTTTCAAACAAGCTGTTATGAGCGCCCTGAACGAGTTTTTTTATGCCGTTCAGGCAAAAATGGTAATGGAAATTTATGCCGCCATGCTGAACGACATCATAGGTGTTGAACTCCGGCAAACGGCAGATTTCAAAAACATGATCGACATAACAGAAAAATCTGCGATAGATGAAGAAAAAGTAATTATTCCCAATTCGGCACAACATAATGTGCCTGCATGGACCATTTTTGCCATGTTTTTCATAGTTATTCCACTCGCCGGAAATATCATTAAAGAACGGGAAAGTGGCATGTCGTTAAGATTACGTACCATGCCCGGTTCAAACCTTGCCGTAATACTTGGAAAAGTAAGTGTATATTTTACAGTGGGTATTTTACAGGCAGCATTTATGCTGCTTTTAGGCATCTATATCCTACCGTTATTTGGAATGCCTGCACTTACGTTGGGTTCAGGAATACTTGCACTACTCTTGGTTACTATTTCTATTTCTCTTGCTGCATCAGGATATGGTATTCTTATCGGAACAATTGCAACTTCACAGGAACAGTCATCAATTTTTGGATCTATTTCAGTTGTTATTCTGGCGGCTATCGGAGGTATTTGGGTACCTATTTTTATGATGTCGGAGACAATGATTAAAGTAAGCAAACTATCTCCACTTAACTGGGGTTTAAATGCATATTACGACATCTTTTTAAGAAATACTTCCGTATTCGGGATCATCAACTATGTAATTTATCTCCTTCTTTTCTCCTTGTCGTGTATATTAGCAGCCTGGCTTTATAACCGTTATAAAAATTCTCGCTAACATTTCCCGTTCTCTGGTTCAAGGGTCTCCCTTGAACTTAAGCAATCCTTTTCTGGGATTAGACTTTAGAATAATTTGATGTAACTTTGCCCTCATAATTTACCAGCCGGTTTATGATTAAAACTTTAAAAGACAGAACAGAAGTAAAGGTCCGTTTCGGGGAAGTCGATTCGATGGGAATCGTGTGGCATGGTAATTATGTCAAGTATATTGAAGAAGGCCGGGAATCGTTTGGTAAAAAATATGGCATTTCATACCTTGATATTTATGCCAATAATGTAATGGCACCTGTTGTTAATATGAATATTGATTTTAAAAAACAGGTACAGTACGGAGATCAATTGATCATCGAAACCGAATTTATCAACCAGAAAGCTGCTAAAATTATCTTTCATTTCAAAATATTCCGAAAGTCGGATAATGAACTGGTTGTAACCGCTGAAAGCACTCAGGTATTTATCGACTTGAAACGGGAAATGCTACTATACCCGCCACAATTTGTATTGGATTGGAAACGAAAAGTTGGATTGTTGAAATAAGCATATGAAATTTTTCTGTCTCAGGAAAACACATATTCAAATATAAATTTCCTACCATTTTACGATAAGATAAAAACGCTTATTTTTATTGTAAATATTTAAATCATGTTTGGTTGCATTGATTTGTTTTTTGAAATATTTGTTCAACCCGGGCAACCTTATTTCATTTATTGATCACTAACCAATAAAAGGCAAAGCCGAAAAAATGCCAAACCTCTCTGAAGAAGAAATAATAAGTGGCTGTTTGAAAAACGACAGGATGGCACAAAAGGCTTTGTACGATCAATACAAAACGAATATGTACACCCTGGCCTACCGCATTACCAATAATTTTGAAGATGCCAATGATGTTTTGCAGGATGGGTTTATCCAGGTTTTTGAAAGCCTGAAATCGTTTAAAGGCACTGCGCAATTGGGTACATGGATTCACACAATTATTGCCAGGGCTGCACTTAAAAAAATCAAGAATAGCATTCATTTTGACGAACTAAATGAGGTTGGAGGATCCAGTCAGATTGACTGGGGCTCTGTAATTGACATACAACATTTAGAAAAGGCCATTGCCTCACTTCCTGATGGTTACCGTTCTGTTTTTACCTTGTATGAAATTGAAGGATTTAAACACAAAGAAATCTCTGAAATGATGAACATTTCTGTCAGCACGTCAAAAACACAATTGCATAAAGCCAAGCGGATGCTTCAGGCAAAACTCAAAGAAAACCAGGGATAGTGGAAAAGAATAAAAAAATATTGGTCGATGCATTAAGGAAACTGCCGGTTTACGCACCTGAAGATAAAGTCTGGGAGACACTTTCTTTGAATCTCAAAAAAACACAACCATCCGGCATTATGCCACAACTGCACAAAACTGCTCCCCCGGAAGCTATTTGGACGAACATAGACAATGAATTAAGCCACCGTGAAAAACTTGCCGCCCTTCATATTTATGAGCCACCGCTAGAAGTTTGGGGAAATATTGAACAGAAACTTAACCTCAGAAAAACACAGCGGATAAAGAGAAGAACTATTCAGTGGTTGAAATGGTCATCGGCAGCGGCTGCAATTTTTGTACTTGGTTTTTTCATCTTCACGGCCATCAATAATAAAAATAATAATTTCAGTTATTCCGAAGAATGGGTGGAGTTACAGGATGTGCAGCGATGGACCGAAGATGACCAATCCATTGAGCAAGCTCTTGCCTTGATCTGTAATGAAAAACCAGCAGAATGCAATACACCGGAGTTTAGAGAAATGGAAGATGAACTATCCATCCTTACTCAATCAAAACAAGCCATCCTTGGTCAACTAAACAGCTACGACACCAATACCGAAATGGAAATCTTATTAACAGAAATTGAATTGGAGCGTTCAAAGCTTATTAAAGAAATGATTGCGAAAACCATCTAACAAATGAAGCGGTTTATCAAAAACATATTGTCATTTTTTGTTGTGCTGCTAATTCTGTGTGGAAAACATGCGTACACACAGGTAAAAGTCCAGGTAGTCACAAGAGAAATCAGCAAGTCGATAAACTGGGAACCTGGACTGGCTGTATGGATTCAATCTGACCGTGCCGAAATAGTTTGCTCAACACATGCTTCCAATACCATTGATTTTAAAGTCGAATTCGTTGCGAAAAATGAAAGCCGGAAAACAGCCGAAGCAGACCTGAAAAAAATGAAATGGGTGAATGAAACATCAGGAAAGAAATTATTTCTCAGAAATTATATCGAACTGGAAAGAAATGAGCCCAAGCCCGAATCAGACATCAAAGTTATTTACCACATCAAAATACCCACAAGTTGTGCAATAAATATCAATAATTACTTTGGCAGGATAAATATTGAAAATATGAATTCTGAGCTAAGCATTGATAGTGAATTCAGTAAGATAAATCTACAGAATATTGATGGAAAGTTAAACATTAAAACCACCTTTGGAGACATTACTGCCCATTCCATTAGCGGGAACATAAATATCGAATCCATCCGTTCAGACATTCATCTCACTAAAGTTTCTGGTGTGCTTGAACTGCAATCTAAACTTGCCGATATAATAATAAATGACATTGAAGAAATATCTAAAATTATAATCGATGCTGAGAAATCGAAAATCAATTTAAAAATTAAAGATTACAACAAGTTTTCATTTAACTTGGATCTATTCAAATCGGAACTGGCAAAACCCGACAATATGAAACTTGAGTATATAAAAAATGAAAAAGAAACCATCAAAGCCAGTTTTAATCAAGCAGTAGATCGCCCACAAATAGATATCAAATTAAACACTGGTAATTTAACCATTGAACCATAATAATATATGAACTCAACTGCACATAAATTAATATCTGTAAGCCTGAAACAAATGGTTTTATTGTGCCTGCTTATAGGGCTAACCATCTTTTGGCTACCTGTTTATGCACAGTCTGACACTCAAACTGATACAACCACATTAAAAGCCGACAGTACCGTAAAATATGTAAACCTCTGGGAATATGCGTTTATGATGCATGAGGAGACTTCATGGTTGTTTAAAATCGATTTTCCAACCAGAGGTTATGGATTAAACCGAATTAAAGTGGGTGTAGAAAAAAAGATTGCTCCCAGTTTTTCGATGGATCTTAAGGTGGTTTTTTATTCAGCTAATCATCCTTACGATGCAGATTGGTCCTTTGATCGTAACAATGGCTTTGATGCCTCGCTTGAATCAAGGTGGTATTACCGGATGAATAAGCGGGTTCGGGAACACAAACTTGAAAGGAATATGTCCGATAATTACCTTGCTCTCGGACTTAGTTATAATCAGCCGTTAAATTCATCATATATTGATTTAAACTCAATAACCGCATTTGCAAAGTGGGGATTGCAACGAAGGTTTTTAAAACATGGTCATATAGATTTTGGTGTGAAATCAGGTGTGGTATTTCCTATAAATCGTAAGGGTAGCCCAATCTTTTCATTCAGTAATTTTGTCGATGTAGGGCTTGCATTTACAAAAGATAAATATAAACTTGACCGAGAAAAATTATGTCCAATTCTTAAATGCTATGATGCAGACAGGTTCATTATCAAATCAAATCTGAGTGATTTATTTGCAATCTCGATATCTAAAAGTAAATATATAGCCATATCTCCCCATATAGCTTTTGAACGAAAAATTAGTAAATCCGCTTTTTCGGTAAATATTGAATTAAGACCCCGCTTCTCTTATTCTTCTATCAATTATCAGGAGGTCAAAGAAAACTACTGGTTTTTTTCTACAAATATCCTGCTTGAAGGACGATGGTATTATAATTTAAAACGCAGAATTCTAAAGGGAAAAACAGGAAACGGACTGTCTGCTAATTACATTGCATTTGGAGGAAGTTCTATATATTCAACTGGAAAATATCCTGGGGAAGATAATATCTACAATTACCTCCATCTTACAACCGGTTGGCAACGCTTATTCAGTAAACACCTGTATTTTGATATTAATATCGGTCTTGGATATCAGTTTAAAACAGAAAACGTAAGCGGTGGTCTTACCTGGCCAGCCAATATCGCAGTGGGATATCGGTTTTAGATTAGATTTAAGACAAAAGATTTGTTGAAAATCATTCGGCCATTCAATTCCAATTTTTTAACAATTTTCTTATTCCCTTGTTTTAATTTCAAGCTTTAATTAGTTATTTGATTTTTACCCCTTATTTTTGCATCCGATAATCTGAAAATAGATTGGGAATATTATATTTGATAATATAACTACATTAATGGATTTTTTTATCGCTAATAATATTATTTCACCGCTTGGCTTTACAACTGCCGAAAACTTTGAAAACCTCATCAAAGGAGTAAGTGGCATAACCAAAATAACCGATAAGTTAATATATCCTGAACCTTTTCCTGCATCCCTAATCAATCAATCACGATTGGATGCCTGTTTCACAGAAGACGAAAACAAGTCGTTGACTAAGCTTGAAAAAATGATCATTCTATCTGTGAAATCCAGCCTCGAAAAAACAGAAGTTGATATCAAATCCGAAAAAACACTCATTATTCTTTCAACAACCAAAGGAAATATTGATCTGTTATCACATAACAAGGATAATCATATTGATCGCAGCAGGATATTGCTTTGGAAACTCGGGGAAGTCATCAGAAATTATTTTGGTAATCCGAATAAAACGCTTGTTATTTCCAATGCTTGTATTTCAGGTGTCCTTGCTTTGAATAACGCTGCTATGCTACTAAAAAACAATAAATTCGAGAACATAGTTGTAACGGGAGGAGATATTATTTCCCGTTTTGTTGTTAGCGGGTTCATGTCATTCATGTCACTTAGCCCCGAAGCATGTAAGCCTTTTGATAAAAACAGGGATGGGCTTTCTCTCGGGGAAGCTGCCAGCACTATAATCCTGAGTAGAAATAAAACCGGGCAAAATGATATAATTCATCTGGGTGGCGCTTCAGCTAATGATGCAAACCATATTTCAGGCCCGTCAAGAACAGGTGAGGGTTCTTTTATCGCCATCAAAAAAGCATTGAAAGAATCAGGCGTTAGTGCTAATGAAATCGATCATATTTCTGCCCATGGAACAGCTACACCTTACAATGATGAAATGGAAAGCATTGCCATCGACAGGCATCACCTCAACGAAGTGCCTGTTAGCAGTTTTAAAGGGAGCTACGGGCATACATTAGGAGCGGCAGGACTTGTTGAAACTTCGATACTTCTTCATGAGATGAGAAACAATATCATGCTTAAAACGGAAGGGTTTTCAGAATTAGGGGTGTCAAAGAATATTAATGTCGTAGATCGAACAACCGAAAAAGAACTGCACACCTGTTTAAAAATGGCTTCCGGATTTGGAGGTAGCAATGCCGCAATGATCATACAGAAAGTTTGATGGAGCAGCTAAAAATTAAAACATATTGCCACATTAAAAATCACCGAATCTACATCGATGGTGTTTTGGTATTTGAATATCGTGATGCAATTGGGCTGAATGACTTCTTAAAGAAAGCATTTAAACATTTCAAACCGGGATATGCCAAGTTTTACAAAATGGACGAGATAAGTAAACTTGGATTTCTAGCATCAGAAATTATTCTGAAAGAAAAACCTTATCAGTATCTCAAGCCTGAAGATATTGGCATCGTGTTAAGCAATTCGCAATCCACCTTGGTCACCGACACACAGTTTCAGGAGTCGATTGAAGATGATAATAATTTTTACCCAAGTCCCTCAGTATTTGTTTATACCCTGCCCAATATTATGACAGGTGAAATTTCTATCAGGCATGAGTTCAGAGGTGAAAATGCTTTTTATATCTTTGAAAACTTTTTAGCAAATTACATCTCTGATTATATCAATCAGTTATTTTTGTCGGATAAATTAAAGGCCTGCATTGGAGGCTGGGTAGATCAATCTTCTGAAAATTATGAAGCCTTCATTTATTGGGCTGATAATAAGGAAGATTCAACAACAGCCATTAACCATGCAGGTGTTGAAATTGAACGCTTATACAATTTAATAAAATAGTACATGGAAGAATTGATTCAAAAGCTGAAAGTACAGATCATTGAACAGCTTAACCTTGAAGACATGGAACCGGATGATATTGATGATAATGATCCATTATTTGGTAACGGTATGGGCTTAGATTCGATCGATGCACTTGAACTTATCGTACTTTTAGAAAAGGAATATGGTATTAAAATTGAAAATCCAAAAGATGGACAAAAAATATTTTATTCTATCAGAAGCATGGCCGAATTTATTGAAAGTCACAAAAAATAATCCACATAAATGTCATCTCCAGTTGTTGTTACCGGCATAGGAATTATATCATCTATTGGTAATAATTTAAAGGAGACTACTCAATCACTGCTTCATAAGAAGAGTGGCATTAAGCCGATATCCATTCTTAACACACGCCATAAGGATGATTTTGTACTTGGCGAAGTAAAAAAAACGCTGAAGGAATTACATCAATTAGCGGGAACAAATCCGGAAGACCCCTGGACGCGTACTGCCCTCCTTGGCCTCATAGCAGCATCTGAAGCATTTAATGAAGCCGGATTAAAGCTGTCAGATGAATGTCGTACCGGAATTGTGTCAGCCTCCACAGTAGGCGGGATGGACAGGAGCGAACTCTATTATAAAGACTTTATTGGCAAAGCTGAATACAAAAAATTTATCGACACCCACCATGCTGGTGATCATACTGAAAAGATTGCCGAAGTACTTGGTATAAAAGATTATCTTACCACTATCAGCACTGCTTGCTCTTCATCGCTAAACAGTATAATGTTTGGAACAAGGCTTATCAAAAATGGGGTACTCGATCAGGTTATTGTAGGTGGTTCTGATGCTTTATCTAAATTTACAATTAATGGTTTTAACACTTTGATGATCCTTGACAAAGAGCATTGCCACCCATTTGATGAAAACCGAAAAGGCCTCAACCTTGGAGAAGGGGCAGCTTACCTGGTTTTGGAAAAGGAAAAGGAAGCATTAAAGCAGGGAAAAAGGATATATGCATATGTTTCGGGATACGCTAACGCAAATGACGCCCATCATCAGACAGCATCATCTCATGATGGTACAGGCCCCTACCTGGCTATGAAACATGCACTGGAAAAGGCTGGCTTGAAAGCAAACGAAATCGACTATATCAACGTGCACGGAACCGGAACCGAAAATAACGACCTGACTGAGAGTATAGCATTAAAAAGGCTTTTTAAAGATGAGCTCCCCCCATTTAGTTCAACCAAAGCTTTCACCGGGCATACTTTAGGAGCTTCCGGGGTCATCGAATCTGTTTTCTCAATTATCGCATTACAGGAACAAAAATTACTACCTAACATCAACTTTAAAAATAAAATTGAAGAAACCGGCTTGGTGCCTGTTACCGAAGTAAAAGAAGCCAAAATTCATCATGTCCTCACAAATTCCTTTGGATTTGGCGGCAATGATTCATCCCTCATTTTTTCTAATTTTCAAAAACCAGAAAAATGAGTACATTCATAAATGGCATAGGTGCAATAAGTCCTCAAAATACATTGAGCAAAGATCATTTTCTGGATGATGTGGTGGCCGTTGAAGAACGTTTTCTTCAAATTCTTAAACCGGATTACAAAGCTTATGTCAACCCAAAAGTTTTGCGCCGGATGAGCAAAATCGTCCGTATGAGTGTTGTTGCAGCTAAAACCGCGATGAGCGAAGCGGGAATCATGCAGCCGGATGCCATACTTTCCGGAACCGGAATGGGATGCCAGGCTGATACCGAAAAATTCCTGAATGCTGTTCTTGATAATAACGAAACCCTGCTTAATCCCACTGCTTTCATTCAGTCGACTCATAATACCATGGGAGCCCAGATAGCACTTATGCTGGCTAATAACAATTACAATTTTACTTATGTAAATCGCGGATTCTCATTTGAAAGCGCCTTACTGGATTGCCTCATGCTTATTAATGAAGGAAGAACAAAAAACCTGTTGCTTGGAGGTATTGATGAGATTACTGAGGAAAGTTGGTTAATCTCTACGAAAACCGGGATGTATAAGTCGGAACCAACCAATAATCTTAAATTACTGGAAGACAGGAAAACAGGATCTTTATCAGGAGAAGGGGCAGCTTTTTTTGTTCTTTCGGAAAAGAAATCTGACACTTCTTATGCTAAAATTACCGGGCTGGAGACTTTTTACAAACCGGCTGATAAAACAATTATAAAAGACAGAATAACAGGGTTTTTAAAAAAGAATAAACTTGACATTAACGACATAGATCTTGTTATATCAGGAAACAATGGTAACAATGAGCTGGATAGCATTTATACTGATGTGGAAAATGAAATATTTACCGAAAATCCAACTGCTTATTTTAAGCATTTAAGCGGTGAATACGACACTGCTGTTTCATTCGGAACATGGTTAGGCGCAAAAATAATCAGAGACAAAATCGTACCTGAAATTGTTCAGAAGAGAAAATACAGCGGTTCAGCACCTAAAAACGTTCTGATTTACAATCATTCGAGAAATATTTACCATAGCTTAATATTACTGCAACAGGCTTAATATGCTCATCGAAGACTTCTATACCATTCATTCTTTTAATAAAAGTGAAAATTCACTGTTTGCTGAAATACATTTAAACCCTGAACATGAAGTGTATAAGGGGCATTTCCCCCAACAAGCCGTAGTACCGGGTGTAATTCAACTTCAAATTATAAAAGAATTACTCGAAAAAGACCTGTCGGCAAACCTGATTATAAAAGAAGTTATTATGGCTAAATACCTGAACATGATAGCCCCTGAAGAAAATCCCGTTCTCGACATTAATATCGAATACGGGCTAAACGAAACAGGTGATTACCTGGTAAATGCTACTATTTCAAAAGATGATATGAGCTTTACTAAATTAAAAGCTAAGCTTTCTAAATCAGCGATGTAGGATTAGAAGAATTCATTTTAAATTTAAAAAGTTTCTTGGAAGTTGATTAAAAAATTATTTACATTTGCACCTCCATTTTTGGATACGCGAGAATAGCTCAGTTGGTAGAGCACGACCTTGCCAAGGTCGGGGTCGCGGGTTCGAATCCCGTTTCTCGCTCAAAGGATCCCGGTCCGGTTAAACCGGGTCGGGATTTTTAAAGATTGTTTAAAGTTCAATGCTCGAGTGGTGGAATTG
>Ga0164313_10000062_pt1 | contig 63558 bp, 50 predicted proteins | sample GuaBasSedimGuay4_FD_113735 | JGI IMG/M metagenome (GOLD analysis project Ga0164313, IMG submission 113735) | Subseafloor sediment microbial communities from Guaymas Basin, Gulf of California, Mexico - Guay4, Core 4569-4, 0-3 cm | ecosystem: Environmental > Aquatic > Marine > Hydrothermal vents...
CGCGGCAGGATCGCCGTGCAAACCGACGGTGGAATCCGCACCGGACGCGACGTTGTTGTCGCGGCACTCCTCGGTGCAGATGAGGTCGGCTTCGGCACGGCCGCGCTCATCTCACAAGGGTGCATCATGACGAGGAAGTGCCACCTCAACACCTGCCCCGTTGGTGTCGCCACCCAGGATCCTGAACTGCGGAAGCTGTTCCTGGGACAACCAGAGCATGTTGTCAACTTCTTCATGTTCATTGCACAAGAGACCCGACAGATCATGGCGCGGCTGGGTTTCAGGACGTACGCTGAGATGATCGGGCAGAGCGACCGTTTAGAAGTGCGCGAGGCCATCGAACAATGGAAGGCCCGCGGCCTCGACTTCTCAAGGGTGCTGTACAAGCCGACGCCAGGGCGAGGTATCGCTATCAGTAACACAGAGTTGCAGCCGCATTCACTCGATCGCGCGCTTGACAACATGTTCATCGCCAAGGCGGCACCTGCCCTCGAGTCCGGCGAACCTGTTGCAATCGATGCAGCGGTCAATAACACGAACCTCTCTGTTGGCGCAATGCTCTCTGGCGAGGTTGCTCGCAGGTACGGGCATGGGGGCCTTCCCGACGGGACGATCACCATCAATCTCGCAGGGACCGCTGGCCAGAGCTTCGGTGCCTGGCTCGCACACGGCATCACGCTGCATCTCGAAGGCGACGCAAACGACTACGTCGGCAAGGGGCTCTCGGGTGGACGCATCATCATCGAAGCTGAACCTGACGGACCGACGATTCCGAGAGAGAACGTGATCATCGGCAACACGGTTCTCTATGGAGCGATCGAGGGAGATTGCTACTTCAACGGTGGCGCAGGTGAACGTTTCGCCGTGCGCAACTCCGGTGCCATTGCGGTCGTGGAGCGCGTTGGGGATCACGGTTGTGAGTACATGACCGGAGGATGTGTCGTCGTTATCGGCAAAGCAGGCCGGAACTTCGGCGCTGGCATGAGTGGCGGAATCGCCTATGTCATCGACGATGCTGCAGACTTCGACCAACGGGTGAATCACGAGATGGTCGAGATCGAGCGTATCGGCCCCGACGACGGGTCGCCTCCTGGTGTTTCTGATGATCCGACATCTGCAGAACTGCTAGCCGACCCGTTCCATCACGATGTCTGGCGCCTCACGACCCTGATCGCACGCCATGCCCGCTTGACGAACAGTTCTCGCGCGATAGAGATCCTCGAAAACCTCGACGACTACCTCCCGCTTTTCTACAAGGTCGTGCCCATCGAGTACCGCAGGGCACTCACCCAGGGGAGTGCCTGATGGCTTCACCAACAGGCTTCCGGGAGACCGATCGCAACGACCGGACCTACCGATCCGTTGATGAGAGGACGAAGAACTACAGGGAGTTCTCGATTCCACTCACTGATGAGTCCGTGTCCGCTCAAGGGTCGCGATGCATCGACTGTGGCATCCCGTACTGTCACTCTGGCTGCCCCGTCGACAACATCATCCCTGACTGGAACGACCTCGTGTATCACGGACGTTGGCAGGAAGCCATAGAAGTCCTGCACGAGACGAACAACTTCCCTGAGTTCACCGGGCGCATCTGTCCTGCTCCGTGTGAGGAAGCCTGCACGCTCAACCTCATGGACTCACCGGTCACCATCAAGACCATCGAGTACTCCATCATCGAGAAAGCATGGCAGAACCGGTGGATCGAACCCGAGATCGCACCTCACCACACGGAAAAACGGGTAGCGATCGTCGGCTCAGGGCCCGCGGGCCTCGCCACTGCTCAGCAACTCGCTCGCGCTGGCCACCAGGTGGCCGTGTTCGAGAAGAACTCCAGGATTGGAGGCCTGCTGCGGTACGGCATCCCTGACTTCAAACTCGACAAGTCGGTCATCGACAGGCGGATGGCCCAGATGCAGGCTGAGGGAGTCGAGTTCCGGGTGAACAGCCACGTGGGCGTCAACCTGCCAATCGAGCGGCTGGTTGACAAATACGACGCCGTCGTCCTCGCAACCGGGTGCGAGATCCCCCGTGACCTCCCGGTTCCCGGCAGAGACCTCGGCGGTGTCCATTTCGCCATGGCGTACCTCACGCAGCAGAATCGGAGAGTCGGTGATGAATCCATTGGCGATGTCGAACCGATCACGGCTGAGGGGAAGCATGTTGTTGTTATCGGAGGTGGTGACACAGGGTCCGACTGCGTCGGAACTGCAATTCGACAGGGAGCCGCCTCCGTCACGCAACTTGAGCTGCTTCCGAAGCCACCAGAGATACCGGACAAACTGAGCACGTGGCCTGATTGGCCGACGAAACTTCGCACCTCAACGTCCCATGACGAAGGTTGCGAGCGGCTGTGGTCAGTTGCAACCACGTCTCTCGAGGGTGTGGGTGGTCACATCACAGCACTTCACGGTATCGACGTCGGATGGACCCAGGTCGACGGGCGCTGGGAGATGGAGGAGGTCCAGGGGACGGAGTTCGAGTTACAGGCCGACCTCGTACTGCTGGCCACAGGTTTCACGAGCCCCGTTCACGATGGGCTCCTCGCGCAACTCGGAGTCGCACTCGACGCACGAGGCAACGTCTCTGCCGATACCAACGACTACCAGACAAGTCTGGATGGTGTCTTTGCAGCGGGTGACACACGTAGGGGCCAATCACTCGTGGTGTGGGCGATACGTGAAGGCAGACAATGTGCTGAGTCTGTCGACAAGTATCTCATGGAGTCACACGCGTAGACGGGACCCTTTCGGACCCCGTCCATCTGACACGGTTGTCGTCAGCTTGTCAGCCCTTGGGCCCAGCGTCGATCACTGCCTGGCTCACACCAGCCGAGTACTGCTTGAAGTTCTCCTCGAACATCCCTGCGAGCCGCTTGGCCTGTGCGTCATACGCCTCAGGGTTGTCCCACGTACCGCGGGGCAGCAAGATCTCGCTGGGAACTCCTTCGATCGCCGTTGGCACCGAGAGTCCGAAAATCGGATCCTCGACGAACTCGACATCGTCCAGATCACCCGCAAGAGCAGCGTTGAGCATCGCCCGGGTGTGTGGGATACGGATCCGATAGCCGTGGCCGTAAGGACCAGCAGTCCAGCCAGTGTTGATCATCCACAGCCCTGGGTCGAATTCGTCGATCTTTTCTGCGAGCACGTCTGCGTAGTACGACGGCGGCAACGGAAGGAACGGTGCGCCAAAGCATGGAGAGAACGTCGCTGCGGGCTCTGTCACTCCGCGCTCGGTACCGGCGAGCTTTGCGGTGTAGCCGGACATGAAGTAGAACATCGCCTGTTCCTTGGTCAAGCGCGTGATCGGAGGAAGAACTCCGAATGCATCGGCCGAGAGGAACACGATGTTCTTTGGATGTGGTGCAACACCACTCATCACGACATTCGGGAGATGGGGCAGCGGGTAGGAACAACGGGTGTTCTCCGTCTTGGTCCCATCATCCCACTCCACGAGCCTCGAATCCGGGTTGACAACCACGTTCTCGAGGATGGTCTCGAACTGGTTTGCAGCCTCGTAGATGAGGGGCTCATCCTCTGTGCTCAGCGATATCACCTTGGCGTAGGAGCCACCTTCGATGTTGAAGATCCCGTCCTCGCCCCAGCCGATCTCATCGTCGCCGATCATGTCGCGGGTCGGGTCCGTGGCGAGTGTGGTCTTTCCTGTGCCTGACAGGCCAAAGATCACCGCAGAGTCTCCTGCCTCACCGACGTTGGCAGATGCGTGCATCGACAGTGCGCCAGATTTCGGGAGCAGGTAGTTCATCACGGAGAACACGGATTTCTTCATCTCTCCGAGGTAACTCGTGCCTCCGATGAGGAGAACCTTGTGCTCGAAGCTGATGATGATGAACACTTCACTGCGCGTCCCATCCCGTTCAGGGATCGCCTTGAAGCCCGGCGCATGAACGATCGTGAAATCGGGCATGAACGGGTCGATCTCGTCATCATGTTCATAGGTCCGGGGCAGGCGGAACATGTTGCGGCAGAAGTGGGCATGCCACGAACTCTCGGTGATGACACGGACAGCCAACTGGTGGGCCGGGTCGGCTGCTGCGTATACATCCTGGATGTAGAGATCCCGCTCGGAGAGGTAGTCAGTCACTCTGTCGTAGAGCGCCTCATAGACATCGTTCTCGATGGGATGGTTGACATCGCCCCACCAGATCTCGTCCTCCGTGGTTGCTTCCCGCACGATGAACTTGTCCTTGGGACTCCGGCCCGTGTACGGGACCGTATCGACAACGAGGGGGCCCTTATGGGCGAGGATTCCCTCACCGCGTTTGAGCGTGTGCTCGATGAGGACGGGCGTCGTGAGATCCCAGAAGACCTCGGCTTCAGGTTCGATTCCGTGCATGGACAGGTCGTGCATGGTTCCTCTCTGGGTATGTCTCCTCAGATGATAATGCGGAGTATCAAGCGTTGTGCTTCGTCGGTTCGACGATCGGAGGTTCTGACGACCAGGGGAAATTGATCCACAGATCTGTTCGCTTCCATACGTACTCGCATTTGATCTCAGAACGCGGCTTTTCATAGAGCACCGCCGTCCTGGCGCTTGCCACCGATCCCGATACGAACTCGTACACCTTGGCAAGGGTGTGCCCTGTATCTGCAACGTCGTCAACGATGAGGATGTTCGCGTGTTCGAGGTCGACAAGTTCCAGGTACGGAGGCAGGATGACCGGAACTTCGAGGCGCTCATCGATATCGGTGTAGTACTCGACATTGATCACGTACGTGTTCTTCACAGACAGCGCGTACCCAAGGGAGCCTGTGGGGATAAGACCACCCCGGGCGATCCCAAGGATCACGTCCGGTTGGAATCCATCAGCCGCTATCTGGCGCGCCAGATCGCGGATCGCAACCCCATAGGTCTCCCATGTCAGAATTTCGCGCTCGGACGCTGTACTTGCTTCAGTCATCACACCTCTATCTCGCTATGGAGAACAAGCTACAGGGACCCGGTTCCCTACGGCGAGATGAGGGCCGGGCACGATACGTCGTACCCTCATGGGGTGAAGACGGTAGAACACTCAACCGTGGCCGAACCCCAGGATTACCACCGCAACTTCGCCGGCGGGTTGATCCACGGTGTCTTCTTTCAGCTGTCCGAGGCGTTCTCCAACATCAACACGGTGCTGCCCTCGTTCATCGCGACGTTGACAGCATCCACTGTCGCGATCGGTGTGTTGGTGGTTGCACAGCAACTCGGCCAGATCGTGCCGCAACTCTTCACCGCACACTTCGTCGAGGCCCGGCGTTATGAGAAACCGATTCTCATGTGGATCATCACGCTTCGGTACGTGTCATGGGCGCTCATTGCGGTGGTCACCGCCCTGTTCGCCCTCGATCGACCCGAGTTGGTGCTGTTCCTCCTGGTTGCGTTGTTCGCATCGTTCTCGATGGCTGGAGGCGTCGGAGCTGTCGTGTACGCGGACGTCTTCGCCAAGGCCATACCGACGGAGCGGCGTGGAAGGTTCATCGGCTGGAAGCAACTGATCGGATACACGCTCGCGATCGGTGCGGGATGGTTTGTTGCCTGGATCCTCGCCAACCCGGAGCGTTTCCCCTACCCCTACAACTTCGCACTCATCTTCGGACTCGCGGCTCTCTTTCTCCTCATCGCGTTCGGAGGCATCGCCCTGGTCAAGGAACCTCCATCGACCCACGAACGGCAGGTGACGTCGTTCGGTGACACTGTCCGCCGAGCGATACATCTCACCAGGGTGAACACCAACTTCCGATGGTTGATCACCGCAAGAGGCCTCACTTCGATCCTCATCATGTCCGCACCATTCTTCGTGGTGTACGCCCTTGGCGACATCGGCGTTCCTGCTGCTTCGGTCGGCCTGTATCTGGCAGCCCAGATGACAGGAGCAGCACTATCGAATCTCCTATGGGGGTACCTCGGAGATAGTTTCGGAAACCGAACGGTCATCGTGGGAACAGCGATCGGGGGGTTCGGTGCAGTTATTGCTGCCCTTGCAGCGCTCGCACTCGGCCCACTGCCGTTGTATATCACGTTCTTCCTCGTTGGCACGACGATGAGCGGACTCCGACTCGGCTATCCCAACATCATCCTCGAGATGTCACCTGATCATCTTCGGGCTACATGTGTTGCGTTACTCGGGACCCTGCTCGCTCCCCTCGCGTTCGTCCCGCTTATCATCGGCATCGTTATCACCTGGGTGCCGATGAGCGCCATACTGGTCGTGGATGCAATCGCCATGGCGGGTGCAGTTGTTGCAGCGTTGATCGTCCGCGATCCCCGCAACGGCGCAGACGGGGCCTGCATCTCCTGAACGAACCGGTCCTAAACTTTGTCGTTCACACCCCCAACATATTGCGCCCCTGAGCGCCGAAGCCCTCATGAAAGGAATCGACGTGGAGTCAATCGATCCGACGACCGGAAAGGTCGTTGCAACCTACACAGAGACCACACCTGATGAGGTTGCCCACCACCTGGCAACGGCGGCCACGCTGCAAAAGGTCTGGGCAACGACTGAGATGGCCCACCGAAGAAGCCACATGCTTCGCCTCGCTGACATCCTTGAACGCCGAGCCGATGAACTTGCGGAACTCATGGCACTCGAGATGGGCAAGCCTCTCGCCCAAGGCCGAGCCGAGGCAGAGAAGTGTGCGTGGGTGTGCCGCTACTACGCCGATGAGGCTGAGGCCATCCTTGCAGACAAACACATCGAGGCAGGACGAACGAAGAGCTATGTCGCGTACCGGCCACTTGGTGTCGTGCTCGCGGTCATGCCATGGAACTTCCCCTTGTGGCAGGTCCTGCGGTTCGCTTCACCCACGATGATGGCCGGCAACGGTGTGATCCTGAAGCATGCCTCCAACGTGACGGGCTGTGCCATCGCGATCGATGAGATGATCGTTGAGGCAGGGTTCCCGGACGGGCTATTGCGCACACTGGTCATTCCGTCATCGCGTGTCGCGAAGATCATCGACGATGATGCCATCGTTGCCGTCACGCTCACTGGATCCGACATTGCTGGCAGAGCAGTTGCTTCCAGGGCAGGCGCGGCGCTCAAGAAGACTGTGCTCGAACTTGGTGGCTCCGATGCCTATGTGATCCTCGAGGATGCGGACGTCGACCTTGCCGTGCAGGCGTGTGGCGCGGGCAGGCTCCTCAACGGCGGCCAGTCATGTATCGCGGCCAAGCGGTTCATCGTCCACGAATCGGTGGTCGATGAGTTCACAGCCAAGCTGGTCGATGTCATGGAGAGCTACACGATGGGCAACCCATTCGATGCCGACAGCCAGATCGGACCGATGGCCCGCACAGACCTGCGCGATGAACTCCATGACCAGGTCGTCAGGTCGGTCGCGGCCGGGGCGCAACTCCTCACAGGAGGCTTCGTACCTGACGGTCCAGGTGCGTTCTACCCGCCCACCGTGCTCGCAGGAGTCACCAAGGGGATGGCAGCGTACTCAGAAGAGACGTTCGGCCCGGTGGCCACGATCATCACCGTATCGCACGAGGAGGAAGCGATCGCTGTTGCGAACGATTCCATCTTCGGCCTTGCGGGCGCAGTGTTCACACGGGATGTCGAACGTGGTGAGCGGATCGCACGGGACCGCATCGAGTCTGGGACATATTTTGTCAACGCCTTTGCAGCGTCGGACCCACGCCTCCCCTTCGGGGGAATCAAGGCGTCCGGCTACGGTCGTGAACTGTCCCACGTGGGTATGCGCGAGTTCACCAACATGAAAACGATCGTAGTCAACTGACCCCACAACTATCGAAATCGGATGATGCCGCGATCCACCACGACAGTAGCGGCATCAGATTGAACGACATGGCAAAATCTGGGTGTCGCGGGCTTGCTCTATGGGACAATGTCCTATACCATTCTTCACAGCGCTTGGACATCTGCCACCCTGATGGCGGATCACACCCAACGGGAACGGCTTGCACTACGCGCTGGGCAGCCAAAAGTACCCCCGGGACCATGGAGCATTGTGAAACCTCGCATACCCCTCGCTTACGCGGCACTCCTCATCACTGCACTGATGGCAGTGGTGGGATTTGCCGCGTTCTCGCCAGGTGACACCCAGGCGACCGAGGACACAGCAACAACACTCGCCACGGCACCGGCACCAGATGTCTCGGCCAGGGTCGCCTCTGCAGTGCTCGCCCTTCGTGTTACAGATGCAGGTTCCCGTGTTGCTACGACGGCCGCACCGACTCCAGACACTGGCTCGGACGCCGCACAGGACCAGACAACCACAACCGCACCGGCTGCAACAGCCTCCACCCAACCAGAAGCCGGAGACGCGCCAGAAGCCGAAGACGAACCAGCCGATGACTCGACTGCCGATGATGCGTCCCTCCTTGCCGTCACCACTGCCCCACCAACAACGAGTGCTCCCACGACGACAAAGCCGGGCGACACGACACCGCCTCGGATCAAGGTCACTTCTCCGAGGGACCAGGACACCGTGACAAGCCGTGTTGTAACGTTCAAAGGCACATCCGAAGCAGGCGCGAAGGTGACTTCGGGCCCGTTTGCGGCGACGATGTCGGACAACGGAGACTGGACGATCAAGCTCTCACTCGCCCAGGGTGCCAATGGCGCCAGTTTCACGGCGACCGACAAGGCAGGCAACTCGGAAAGCACGCGGATCGTCGTGCACTACGATCCGCCAACCACGACGACCAAAGCAACCACCACGACGAAGGCCGCAACGACAACCACCAAGGCCACGCCAGCCGCGACCACCACGACCGCAGCCAGTTCGAGCAGTTCGAAGTGGTCTCCGAACTGGCCAGCCGACGCAGGCGGCATCAGGAACGTCGAGGCATGGCGATCAACCGTTGCGAAGTACTGGCCATCCAGCCGGGTTGATTGCGTGCTCGGGATCATCTATCGGGAGTCCAAAGGTGACCCCCGCGCCTACAACTCCTCTTCACGAGCTGAAGGTCTGATGCAGCACCTCAGCAAGTACTGGACCAGCAGGGCCAAGGGTGCAGGCTTTGTCGACAGCAGCGGTAAGGTCGCATCCCCATTCAACGGCGCAGCGAATATCGCGGCCGGTGCCTACCTCGGGAACTACTACGACGGAGCCATTGGACAATGGTGGAACCCGTGGAAGTCCGGCAGCGGAGGCTTCACGGCGAACTACGGATCCTGTACAAGCTCCAACCCCGGCTGATCCGGTTGCCGGTCAACTCCCGACGGCGCTTGTCACCGTTGGGCATCGAGGAAATCGAACACGTCAACACCGTCTGACAGTGACTCCATGACGTGGCCTTCGCCATCCCTTATCTCGAGTGACACCGAACCGCCAAGGCTCTCAAGTGTGTCCAGGGTCGTTGTCATCGGTCCTATCCAACCTGCGTCGTCACCACCGACCAACATCGCGATCGGCAATTCCACGAACGTCTCAAGAGCTGTTCGGTCATCCGGTGCATCCGGATAGCCCGGAAAGACGATCATCGACGCATACCGATCAGGGTCTAACGCGGCAACGGCAAAGGCGCTGCGACCACCATTCGATATCCCTGAGATGTGTATCTGGCCATCCTCGGGCTGGATCCAATCCAGGGAAGCGAGGAACTCGTCGATATAGCGTTCCGATCCCTGGAAGAACAACGTGCCGTTGGGCGCCGCCGGCGATATCACGACCCACCCCCGAGCGAGTACCTCGCGAAGGTACGACGACGTAAATAGCAGGGTCAGGTCGATGTCCTGTTGCCCGGGTGGAAGAGCAAGAAGCACCGGATACGGGCTGGCAGCATCGAACCCTTCTGGCAGGATGAGGCCGTACTCGATCACGGTTCCATCGGCCATCGCAGCACTGCGAAGATCAAGGATTCCTGGTTCAACGTCTGATGGAGCCGCGGGCTGTTCCTCAACGCTGGTTGACGGAGGCGTAGCCGCAGTGCTGCACGCGGCAACAACGAGTCCCAGCACGATGACAAACCTAATCATGGCTCAACGGTAGCCGTCAGAAGAAGAGACCAAGTACCAAGTACCTCTTCTCTTACAGCCCCTGTTCGACTCTCAGGTAGCCAACGATGTCGTCGATCTGGTCGTCTGTGCAGACGTCTTCGAACGCTCGCATCTCACCAGGTCCTGTTCGGATCTGGATCTCGATGAACTCGTCAGATTCGAACGACACGCCAGAGTCAGCACCGAGTGCAGGGCCAATGTTGCCCTCGAGGTCGATCCCGTGGCAGTAGCCACAGGCCATGTTGTAGAGGTTCGTGCCAGTCGGAAGGTTCCAGGACAGCCAGGGTCAGACAAGTCCGACAACGTTCCGATTAATAGATGTCATTCGCTGTGTTGAAGACGTTGAACTTCCCAGTTGGTGTGATGAGCCAGTCGCCTGTGATTCGATCGATCTCTGTCAAGGTCGCGTCGTCGTAGATGACGATCTCACCATCCTTGTCCCAAACGGAAACCCACACCTCATCACCGGCCTTGTTGTACTCGAAGTGCACCACGGCGCCGTGATCTGCTGCTTCGAAGCACTTCTCCATCTCCATCTTTTCGATGCTGTACACGCACACCTGGTGGGTCTCTTCGGCCACATTCGACAGGGCGGTGTCCATCCATACCCATTGCGAGTTCGGATGCGTCTTGAGGAACAGGCTCCCTGTTCCCGGGATTTCGATCTCCCTGACGACCTTCCATGCGTGTTCTGGATTCCCTTCTGGATCTGCACCGATCAGTGTGAGTTTCCCCTCACCGATGTGGGTCGTGGCATACACCCAACCGAACTCGGGATCCTGCCAATTCGCTCCGCGACCAGGGTGAGGGACCTTTCCTGTCTCGACACCAGCGACAAGCTCCTGTGTCTTGACATCGATCACCATCAGCTTGTTCTGAGCGTTGGCAGCCGTGATGAAATAGCGACCCGTATGGTCCCACCCTCCATCGTGGAGGTAGAGGTCGGCTTCGATCTTCTTAACGAGAGGGAAGTCCGGCTTCGAGTAATCCACAATGGCGACGTAACCCGACTCTTTCAGGCCCATAACCCAGACGGGATCGAAGTGCGAAGCAACGATAGCTGCTACCCGCACCTCCTCCAGATCCTTTCCGTAGATGTCAGGGCTCAGGATGTCGTGGACGACAAGTGGTTCAAGCGTCAGTCCGTCAAAGACCACGTACTGCGGCGGCCAGTAGCACCCCTCGATGATGAACTTGTCTTCGAATCCTTCGACCTTGCTCGCTTCAACGCTTCGGGCATCAAAGCATCCCTGAACCTGGGCGACGATCTCGGGCTTCTCTGTCCATAGGTCGATCATCGTCACCCGACCATCACGGCCAACGGCGATGAAGTAACGTCCGGTCGCCGAAGACCGAAGAATGTGCACGGCGAACCCCGTATCGATGATTGCGACTGTTTCCTTCGTCCCGGCATCGATGATCGCGACCTGACCGGCATCACGTAGGATGACCCCCGTGAAGTCCTCCCAGTCGAGGGTGGTTTCCGGCTCGGTCGGCCGATCGGCAACAGGAACCACTAGATTCCAGGACTCCGTGATCTCAGCGAGATCCAGAGGTGGCGGTGTCGGTGCCTCAACTTGGATGAAGTTCGCGACCAATTCGATCTCGTCCTCGGTCAGGATCCCGGAGTCTCCCCATGCAGGCATCCCTCCGGGAAGGCCCTTGGTGAGAATCGTCTGGATACCCGCCGTACCGATCTCGAGTGTTCGGTCCTCGGGCTGGATAGCCGGGCCGGTGGCACCGGCTCGCAGTGCGCCGTGACAGCCAGCGCAACGATTGAAGAAGATCTGAGATGCCTCTGTAAACTCCGCATCACTGAGGTCACGCGGACCATCGGGAGCGGCGCTCGGAACGTCGATACTGCTTGCGGCCTTGAGATACGCAATCACATCGTCAACGTCCGAATCTGACAGCCCAGTGGCAGACATTCCGCCGATGTATGCCGCTGCCGCGTCCGAATCGAGCTCCGCAAACGCCTCAGGATCGATTATCCACGCGTGTAACCACTCGTCTTCCCTGACATCGGTGATCCCCGCAAGATCGGGTCCAACGAGCACTCCGCCCCCAATCGTGTGGCAGGAAGCGCACTCCTGTTCGAAGACTGCATGCCCTGTGGCAGCCGCTCCCGACAGCGTCGTTGCCGTGCTGGCCTGTGACGCCGATGTCGCGCCCTGTTCGACTCTCAGGTAGCCAACGATGTCGTCGATCTGGCCGTCTGTGAAGACATCTTCGAACGCTGGCATCTCACCCGGTCCTGTTCGGATCTGGATCTCGATGAACTCGTCAGATTCGAAGGACACTCCAGAATCTGCACCAAGTGCCGGGCCGATGTTGCCCTCGAGGTCGATCCCGTGGCAGTAGCTACACGCCATCTGATAGAGCTCTTCACCATTCAGGTCGGTCTGGGAGAGTGGCTTGAGCCAGTCAGGGAAATCGGGTGCGGTCTCCTCGAATCCACGCAGGTACGCAACCGTGGCCGTGATCTGTTGCTGGGTGAACGTCCCACCGAAGTCGGCGGAGTAGGCAACCATGAGCGTTCCAGGAACACCTGTCGAGATGAGCTGGTGCATCTGGAGGTCCGTCACGGCCCCAAGAAACTGTTCCGAGTTCAGCGCAGGGCCAATCGCACCTGTCGCCTCGCCGCCGTGGCACTGTGCACAGCTGGAGTTGAAGATCTCTTCACCCTGTGCTGCGAGCTCCTCACTCTGAGCTGCCTGTGCGTCTTCCAACTGGCTCGGCTGGAGAATCCGGTATACGGGGAACGCAAGGACAAGGAAGAAGAGGAGCACCACACCCCATGCCATCCACCGATTCGTCGACTTCTCGAGTTCAGGGTCGTAATCGTGATAGGTCATCAGTGACCACCACCTTCACATGGCGGGCCAACAGGTTCGTCGATGGTCTCGGGTCCAGGTGGCGGACCATTCTCGATGGTGCCAGTGTCGATCATCACGGTCTCGTCCACGATCTCGATCGCGAACCGGTCCATGCCTCGAGGCGAAGGGCCCGCCCGGTACTCACCCAGCCTGTTGAAGCGGGACCCGTGGCACGGGCACTCGAATTCGCCGGCGGACTCACACCACGGCACCCTGCAACCAAGATGTGGGCAGCGCCACCACAGTGCCACGACCTCGTCATCGGGTGCCTTCGTCACATAGGCCTGAGCTGCAGCGATGGTCTCGACGCTCGTCGATGGAACTTCAGCTGCTTTGCCGTTCTTGATCAAGCCACCGAAACCCGAGGGGCTTGCTGGCTGAAGGATGTCCCATGTTGTCCACGCACCGGCAACAGCCACGAGGCCGAAACCCCACTTCCACATCCGTGAAAGGAAAGTGCGACGTTCGATTTCAGTTTTCATAGTTCACCGTGCCATTCGATCCAGGGCCAGACCCATCCCCAATCCTCGCCTCTGAACGCGAATCCGATGATCGTGGCGACTATCCATGCGCCGAGGAACAGGGAGAAGAGCCAGATCGCCACCTTCCGACATTTTGCTTTCCTGGAAGGATTGCGATCGATGTAGGGGAGGACTATGAGTCCCCCGACCAGCAAGCCAGGGAGGAGAACCCCAGCGATCATCGGGTGGAGAAGAGCCAGCAATTCCTGCAGGCCGACGAAGTACCAGGGCGCCTTCTCCGGGTTCGGCGTTACCGCTGGGTTGGCGATCTCCTTGAGAGGAGCATCGAAGACAAGCGATATCACAAGGACAAGCAGGATGACAGCAAGGGCTGCCACTGCGTGGCGAACAGTCAGGTTCGGCCATGTGAACACGAGTTTCTGGCGTTCGGGAACCTTCTGTGTGCCAACGGCCGGCAAGCCAGGTACAACACCGAGCACCCGTTGGCCGTCCACGATCTGAGGATCATCAGACATCGAGTTCACCTCCTGAATCGAGAGTCGAATCCTTGCGCCAGCGCCACAGGTGGATGACGATGCCGAACACGAGAACCGTCGGCAGAAGCGCTACGTGAAGCACATAGAACCGCAGCAGGGTCGCTGAACTCACCTGGTTCCCCCCGAGGAGTAGTTGCGATACCTGGTCACCGATGAACGGGACCCAGGCAGCGAGGGATGTACCGACCGTGATCGCCCAGTACGCCAGCTGATCCCAAGGGAGCAGATAGCCGGTGAACGACAGGAAGAAGGTGAGGAGAAGAAGAACTACGCCCACGACCCAGTTGAACTCCCTCGGCTTCTTGTACGCACCCTTGTAGAACACCTTTGCCATGTGGGCCATGACCGCAAGCACCATCAGGTGCGCAGACCATCGGTGAACATTTCTCATGAACTGCCCGAACGGTACCTGAGTCTGGAGGAACTGGATATTGCCGTATGCCGTTGTTGGCGAGGGCACGTAGAAGAACATCAGGTAGATGCCAGACACGATGAGAGAGCCGAACAGCGTCAAGCTGATCACACCGAGATACCACGTGTACCGGAATTCGATCTCCTTTTGCGGCATCTTGACCGGGTAGAGATGGAGGAAGAAGTTGGACCAATGGGCCTCTGCTTTTTCCCGCGGGGTATCGCGTGCGGGGACTCGCCAAATAGTCCTCCCGACCGTCGTATCTCTGACCCGCTCCATGAGCGACGGCTTCATGCCGATCCTCCAATCGTCAAGGGAATTCCTTCAGGTACACCAACACCGGTCCACATCCCCATCGAGAGCGCTCGCGGTGGACACCGGTCGATACACAGCGCACATCTGATGCAGAGTTCCTCATTGAGCATGAGCGCAGAACCACCTGGCAATGCGTTTATGTCCTCAGAGGGGATGATGGAGATGATGTTGACCGGGCATACGTCAACGCACAGGGCGCACAGCACGCATGCATCGGTGTCTAGTTGTATGTCGAGGAAGCAACGCAAACACCGCGATGCCTCGACGCGGGCCTCAGCGGTGGAGAAACCGAGTTCGACTTCCTGGAGACCGATCCTGCGCTCGGATGGCAACGAGGGGATCTCAACCCTGTGATGCTCGTCGTACCTGTCCATCTGACGATGGAAGTTTTCGACGATCGTCATCTTGCCAGGCCGCCGCTTTGCCGTCACATCTGCTGGTGAAAGTGTCTCGTGGATCGATGCTGCGGCGCTGCGGCCTTCAGCGATAGCTGTGATGAGGAGGCGGGGCCCGAACGCGGCATCGCCACCTGACCACACGTTGGGGAGCGATGTCTTGAAAGTGACGGGGTCGGTGGCGATCGTGTGCCTGGGGGAAACGTCAGGTCCGTTTGATCCAAGAGCCTCCAGGTCGATCGCCTGTCCAATGGCGAGGATCACGGTGTCGGCATCGTAGCTCTGGACGTCATCGTCATCGAACTGTGGCGAGAACCGGCCCTCATCGTCGAACACGCTCGTGACGCCAACAGTGCGGAGGCCGATGACCTTATCTGCGTCATCGGTGATGATCTCCTGTGGCCCACGACGGCCGAAGATGTGGATGTTCTCCTCTTCAGCCTCGACGATCTCGAACTCCTGTGCAGGCATCTCGACGCGCGATTCAAGCGAAACGATCGTGACGTCTGTGGCGCCTGCTCGAATCGCGGAACGGGCGGCATCAAGCGGATGGGACACCTCTTCAGGGCCTGCCTCCCACTCCTCAACGTCATCTTCGGACTGGCCCTCGTAGGCGCTTGCACGAAGCGCTGTTCGTGCAGCATCCATCGCAACGTTTCCACCACCGATGACAACGACCTTCTCGCCGATGTCAACAGAGAAACCCTGGTTGACGTTGAGCAGGAACTCAACAGCGCGGAACACACCGTCTGCGTCGTGTCCCGGAATGTTGAGGTCGCGCCCCAACATGGCACCGATGCCCAGGAAAACAGCGTCATAGGTCTCGCGGAGTTCGTCGAGTGTGATGTCCTCACCAAGCCTGACACCAAGATGGACATCAAGCCCGAGATCGAGGATCTGCTGGATCTCCTGATCGATGAGGTCTCTTGGCAGTCGATACTCGGGTATGCCGAGCACCATCATGCCTCCAAGGATCTCGGTTGCCTCGTACAGCGAGACGCTGTATCCCTGCAACATCAGGTCGTGGGCACATGACAGGCTGGCGGGACCCCCTCCAACAACAGCGACACTCTTGCCCTTGTCTGGGACAGCCCTGGGCTCAAGAGCGCCCCACATGTTCTTCTTCGATTCAACGCCGTACTTCTCGGTAACGAAGCGCTTGAGTGCGCGAATCGCGATGGGTTCGTCGATCTTTCCGCGACGACATGCGTCTTCACACGGAGCAGCACATACACGTCCACACACGGAGGCGAAAGGGTTCGGGAGGCGGGCCGTCAGATAAGCGAACTCATCATCACCATCGGCAATGGCCGCAACGTACGCCCCGGCGTTCGTGTGTACGGGGCACGCAGCAAGGCACGGGATATTGAAATCGTAAAATCCCAGCTCCGACGAGGTCATGTCAGATCAGTCCTCGATCCTGAGCCCAACGCAGACCAAGCACGCCGATGCCGAAGAATCCGACCCATGCGACGATGACGATCCCGTCAGCCACAGAGCGCGACGCTGTTGAAAGCATCGATGAGCGCAGCAGCATCGAGGGCAGCCATGCGGTGAAGATCACAAAGTAGAGGAAGATCACAACGGCACTTACTGCTGCCCGAAACCATGAAATCCGATCACAGTCCATCGAATCTGACCTCCTCGTCGAATGACTCACTCTGTATCCCTCAGTAGCATACTATTGGACTACGAGACTAAGGTAGCATGGTGGCAGCAGCAATCCGAATAGGTACCACCGTGAACGATTTGACGAAACCTCGGAGCAAGGAGATGCGGAGCTTGAGACGAACGATTCCCGTCGCAATCGCCATTGGATTCACAGCGATCCTGGTGACCATGGCCTCTCCGGCATTCGCCCAGAGCACTGATGAGGGCCTCGAGATCTACGAACAGAGTTGCGCACGGTGCCACCAGAGTGATGGCACCGGTGTTTCCGGTGTTTTCCCGCCACTTGCGGGTAACCCGGCAGCTGGTGACTTCGACCACGTCGTCATCGTCGTCACCGATGGTCTTGAAGGTGTCGATATCATGGGTGTCTCCTACGAAGCTGCCATGCCCTCCTTCTCCAACAGGTTGTCAGCCGAAGAGATCGACCTTGTTTCCGAGTACGTGGTTGAGCTCTCAGGCGGGGGTGGAGGGTCAACATCGCCCACAACCACACTTCCGCCAGCGGCTACGTCCCCCGCGGTTGGAGAGAGCCTCTTCACCGGTGCCACCCGCCTGTCCGCCGGTGGCACTGCATGTATCGCGTGCCACGCCGCTGGCGAGTACGACCAACTCGGTGGACCGGGATTGGCGTTCAGCCTCGACGGTGTCATAGATACCTACGGAACAGCAGGATTCGTCGCCGCCATCACCGACCCCCTCGTCGATCCGATGATCGCCGTATTCGAGGACCACCCCATTACCGATGCTGAGGCGAACAACCTCGCGGCGTACCTTGAGACTACGTCCGCAGATGAATCGGGCAACATTCCCGTCGACCTCCTCATTGTGGTCGGCCTCGTTGGGTTCGTCATCCTGATGCTCATCACTTCGGGATTCCTGAGAGGCCCACAAGATTCGTACCAAAGCAAGCTCAAAGAGAAGTTGAGGAACAGCCGATGACAAAGAAGTGGAGCCGGGAAACAGTCGATCCGGCTGAACGCAAGTGGGAAGAGTTCTACCGGAACCGCTTCCAACACGACAAGCGTGTTCGCACGACCCATGGCGTCAACTGCACAGGAAGCTGCTCATGGGAGGTATTCGTCAAGGACGGAATCGTCACATGGGAGCTACAGGCAACTGACTATCCCGAACTCGAAGAAGGGTTGCCACCCTATGAACCCCGCGGATGTCAGCGCGGCATCTCGTACTCCTGGTACCTCTACAGCCCGATACGTGTGAAGTATCCCTACGGCCGCGGCGCCCTCGTCGACCGCTGGCGCGAGGCCAAGCGTTCGTACCCCGGTGACCCTGTTGCCGCGTGGCGATCGATCACAGAAGACCCCGATGCGCGCAAGGCCTATCAGACCGCTCGTGGAAAGGGCGGGTTCCGCCGGATATCGTGGGACGAAGCACTCGAGATCATTTCAGCATCCATCGTGTCAACCATCGACAAGTACGGTCCGGATCGCGTGGCAGGCTTCTCCCCCATTCCTGCAATGTCCCAGATCAGCTATGCGGCTGGCAGCCGCTTCCTCTCGCTGCTCGGTGGAACCGTCATGAGTTTCTACGACTGGTACTGCGACCTCCCACCTGCATCTCCTGAGATCTGGGGAGAGCAGACAGACGTCCACGAATCGGCCGACTGGTACAACTCACGTTTCGTTGCGGTCGTGGGCGCAAACCTCAACATGACACGTACCCCAGACACGCACTTCATCGCAGAGGTACGCCATGCGGGGGCCAAGCTCGCCGTGTTCAGCCCCGACTTCTCGATGGTCGCAAAGTACGCGGACTGGTGGATCCCCACCCATCCTGGCCAGGACACAGCCTTCTGGCTTGCTGTGAACCATGTGCTCCTGACCGAGTTCTACGCAGAGAAGGACACGCCCTACTTCAGTGGGTACGTCAAGCAGTACACCGATCTCCCCTTCCTCGTCGAGATCGATGGCGACCAGCCAGGTCGCCTGCTACGCGCCAACGAACTCGACACCTATGCAGATGTTGAGAACGGCGACTGGAAGATGCTCATGTGGGACACCGTCTCGGATGCCCCGCGCATGCCAAACGGCACGATCGGATACCGTTGGGCCGAAGAAGACAAGGGCAAGTGGAATCTGGAGCTCAAGGACACTGTCGTTGGATGCGACATCGATCCGGAGCTCACCTTCATTGATAGCCACGCCGAAGTGCGCGACATCGCCCTCGACGAGTTCACGACCAATAGCTACGTGTACCGCGGCGTACCCGTGCGTTATCTCGAAACCGAACGCGGCCAGGTTGCAGTGGCCACCGTCTTCGACCTCATGATGGCGCGCTTTGGGGTGAAGCGTCCTGGATTGTCCGGTTCCTACCCGGATTCGTACGACGATGAGGATGCTCCCTACACGCCAGCATGGCAGGAGAAGTTCACGGGCATTCACCGTGACACCTTGTTGCGATATGCACGCGAGTGGGGTGCCAACGCCGAAGCGACCAACGGTAAGAACATGGTCATCATCGGTGCCGGAGCGAACCACTGGTACCACAACAACCTGCTGTACCGCTCGGCGATCGTCGCGCTCATGTTGACAGGCTCCGTTGGTGTCAATGGCGGCGGTCTCGCTCACTATGTGGGCCAGGAGAAGCTGGTCATGCATGCATCCTGGGGAGCTCTGGCCTTCGGTGGAGACTGGGGCGTTGCTCCCAGACACCAGAACACACCATCGTGGCACTACGTCCACTCCGACCAGTGGCGCTACGAGAAGGGCTATTCCAGCTACGACTCGCTCCCTCCGTCCAGCGAAAAACGTGACCACACCATGGACCAGCAGGCGCGCGCGGTCCGGCGTGGTGCACTCCCCTTCTACCCACAGTTCAAGCAGAATCCGATCGATGTTGTACGCCGCCTACGCGCCAATGGCGCAACGACCGACGCCGAGGTCGTTGCTGGCGTCGTGGAAGGTCTCAAAGCGAAAACGATCGATTTTGCAATCGACGATCCCGACGCTCCCGAGTCGTGGCCACGCGTATGGCTGATCTGGCGTGGCAATGCCATCGGCACGTCAGCGAAGGGCCATGAGTTCTTCATGAGGCACTATCTGGGGACAACATCCACGGCGATCGCAAAGGAACCTGACGATCTGGGTATCAGCGAGATCCTCGTACGCCCCGAAGCCCCCAAGGGCAAGATGGACCTCGTTGTGGATCTCAACTTCCGCATGGACACCACGGCGCTGTATTCAGACATCGTGCTGCCTGCGGCCACGTGGTACGAGAAGGACGATCTCAACACCACGGACATGCACTCGTTCATCAATCCAATGCAGGCTGCTGTTGCTCCTTCGTGGGAGTCGCGGTCCGATTGGAATATCTTCGGATCGATAGCCAAGAGCGTGTCGGCGCTTGCCCCTCAGTATTTCGATGGCCCTGTCGAGGACATCGTCATGCTCCCGCTCCAGCACGACACCGTTGACGAGATCTCCCAACCGGTTCCCGTGGATTGGTGGACCGGCGAGGTCGAAGCGATACCTGGCATCACGATGCCGAAGTTCAAGGTGGTCGAGAGGGACTTCTCGAAGATCGCCGAAAAGTGGGGATCGCTCGGGCCAGCAGTTCGAAAGAACGGTGTTGCCGCCCACGGTCTGCGTATGCCTGTGGAGGAGTTCTACGACGAACTCGCACGCAAGCGACCCACCTACGTTGAAGTTGACGGCGAAGAACTGATGCTGCCGTCACTCGAGCGCGACCGCGATGTCTGCGAGATGATCCTCGCTCTGGACCCCGCATCGAATGGGGAGCTGGCCTACCGCGCGTTCGAAGCTGAGGAGAAGAAGACCGGTCTCGAACTCACGCACCTTGCAGAGGGAATGCGCGACGTTCGGTACAACTTCGCAGCGATCGTCGCTCAACCTCAACGCATCCTGACCACACCAACCTGGTCAGGAAAGGTGAACGAGGGCCGCGCGTACGCTCCATTCACGCTCAATGTGGAGAACCTGGTGCCATGGCGCACGCTCACCGGCCGTCAGCATTTCTATCTCGATCATGAGCTGTATCTGGAATGGGGAGAGCACCTGCCTGTCTACAAGCCAAGGCCGGATCACACGATGCTCTCTGAGACCGAGCAGACGATGGTCGAAGGTCAGGTCGGGAAGGTGTTCAACTACCTCACACCACACGGCAAGTGGTCGATCCACTCGACGTACTCGGACACGAATCGGATGATGACGCTCTCGAGGGGTGGATATCCGGTGTGGCTCAACACCAAGGATGCTGCTGATCTCGGGATCGCAGACAACGACTGGGTCGAGGTGTACAACGACAACGGAGTGTTCGTCCAACGATGCACGGTCTCTGCCCGGATCCCGAGCGGCACGATCTTCCTGTATCACGCGACCGAGCGGACGATGGGCATACCAATATCACCACGGCGTAAGCACAGGGCTGGTATGAACAACTCGTTGACACGGACCCGTCTGAAACCGGTTCTGATGGCCGGTGGTTACGCACAGTTCAGCTATGCGTTCAACTACTGGGGGCCCACAGGCGTTAACAGGGATACCTTCGTATACATCCGGCGCATCGACAAGCCTGAGTGCTAATGCAGTACAACGACACTCCCAGAGGCGTAGCAGACATCCCCAACAGCCACCTGGTGGACGGAGGAACGAAATGAGAGTCCGCGCACAGATGAGCATGATGTTCCACCTGGACAAATGTATCGGGTGCCACACCTGCAGCGTTGCCTGCAAGAACCTGTGGACGGACCGTGACGGTGCGGAGTACATGTGGTGGAACAACGTCGAAACCCGCCCCGGTACCGGATATCCAACCGGCTGGGAGGACCAGGACCACTACAAGGGCGGATGGAAGTTCATCGAGGAGGGCAAGATTACCCTGCGCCTCCAGAACAAGCCCGAGGCGATGGCGAACCTGTTCTTCAACCCGGTTCTCCCCCAGCTCGAGGACTACTACGACCCGTACACGCACAAGTACTCGAACCTCTTCGATGCTCCTGCGAGTGACGAGCAACCGACCGCTATCCCGATCAGCCTGATCACGGGCGAACCGATAGGGATCAGTAGCAGCCCCAACTGGGACGACGACCTTGGTGGGTCCGAGTTGTACGCTCGCAACGATCTGAGCCTCGACGGGCTCGATCCCGATGTGCGCGAGCAGATGGAGGAGATCGAAAGGGTCGTCTTCAACTACCTGCCACGGATCTGCAACCACTGTCTCAACCCGGCCTGCGTCGGTGCATGTCCCTCGAACGCGATCTACAAGCGTGCGGAGGACGGCATCGTTCTCGTCAACGAGGACAAGTGCAGGGCATGGCGTATGTGTGTCTCAGCGTGCCCATACAAGAAGGTGTACTACAACTGGTCAACAGGCAAGTCCGAGAAGTGCATCCTGTGTTTCCCGCGTATGGAAGTCGGTGAGGCTCCCGCATGCGCCCACAGCTGTGTTGGCAGGATCAGGTATATGGGGGTCCTCCTCTACGACGCCGACGTGATCGAATCTGCTGCATCCGTGCCAGATGACCAACTCCTCGCTGCACAACTCGACGCGATCCTCGATCCGAGCGACCCAGCGGTCATCGCTGCAGCTCGCGATGCAGGCATAGGGGAGGACTGGCTCGATGTTGCCCGCCGCTCTCCGGTCTACCAGTTCGTGAAGGTCTGGGGTATTGCACTACCGTTGCATCCAGAATTCAGGACGATGGCGATGATGTTCTACGTCCCGCCACTGTCACCTGTGGTCTCGACGGTCGAGAACAAGGTCGTGAAACTCGATATCTCGGACAAACTCGAGGACTTCGAACTCTTCGACCATCTGGACAAGGCACGGCTGCCGGTGCAGTACCTGGCCAATCTGTTCTCGGTTGGGAACGAACCGGTCATACGCCAGATCCTGCGCAAGATGTATGCCGTTCGTATCTTCAAGCGGCACCAGAGCCTCAACGGCGGGGTCGTGGACGACGCAACACGTAAGCTGCTTGCATCGGCTGACCTCAATGAGGACGAGGCCGAGGCCATCTACAGGCTGACTACGGTCCCGACCATCGATGAACGTTTCGTGCTCCCGCCGTACCACAGAGAGATGACAATCGAACAACTCAATGACCCCCTTGCCTACAAGGGTGAGGTCGGCATGGGATATATCGAGGAGCCACGACGAGGATGGTGAGTATCGCAACTCTCGACACGCCAACGCTCGTAGCCCTCGCGCTGCGCTACCCCACTCCCGACGGATTGGTGACCCTGGGTACCGGGGTGGAAACCCTCCCAAGAGGAGGTGCCGAACGTGAGATGCGGCGCTTCCTCAAGAGCATCGACGGCATGACATTCGAGGACCTCGAAGTGCTCTACACCGCGACCTTCGACCTGTCCCCAGTCATCGCTCCCTATGTGGGCCACCTTGCATGGGGCGATAGCTACGAACGAGGCGGTTTCATGGCGAAACTCCAGGGGGCGATGCATTCCGTTGGTGTCCACCCCAATGGTGAGCTACCAGATCACCTCGACCCGATCCTTCGCTATCTGGCCGTAACCGATGAGCCGATCGACGAACTCAAGCCGGTGCTCGTTCCAGCGATAACCAAGATGGAGAAGACACTCAAGAAGGCGGATTCGAAGAACCCGTATCTGCATGTACTCACAGCGGCGCGTATCGTCGCTGAAGAAAGAATGAGGTGAGCCGATGTCCGAGACTCTCTCCGTGATGCTCTTCGTCGTACTCCCGTACGCCGCGCTCGCTCTTGCGATCATCGTGAGCGTCCTTCGCTGGCGCGAAGCACCGTTTAGCGTCTCGAGCCTCTCGACACAGCTACTTGAGAGCCGCAAGCTGTTCTGGGGCTCCATCCCGTTCCATTGGGGCATCATCTTCATCCTGACAGGGCATATCTTCGTACTGTTCCTCCCGTCGGCCGTTGATTGGTGGAACGGCGTCCCTGTACGTCTCTATGCCATTGAGATCACAGGCGTTGCACTCGGCCTATGGACGCTCTTTGGACTGGTCGTATTGACCTACCGTCGTCTCAGCAACTCGAAGATCCGCGTTGTCACCACACCGATGGACATGGTCGTCATTGCGCTGTTGCTCGTTCAGGTCATCTCAGGCCTCTGGGTTGCGATCGGACTGCGCTTTGGTGCAGCATGGGCAACCGGTGTTGTTGTCCCCTACATCTGGTCACTCGTCGTGCTCCAGCCCAAACCCGAACTCATCTCGCCGTTCCCGCTGGTACTGCAGATCCACGTGGTGGCGTTCTGGGTCTTCCTTGCGATCTTCCCGTTCACCCGACTCGTTCACATTCTGACCTACCCGGTCCTGTACGTGACCAAGCCATGGCAGAAGGTCGTAGCGAACGTCCCGAACTCCAAGGTTCGCTGAGAAGCCCGCTTCTGGCGTCACCTGGGCCAAGATATTGGCGTAGGTGACGCCAGAATGTATTGGATGTAGGCTGAACAACGTCGGCTGACCGAGGGGAAACAACATGAAGGCGATCGTACAAGACCGGTATGGTGCTCCCATGGACGTTCTCGAACTCAGGGACGTCGAGATGCCATCGGTGGACGACGATCGGGTGCTCGTTTCGGTCAAGGCTGCTTCCATCAACCCGCTGGACTGGCACTTTGTACGAGGGACGCCCTACCTCGTACGCATGCAGGCCGGGTTGCGCAATCCCAAACGCACGACCCCCGGAGCTGACGTTGCTGGGGTGGTTGAGGCAGTTGGGGACAGCGTGACACGGTTCCAACCCGGCGACGAGGTTTTCGGCGAGGGTTACGGCACATGCTGTGAATATGTATCGATATCTGAGAATGGGCTATCGCTCAAGCCGCAGAACGTGACGTTCGAACAGGCGGCAGCCGTGCCGATTGCAGCCCAGACCGCCCTGCAGGGCCTTCGTGACAAGGGTCAGGTCCAGCATGGACAGCATGTCCTGGTGAACGGTGCGTCAGGCGGTGTCGGCACGTTCGCCTGCCAGATCGCCAAGTCGTTCGGAGCGCAGGTGACAGGCGTCTGTAGCACCAGGAACGTCGACCTGGTCCGATCGATCGGTGCAGACAATGTCATTGACTACACAACACAGAACTACACGGCGGGCACGGACCGCTACGACGTGATACTCGACACGGTCGGGAGCCAGTCACTGGCGGCCAACAAGAGCGCATTGACCCCCAACGGAAGATACGTCTCAGTGGGAGCCGAGATGGGTGACTGGTTGGGTCCCGTTATCCACATATCGAGGGTTCTCACCGCCTCTGTGGGCGGTGATCAGAAGATGGCCCCGATGCTCGCAACACTGAGCAAAGAAGATCTCGGGACGCTGCGAGACCTGATCGAGGCAGGGGATATGACACCGGTCATCGATCGGACATACCCGTTGAGTGCAACCCCCGAAGCGATCCAGTACCTGGAGCGGGGACACACCAGGGGCAAAGTAGTGATCCAGATCTCGTAGTTCTCGTCTGCACTTCTGGCCTCAGAAGTGTGAATGGACTGCCGGATAGGGAACAAAGGTCTTCCGTTTTCCGGAGCCCCCTCTGTCTCGTCCCTCGACATCTCCCCCAGAGGAACTGGGAGAGAGATCCCTTCTGATTCCTCCCTCGGCTCTTTGGACGGGGGAGGTGCCGAGCTTGCGAGGCGGAGGGGGAAAAGAAGCCAACAGTGATCTAGGTCCACCGTCGACCTCGTGCAGAACCATCGTGATTCGCGCGACCACTTATCCTGAATCCTGTCGGGCGGCGGTGTGGGAAAAACGTATCTCGGGAACCGGCTGGTACCGATCCCCGAGATACGCTGACGGACGACCCCCCGTCTGTCAGCTATACATTGCCCGAGCCGAGTTTGCGCGGACTTTCGGAAGAATCTGTCCGATGTGAGCGCTATCTGGCAATATAGCTTGTGACGACCTTGGGGGAAGGCCATGCGAGAGATCGCGACAACTGAGTACGAGAACCTATATCGGTCTCATGCTCAGGTGATTTATGCCTATTGCCTCCGCCGAACCACCACCGATGAGGCAAGGGACGCGATGGCTGACGTATTCGTCGTTGCGTGGAGACGCTTTGACACGATACCAAGCGGCGACGATGCGCTCCCGTGGCTCTACGGCGTTGCCAGGAATGTTCTGGCCGACAAGCAACGCTCCGCCCGTAGGAGGGGCAAACTCTTTGCAAAAGCAGTCGCGAACTTCGAGGCCACAGTGCCTGGGCCCGAGGCACAGATCGTGAGGAACTCCGAGCACGAAGCCGTCGTGTCAGCTCTGGGAAGACTCCCCGAAAAGGATCGTGAGGTCCTTCTGCTCGTGGAATGGGAGGGGCTCAGCAGAGAAACGGTCGCAGAGATGATGTTCGTCTCGAGGTCGGCGATCGACAAGAGAATCACCAGGGCACACAAACGACTGGCGGCAGTACTCGGCCTCATGACTCAAGATGTTGGAACACCCCCCGTGACAATTGAGGAAGGAGGCGAGGCATGAACAGCGTGGAACAGATGATCCGAGACGCGAACCCGATTCAGGGTGAGCCGGAACTCCTGTCGAAGGCCGAACTCGATGCCCTGCTCCTCCTTGCCAAAACAAGGAGCGGGATAGTGGACGTACAAGAGATCACCAAGCCAATTGAACCAGACAAGAAAGACCGGAGGGGATGGCTTGTCGCAGCAGTGGCGTTTGCCGTCGTGTTCGTGCTCGTGGGTGCAGCGATGCTGTTCTCGAGCCCGGCCAACGATACGCCCCCGGCAACGACGCCACCCACGACCGTCGCCACGCCGGCCACAACGGTCGCTGCGATCGAGCAGACGCCGACAACGTTGGTCGAGAATGCCATTGAGGAGACACCCACCACAACGACAACAGAGGCTGCCCCGACCGTACCTGTCGAACAGCTAGCCACGATCGCTGCCTATGAGTCAACGTGGAACGATGGCGACGAGGAGGCATTCAGAACTCTCTTCACACCTAGTGCCGAACGCGAGGCTGACAATTTCGAAATGAGCGGCGATGTCGATGTGATTCTGAAGCACATGCGTGGCCGACTCGCGATGGAGCTCGAACTCAGCATCGAAGGATGCACCCCCCTCGGCGACAAGTCCCTTTGCACCGCAACCTTCGACGGCCTCGTGCCGAGGGCTATGAGCTACGCACCGTGGCGCGACAGGTACATATTCAGCTTCGAGGGCGAACAGATCTCGCACATCGAGATGGTCTGCATCATCTGTTGGGAGCAGGCCGCCGAGTGGAGGTTCATGGATTGGATCAAGACGGTGGAGCCGTCGGCTCAACTCGTGCTCAGCGATGGATACACGCTCGCTGACAGCGAGGAGAAGGGAGCTGCATGGCTCGAATGGGCTCCGAAGTGGCACGAAGCCGGTAGACCCTAACCCCACCCGCAGAAACGTCCCGGACCCTTGACGGGCTCCAGGACGTTCTGTGTATCTAGCTTCTGGTGTCTGGCTTACGGGTTGTCGTATTCGCGCTTTGGTCCGAGGTAGTACCACCAGTTGAGGAACAGGCAGAGCAGATAGAAGGCAGCGAATGCGTAGAGAGCGATCTCTGGCGTTCCGCCCTTGATCTGGGCACCGAACTCTGCCGGGACGACGAAGGCTCCATATGCGGCGATCGCAGATGTCCAACCAAGGACAGGTCCCGCCTGCTCCTGGTCGAAGACGATCGCGATCGTACGGAACGTCGAACCGTTGCCCACGCCCGTCGCTGCGAACAGAACAAGAAACAGGAGGAAGAACGGGAGGAAGAACTCCTCCGGTGTCGCTGACTGGTACGCCTGCTTCATGAAGTACGCAACGCCAAGTGCACTAGCGATCATGACGACCGATACGTACATCGTCACCTTCGCTCCACCGACCTTGTCCGCGATCCAACCACCCAGGGGACGGATGAACGCACCGATGAACGGACCCATCCACGCAAAGGCAAGAGCCGATGGCCCGTTTGGGTTGACAACATCATGTATCCACACTCCGTCGGCGCCAAGCGTGTGCTGGAACCCGAAGATCACCTTGATCGCAAGAGCGAAACCGGCGGAGTAGCCGATGAAGCTTCCGAAGGTCATCGTGTAGATGACGCTCATGATCCACGTGTGTTTGTTGCTGAAGATCTTGAACTGACGTTCGAGGTTCGGCTTGATGTCACCAGGGATCAGTTTCAGGAGGTAGACCGTTGCGATCACGACGAGCACGATCGTTGGATACTTGATCCAACTCAAGTCGCTCAGGGTCGGGGAGTACAGGATGACCCACAATCCCGCTACAGCAGGGATCAGGGCGATTCCAAGCATTCCTGAGATCTTCGCAAAGGATCCCAGCGGTCCACTGATGTTCGGCGATACGTGTTCGGCACGGATGTTGTCCATCCCGAACCAGGCCGCGAACGCAAGGGGAACGAGGAAGACGAGCCAGATGAATCCAGCGTTCTGGATCCAGGTTTCTGTCCCCGCAGGGATCTTTCCGAAGATCCATCCAGACGTGTTGACCAGGATCCTGCCCGGCCCGATGATGGCAAAGGTCATCATCAAAGGCACGAGGATCTGCATGGTTGTGACGCCAGCGTTGCCGAGGCCAGCGTTGAGGCCAAGTGCGAGGCCCTGCTTCCTCTTTGGATAGAAGAAGCTGATATTCGACATCGAGGATGCGAAGTTTCCGCCACCGATACCAGACAGCACAGCAAGCATCTGGAACACCCACAACGGCGTGTCAGTCGCCATCAGAGCGAACCCGGTTCCAGCTGCAGGGATCATCAACAAGGCTGTCGTGAAAAAGATCGTGTTACGCCCACCGGCGATACGGATCAGGAAACTGCTCGGGATCCTGAGCGTTGCACCTGTGAGACCAGCGATCGCTGCCAGAGTGAACAACTCACCTGTGGTGAAATCGAAATCGAGGTTGATCATCTGGACGGTGATGATTCCCCAGTAGAGCCATACCGCAAAACCGACTAACAGGCTCGGAATCGAGATCCACAGGTTCCGGCTCGCAACCTTCTTACCCGTGGTCTCCCAGAATTCCTCGTTCTCAACATCCCATTGTTTGATATCGGCCATTGACACTCCTTTCACATCCGCGGATCACGTTGTCTGTTGGTGATCCGCGAAGCCCGCTTCGTTGTCCGTCTTCAGTTTCAGTCTTCTCGCCTACTCGATCCTGCCTTCTTCGTCACGGACGTACTCCGCCGCGAACGCGTCCTTTGGTTCCTGGAGCATGAACATCGTGATGAGGAACGCCACGAGCGCCCCGCCTGCAAGGATCAAGAAGAAGGTCCGTGAGTCGACCAGTGAGAACAGGACGAGGTAGATCACAGCACCGACGTTGCCGTAAGCACCGGCCATGCCCGCGATCTGGCCTGTCATGGCGGGGTTGACCATCGGGATGATCGCAAACGTCGCTCCCTCTGCACCCTGGACGAATACCGACGCAAAGACCGTGAACCCGACAGCGATGACCAGCCACCAGATACCATCGAATGCTGGCACCACCTCGCGCAGGCCGTCAGCGTCGATGGCACCGCTCCACTGTCCGATGTTCCCCATCAGGAAGAAACCGAGCACGATTCCGCCCATGTACATGAGCATCGTACGTTTCCGGTTCGAACCCTGGTCCGAGATGTACCCCCCGAGAGGCCGAGCGACGAGGTTCACGAAGGCGAACGATGCAGCGATGATCCCAGCGACCGTTGCGGAGACGAGTACCTCTCCGTTGCTGCCCGTCAGGCCGGAGAAGGTCGCTTCAAAGAAAGCAGGCAGCATCGAGACCACCGCCAACTCGGCACCGAAGTTGGCAAAGTAGGTTGCGTTAAGGGCCGCGACACTCCCCCAGTGGTACTTCTCGTCCTCAGGAACACCTCGCTTGAGATAGGGCAGGTTGATCTGGAGCACCTTGAAGGCGTGGGCGATGTACGCCGCGACGAGGACGATGTAGATCACCGTGAGAGCTGTCGTCGATAAGACGGGGTTGCCGTCGATGATCACATTCCCCACCCGCCAGGCGAGGACGCCGAGAGCACCAACAAGCGGGATCGACCAGATGAGGTACTGGGTGAGGTCGCCGTAGGAGGTGACCATCATCGGTTCGGTCTTCTTCGCCTTGTGTAGCTTCTCTCCCACAGGTACGTCCCTGACGAGGAAGTAGTACATGACACCGTAGATGCCCATGACCAGGCCATTGATCGCCATCGCCCATCGCCAACCACTGTCGCCAAGACCGAGCCAATCACCCAGGAACGTGATCGCGAACCAGGGAAGCGTCATCGCGGCGAATGCGGAACCGAAGTTCCCCCAGCCTGCATAGAAGCCCTCGGCTCGCCCGATGTACTTCGGCGTGAACCACTGGGCGATCATCTTGATACCGATGACGAAGCCCGCGCCGACCGCGCTCAGGAAGAGTCGTGCGATCAGCAACTGCATGAACGTGGTCCCCATGGCGAACGCAATGGCTGGGATCGCCATCACAACCATGAGAGCGGAGAACACGATGCGTGCGCCATACCGGTCGATGAGCGCGCCGACAATGATGCGCGCAGGGATCGTCAACGCAACGTTGGCGATCGCAAGGATCTTCATGTGCTCCTTCGTCAACCACCCGACATCGTTGAGCATCGTTGTCGCCAACGGAGCAAGGTTGAACCAGACGTAGAACGTCATGAAGAACGCTATCCACGTGTAGTGGAGCGTTCGTATCGACTCCTGGCTGAAGTCGAGAAGCTTCGGAGCCGTCTCAGTCGTTGATGGGCGGTCGGCTGAACTCATGCTTCCTCGGCTCCTCGTACGCGGTGTCAGCTATGTCAAACCACATCCTAATCCAGAGATACATACTAAGGGATTCAACATGCCAGATACCGGATAACAGATACCAGATACCAGATACCAGATATCAGATCTGGCATGTGTCCGCAATTGCACAGATGTTCTGTATTGGACAAATGTGCTCCAGTCCACGATACTGCGGCACAATGACGGATACGAACACACGCAACGAACTCGCGATCCAGGTTGCATGGCTGTACCACGACCGAAAACTGACCCAACAGGAGATCGCCAACCGACTGGGAATATCACGCTCGACCATCAGCCGACTGCTCACCGAAGCTGAGCGCGACGGCATCGTACGGATCATCATCACACAACCGCTGCCCGAGTCCGCACGACTCTCCGATGCGCTCATCGAGCGATACAGCCTTGCCGGTGCAATCGTCGGACCAGCGCTCGATGATGAGACTCCGGGACTTGCCGCCGCCGCGGCGATGGCACGGCGTCTCGAGAGCATCGCAGCGTCGGGAGACGTGACGATCGCAACGGGTTGGGGGCGCACGATAGCGCTGTGTGCCCAGGAGACACGTCCCGTCGCAACGAACGGCGTCATGATCGTCGATGCCTTCGGGCACACGACCACGGACGATGTGACCGCGGCCGTCGAGGTGAGCAACATGCTCTCACGCAAGTTCGGTGCACGTGTGACACACGTCCCATCCCCCGGATTTGCGGCTTCGGCCGACCTCGCCAACAGCTTCGTGTCATCTACCCCGGTCTCGCGAGCTCTTGCCAGGGCGAGGACCGCGGATGTCGTGATGGTCTCCATCGGAGTTGCGTCAATGGATTCTCTCCTCATCGCGGAAGGGTTCATGACAGAACAGTCGATGACCGATACGATCAACGCTGGAGCTGTCGGCGAGATCTTCGGTTGGTATTTCGACGCAGGGGGCGGAAGCGTTCCTGTTGAATCTCTTCACCCGATAGCGTTGACGCTTGAAGACATGCGGGCCTCGTCGCGGGTGATCGGTGTGGCTGGTGGCACGGAGAAAACCGAGGCGATCAGGGGTGCGATCGCAACAGGGGTCCTCGATGAGATAGCAGTCGATGTGACACTGGCCACGTCCCTCCTCGACGACTGACCGTCCTCACTCAGAACCAAGCATCGAACGAATCGACTGGTCAAATGGCGGCCTGAGTATCCCGGCTTCAGTGATAATCGCGGTGATGAGCTCGGCTGGTGTCACATCGAACGCCGGATTCCAGGTCGCTGCGTTCTCGGGAGCTGTCTGGCGACCTCGCCACTGTGTCATCTCCAGCGAGGGGCGCAGCTCGATGTGGATGTCATCGCCCGTGGCGATCGACGGGTCGAAGGTCGCAGCTGACGCCGCCACATAGAACGGAATACCCGCATACCGCGCGTTCACCGCATGGGTGAATGTGCCGATCTTGTTGGCCGTGTCACCGTTGGCCACGATCCGGTCTGCGCCGACAATGACAGCGTCGACCTTGCCTGCTGCCATGGCTGCAGCGCTCGAGGAGTCAGGCATCAACGTAACGTCAATTCCCGCGTCCTCAAGTTCCCAGACGGTGAGCCGCGCACCCTGGAGGAGCGGCCTCGTCTCACTGGCCATCACGGAAACTGGTTCCCCAGCAGCCGCCTTTGCGTACACAACTCCCAGGGCGGTCCCCCACCCGGCAGTCGCAAGCCTGCCTGTATTGCAGTGCGTCATGATATTGGACAGTCCTACGAGCTCCCGTCGACCCGCCTCACCTATGCGCTCGCACGCGACTCTGTCCTCGTCGATGAGCATCAGCGCCTCCGAAAGGGCCCGCGATCGAATCTCGGACGGCGTTGATCCGCCCGCGGCTGCGTCGCCGACACGTTCGACCGACCACCGGAGGTTCACGGCGGTTGGTCTGGCAGAACCGATGATCTCGACGAGGTCTGCGAGTGCTGCCCTGGCGTCGGCCGTGTCACGTGGACGACGCTCGTCGAGGCCAACAACGACGCCAAGAGCACCGCACGCACCGATCGCTGGAGCACCGCGCACGGCAAGTCGGTAGATCGCATCGACGACTGCATCAACAGAAGAGAGTTCGACGATCTCGAGAACCTCAGGGAGCCTTGTCTGGTCGATGATCTCGATCTTGTCGTCGACCCACGCAACAGAGGATGCCAGCGCGTCGAGGTCCAGCACCGTCACCGCATCACCAGACAGCCGCCTGGACACCATCGGCGAGCACCGCCGTCGACACAACGTCGAAGGCATCATCCGTTGCAGCGATCGAATCCATCGATTCCCTTCCTTTGATCCACAGTCTGGCAGTCCCCAGCACTATCGCGGCTGCCTGGGAGTGTTCTGAATGCGGAAGCGTCTCGATGTCTGACACCTTGGCGAGGCCGATGATTCTGCGTGTTGCCTTGCATCCCGCAAAGCCGATAGCGTCCTCGAGTACTTGACCCAACCACGCGTCAAGGAACGAATCCGTCCACGTCTCATCAGGCCGTGTTGCCCACAGGCGTCGCATCTCAGCCTCGAAAGCGTCCCAGGTCTCCTGGGCGAGGCCGGCAAGCCACTCCGTGAACTCGGCTGGACGGTCAAGCACAACAGCACGGGCTCTTGCTGCGAGGTAGTTCCCGAAGACGGCGCCAAGGTCGAACCCAACAGGGCCATAGAAGGCGAACTCTGGGTCGATGATCCTGGCGTCGCCCCCACCATCGTCTGTGAACTCGACCATCACGGAACCGGTGTGGAGGTCCCCGTGGATAAGCGCCTCAGCCTTCGTCATGAACGCGAACTTGAGCATCCCGACCTCACCCCGCAACACATCGTCAGCACGCAGAGCATCGACCACAGGAGCCAGTTCCTGGGCGAAACTGTTGTTGTCGTGCTCGATGTACGGCTCGGTGAAAACCAGATCCTCTGTGATCCGGCAGAGTTCGGGATTGATCGCCTCTGCGACCTTCTCCTTCACCTCCATCTGATCAAGGGCGAACGCGGACGTGTGGAACGCCAGGTTCGCCGCGTACTCGCCGAGCATCGCCGCGACTCCGGTGTGCATGTACCCATCGTTCAGCTTGCCGCGCCAGATCTCCCAACCGATGAGGTTCTCCATTGCAAGCACGTGACGCTCGGGGTCCACGCCGTAGAACGCTGGTATGAGATGTGGCATGAACGCGGCTGCAGCTGATAGGCCGCGAGCCTCCGCGATGACCCGCTCTGGGGTCAGGGGCCATGCCTCACCGACGAGACGCACATAGGGAAGGGACTGCTTGAGACAGATCCCGTTGCCGTCTGCGTCACGACAGACGAATACGAGGTTCAGGTTCCCATCACCGACCTCGGCCACCTCGAGGGTGGATGTATCGACGATGCCCCGGAGGTTCTCCGTCGCCTCTATGTACTCAGAAACGGTTTCAGGCGTCAGTATCTCATAGTCAATCGACATGGCCCTCTCCTCTCTATGTGCCCTCTGGATCAAGCGCATGCGTGCCGAGCGGGATCACCTCGATGTCCATCCATGGAAACAGGGGAAGCGAGCTGAGGATCTGATGCAATTCATCGGGTCCTTCAACTTCGTACAGAGCCGTCACAGCTCGTCGCCCTGGTGTACGCCAGATCCTCTTGAGCTTCCCCTGTTCGATCAGCTCCCGACCCCGGACCGCCTCGGCTGCTTTGATGGCAGCGAGGCGGTCCGGATCCATGTCTGGGGAGATGTCCTGCTCTATGTGGACGAGGAATTCCACGGATCAACCCTGGGCTGGGGGTGGTCCGACGAGATCAAGGGCATCGATCGGATCAGCGTTGTCATGGATAACCGCTCGGAGGGCCAAGGCCATTCCGACCGGGTTGTAGTGCTGCCAGATATTGCGCCCGAGATTCACGCCCGCGGCTCCCTTATCGATTCCATCGCGCACGAACGTCAGCACTTCGAGCGCATCATCGGTCTTCGGACCACCGGCGATGACGACCGGAACAGGGCAGGTCGATGTGATCTTGTCGAAGTCCTCTGTGTAGTAGGTCTTGACAACACGGGCACCGAGCTCTGCCGCAATACGCGACGCAAGAGCAAGGTACCTGGAGTCACGCTTCTCGAGTTCCTTGCCAACAGCCGTGACGGCCATCACGGGAATGCCGTATCTCTCGTACTCATTGACCGCGGTAGCGAGGTTCTTGAGGGTGCTCGCCTCGTGATCGGTTCCCACGAATACGGAGATGCCAACGGCTGCTGCATCGAGTCGGATAGCTTCCTCTGGAGTCACGAGCAGTTGCTCATTCTCAAGTGAGGGGCCAATAACGCTCGGACCTCCACTGATTCGCAGGATAACGTTTGGTGTTGACTCCGCGGGTATGGCAGCGCGCAGTACACCCCTGGTCACGAAGAGAGCGTCAGCGATAGCTGTAAGGTCGGCAACGGTCTCTCCCGGCCGTTCCAAGTTCCGCGTCGGTCCAAGAAAGTACCCGTGGTCGATCGCGAGGAAGAATGCCTTCCCCGTCGCTGGCGGGATCAGCCTCGCCATTCTGCTTTCCATTCCCCAGTCCATGATGTTCCTTTCGGTCGGTCGGTATCTCTTGTCGTTCTGTGTCTCACTTGGTCGGCATCTCGATGCCGACACTGGCGCGGTCGTCTAGATCACGCGGTCATTTCCTCCGTCGATCGGTATATGGGCGCCGGTAACACGGCTGAAGGTGTCGCCAAGAGTCGCCGCGACAACTTCAGCTACATCCGCGCTCGTGATCTCGATGCCGAGGAGGTTCCGGCGTTTGTAGTCCTCGATCGACATCGAGTACCTCGCGGCTCGTTCCGCCAACAACTCGTCTGTCCAAAGGGCAGTATCGAACACCGCGTCAGGGTGGACGGAGTTGACCCGAATACCATCAGCCGCCCATTCAAGGGTCGCCACCCTGGTGAGTTGGTTCGCCGCAGATTTCGACGCTGAGTATGCCGATGCGCCAGGGCCGGGGGCTGCCACGTTCTTCGAGCCAATAACAGCCACGCGGCCCCCGCGGGGAGCCAACACCAGGAATGGGTGCACGAGCGATAGCAGGACAGCGAACGCATCCAGATTCACCGACATCGCCCTCCGCCACGCAACCGGATCGTGATTGGCGATGGGAGCGGACTCAGGAAACAGCCCTGCTGCCGCAACGAGCATGTCGATTCCGCCGAAGCGGGTCACACCAGCGTCGATGGCGCGACTCGTGGCATCGGCATCCGCAAGGTCGCAGCTGAGGCCGAGGAAGGCAGCATCGCTGAACGTGTCTGGGACAGATGCGTTGATGTCCAGGCCGATCACGGCTGCTCCGCGAGCAAGTAGTTCGCTCGCACAAGCCCTGCCGATCCCCGATGCTGCCCCAGTGACAACAGCTACCTCTCCAGTGAACTCGCCTGAGTGGAGAGCCCTCGAGAGTTTCGACTGTTCCAATTCCCAGTACTCGACATCGAAGAAGTCCGACGCAGGGAGCGACTCGTATCCGCCAAGGGCCTCGGCAGAGCGAATCACGGGGATCGTCTGCAGGTAGATGTCACCAGCAGCGTCCACAGCGGCGACACTGGGGCCGACCGTGACCATGCCGAATTCTGGATCGAACACGACACGCGGCGCAGGGTCGAGCATTTCGGTGACCGTTGCAGTGTGCTTGTGGTCCTCATAGTACGCCGCGTAGGCGTCTGCATATGCCGTGACATCGCGTCCGAACATGGGAACCGTCCTCGTCCAGATCACGTGGTCCGGAGTTATGGGACCGCGCCCGGCGATCGATTCAAGATCTGGATCCTGGCTGAAGGCCCAGCTCAGCGGGTCGCTGTGACGGTGGGCGATGAACGGTTGACCTGCCACCTGTGAGATGGCAGATCGCAACGTTGCAAGATCGCGGGCAGCGACAGCAGGGACCTCGGGAACCTGCCCATCCTCGGATCGGGTGCGAGTGTTCTGCTCGATGAATCGCTCAGCCTCTGTGACGAGGTCGATCATGTGATCGTAGGCGTCACGTGGTGTTTCACCGAACGTGAAAATACCGTGATCCATCAACACGATCGCGATGGTGTCGCTCGTGTACGACTCGGAGATAGCAAGCGCTACTGCTCTCCCTGCCCTGAAACCGGATCGAATGTAGGGGATGACGATCGCCCTGTCGCCGTACAACGACTCAATCGATGCCTGCCCGTTGGCTGTGTTCGAGATAGCAAGGAGAGCATCTGCGTGTGTGTGGAGCACAGACACATCAGGAATCGCGGCGTGCACCATCGATTCGACAGAGGGTCCTGGTGCATCCCCATCCAGCATTGCTCCACGCAACGCGTTCTTCATGACGAGGTCCGACATCTCGTGCGCTTCAGACATCCTTCGCACAGCATTGAGATCCAGCGGCGTTAATCCGTCCACCGTGAGAGTTGCCATGTCGGATCCACTCCCCTTCACCCAGAGCGCCTCGATGGGTTCTCCGTAGGCATCGAGGTCCTTCTGCTTGATCGACGAATTTCCGCCGCCATGAAGCACCAGAGACACGTCGGCACCGAGCAATCGGGACGCATAGGCGCATTGGTCTACCAGATTCGACCCGGACGCGGATTCGGCGGAGTCCCATCTGTTGATCATGCTGACACAACCTTCGATGCGAACTCCGGGAAGCGCGACAGGATCGATGCTTCGTTCGCTTCGCAAATCCCTCGCTCGGTGATGATGCCCGCAACGAGTCTCGCCGGCGTCACATCAAAACCGAAGTTGACGGCGTCACAACCCGGAGCGGCAACACGTGGTTCCATCTGATGTCCGTCGTGGAACGCTGTCACGTGCGTGACCTCGGTTGGGTCCCGCTCTTCGATCGGTATATCACGCACACCATCCCTGCTCGTCGAATCGAAGGTGCTCGACGGCAGCGCAGCGTAGAACGGCACGCCGTTGTCGTGTGCGGCCACAGCTTTGAGATAGGTACCGATCTTGTTCGCTACATCACCGTTGACCGTGGTGCGGTCGCTTCCGACGATCACGAGGTCGACCTGGCCGTGTTGCATCAGGTGCCCAGCGGCGTTGTCAACAATCAACGTATGGGGAACTCCGTGTTGTCCAAGTTCCCATGCCGTGAGCCTCGCACCCTGGTTTCGTGGTCTCGTCTCACTCACCCATACATGGATCGGGATACCTGCGTCGTATGCAGCGTACATCGGAGCCGTCGCAGTTCCGTGAGATACGAACGCAAGCCAACCGGCGTTGCAGTGTGTCATCACGTTTACCGTTTTCCCCGTCTGTGCATAGATGTCCTCGATCAGCTTCAGACCGTGTTTGCCGATGGCGGCACAGCTCGCAACGTCCTCATCTGCGATCCCGTCAGCAACTGCCCTCGCCCTCGCAATACGTTCGGCACCATCATCTATACCGAGCAGTTCGCCGAGTTGACGCTGGACCGCCCACGTGAGGTTCACGGCCGTCGGGCGGCTCGCCTCAAGCGTTTCAGCACATCGCTTGAGGTGCTCATCAGCTTCATGGCTGGACAACTCGCTGGTCTCTCGGGCAGCGAGATACATGCCGTATCCCGCGGATGCCCCGATACAACCTGCACCGCGCACGACCATGTCTCTGATCGCCTCAGCCATTGCATCAGCGGAACGGATCGCGACCTCTTCGTAGACAAATGGGAGGAGACGCTGTTCGATCGCCATGATCGAGCCAGGGTCGTCGTCATCGATCCAGACCGTACGCGCCGGAGGAATGCTCCGGTCGGTCACGTTGGCACCGCCTCCACGTGACGCTGCTTCTTGTCGGACAACGTGTACGACAGTATCAGCGCAACAAGCAGGACAAGACCCTTGACGACGTCCTGCCAGTAGAACGGGAAGTTCATCATCGTGGTACCCGTGAGCAGTATCCCGATGAGAATGGCGCCAAGGGCTGTACCCAACGCGTTCGGCTTGTTCGCTCCGAGCACAGACGTACCGACCAGGGCGACCGCAACGGCGTCCAGGAGGAGAGAGCTACCTGCAGAGATGTCGCCCTGGCCGATTCGTGATGAGAGAATCAACCCGGCGATCGCAGCGAACACACCTGAGATCATGTAGGCGAGCGCCTTGTATCGACCAACTCTGGCACCTGCAAGTCGCGCAGCCTCGGGATTCGAGCCGATGGCGTACATGATGCGACCCCACTTGGTTCTCGACAGGAAGAACCACGTCAAGAGGGTGAGCACCGCAAAGATGATCACGGGGTACGACACCTGTCCGATCGTGCCGCGATTGATCTGGAGGAATCCTTCCGTGAATTTTCCAGGTGCAACCGACCCGTCCCTCAGGATCAGGCCAGAAGACACAGATTGGCCCTCCACGGGAACAAGTTTCAACCCCTGGACCAGGAACATGGTGGCGAGGGTCGCCAGGAGGTCAGGGATCTTCAGGATCACGATCAGGAACGCGTTGAATGCACCGATGAGCGCACCTGCGATCAGGACCGCTACGATCGCGACCGATCCCTGCTGGCCGTAGATGACCATCGTCATGGCTGCAACGGTCACCGACATGCCTGCAGTCGAACCAACGGACAGGTCAAGGCCACCAACCACCATTGATATCGTCACTCCAAGGCCGGCTATGGCGACGACGCTCGTGAATTTCAACATCGACAGCATCGTTGTCGAAAGCCGGAAGGCCGGGATGGTTGCGTAGAAGAACACGAAAAAGAACACCGTCACCGCAATGAAGCCGTAGCGGACCACGAGGTTGCGGAAGTCGATGTGGTGTTTGGCCTCAGGCAACTCGGCGTCTGCGGCTTGTTCGTTCTTACTCACTTACTCAACCTCCGTAAGTTTCGACAGGATCTCTTCTCGACTGGTCTCAGACCGGTATGCATCGTGGCGCAGATCTCCGTCGGCGAGCACGATGACCCGGTCCGATACCTGCATGATCTCTCCAAGGTCTGTGGACATCACGATCACCACTGACCCCGCAGCTGCGACCTCGCGTGCCTTGTTGGCGAGATCCCGACGCGCACCTACATCAACACCCTGGAACGGTTCGTTGAGGATCATGACCGTCGGGTTCATGCGTAGCCACCTGCCCACAACCACCTTCTGCTGGTTCCCACCCGAAAGTGATATGACGGGATCATGGGGTGATTGGGCAACAACATCGAAGTCTTCGATGACAGACCTTCCCACCTTGTCCTCAGCACGCCAGTTCATCACCGCGAACCTGGAGACATCCTTGAGGAACGGAAACGTTGACGTGTGTGCGATGCTCCAATTCTTGATGATGGTTCCGGCAACCCTGTCCTCGGGCACCATGTAGACATCCTGGGCGATCGCGTCGGCGGGTGCTTTGGGTTCGAACGGTTCCTGATTGAGCGTCATTTCTCCTTCGACGAAGGGATCTGCGCCGAACATTCCCAGCGCCAGTTCGCTTCCTCCTGAGCCAAGGAGTCCGAAGACGCCAGCCACCTCACCCGATCTGAAGGAGATGTCGAATGGCACCGACTCTGCCAGCAGTTGGACACCTGATAGGCACAGAACGTCGTCCGTGCCACGTTGCTCGTCTCGATCGTCGTCAGAACCCGCTTCTGCTTCGCCAAGCATCTGGTGCAGTGCATCGGTCCAGTCGAATGGTTGGGGATGATCGCTGCGGATCACTCCGTCGCGCAGCACGATGAGCCTGTCTCCTATGGCATCGATCTCCTGGAGACGGTGTGACACATACAAGATGGCCACACCGTCATCGCGTAGGCGTCTGATGACGGCAAAAAGTCGCTGGGCCTCGGAGTCTGACAGGGCTGAAGTAGGTTCGTCCAGGATGAGAAGTCGCGGTTCGTGGACGAGCGACCGCGCAAGAAGCAGGAGTTGCTGATCGGCGATCGGGAGTTCGTAGATATCGCTGCGCATGACCTCATCTGGCCAGTCAAGGCTCAGGATGGATGCGACCTCTTTGGCTCGCGGGAGGATGCTGCGCATCGATGCAGTCCGAGAGATCCGGTTGTTCACGATGTCTTCGAACAGGAAGTTCTCGGCGACGCTCAACCCTGGCACGACGCCATCTGCGATCTTCTGATGGACGGCCTCGATACCGTAGCTCTGAGCCGTGGTCGGGTGATCAAGGTGTACGGCGGCACCGTCGATGAGGACGGTGCCGCCGTAGTTGTTGTGTACGCCTGAGAGAACCTTGATGAGTGTCGACTTTCCAGCGCCGTTCGCGCCAAGCAGAGCCGTCACCTTTCCTGGTTCAAGGTCGAGATCGATGCCCTTCAGCACCTGGTTGGTGCCGAAGGCCATCGTGATATCTCGCATCTCGACCACAGCCGTCATCTGGATTCTCCTTCAGGCATTTCGGATAGTTGTTGCTTAGAACTCGATCGACGGGATCCAGTCGGCTGACTGGACCGCAGACAGGTTCAGCTCAGGCATCGCTGCCCTCAGGTCAACCATGTTCTTGATCTCGTTCGACACGAGGAAGTCCTGTGTCACGAGTACACCAGGGAAATCGACCAGGCGGTCGACCTGCTGGCCAGCAAGTTCGAGGATCATGGTCCGCATCACCGCTGCACCGATGGCGTTCGGGTCTGTGGTGGCTGTCGCCTTCCAGGGGCTGCCCTCAGCCGTCATGATCTCGATATCCGCGTTCGAGATATCGATGCCGTATGCCCAGACTGTTTCGGCGAGGCCGTTGTCGTTGATCGCTGAAACGGTGCCCTTCGTCAATTCATCGTACGGAGCGAAGATCGCACGAACGTCCGGGTTGGCCTTCAGGGCAGCGTCGACCAGTTGTGCGTTATCCGTCGCAACAGAGTTCGTGAACTCTCCAACGAAGAACTGCTGTGCCCATGGGCTGTCTGTGGTGTATTCCTCCCAGACAACGTGGCGACGGTCAAGCGGAGCGATACCGAGAATGTTGACATATCCAACGTTCTCGTCGCCACCGATGTCCTTGTACATCTGACCGAGTGTCAGGTCAGCGAGGCTTGCATCGGACTGCTGTGTTTGAACGGCGGCCGGCGCACATTCCTGAATCGCGATGTCGTAGATCACGACAAAGATGCCCGCTTCGAGCGCGTCGTTGATCAACGGGCACATCGTATCGGTCTGGCCATGGTCGACAACGATGCCGGCAACACCGGTCCCGATCGCCGTTTCCATGTCCGTGGCCTGCTTGGCATTGTCGGCCTGAGCGTCGTACCACGTGTACTCGATGCCTAGCGCGTCAGCTTGCTGCTTGGCTCCATTGGTCCACTGCTGGAAGTAGTCACCAGCACCGCTGTTCTGAACAACGGCGATCTTGACCGGCTCCGTTCCGTCGAACGGTGCGGGGGCGGGTTCCGTCGTTTCCTCCGCGGTCCCAGTGTCAGCCGCGACCGTCGTAGCGGTCGTGTCATCGGCGGTGTCACTGTCCTGTGAGCAGCTCGCTGCAAGCAGCGCGAATGCGAGGAGGATCGCAAGGAGTGCGACCCCCTTCTTCTTGGATGCCCTTTGTAGGCTTGTCATCCTATGTTTCCTCCTCGGGAGTGCGATGGATCGACGCATGACGATGAGTCGAATTGCTCGTTCTTGTGCGTGGCCGATCGGGCCTTATGGTCTTCCATCGCGTGTCTGATTCTCGCTTCGACTCCGGTATTGAACGTGCCTGCACCTTTGTGCAGACCTGCACAGTCGTGCAGGCTAGCACCTGGACCACTGAGAAAGCAAAAGATTCCTCCGACTCGTTCACGATCTGGCTATCCGGCGGGTGCTTCGAGTGTGACGGAGAACGTCTCCCCCTTCACCGGGGTACCCGGTGGTAGTGTGCTTGGCACCTGACCCATCTCCATCACAGCGGGAGCAGCACCATGAGCACCGAACATGTCCGGCTCGAGTTCGACGGACCCATTGCGACCATCACGCTCGCTCGACCAGAGAGACGCAACGCCTTGGGACTCGAGTTCATGCAGTCGGTGATCGAGGCACTCAACTCGGTGCACGACGATATCGGTGTTGTCATCCTCGCAGCGGAGGGCAAGGTGTTCTCCGCAGGCCACGACCTCAAGGAGATGATGGATCGCAGCGACGAGTACTACGTGGACCTGTTCGGGACATGCGAAACGATGATGAGGACGATCAGGGACCTTCGCCAACCGGTGATAGGGAAGATCCAGGGCATTGCAACAGCAGCAGGATGCCAATTGGTTGCCACCTGCGACCTCGCCGTAGCGGTGGACACGGCGTGGTTCGCGACACCTGGCGTCAAGATCGGTCTGTTCTGTCACACTCCGAACGTGGCTGTGAGTCGAGCCGTCGGCCAGAAGCGAGCGATGCAGATGCTTCTCACAGGTGAGCCCGTGAGCGCTGAAACCGCGGTTGACTGGGGACTCATCAATCAGGCAGTGCCCGTGGACAGCATCGACGATGCTGTGGAAACGCTTGCGAACAAGATCCTCGAACACTCCAGGAACACGATCGCTCTTGGAAAGTGCACCTTCTACGCCCAGGAAGGCCTACCCGTCGACGATGCCTACGCCGTAGCCAGCCCGGTGATGGCAGCGAATGCAGCGAACGAGGATGCTCAAGAGGGCATGGGGGCTTTCCTCGACAAGCGTGAACCACACTGGCCAGGCCAGTGAGCGCCGTCTACCGAACCGAACTCACACCGCTGTCGTTTCTCGAGCGCTCAGCGATCGTGTGGCCTGACAAGACGGCGATCTTGTACGGTGACAGGGAGATCGACTACGCCGAGATGGCTGGGAACGCCACCCGTCTCGGCCATGCACTTACGGCTTCAGGTATTGGCGAAGGCGACCGTGTTGCATATCTGTGCCCGAACACACCCGAGATGCTCATAGCGCACTTCGCTGTGCCGCTGGTATCCGCGGTCCTCGTTGCGATCAACACCAGGCTGTCCCCCGATGAGATCAGAACCATCCTCGACCATTCCGGTGCCAGGATGCTCGTCGGCGATACCGAACTGCTTGGGAATCTCGCACCCATCGTTGATGAGCTCGCCACGGTCACAGAGATCATCGCCATCGACGAGACAGGCATCGATCCCGTATTCGCAACAACGCCATACGGCGACCTACTTGCTCGTGGGAGCGACGACCCGTTGCCGTGGACCGTTGATGATGAGGAAAGAACGATCTCCATCAACTACACATCGGGCACGACTGGCCAGCCCAAGGGTGTGATGTACACACACCGCGGCGCCTATCTCAACGCGCTCGGTGAGATCATCCACTCGAGACATACGCTCGATTCGGTGTATCTGTGGACGCTCCCGATGTTCCACTGCAACGGATGGTGCACAACCTGGGGCGTCACCGCGATCGGAGGAACCCATGTGTGTCTCCGGCAGGTTGACCCCGGTGAGATCTGGGCACTCATCGATGACAAAGGTGTCACCCACTTCAACGCCGCACCCACAGTCCTCATCGGACTTGCAAATGACCCCGCGGCACATCTCTTTCCCCGCCCTGTAACGATCACCACAGCCGGCGCTCCACCAAGCCCGACGATCATCGAAACGATGGAAGAACTCGGGGCGAGCATCATCCACGTGTACGGGTTGACAGAAACCTACGGGCCGCACACGGTCTGTGAACTCCAGCCTGGGGTCGAGGACATGGAAGTAGCCGACAGAGCAGCCTTCCTCTCGCGCCAGGGCGTGTCGTACATCATTGCGGACCCGACGCGGGTGGTTGACGACGACATGAACGACGTACCAAGGGACGCCGAAACCCCTGGCGAGGTGGTGATGCGCGGCAACAACGTGATGAAGGGATACTTCGCCAACGCTAAGAGCACCGAGGACGCGTTTCGTGGTGGAGAGTTCCACTCTGGCGACGTTGCCGTGTGGCACCCTGACAACTACATCGATCTTCGGGACCGATCGAAGGACATCGTCATCTCCGGAGGCGAGAACATCTCCACGATCGAGGTCGAACGGGCGATCGCGTCACATCCAGCGGTCCTCGAGTGTGCCGTCGTAGCTGTTCCACACGAGCGTTGGGGCGAACGCCCGAAGGCGTTCGTCGTACTCAAGGAAGGACATGTCGCAACAGAGGCAGAACTCATCGAGCACGTTCGTGGGCAACTCGCGCACTTCAAGGCACCGGACACGGTCGACATCATTGAGGTACTCCCCAAAACCTCCACAGGCAAGATCCAGAAGTACGTCCTGCGCGAAAAGGAATGGCTGGGCTACGACAAGAGGGTGAACTGAGGTCGCAGCGTCCCCCTTTCAAGGGGGACAAGCGAGTCTTCGAGCGAGGGGGATAACGCGAAGCCAACCGCACCCACGCAGGACTACGTGCCGCGCCGCGAATCCCCCTGCATCGGGACTCCGTCCCTCTGCAGTCCCCCTTGAAAGGGGGACGCCCAACTCTCCTTTCCGTTGACTTAGTTTCACCATCATGCTTAACTGCCGTTCACGTCGCAACGAGAGGAACAAGTTGATGGGTACTCCAACACCCTCGAACCCTCTCGTTTCACGCGACTTCGTCATGATGATGTGCATGTGCATGCCCGGCTCTCGGGTGGCCCATCCCTGCGCATCACTACTGCGCTCCTAGGAACCGCCACCACCCGAGAGGGCAACCGGCGTTCCGAATCCACTCAGGCAGCACGAGTCTGCCTCTGCACAAAGGACATGACATGACGACATCAACACTCACTCTCAACGACGTGGACATCGCGGCTGTGGGCGCCCTTGCGGACGCGATCACAACGGACCCGGTCAAAGCAGACACGACCTGGAGCGCCTCCGTCTCGTGGGACGGAGGCTTTCGCACGACGACCACCATCCGCGACTTCGCACCGATCCCAACCGACGAACCTGAGGGGCTCGGAGGCAGCGATACAGCACCGAACCCAGTTGAGCAGCTGCTCGGTGCTCTCGGGTCATGCCTTGCGATCGGGTATGCAGCGAACGCAACCGCTGCAGGTATCCGGATCGACAACCTGCGTATCGATGTCGAAGGTGACCTCAATCTGAAGTCGTTCCTCGGCCTGGAGCCAGGCCATGCAGGATATGACACGCTGCGAGCGTCGGTCCACATAGAGAGCGACGCAACTGACGATGCGATCGCAACGCTTCACGACACGGTTGTGGCGACTTCACCTGTCGGGCACACGCTCGCCGGAGCGATCCCGCTCACCGTCGACCTGAAGTAGCGCATTGCCGGGGACCGGGACCCACCCTCCCGGTCCTCGGCTACGCTCGTACCGACTACCGAACCATCGGAGCACCCTTGACAACAACACCCCACGAATTCGGATTCGCCACACGGTCGATCCATGCAGGCCAACGCCCGGACCCTGAGACGGGAGCGCGGGCCATGCCCATCTACGCCACGACCTCGTACGTGTTCGATGATGCACAGCACGCAGCAGACCTGTTCGCTCTTCAGACCTTCGGGAACATCTACACGAGGATCGGGAATCCCACATCAGCAGCCTTCGAGGAACGCATGGCCTCACTCGAAGGTGGAATCGGCGCCCTGGCCACGGCGTCGGGCCAGGCAGCGCAACTCATCGCCATCCTGACCCTGGCACAGCAGGGAGACGAGATCGTGGCATCCCGGTCGCTGTACGGGGGCACCTACACGCAGTTCGACGTGACACTTCGCCGCATGGGCATCGATGTCACATTCGTCGACATCCATGATCCCGGGGCCATCGAAGCTGCGATCACGGACCGCACCAAGGCCGTCTATGCCGAGACGATCGGCAACCCGGGCGCGGACGTTCTCGACTTCGCATCCGTGTCAGACATCGCCCACCGCCATGGGCTCCCCCTCGTGGTTGACAACACGTTCGCAACGCCGTACCTGTGCAGGCCACTTGATCACGGTGCAGACATCATCACCCACTCCGCAACGAAATTCATCGGAGGCCACGGATCCGTCATCGCAGGTTGCATCGTTGCAAGTGGGAAGTTCCCCTGGGACAACGGAAACTTCCCGCTGCTGACCGAACCCTCACCCGCCTACCACGACCTGCGGTTCTGGGAGAACTTCCGTGAATACGCGTATCTGATGAAGGCACGCACGGAACTCCTCCGAGACACCGGTGCGTCCTTATCGCCGTTCAACTCGTTCCTGTTACTCCTCGGCCTCGAGACGTTGCCCCTGCGGATGCGTCAACACGTGGAAAACGCGGCTGTGGTCGCTGAGTACCTTGCACTCCATCCAAAGGTGGCGTGGGTCAACTATCCGATCTTCGATGACAATCCATCAACCGAGAAAGCCAAGAAGTATCTGCCTCTTGGGCCAGGAGCGGTGTTCACCTTTGGGCTAACCGGTGGCTTCGATGCAGGCGTCACGTTCATCGACGGGGTGGAACTTGCTTCTCACGTTGCGAATGTCGGGGATGCAAAGACCCTCGTGATTCACCCGGCATCGACCACCCACCAGCAGGTCCCAGACGAAGACCGCGAGACCATGGGTGTGGGCAACGACATGATCCGCATCTCTGTCGGAATCGAGGACGTCGACGACATCCTGTGGGATCTCGGACAGGCGCTGGAAACAACATGACAACCGTTGTCCGGGATGCCACGCCAGAGCAACGGCTCAATATCATGCGCAACGCCAGCAGCGTTGCCCTGGTCGGTGTGTCGGCCAATCCGATCCGGTCATCGAACTTCGTGGCTGCCTACCTGGTGCGCACATCCCTGCGGACCTATCCCGTCAACCCCGCGTACGACGAAGTGCTCGGCGAACGATGCTATCCATCCCTCGCTGACCTTCCCGAGGTTCCGGACATCGTCGACATCTTCCGCCGGCCCGAGGCCATCCCCGGCGTCGTCGATGAGGCGATCGACGTGGGCGCAAAGGTCGTGTGGTTCCAGCTCGGATTGAGACATGACGAGGCCGCTCAACGGGCGATCGATGCTGGGCTCGAGGTGGTCCAGGACCGATGTCTCAAGATCGAACACGCACGGTGGCACGGCGGCCTCCATCTCGGAGGTTTCGACACCGGTGTCATCTCATCCAGGAGGCGCAGGCCGATATGACGCCAGGAAGTGTCGGGACCACAACAACGGAGTTCTTCACGTTCGGATCAGCCGATGCTCCCTTTCATCTGAAATCCGGGGAGACACTGCCCGAGGTGACGATCGCCTACGAAACGTATGGTGAGTTGACACCCGAGCACGACAATGCAGTTCTCGTTTTCCACGCCCTCACGGGGAGCCAACACGCGGCCGGCCACAACCCCTCCGTTCCCGGCGTTGGCGAGCGGTGGACGGACGAATGCCAGGCAGGCTGGTGGGACCGTTTCATCGGACCGGGCAAGGCCATTGACACCGATCGTTTCTTCGTCATCACAGCCAACTACGTGGGAGGTTGCTACGGATCAACCGGGCCATCGTCCATCGACCCGCGCACAGGCGCTCCCTACGGTTCACGATTCCCGAAGGTCGGCTTCTGTGACATGGTCGACACCAATATCCGTCTCCTCGAACATCTCGGCATCGACCGCCTTCATGCAGTGATCGGTGCATCCACGGGGGGGATCATGTGCCTGTCACTCGCAACGCGTTACCCCGACATGGTCGACATCGTGATCCCTATTGCGTCGGGAGCCAGACTGAACAGTCTCCAGACTCTCCACAATTTCGAGCAGATCGCAGCGATCCAGTCCGACCCAGCGTTCGCCGGAGGCGACTACTACGCCAACGAGGACCAACCCGACGATGGTCTTGCACTCGCCAGGATGATCGGGCACAAGACGTTCATCTCCCTCGACTTCCTCGAGGAGCGCGCCCTCACCGAGACCCCGGAGGGTGACGGTCCAGGGACCTACCACATCAAGAACTCCCTCGAGTCCTACCTCTGGCATCAGGGACGCAAGTTCATCGGACGCTTCGACGCCAACAGCTACCTGGTGAACATGCACGCATGGCAAACATACGACCTTGTCCAAGAGGCCGGAGTCAGCAACCTGACCGAACTCTTCGAACGTTCGAGGGACCATCACTACATGGTGTTCTCGATCGATAGCGACGTGTGCTTCTACCCCGAGGAGCAGGAGGAACTCTCAACTCACCTCAAGGCGGCAGGAGTCAGATACCGACACGTCACCGTCCACTCGGAGAAAGGGCACGATTCGTTCCTCCTCGAACCGCGCCTGTACGCACCCCACCTCTCAGACACACTCATCAACCCCTGGCACGACTGAGCGAGTGCGCCACAGGCGTTTCTTCAGGCATTGCCTCACAAGCGAGGCGGAAGTTCCTTGTTGCCCTTCGAGTACTTCTCGTCGTACTCGATGGAATCGACGAGTGCGTCACTACGAGAGACCCGCCACATCAGGTAGGAGGTCATGCCGATGAACGGCACAACGACGATGAACACGGCCCACAGGACCACCTGCCAGGTCTCAAGGTGGTGGCGATACCGCGCGAGGTTGACGAGTGTGATGATCTCCAGTACGACCACTACCAGTGAAACCGACCCTGCTATCCAAACCACTCGAAAACCTCCTGGTTGTATCAAGCTCCGATGTTAGCGCCTACGCCGATCGGCGTCCGCTTCTGGCGTCAGACGAGCCAATATGTTGGCGTCACTGACGCAAGAACCTGTGAAGATCACGAAACTGCGCCCGAGAACTGGGACTGGTACAGGCGGAAGTAGGCGCCTTCGACGTCGAGCAACTCGTCGTGGTTGCCCTGCTCAACGATCTGACCATCCTCCATCACGAGGATCAGATCCGCATCACGAATCGTGGACAGTCTGTGGGCGATCACGAAACTTGTTCGATCCGCTCGAAGCGCCGACATTGCGTGCTGCACGTGCACCTCAGTACGGGTATCGACCGAACTGGTCGCTTCATCGAGGATCAGAAGCGCAGGGTCCGCAAGGAAGGCCCTGGCGATCGTGATCAACTGCTTCTCGCCAGCGCTGATCCTGCCTCCCTCGTTGTCCACGATGGTGTCGTAGCCATCCGGGAGCGCCCCCACGAATCGATCGACGTACGTCGCACGGGCCGCCTCCATGACCTCTTCATCGGTCGCATTAAGACGGCCATAGGCGATGTTCTCTCTGATGGTTCCCTCGAACAGCCACGTGTCCTGGAGCACCATGCCCGTCTGGGACCTCAGATCGTTGCGACGCATTGTTGCGATGTCGACTCCGTCGATGGTGATTCGGCCTGCATCGATGTCGTAGAACCGCATGATCAGATTGACCAGTGTTGTCTTCCCCGCACCTGTCGGACCAACGATCGCGACCGTCTGCCCTGGGTCGACGTGGAAGCTGACATCTTCGATCAGCGGCTGATCCTCTATGTACCTGAATGACACACCCTCGAAGGCGACCCGTCCGTGATTACCCGACGGAGGTTCGGCCGATGCGTCGTCAGCCGGCTCATCTGGTGCATCGAGGAACTCGAAGACTCGCTCGACTGACGCAACGCCGGACTGCAGCAGATTGACCATCGAAGCGATCTGGGTGATCGGTCTCGTGAATTGACGGGAGTAGAGGATGAAGGCTTGAACATCGCCGAGGCTCAACGTTCCGCTCGCGACCCGCAGGCCACCAACGACTGCGATGATGACGTAGTTCAAGTTCCCGATGAACAGGGCGATCGGCATGATCAACCCTGACAGGAATTGTGCACCCCAACTCGCCTCGTAGAGTTCTTCATTCTCCACCTCGAAGGACTCCTGGACCTCGGCCTGGCGCCCGAACACCTTCACAAGCGCGTGTCCGGTGAAGGCCTCCTCCACCTGGGCATTGAGGTTGCCCGTACGGCGCCACTGGGCGATGAACTTGCTCTGGGACCGCTTCATCACAACCGCCGCGACAAGGATCGTGATCGGGATCGTGATGAGAGCGATCAATGCGAGACTCCACGAGATAGAGATCATCATCGCGAACACGAATACCACGGTGAGTATCGAGTTGAGCAACTGGCTCATCGTTTGTTGGAGGCTCTGGGATACGTTGTCTATGTCGTTCGTCACTCTCGAGAGCAGTTCCCCGCGCGGTGTGCCATCGAAGTACCGAAGCGGCAGAGCGTTGATCTTCTCTTCGACCTCCGAGCGCAGTCTGAACATCGTGGCCTGGACAACATCGTTTATCAGGTAGCCCTGGAGGTACTGGAAAAGCGCTGAACCGACATAGAGGACAAGAGCAAGCAGCAGTACATCACGCAGTGCCGCGAAATCGATCCCCTGGCCTGGCACAGCATCGACGCCACTCAACATGGCTGCGAACTGGTCCTCACCGCGAGCGATAGCCGCATCGATCGCTTGCTGCATCGACACGCCCGCTGGAATGCGATCGCCGACAACCCCCGAAAAGATGATGTCCGTTGCCTTGCCAAGGATCCTCGGCCCGAGCGCAGCCAGGCCAACACTCACGACGGCTGCGAAGATGACCAGGATCACCTTGAATCGCTCGGGTCGTAAGCGTTTCATCAGCCGTTTCATGGATGGGCCGAAGTTCATGGCCTTCTGGCCGACCATCGTGCTGCCGAACGGTCCGCGACCATGTCCACCACCAGACGCTTCAACGCGTTCGGTCTTGCGCATCGTTGGTGCGGAACTCATGTGACCTCCGCAGCGAACTGGGAATCGACGATCTCCGCGTACGGGATACAACGTTCAAACAGTTCCTCGTGCGTCCCGATATCTACAACACCACCGTCTTCAAGAACGACGATCTGGTCTGCATCCATGATGGTCGAAACCCTCTGTGCAACGATGATGACGGTTGCATCCTTCGTCACTTCGTTGAGAGCAACGCGCAATCGTGCGTCCGTCGCAACATCAAGGGCTGAGAACGAGTCGTCGAACAGGTAGATCTCGGGCTTGCGAATCAACGCTCGTGCAATTGCGAGGCGTTGCCTCTGGCCACCTGACACATTGGTGCCACCCTGAGCTATGTTCGACTCTAGTCCATCTGGCATCGCTTCGACGAACTCACGTGCTTGCGCGATCTCGAGCGCCTCCCACATCTCGTCGTCTGTTGCATCTGGAACACCGTATCGAAGATTCGACGCCACCGTTCCCGAAAAGAGGTAGATCGTCTGGGGGACGATGCCGATCTTTCCCCACAGCGCGTCCAGTTCGATATCACGAACATCAACCCCATCGACAAGCACCACGCCCTGGGTTACGTCGATCAACCGAGGAATCAGGTTGACGAGCGTGGTTTTGCCCGTCCCTGTGGATCCGATCACGGCGGTTGTCTGTCCAGGCCTGGCCACGAACGAGATGTCGCTCAATACGGGATGGCTTGCACCGGGGTAGCTGAATCCGGCACTGTCGAACGCCACGGTGCCGTGCTCTGGCAGAGTTGTCACCCCATCGTCGGGTGGCACCACGGACGAATCGGTGTCCAGCACCTCACCGATACGGTCGGCTGACACAGCTGCTCTCGGGAGCAACATCAGCATGAACGTCGCCATCATGACCGACATGAGGATCTGGATGATGTAGGTCAGGAATGCCGTGAGGGAGCCGATCTGCATCTCACCTGCATCGACACGCAGGCCGCCGAACCACAGCACTGCAACGCTCGACACGTTCATCACCAGCATGACGGCAGGGAATATCGCAGCCATCCACCGGCCGACATAGAGGGACACGCCCGTCAGATCCGCGTTCGCTTCGCCGAACCGTTCGGACTCGAACGGTTCGCGCACAAAGGCCCGCACGACGCGGATGCCGGTGATCTGTTCCCGAAGCACCCGATTGACCGAGTCGAGACGTTTCTGCATGATGCGGAATCCCGGCACCATGTGCGACAGGATGAACCAGATGATCACGCTCAGAATCGGGACAAGAGCAAGGATCAGCCACGAGAGTCCGACATCCTCACGCAGCGCCATCGCGATGCCCCCGATCATCATGATCGGTGCGGTGATGAGCATGGTGAACGTCATGAGAACGAGCATCTGGACCTGTTGTACGTCGTTCGTGTTGCGTGTCAACAACGATGGTGCACCAAAGCGACCCATCTCCCTACTCGAGAACTCGATGACCTTATGGAAGAACGCGGAGCGGACATCTCGCCCGAAAGCCATGGCGGCTTTTGCACCGAAATAGACAGCGGCGATCGTTGCAGCTGCCTGGACGAGTGACACGGCGAGCATCCATCCGCCCATGCTCAGGATGTAGCCTGTGTCGCCGCGCAGTATCCCGTTGTCGATGATGTTCGCGTTGAGGGCTGGCAGTGCGAGAGCCGCGATCGTTGCAACGAGTTGGAACGCGATGATGATCGCGATCTCACGTTTGTACGGCTTCAAGTAACGGCGCAGGATTCGAACGAGCATCAGGCCACCGACTCGCTGTCCTGAGATGCGATTCCGTGGAGCACGATGTCGACCACCGCTGGCGCACCGAGTTTGTCCTCATCTTCCATCAGGAAGTGGGCGTTGGCGAACACAAGCCCCCAGAACACCACAGCCGCTCGTGCAGGGGTTGTCTTGAACTGATCTGGGTGGCGATCGAACAGCTCTGCAAGCGCACAGAGCATCGATGCATGGGATTCCTTGAGGTACCGATGCGCACCCTCGAGCTTCTCCGCTTCCGTCGTCTGCATCGTGCGGAGCACCCCCACGAGTATGCCTATCCGTTCCCCCCGTTCCATCAGGACACCTGCGGCCTGTTCAAGTTGCTCTTCTACCGGGATATTCACGGGGATCCTGGCAAGGGCGCCTCTCGTAGACTCTGGGTCAACTGTTGCCTTGATCGCCTCCACGATGACGGAGACCTTGTCAGGGAACACGCTGAATACCGTGCCTTCTGCGATCCCTGCAGCGTCGGCGATCTCGCGCGTCGAAAGCGTCGATCCCTTCTCGAGGAGGAGTGGGACAACAGCCTCGACGATCTCCCGACGGCGATCGTCGGGTGGAAGGGGCTTTGCACGGCGTTGGGTGGCGGTCACGTCTCAGAGTATAACTGAGTGAGGACTCACTCAGTTACGTTGTCGTCCGTGGGCGACCTCAGGGCGTCTGGTCCTTTGAAGTGTCGTCCTGATCGTCGAGAGATTGCCACACGACCGAGGTCGCGTCGTCAACGAGACCCTGCCCTGCCTCTTCGTAGAGGTTACGCGCCACGTCAACGCCGGCGTCTTCGAGCTCGACGACCTGGTCGGGATACCTCGCTATGGCGGCGACGCTCGCATCTGGTAGGAACTCGTTGGCCCGCGCGACACACACGAGGTTCGACGCGTGGTTGTCCATTGCGACAACGATGAGTTCGACCTCATCGTGATTCTTCAGATGCTCCCAGAACTCCTGGTCAAGCGCATGTCCGAGGACGACGTTCCTACCCGTTGCGGTGTTCGCCTCGATCACGTCCTCGGATCTCTCCACACCGACCACGATCTCGCCGCGCCGCGCAACGAGCTCGTCGTACGCACCGGCGCCGACTCGGCCCATCCCGAAGATGATCACTCTTGCACCTTCAAGATCCACGATCTCGTCGTCCGGCATGATCGGGTGTCTTTCGAACCTCGACAGCTTCGCCGAGAGCTTCCCGTACATCCGGTATCGAGCGGTGTTCGCTGCTGCTGCGACGACGAACGAACTGGCCACGATGACCGCAATTGTGGACACCCACTCCTGATCCAGGATCCCGTTGGCCTGGCTCGCCACGGCAACGATCAAACCAAATTCGCTGTAGGACGACAGCGACAGCGAGGTCTGGAGGGCCGTTCGGTTCCTGAGATGGAACCGGTTGAGCAACACAAAGAACAGGCCGCTCTTTATCGGTAACAGAACCAGCATCAGCGCCGCCACGGCCAGCGCACCTACAGGAGGTATCCCGCCAAGACCGATCGAAAGGAAGAATCCAATGAGGAAGAAGTCCTTGAAATCGAGCAGGCGGTCAGCCATCTCACCAGCTCGTGGATCGGATGACACGACTATGCCCGCGACCAGCGCACCCAACTCTGGTTCCAGCCCAACGAGGTGGAACCCGCCAGCGCCCACACCTACCGCTAGCGCAAATCCGAAGAGGATCAGCAGCTCACCGTGTCCGGTGCGAGCAAGGAACCAAGTGAATACCGGTCGCAATGCGATGATCGCGACGACCATCGGAATCGCCCACCACGATGGAACCAATCCGGCGAGGAACACGAGGAACATCACAGCCAGGATGTCCTGGATGATGAGCACGCCCACCGCGAGTCGACCTGAGAGCGACCCGGTTTCGTTCGTCTGCTCAAGCATCTTGATCGCAAACACCGTGCTCGAGAACGCAAAGACGAATCCGAGAATCAACGCCTGTTGCCAATCAAGGTCCGCGATCATCGGAAACCCGATAGCTCCGACGGCGAGCATCACGCCAGCAACCACGAACGTGACGGCAGCAACCTCGACAGTTGCCGTTGCCCATACCTCCCGGCGGGCAAGGAATCTGATCTTCAGCTTGAGGCCGATGGTGAACAGCAACAAGAGCACACCGATTTCGGCGATGGTCTCGATCGCTTCGGTTGATTCAAATCCGACAGCGAACAGGACGAACCCTGCGACCAGATAACCCACCAATGCAGGCAAGCCAATTCTGGTGGCGGCGAACCCGAACACGAACGCCACGATGATCAAGACAACATCCATCATGAATCACATTACCTGACGCTGCGACGCGGCAGTTCCTCGTCAACGAGACCCGATGGATGGCTTACCTCGACACTCCGTAATCTTCCTGACAAGCTGATTGTCCCCATCGGAGGTCTGTGATATGACCAGCACAACGTCCAAACGACCCTCGTTCTCCGAGGTTGTCGAACACTTCAATCCGGCGTGGTTCGCCGCGGTCATGGGGACCGCCGTTGTACCCCTTGCGATCTCGTTCTTCACCGGCTCGTGGGTGGAAGTGGTTGCCGCGATCTTCGTCATCATCTCAGTGTTGATGTTCGTTGCGATCCTGGTCCCATGGACATTGCGCTTCTTCATGTTCCCAACAGCGGTTCGTGGTGATCTCCACCACCCGATCGCGGCAAGTTTCTTCCCGACCATGCCGATCGCTGTCATCATCATCGCACTCGACCTCTTGAAGTACCCCGACATGTTCTTCTCCCCAGACACGTCACACACTCTCGCTTTCTGGATGTGGGTGGTGGGTTCGATCGGGATCTACGTCGCTGCCTTCATCGTGCTTCCAAAGATCTATCGCAGCGACGCCATCGAACTGACCCATGCGAACTTCGGATGGTTCATCCCTCCGGTCGCAAAGCTCCTGATCCCTGTGGCCGGATTCGAACTCGCACTGATCTACCCGGACCGCTTTGAACTGACGTTCGGGCTCTCGATCGTCAGTTTCGGGATCGGGTTCTTCCTATTCCTCTTCGTGGGTTCGCTCATCTACCAGCGGTACGTTCTCGAAACCCTCCCAGCAAGCAAGTTCGCTGCGACATCGTTCATCGCGATCGCTCCAACCGCGATCATCACCGTTGCTCTCTTCAAGATGATCCACCTCTTCGAAGCAGGGACACCTCTCGACCTCGACGCAGACGCGATCAAGGCGATCTCCGTGCTTGTACTGCTCGCTGCGTGGGGCTTTGCGACGTGGGCGTTCGTTATGGCAGTCGTCATCGTCGTGACCTATTCACGCCATCTCGAGTTGCCATATGCGCTGTCATGGTGGGCCTACACGTTCCCGCTCGGCTCGCTCGCAGTGGCAACGGGTGTTGCATGGAAGGTGAGCGGCTTCGAGAGCATCCATTGGTTCTACATCGCCGTCGTCATCGCCCTATTCGGAGCCTGGGCGACCGTTGCCCTTCGCACAACCCTCGCCATGATCAGCGGCAAAGTCTTCGCATCACCCCATTAGGACTTTGGCGTCGATTAGGTGCACATACGCTCTTGATCAACGCCGAAGCCCTGAAGGTCAGGTTCCGACAGTTGCGACGAGGCGACCGACCACGGTTCCGGACTCGCCGAGGACGTGGAGGCTCGCGATGTCGTCCAGGGACCGGGTCTCGGCAACGTGGACGCGCAGGAGTCCGTAGCTGAGCATCGCGGCAAGCGCTTCAAGGCCAGCGTGGTCGGGTTCCACAAGCATCCAGCTGGCAGTCACCCCGGCAGCTTCGAGTTGCCGTTGAGAAGGAACATCATCGCGAGACGACAACACCACCATGCGGCCGCCCGGTCGCAGTGTGCTGAGCAACTTCGCTGAGGACTCTTCGCCACCGACAAGGTCCAGGACGGCATCCATATGTGAAATGGACTCGACGGCGCCCTCGGACGCCGAATCGATCACGTGGTTGACGCCAAGGCTTGTCAACATGTCCAGCCGATCTGGAACATCGACCGCCCAGACGGTCGCACGCCTTGCTCGTGCGATCTGGACGGCGAACTGCCCTACAGCACCCGCTGCACCACGTATGAGAATGCGCTCTCCCTGGCCGAGCTTGATCGTGTCGACAACTGCCTGATACGCCGTCAGCCCGGGGAGCGGAACCGCTGCTGCAGCCACATCGGACACCTTGTCGGGGATCCGCGCGAGCTGCCGCGATGGTGCCACAACGTATTGCGCATAGGCGCTCCCAGGATGAGGGAACCGGGGCATCCCAAAGACACGGTCACCCTTCTCGAATCGAGTGACACCCGTCCCAGCTTCTTCGACGACTCCAGCGATGTCCCAACCGAGCACCATCGGTTCGTCGGAATCGAAGAAGCGGTACATGCCATCCCCGACCCTGGTCTTCCAGTCGATCGAGTTCACCCCAACAGCGGTGACCCGTACGAGGACCTCCGTCGGTCCTGGCTCAGGTCGCGGAATCGATGTGGGTACGAGGTTCTCAGGTCCTCCTGCGGTGAACGTGACCGCGTTCATATCTGGCATCAGCATCTCCGTTTGGCGGTATCAGCGCAAGGATAGGAGGCTGCATACACGGAGGATTATCGGCCTGCCTCTGCGCTCAGTCAGGGGCCAACGGACGTCCAGCGATGTCTCGATTCGACTCCGACCTCGACAGCAGTGCCCGTTGCACTTCATGGGGTGAACGCGGCGGCCCACCAGAGTGTCGGGTTGCCCAATGGCCCGTTCAACTGCCTCCAACCGTCGCTGCCACCAAGCATCTTTCCGTGCGGGGCTATCGCCAGATGAACCTCGGCACCGAGCGGGTTCTCGAGCGCAGATCCCGTCGCTGGTACCTGCCCGAGGCGAACGGAACCTGCGAATTCCAGCTCATCTCCATCTGCCACACGACCATCGCCCTGGTAGGCGCCACCTCTCGCAGGCGCTCCTGGAGCAAGGTCATCAAGATCGCAGGAGTCATCCGTGCACATGTCGGGGTAGTTGAAGACGAACACCCACATGGTGAATGCTTCGGGTTCTCCAGGCCCGCCTGGGAGAACCTCAGGGTGGGTGGAACTCCATTCTGGGACCATGTCACCGGATGGATACTCATAGGTGCCCGGCATCGGAATTGGGGTGTTGGCGCTGACCCGGATACCGTCACCGGCGCGAATGAGGGTGGCACCGCTTTCGGCGAGCAGTGGACCCTCGCCACCCTGTCCTGCGAAGTCGGCACGTTCTCCGTCATCACCTCCGCCGCTCAAGTTCACGACGATCGCTGCCGCCACGACGATTCCGATGACCCCGGCGATTCCGATAATCAGCCACTTCATGTTGATTCCTCCCTATTGAGATGGCACCATGCGCCCGTTGCCCGTTCCTGCCCGTGCCCGACGCCCAGCCACTTCACCGATCATGTGCCAGGGCTCACGATCAGAGCGGGGAAGTCAGTGGTCGAGCCCACCGATTCGAATCGGAAACAGCTGGAGGCGAACGGAGATCCCGCCATTACGGCAGCCACTTTCGTCTTCGCTCCCGGTTCCACGAGCGATATCGCCAGCATGTCTCCGTAGGATGCCGGGATCCCGTCCTTCGCCTCCTCGTTGAGATCGGCGAGCGAAACCCCTGGAGGGACAGTGCGCAGGGAAACCCCACCGATACCATCGGTTCGGTTCGTGTACTCGAACACCACAACAGTCCCGCGTTCGACACGGACTCTGCCGTCTTCCAGTTCCCCGTCTCCTACGGTCCCAGGCACGCATGACGTCTCGGTCATGTCAAGCCTGATCGTCACGTCCGGTTCACCCTGCCACTGTGGGCCCATGAGCGAATGGCCGAGCACGTTCACATGACCGAAGGCAACATCTCCGTCGAGGTTCTTGAGGAACCCGTCGATACCGCTGAGATGGTCCCCAGAACGGGACAGTCCCACCGCGTCCTCATCAAGTCCCAGGACGATTTCACCCGACTCCAGAGAGTCGTTGAGGAACGCATCGATCACCTCAACCACTGCTGAGTCATACCGCTTGATCGTTGAACTCAATATGTGGGATCGATCGATCTCGGACGTAGTCGTCTGATACTCGTCCGTGTCCGATCCGATGACCCACAGCTGTCGGGAGGTCGACATCTCCCGGGCCGCCCGTAGTACACCTGCACCCGACTCGCCTGCGTCATGGAATATCACGTCCGCTCCACTTTCGAATATGGCGGTGGAGACTTCGTAAGCCAGGTCTGGGCGGATCTTCGCGGTCGCTCGCGGATTCTCCACCGGTCCCAGGTACCGTGAGACGACGGTGACGTTCGGATCTGCGAAAATCGCACCCTGCTCGAAGCCAGTTCTCGACGTTTCGGCGGGCAGGGACTGAAGGCCGCCCACGAAGCCGATGACCCCTGTCCGGGAGGTCCGGGCGGCAGCGGCGCCTGCCAGGAAAGCGCTGTCCTGGACGGCGAAATGGATCTCCGTGAGGCTTGGAAGCTCGATATGGACCGCAACCGGGTCGATACCCACGAAGCGAACCTCCGGATAGTCCGGGGCGACTCGTTCCATATCGAGATCGAACTCCCTGCCCACGATGATCAGCGCGGCACCCGTCTCAGCGAGGTGTCTGAGGTCCGCTTCGGGATCGATGAGCGGTTCCAGTCGCTCGATTTCGATACCCGACTCACGCTCGACGGCATCTGCCCCTGCGAGCATGAGATCGTTGATACCGAAGTCACCGGCCACCCCGTGCACCAGAACGATCCGGGGGGGACCACCACCGAATACCGCGATGAGGATCCCGATAACAACAAGAGCGAAGAGGGCACCGCCTCCTGCCAATCCCCACAGTCGACGCCGAGACTGCTGATCGATCTTGGATTCTCGCGCAGAACGTTGAGCCTCGGACCGAAATTGCTCCTCTCGTCGATCGATCGACGCGTCGAGAAAGTGCTGTTCAGGCGTGCTGAGCCGCAACGTGCTCGCCCGTGCCCACTGTTCGTAGTCCGCCAGCCGTTCCCCCGCCAGCAGGTAGTCGACCTTGTCTCCGGACGTTCTCCACTCCGTAAGCGCCGTCGTGAAGCGGGCATGGTGAGCCAGATCGTCACGGCCGTCCTCGATCCATCCTCTGAGCCGATCCCACTCCCCCAGCAAAGCCTCGTGGGCGACCTCAACGGTAGGCGACCCGCTCACGTGATCACGATCAAAGGTCAGAAGACGAAAGGACCCGAATCTTTCGAGCACAGTCTGGAGATCCACCGTATCGACCGCAATGGTCACGATCTCTGAGGCAGCCACCCGGCGGCGACCCCACGATTCGGCATCGATGATCGTCACCAATCTCAAGAACAGTTGTTTGCACGCCTCCTGTTCATCGACGTCGAGTGTCCCGAATAGCTCCTCGGCTCTACGGGTTATCGCTCCTTGAACACCCCCCATCTCTCGATACACGCTCGCCGTTAGAAGTGCCCCGGATCTTCTGTCGAACAGTTCTGTCAGTGCGTACTGGAACAGGGGGAGGCCGCCACTCTGGCCAGCGACATCGGTGAGAAGACGGGAAAGCAACGTTGGCTCGAGCTGTACGCCTGCGATGGCCGCAGGTCGCTCGGCAGCGGCCTCGAGCTCATCTGGAGACAGAGGCACGGTGTTGACCACACCTTCGCTGAGCAGATTGGCGAATGTCGCGTACTCCAGGGGCCGATCGTAGAAATCGGCACGCAGGGCGATCACAACGACGATCCTGCCGTGGGGATCGCTGAGCGCGACCTCGAGGTTGCGAATGAACCGGCTGCGCTCCTCCTCCGATTCAACAAGAGTGAAGATCTCTTCGAACTGATCGATCACAAGCAGCAGACGTCCTGAATCCTCGGGAAGGAGACGAAGTGCCGCTCGCTGCAGCCCGTCCTCGGTGTGATCGAGAAGCTCAGCGAGGCTATCAGGGGAATCAAGGGTTGATCTGAGCAGCGCCGCTTCAAGTTCGGTGAAGGGCCGCGCACCGGGCACCATCTGGGCGACGATCCAACTCTCGGGATCTCCGACCGCACCTTTGCGAATCGCCGGGATCAGGCCTGCGCGAAGCACGCTCGACTTACCGGATCCACTCGCTCCGATCAACGCCAACAGGTTTCTGTCGCCCGACAGTCGCCGGACGATATCAGTGACGAGCCGATCCCGGCCGAAGAACGTTGCGACATCCGCTTCCGAGAACGCGTGAAGACCCTTGAACGGGTTCTTGATCTCCGTAGTGGCGAGCAGCGCACCGTCGGTGCGCACCGGTGCCAGGCGCGGGTCGTGCAGGAGAACCTGCTCTTCGAGCCGGCTCAGCTCGGGAGAGGGCTCGATACCAAGTTCCTCGCCGACCGTGCGCTTGTACACCTGGAACGCACGTAGGGCGTCGGCTTGTCTACCGGAGCGGTAGAGAGCGGTCATGAGAAGACTCACGGGCCGCTCCCGCAATGGATACTCACGAGCGATTCCAACGAGCTCTCCGATGGTGTCCCTGTGGAGTCCCGACCGAAGGTCCGCATCGATCCGGTCCTCAGTGGCGACGAGTCGCAGTTCTCCCAGCCTCGCGATCTCGGCCTGGGCGAACTCGTCGTACGCGAAGTCCTCGAGCACATCTCCGCGCCACAGCGCCAACGCCTCGCTCAGGCCTTTGCTCGCCGCAGTCGGGTTATCCCTCACGAGGGTGCGGCCACGTTCCACCTTCTGCTCGAAGACAAACGCGTCTATGTCGTTTGGATCGAGATGCAACGAGTACCCGTGATCTCTTGTGATGAGAACCGTGTTCCTCGACCGAGCCTCACGGTCGGGCTCGAGTGTGCTCCTCAGTCGTGAGATGTAGACCCAGAGGGTCTTCTCCTTTCCCTCTGGATCATCGGGCCAGAACTCTTCGAGGATGCGTTCCGTTGAGACGACGCGGTTGACGTTGACGATCAGAAGCGCGAGGAGGGCGCGTTGTTGCCTGGAGCCAATGTCAACAGGCACGCCCCCCTCGAGCACCTCGATTGGACCGAGGATTCGATATTCCATTCGCCACCCCCCAATCGCAACACTACCAGTGTGGAATCGTCGTTCAGAGGAAACCATGCCGAACTTGCACGTCGCTTAACGCACAAAGTCGAGGTCAGCGGCATCGGCACGTTAAGTCACGTTAAGGAACCGGTAATTCTGCTGTAAGCCGCCGGAGGTTGACTACCACCAATCGAGGGATAGGAGATCCCATGCGAAAGAGAATGATCATGGCAATAGCAGCCGTGTGGATGCTGGCGACATTAGCTCCGGCTGTGGCGGCGCCTGCAGTGCACGAGACAGCATCGATGCTGACGCTGCCAGGGATGGCCGAGGTCGAGGGTTCGACAGTGAGCCTCGTTGCGACCGACAGCAAGGCCACCATCACGGTGAGGACCAGCGATCTCGTTGCGGGCAACGTGTACACCCTGTGGGGGATCACGTTCTCGTATCCAGAGAACTGCATCGACGGTTGCGGACCCGATGATGAGGCAAGGGACCCCGTTGGAGTTGGCTTCGCTATGCAGCTGGTCGCTGGCCACGTGACGGGTGCAAGCGGCAACGTCAACTTCGGCGGCAACATTGCCGTCGTGAACGCTCAGGGGGCCGAGTACCACATCGTGGTAGCCGAACACGGTGCGCTGGATCCCGCCATCATGCCGGAACAGATCAAGACACCGGGTCCCGGCGTCCAGATTGGATTCCTTGGGGGGTAATGACAGGGGGGGATCGGGTGGAGTGGCAATCGTCGCTCCACCCGATCCGCGTTGTCCACGCGACTTGCAACCGCACATCAACGGTGATCTGACTACCGTTCGTAGCGGTGCCGGGAACCCCCGGTCGGCTGTCTCGACACCGAAACATCGGACGTGATCGATTCGGAGGATCGGATGGCCAGACGCAACATCGTCATCATCGGAGCCGCGGGACGCGACTTCCACAACTTCAACACTCGGTACAGGGACGACGCCACAGTGAACGTTGTGGCGTTCACTGCTGCCCAGATCCCCGACATCGACGGGCGGCGCTATCCGGCGAGCCTTTCCGGCCCCCTCTACCCTCAAGGCATTCCGATCGTCGCCGAGGATGACCTACCGTTGCTCATCATCGACGAGGAGATCGACGAGGGTGCCTTCTCGTACAGCGACATCTCCTATGACCATGTGATGGGTGTCAGCGCGATCGTGCAGGCTGCCGGTGCATCGTTCACGCTCCTCGGCCCCCACGACACACAGATCAAGAGCACGAAGCCGGTTGTGTCCGTGTGCGCTGTTCGCACGGGGAGCGGAAAGTCTCAGACGGCCCGCAAGGTCGTTGAACTACTGATGGCAAAGGGGTTGAAGGTCGTCGCGATCAGGCATCCAATGCCGTATGGAAATCTGACAGCGCAGAAGGTGCAACGATTCGCAGAGATCTCCGACCTCGCCAAACACGACTGCACGATCGAGGAGATGGAGGAGTATGAGCCTCACATCGTTCGTGGGAACGTCATCTACGCTGGCGCAGACTACGAAGCGATCGTCCGGGCCGCGGAGGAAGATCCCGATGGCTGTGACGTGATCGTGTGGGACGGCGGTAACAACGATTTCAGCTTCTACAAGACCGACCTTCTTATCACGATCGTCGACCCACATCGACCAGGCCACGAACTCTCGTACTACCCCGGAGAGGTGAATCTCCGGCTCGCTGACGTGGTCATCATCAACAAGATCGACAGCGCCGACCTTGCCGATATCGAACAGGTCCGTGAGAACATAGATGCTGTCAACCCCACCGCCATCGTCGTTGATGCGGCTTCGACACTCCGCATCGACGACGCAACGGTCGTACACGGAAAACGTGTTCTTGCAGTTGAGGACGGGCCGACCCTCACCCACGGGGGGATGCGTATCGGTGCGGGCATGGTCGCTGCTTCCAAGTACGGGGCTGCCGAGTTCGTCGACCCCCGCCCCTGGCTCGTCGGAAGGCTCAAGGACACGTTCGAG